>Ga0208695_1000659_pt1 | contig 35152 bp, 53 predicted proteins | sample AD_UKC111_MetaG_FD_184449 | JGI IMG/M metagenome (GOLD analysis project Ga0208695, IMG submission 184449) | Active sludge microbial communities of municipal wastewater-treating anaerobic digesters from Hong Kong - AD_UKC111_MetaG (SPAdes)... | ecosystem: Engineered > Bioreactor > Anaerobic >...
AATGAACATTTTTAGGTTGAAATACCGCCAGCAGATAACAGCACCTAACCAAAAGCGGCAAGAAGCTGAGTGCTAACTTTGAACAGTTGTCTATGCCGCCTTCGGTTAACTGCAAACCGTTAGCTGCCATTTTCAGACAGCGTTTCAAAATAAAATTTACCAGAAAAAGGTACATCTTCCGAAATACCAAATAACGAAGCAACTTCTAAAAGATATGCTTTTTTCTTATGCGCTTTTTCAACCTTTGGATTTTTCGGCAACTTCTTTAATCTTTTGTGAAGTCCGCCCAAAAACCAAGTTCTAAATGTTTCCAAATCCAAAGAACCCTTATAATGGTTCACTATTTTTTGACAAGGAAACATATTGTTAATGTGATGCTCATTTTCAAAAATAGCACCTTTGGAAAACCAATTTCTTACAACAGGCTTAATATGGTCAACTTGCCAATCGTCTTTTAATTCAGTTCCAGTATAAGCACATTTACCACCAAACTTATTTTTTACAATTTCTCTATCTTTTTTTGAAATGTACATAAGACAAAAAACGGCAGCTAACACTGCATTTAATAAAGCACGGCTGACGGAACTCAATCGGCTTTAGGTCATTAATTAAGCATTATACAAAGGCTCAACTTTTATTCGTTAATTCCGTGCCTTCTTAAATGCTTCAACGTTATAAGCCATTTTATGAAGGCACCCCGTTGATAGCAAGCAAGTTTTCCCAACCACACGAAACATTGTAACCTAAATCATCTGCTTGATTAACAGTCAATGCTTTTAATTCGATAGCTTCAGTTGGTTCTTTTGGCTTCTCTTTATAATCCCACCATTCAGAACCATCATACTCGCCTCTTTCAAGCCACCAATTATCACCTACTACTAATAAATCTTGTGCAACTTTAGACGAACCATAACCGCTATCATAATTAACATCAGCGTTTTTTTTGAAATCTTCCCAAGTTGTTTTATGAGTTGTAGTTCCAACCCATTTTACATCGGTTTCTTTTTTGTTATTTCTCTCTAATATTTCAAGAGTTTCTTTTAATAAATTGCTCAGAGTTTCTTTTAATAAATTGCTCAGAGTTTCTTTTAATAAATTGCTCATTGTTTTTAAATTAAATTGTTTCCCAACTATCAGTCGAACCTTTTTCAATTCTGCCTTTTAATTCTACTGTTATCATTTTGTTTTAAATTTAATTTTCATTTATATACCATTCTTTTTCTTCTTTTTTTTCTCCCCTTCAATAAAATTTTTAAGAGTATTATTTACAAGCCAATTAACACTTCTTTCCTGTTCTTTGGCTACTTTTTTAAGGTCAAGTAAAACCTGCTCATCTAATCTAAATGCTGTTGCTTTGCTCATTTTGTTTCTTTTTAAAATAATTCTTTGAATGGGAAGCTGCTTTTTTTACTTGATTTCACTTTCACCATTCAAAGAACTTATACAAAAGTAATACATTGTATAATACTAAGCAAACATTTTTACACTTATTTTTCATTTGTTCTACTTATTTAAAAACTTTGCTCTATATTCAAACAATTGCTCTACTGTCATGCCTTCTACTATCTTATCTGCAACAGATGCTTGTATTTCTGCTTTAATTTCAGTTTTTATTGCTTCGTTGCTTCCAAATCTCTTGTTATAGGTTTCTATAGCGGCTCTTTGTTCGGATATGGTTGGGGTTATTAGGGCTTTAAATACCTTGCCTTGTGTGTTTAGTTGTTGTACTTCAATTAGTTCGCCGTTTATTATTTTGCAGAGTTTAGCGTCCACCTCTGCCTGTGTTAATATTTGTTTTAAGGCTATTTTAGCTTCTTTTTCTTTATTTGCTTGCTGTATTAACTTTTGTGCATCTTCTTTGGCTTGTTGTATTTGTAATGCGTATTTTTTAGCCAATTTATTGCCTTCTACTTCACACGTTTTTTTACTTAGGTTTTTCTTAGGAAAACTTAGTTTATATGATTCCCATTGTGTCTCTCCGCTTGCTACTAATCGAATGAATTCGTTGTGTTTAGCTGTTAGTTTCATAATCCTTGTATTAGTTCTTTTATTTTATTCATTTTTATTTACATTTTTTCTTTAATCTCTAAAATTCTATAATGGTTTATTGGTAGTGAATCACAATGAAAAGGGCTTACACAGTCTTTATCCCTAATAAAAAATATATATTCAATATTTTTTTCTGGTACAAATGTTTTGTGTACTTCAAACCAAGAATGAAGCCCATTCCAACGATATATCTTTGCTAAAAATACTTTATTTTTCATATGTAAAGAGGTGTTTAATACTAAATTCACATTCATTCAGTTTATAAATTGTATTAAGTTCAGCATCCTTTCTTTGGTCTGCAAAGTGCAAAATAACCTCATGTTGTTCTTTCGTAACAACTAATATTTGTTTTGGCCTCTTTGTATTTGTTGTTAAGTCAAAGATTTCGCCAATGTGTATTTCGTATTTTTCCATTTTTATATTACTTTTTTGTCTATCGTTTTAAACTAAGTTTATTGCTAAATAAGTAGGTACTTCACATAACACGGGTTTTAAAAAAGTGTGAAGAAACATTCTGCTAAATCTTAGCATTCTAAAGTTCAACCTTCTACAAGCCAGAAAGCGTTATATGATATGCTAAAACCGACACTTTGGGAAAGTACAAGCATCATTTAACGGGCACAGTTTCCCACTCTTATAATTGTTTGGGCAACTATACTCTGACACTCTTTTTACCAAAACGTCATAGGCACTTTTGCAATCCATATCACCAAAAGTTTCAAGTTTTTTACCTTTTTCTTCAATATATTCAAAATACCGCCTTAAATATTGTATAGCCCACTTCATAGCGTTTAAATCTTGTTCAACTTCATATAGTATTTGGTTACCATACTCAACTATTTCAGGCTTAAAAACTCCACTTTTTTTATATCTTTTTGCAAATGATTCACACCTTTTTGTTTTTGGATATTCGTATTTGTCCATCGTTTTAAATTTATATTTTAACAGAAATAATTTAAAATAACTCTTTGTAAAACTTGTCTAATATTTCTGAAAGTTTTATTTTGCAAAACTGACCACCTTCATTCGATTCAGTATCATAAATCCAAACTGTGCTGCAATTTTCTTCATCTGACATATCTGATATTATGAATTTACCTATTTTAATTGTTGGCATTTATCCATACATCCCTGATTTAATTTCTTTTTCGTCTACTTCTATTATATTCATGTTTATTGTTTATTTAATAATTTAAAATCCTAAATTATCCATTTTAACATTAGAATTTATAAAATATACGAAAATTTATAAGATATTCGTTTATACCACGGTAGGTTTTCAAATTTTTTTATTTTAGATGAAAGTACTTTAGCTTCTATTTCAAATTGTATAGAAAATTCACGTATTATTTTATTGTCTGCTTCAAGTTGTTTTAATGATTCGAGCAATTTTTCTATGGCTTCATTTTCTGTATAAAAAAAATGTTTGCACTCCATATATTAGTGTAAAAAGTTTTTTTATTATCAAAAGCATCTTTGTATTTTAATAGTTGATTGTACTCTTCAAGAGATAATGTGATTGTTTTTTCCATTTTTATTCGTTTATAGTTAATATTTATTATTCATCCTACTTTTCCATTCTTCTTTACTTGCTTTTAAGTCTGCAAAAGTTGGGCAATTTTCGGCAGCATATTCACACAGCTTTTCTATTTCACTTGCCAAATAAACAGGGCTAATTGGCGTACCTTCGCTTGTGTTTTCGTAAAGTTGAATATGTGTAAGTTCTTCATCTTTCCATTCAGGCATATAATCTTCCTTTACAGGTTTTTCGCCATCCCATTCAGCAAATGTCATATTCAATTCATCCGCTTCTCTTGGCTTCCAACCACCATTCCAATCATCACTAAAACCTTTTTCCCATTGGGCGTTTTCTTCTTCCCATTTTGATAATCGTTCTGAAAATTTACCATCTAACAAAGGAATGTAATTCCCATTTTCATTTTTGGGATGTTGCCAATTTTCTGCAACTTTTCTTAATTGTCGTCCCATTTTTTTTATAATTTATAAAATATTCGTTATATCAATCATTATTCATCCTACTAGGCACATCTACAAAAAATATAGGTTCTTTATTCACTAATGCTATATGCCTATAGTGTTTGTCGTATAGCATTCTTGCGTTTCTTTCTAAGTACTTTTGGCGTTCTTCTACGGTTTCTTGTTGCATAAAGTCTATATCAAATTGGTCTATACATATTTTTTCTAGGTACATTTTTAGTTTCATATGTATATAATTTTTTTAACATATATTGTTTTTGTTTTTACAAACCAGTTTTTATACTCTTTAGGCCCATACCATTTAGGTTCTTTTTTGTTTTGTTCTACAGCTATTACTTTCTCTGTTTGTATTTTTACGCCACACACTTTAATGGTTACTTCTTTCCCATTTTTTATAGTGTAGCATTTTTGTGTTTTAGTGATTTCTTCAAATTGCATATATGGTGTTTTTTTGGTGGTTAAGCAATTATTTATATTTTAAACTTATCTTTTTATTCGTTTATTGTTGTTAATTTAGAGGCCTATTTCCAACATGTGGTGTTTTTGATTTAAATATTTTTTATTATATTATTTTCTCATATCTTCCCCTTCAACATCTATAATGTTAAACATTTTTTTTATTCTACTTCTAACCCTCTGCCCATATTTAGATTCTAATTCTTCAAAATTGTTATTGGTAGAAAATATAAGATTATAGAATGATTTATTATACAAATCGTATCTTAATATGAAATCTTCAAAAAATGATATTTTGCTCCCATAATGAGTTACAGTTGGTTCTTCTGCACCTACATCATCTAGGAATATTATTTTCCTAGCCTTTATTTTAAATTCCCCATTTTTCCTTATTTGATCTGTTATATGAATCATGCTGAATATATCAATTGGGTTTAATTCATTATCTACTAAACATTCTAACAGATATGTTTTCCCTATTCCACAAATCCCTCTTATTAATAATCCTTTGTTAAAAGAGTATCCTAATTCAGTTTCAAAACGATTGTCTTTACTTAGAAAATAGCAAATAGTTTTTATAAAGATTTTATTGTACTGGTTGAGTATTAAATCTTTACCAAAAACATTTTTGCTTGTCCATTTCATTAATGAATACATGTATTTGGCATTGCATTTTTCTAATAATTTTTGTTTATTATTTTCATTTTCTATTTTTTCATTTTCTCTTTGTGTTTTTTCCCAATTTTGATGATTATAGCGCTTATTGGCATATTCTAATATGGTTTTTTTATCCAATTTGCTTTCCCAGTCAATTTTTGAAATTTTTTTTATTATCTCATCATTGCTAATCGCAAGCGAAAGCATTTTTTTTGCATATCTCTCTTTTAAAGATTTAATTTCAGATTCAATAATTTTTTCTTCATCTTCTTTTGTAAGCACCCACGGTTCGTTCAAATCATGGTCTGTCAAATTCAATCGTTTTGCCAACCCTAGATATTCCTTTGGTATTTTTGATTGTATTAGCTGATTTTCCATTTTTAAAATTTTGAATTATATTTTGGATATGCTTATCTACTTGTAAAAGGCTGTAATTTTTAAAGAAATCGTGTTTTGCTATATCAAGTACCAATTCTTGCCATATCTTCAAAATTTGAGCACATAATGAGTCGTCAGAGGCATCGTATTTAATTCCTTGTTGTTTAAAAATGAATTTTGCCAAATTTTGTAAAGCATGGAAATCTTTTTGTTTGTCGTCAGGGTAGTCTGGATTTTCATTTTTCCAAACTTCTTTCATTTTTGGTATTAAAAAATTTGTGTTTTCAGAAAAAATTTCTTTTTCTTCTTTTTTTTCTTTTTCTTCTTTTTCTTTTTTTTCTTCTTTATGATTTATATCTTCTTCTATAGTATTAATATTCTTATTATTAATAATATATAGACCCCTCTCAGACCCCTTGTCAGCCCCCTGAGAGACCCCTCGAAGACCCCTAACACTTAACTCATTGATATTGAATGATTTAAGTATTTTTAGTAGGGATAAATGAAAATTATTGTTTAGAACTAAGTCAAAAGAATTTTGTTTAGAAAACCATTGCTCTTGAATGAAACCCGGTAAAAACCATCCTCCATTGTCAGTAACAATAATTCTTTTTTTATCTCCATTCACTTTTTTAAAAAATGAATCCAGATTGACTTTAAAACCAGTTCTCATCTCAAAACCTTTTTTATTAGGAATCCAGATGCCAGCGTTATCGCAATTATCATTTATAAAATCCCAAAAATGTTGGTATTCACCCCCTAATTCACAATACCAATCTTGTTCCCAAATTGATGTTTCCCTTCGCCTAACATAATTATTCATAGTTATTGTATTTTAGTACAATTTTTAATATTTACATTTTTACAATCATTTTTTAAAAAAAATTAGGGTTGAATTGATTGATGTTTTAAAAGGTTTTTTTTAGTCCATTACATTTCTAATATGATTTTCATAAGGATCGTATTCAACTTGTTTTATAACCTTGTAGTATCCTTTTTCTAATGGGATAGGATTATGTTCTTTTGTCCATGTTGTAGGATTGCTAACTAGTACGTGTTCTAATGCCCCTTGGTCATTTACATGTAAATAGAGTTCTTTATTATATTCCATAACTTCTACATTTTCACTAACACGGTGGCAATGGTTGCTACTTTCCCCGTGTGCAATAATTTTTTCTGTTATTTTTTGTGCATTTTTGGGGATGTCATTTACTTGTATAAGTAATACGTCTCCTTGTCTAAATTGTTTCATGTTTTTTGTTTTATTTGATTTAATAATTAAGTTTCTATAATTGGTTTGTATTCTTGTTCATTCATTTTAAATGTCCATGCTACAGCGCTCCATGCATTTTTAGCGGCTTCTTTTGGTATGCATAGAAAATATTGTCTTAATGTGCTATGGCAGGTTACATTAACATAATAAATATGTTCGTTTATAATATCATCTTTTTGTTTTGTTTTATATAGTATTACATCTTGTCCATTAACATGATCTTTATCTATTTCTTTTATATCTATTAGGGTTGCGTATTGTTTGGTGCCTATAATTTCACGAATACAACGGCGTTTTTCAGCATTTTTTTCTTCTATAATTGTTTGTTTAGTAATGGATTGTTTGTTTAATATCCATTCTTTAGGTATGGCAATACCATTCCAGTAGTATAGTTCACATCCGTCTATCCATTTAACTGCAGGGCCATCTTCACAATGAAGCCGGTTTTGTATATTAAATGATAGCTTTTCTGGCCTATCGCTTACAAAACAGTAATTTTCGTAGCACCAAAACCAACTACAGCTTTTGGATAAACTTGACCATAGGTTTAAAGTGTGTTTATCTTTTTCGCTGTACTTTATCCCTAAAAATTTTTCTGGAAATTCATAAAATGCTATCCAAAAAGCATCCATACTACCTAATAAATTAGTGGATAAATATTTTGGTTTTATCTTATCCCTTAGATTATCCCTTAGATTATACCTTAGATTATACCTTAGATTCTCCCTTAGATTAACCCTTAGATTAGCCCTTAGATTATACCTTAGATTAGCCTCTAGATTAGACCATAGATTATGCCTTAGATTATACCCTAGATTCTCCACTAGATTAGCAACTAGATTAGACCATAGATTATCCCTTAGATTATCCCTTAGATTATACCTTAGATTCTCCCCTAGATTCTCCCTTAGATTAACCCTTAGATTAGCCCTTAGATTATACCTTAGATTATACCTTAGATTCTCCATTAGATTCTCCCCTAGATTCTCCCTTAGATTAGACCCTAGATTCTTACAATATTCTATTTGATATTGAACAAATAATAAGGATGGGCAAAATATAAAAACAGGTGGTTTTTTACCAATAAGGTTATATAACTCAGAAATACATCTTTTTGTAGTCTCTTTGTCTATTCTTTCGCACGATAAACCGTGTTTTCGCCACTCTTCTCTAAATTGTATTAACTGTGCCTCTTGTTCTTGGGTAAGTTTGTCAATTTTTTTAGTCATGTTTTTTAGTTTTATTTATTTAGAGCTTTTCATGGTTAGCATTGTTTTGGTTATTTGTTATTGTTAAGTATTCTCTACGTACAGGGAATCTGTATCCTTTTGTGTCTTCTACAATGCAATTATCTGCATCAACTTTTATAATCATTACTTTTTCTCCTTTTTTACCATATAAATCGCCTTTGTAGCTGTGTATATCTATGTTTAATATATGTGTGTATATATTCATATATTGGTTAATTCAATATGTTCATTTAATTGTTTTTTATCATCATCTCCATTAAAATCATCGATTTGGTTTAAGATGCTTATTTGGAATTTTACTTCTTCTTCCATTTCTTTTGAAAGGTTAAATTGTTCTTTTATTTTTTCTAGTGTGTAATTGTTGTGGGTTATATTGTATATTACATCTTCCCAGTTCTTTGTTAATAATCCAGTTTTATTTCTTTTGTGTAAATACTCTTTTTGTTCTGTTTTATTTATTTGATTGTACCTTTCTATTGCTGCTTTTTTAAATTCTTCATTTTTTAATAAATCTTCAGGTAGTATTGATTTTAACATTTTTAATTCTTCAATAGATATACAGTTCATTAACATATTATTATAATCAATATTTATATTTTCTATGCTTGTATTTTTTTCTTCATTATTTGTAATTTCAATTACAGATTGATCCATTTCTTCGTTTGTATAAAGTCCACTTAAATCTTGCGGATATGCTTTTCTAAGTGCGATTGCTTCTGCTACTTTAGATAGCATTGTGTGTGGCATTTTAGCCCACATTCCAGTTACTTTACCATTATCAGTCTGCTTAAACTCATCCCAATATGCTACACCTACAGCCGCCGGATATCTTGTAGGGATGGAATATTTTTGAGCCGATTTAAATCTATAAACTGTTACTTTACATGATACTAGCTTACCGTCTATTTCGTTAAATATTGGCTCATCTTGACCTGCGTAGTCACCACTTCTTTCTGCAATTACCCTAAATCCATCAATAGAAGTTTGAATTGTCATTTTATCTTCGTAACATTTTTTATCTGCATTCCATTTTTTTCTATGTATTGCATATATCTGCCTTGAAAAAGGGTCTAATCCAGTACGCTTACATTGGTTAAGGAATAGTTTTAACTCATCATTTGTTGCTTTTGGAGCAATCTGAGACTTTAAAAGCTGTACTTGCTCAGGTGTAAAATCTATTTCTATGGCCTGTTTTTTATTTACTTTTTGTAGTTGCATATAATGATTTTAATTTTTATGTCTACATTTTTATACTCATTTTTTATTTCGATAATTTTAGTCGGACAACAATTTTTTTAAATAAACCGGACAATGAGAACAAAGCCCGGGTAGGTTGATTCCCTATGGTAAATCTTTATGATTCAAAAGCGGCCTTTTTATGTTATGTTTAATGAAATAAATCTATTCTTGTATCTGGCAATTCTTTTAAGTAAATCAGGTATTTCATCCAAAGCGGTAGCTGCTATAGAATGATTTATATCTAATTCGTGTATAATAGATATTTGTAAAGCCCAGTATTGGGAGATTTTATTATATTTTACATACTCATCCCACGTAAATTGTTCTTTATATGGTATCATTTGTAGATTACCTTCTAAATCAAATCCATCTGCATAATACTTGCATAATATTATCGGAATACCATTCTCACAATGGTAATCGTCAATAAATCCAGCTTTTTTAAGTAGGTAAATGGATTGTTCTACGTTAGCTATTAAAATTTTTTCTTTACCCAAAATTGTATATTTAGCTGTTATGCCTTCTTTATGAATAGCATAATCAATTAGTTTAATCTCTTTTTGGATCTCATCTTTTGTTAAAAGATTTTTCATAGAAAATTGGTTTTATATTGTTAAATAATAAAGACTAACCTAATAAACCATCTTTTGTAATTCCCTTTCTTGATAGTATAAGTTCGGATTCTAATATTATCTTTTCTGCTAATTCTAGGTTTCTTAATTCCTCTATTTTACCACTCATATATTTCCTTATTGTAATAAAATCTACCTTTAATTTTATGGCAATTCTCATTTTATCTTGCTTGTCTAGGTTCTTTTCCAGAAAAACTATTCTTTTTCTTAATGCTTCTTTAAATTCCGTCAATTTCATTTTAAATTTGTTTTATTTTTCCTATAATTTATATTGTGTAAAATACCAGTTAGACCTATGTAATGCTATAAATAACTAATACTACAGCACAAATATACAAATATTTTAAAAATATATAAAAAAATATTTTTTTATATATTTTTAAAATATTTATTTCAATAACCCATACAAAATCTCCTCCCCCACTCTTCATCATTTGCACATAATTATCTTTTCAGCCTCCTCTATTATCTTTTCAACTGTTTCTAAATTTCTAAAATGTTCTATCTTACCACCAGTATATTTTTTAACACTCTCAATGCTTATTTTTAGGTTTATAGCTATTTTCATCTTGTCATAATTGTTCAGTTTGCGGTTTAAATCAACCATTTTATCGAATAAATGCTCTTTAATTTTTTTTATTGTAATGTTCATATAGCTATTATTAGATTTTTAATTGGGGTTGCAATGATATTAATAAAATATTAAACAATAAAAAATATCTTTAAAAAAAACTTAATGCTAATATTTATTAGTAATTTCATTGTTATAGATTTTGTAATCTAAATTTTTAACTATGGTAATGAAAATAAATTATGATAAAAAAGTTAAAATGAATTCTAACTCATTTTTTAGAAGTACTTATAAGAAAAAAATATGCTGTTGTTTATCACAATAAGTCTATTATGTTGTGGTTAGGCTATGTGCATCAATTTCAAAACATTAGACTAAAAGTAGAAGAAATGAAAAAGTAAAATACATACCAATAAAATGTATTCAATATTTAAATAAAAAATAATTACATTCGTATACAAATAAATAATGATGAGACATTATATCATATTAATAGCCTTATCCTTTATTGTTACATCCTGCTCAAAGGACAATAAAAAGTATTGCTGGGAATGCATAATGAAGATGAAGCAGATTTACCCCGTTGAAAAACCTCCAAAAGTTTCAATATTTGAACCTCTTTGCGATAGAACAGAATATGATATTAAGGTATACACACAATATCATACAAAAATAGATACAATTAAAACTTATGTTAATGGCGTTGAACACCCAGAACTTACAACTATATATTATAAAGAATTAACATGTTCTAAAAAGTAATATTTTCAATAAATTAAACTAATTATGAAAAAAAATATATGTACATTATGTTTGCTTACATTAATAGCAAATGTTTTGTTTGGGCAGATACATACAATACCTAAAGTAAACGGTGAATATGAATACAGCTCTGTAATTACACTAGATTCTAGCTATAAAAAAGACAATTTGTATAGAAATGTAAAGTTGTATTTTGTAGATAATTATAAAAGTGCAAAAGATGTAATACAGTATGATGATAAAGAACAGGGAAAAGTTATAGGAAAAGGTTCATTCTATTTAAAGGATTATCAAAGCCTTTTAATTACAGGAATTTCAGAAACAAGAGAAATATACTATTCTACAGAGATAATATGTAAAGATGGAAAATATAAATACAAACTATATGACTTTTCAATTAAAAGAACAATTCAGAGTGGTAATGGTTCTATAGAGTATTCTACAATGACAATAGATGAAGCTTATGAAGCAACAAATAAAGGAATGACAAAAAAAATGGCCATACGATTATATGATAAAATGGTTGATCATTTAAAATCAAGTATTGAATTTTTAAAATTGTACATGTCAAAAAAAGAATCTACAAACAATGATCAGTTTTAAACAATATACCTCTTACATAATTCATAATATCTAATCCTATCTTTGTAACCCACAAATCCTCCATTTATACGTTTAGTAACGGTTTTAAAATCGTTATTAGCGGCTGATTGTATAAGTTTTTTATCTATAGCAAATTCCCAACAGGCAGAGTCTATAGACCAATCATCTCTAAGTATTAATTTCAATAGTTCTTCTATTGTTTTTGGTTTTTCTTCAAAAGCGTATCCACCACCACTTTTTTTAAAGTTAAAATAGCTAAAATAACTTTCTTTACCCGTTATTTGTATAAACCCTCTTCCTCTAAATATCCACCCATCATTTATAATATCATTACCCATTCTACCTCCATATACTTTATTGGCTAGTTTTTGTGGATTATGTTCGTATGGTATAGCTGATTGTATAGTAGGAAAGCGATATGGCCAAACATCATGTATACGTGCAGCCCTATAGTTCATGTTTTCTTCTTTAATAGAAAACTCTCCACTTTCGTGTAATATGGTTGCTAAAAACTCGTGTAGTATATTAGGTTCGCTTATACCATAAACTGGGCATATATTATTTATGGCATCGGTTATAATTACTGATTTCTCTTTGGATAGGGTAGGGGCAACCTTTTTTAATATTTCTGGTGTAATCATGGCTTTTTTATTGTTTTATAAATTATTGTAAATAATGATACTGCTAATGCAATGCCAGCAATAATTAACCAAAATGCATAGTTATTCCCACGTTTATTTTCTGCTTTTATTTGTAAATCTTTTTGAGCAACTGTTGTTTTTATATTAGCATTTTCAATAGATAGCTTTTGAATATCCGATTTTAAAATATCTTCTTGTCTTTTATCGGTAATATAAGCTGTTTTATACACGGTTGTTGGCAATTTTTCTGGTATATCTATATACACATTCCCATCTTCTAATAGTTTAATATGAACGCTGTTTATTATAGTATCTAAATACTTGTATCCGCCTTTTATAAAAATGGTTTTAATAGCATCTTTGCCATGTATAGTATCTATTTTAACATCTATAATTGTATCTGTTACACACGGGTTTAACCATGCCCAAATATGCCCAACACTATCAAATGCTGATTTATTGGTTAATACAATCTGTTTAGCCTTTTCAATTCTCTTTTGGGCACTGCACGAAACTATTAGTATTGAGAGGGCTATTAGTTTTTGTATTTTCATTTTTTAATATTTCATTTGGGTTTTTAACTGTTAGGTTTGACATAAAAACAACTATAAATCCAGCAATAGCAATAGTTTTATTTGAAAAAAATGCAATACTTTCTGGAAGGTGTACGCCTATAAGCTCTAAAAATTCAGGTATTCCGGTTATTAAACTTGCGATTATTCCTAATATTTGAAATACTTTAAAAAATTTAGGTGATTCTAGGGATAGTCTTTTAACTATTTGTAGTAAAAAATCTCCAATTAGTGTTTGTTTCATTTTCTGTCTTGTTTGTTTTGTAATAAAATAAGAATTTTACCTTGGTCTGTTTTTATGTCTTTAATGTCTTGCTTCATATCTATTTTAAATTCTTCTAAATGTTTTAGCCTTTCTTCATGGTTTGTGTACATGGACGATAGCATCATTGCGCCAGTTATTACTGCGATAATGCTTGTAAAAACATATATTACAAAGTGCCATACTTGTATATTTTGTTTCATGTATTTTTTTGCTTTATTTTCATTATTCTCTGTTTTTTTTATACTCTTTGAGAGTGTTAATTCCTGCATATATTATAATTGTTAAATAACATACCCCATAAATTATACCAGCATGTCTATGATTAAGCCAGTATACTAATAAATCAACTATTCTAAATAATAGAAATAATAATATAAGCCATTTCCAAAATCGACTTCTTTTTTTTTCTCTCATATACCATACCAATAAAAATATTATCCATATTAACCCCTCTGCAGTGTCTTTAACATACCATGTTACTGATTGTACTACCTCTTTTTGGGTATACGGATCAATAGGATGCAGTAAAAACCAGCTCTTTTTATTTGGATATGGTGTTTTAAATAGCGTATATACCTCTCCTAATAATAAGGATAGCATTAGTAATATAGAATCCCAATTTTTTTTAATAATTGTTACTACTGCTATATAGGCTCTTAGTATGTGTTTAAATAAAAACATTTTTTTTATTTTATTGTTTTTTATGGCTCTGGTCTATCTTCTGGTGGATCACTATAAACATCAATTTCAAAAGAATTTATATTTAGTATTTCGCCTTCTACAATACCATCTTTTGTTTTTATAATTAAAATACCTTTCAATATATCCCAAATATATTCACTCTTTTTTAATGGGTAATCTGAAAATTCACTTATTATTTCAATAATTTCATGCCCAATAAGTTTTGGAAGTGTTATAACAAACTCGTTTTTTTTTGTTGCTACATAAGTTGTATTAATTATTTTTTTTTGTTGCATTTTTTTTGTTTTTATATTTAAAAAAAAGTATATACTACTACTAATCCGCTGCCGCCATTTCCACCTGCGCCACTATTTGCTCCATTTATGGATGCCCCTCCGCCGCCGCCTCCACCTCCATATAACCCTCCATTTCCACCATTTCCGCCATCTATAAAGTAGCTTCCACAGGCACCACCTGCGCCTCCACCACCTGTAAAGTGTACATTTGAACCTGCTGAATATCCATCCCCACCATCCCCGCCTGTAGAAATTCCCCCGATTGCAGTGGTATTATCACCATAGTAAACTAATAATCCACCATTTCCACCGTTTGTAGGAGCGGATGCTACGTAACTTCCTCCACTTCCTCCACCTGATCCGCCTAATATGCTTTGTATTCCATTTTCGCCTGCAAAATAGCCAGCATTTGCACCAGAACCGCCATAGTGTTGACCATTTCCGCCATTTCCACCAAGTTGAAATGAATTTCCGCCTAATCCTTTTAATCCACCTGTTGCAGATGCGTATGATCCAAAGCTTGAATTGCCTCCATCTGTTCCATCATTTCCTATTGTATTGTTAACTGTTACGGAAGCACCTCCATTACCCCCTACACCAACAATTATATCAACAGTTGATGGCAAACCCTCTGCTGATAGTGTTATTTCAGTTCTTCCACCGCCACCGCCCCCAGAGCCTGCTGATATGTTTGCCCCTCCGCCTCTTTCGCCACTTCCGCCACCGCCACCGCCAGCATAAATAATAACTTGTATTTTTTTTGCTCCCATTGGTTTTTCCCATGTTGCATTAGCTGTAAATGCTTGTACTATTGAAGATTCTTTAAATGCCATATTTGTTGTTTTTTTTTGGTTATTAATTTTATTCAACATTCCAGTATGTTCCGTCGTTTATTAGCATATAGGCCGATCCTGGTGTTATGGTAATGGTGTTTACTAATGATGTGTAATAGATTTCGTTGCCGCCTGTATTGCTATTGAGTGTTATAGAAGCTGATCCTCTATTTTTTATATAAAATCTAACATTTTTATGTGTTGATATGGGCGGCAATGTCCATGTAGTTGCAGTTCCTGAAAATATATAGTCTGTATAGCTAATGGTTAAATCTAGTGTAGCGGCATTGGATACTATTGTTTTATTGAATAAATATTTTTGCGCCATAGTGCTGTCTATCAATCTTTCCCATCTGTTTCCTGTATGTACCATTAAAAATGTGTCTGTAGCACCAATATATAGTTGTAAATCACCTGCTGTGGTGTTGTTTGTGTTTCTTGTACGGGTTGTGCTTACGGGTACTTTAAAGTTTTTATCTACTATAATGCGTTGGTGTTTTTGTCCGTAGTTGTTAATAGGTGTGTATGTTTGTGCGTTAACACCACATATAGTGCAGAATATAATAAGTAGGAATAGTATTTGTTTTTTCATAAAGTATTAAAAATTATTTTGTGTTTGCTGTTTTTTGTTTCATAAAATGTTTATAATAAATTTGTTTAACTATATTTTTTAATCAAGTGGGAATGAAAAATTAAAATAAACATCAACACTTATTGATGCAAATATTGGTTGTACTAAAATTCTAAAATCTCCAGATGAAGTAATATCAGTTAAGCCCATTCTAAAATTTGATCCGTCATTAACACAAAATGGAATTGCTTGAGCAAAAGTTGGCCTAAATCCAATTGGTAAACTAAAGACATTATCAAAACTACCATTCCAAGTTTTTTTTATAACCCCATTAACATAAAGTCTATTTTTTGACGAATCTTTCCTAAAATATAAATTATCAAATGACCCTAATCCTTGATTTACCCATCCACTCAGAAAAACTGGCTCTCCGACTGTCCCTATATAATGTTTAATTCCCATCCCTATTTCAACATTCCCATCAACAAAATACCATCTAGTACCTTTTTTATTAATGGTTAAATATTCGCCCATCTTTAGCACAATCTGGTTTACCTCTGCTCCATTAAAATATATTAATTCGCCTATGGCTGCTTTTATGGTTGTTTCTGTTTGTAATCCAAAATTGTTTACAAAATGAAATAGTTTAAGGCTTGGCATATTTGCTAGTAAATCTAATGTAAGGGTTAGGTTAGCGCCAGGGCTTTGAACATCCATCATTTTGTTTGCATACGTTGCATCTATTGTTCGGCTTGTATTTACTAATACAATATCTGTAAATAACTCTACCCTTGCAGCCGGAAAGTTTGCGGGGTTTACTAATATAATGGGTCTAAATTTTATAAAATAAGTGTCTCCGTCATTAAATAATGCTGTCCCTGTTAGTTTAAACCCAAAGGTTACACCCGGATCTGTGTTGTTTGTATATTCGTCATCTTTTAGTTGCCCAACGCCTCTTTGTTCTACCCAATAGTCTGTTTTGGCTACTTTTCCTGCGTATTGCGGAAATTCTACTGTTCCGTTGTAATGGTTAATGGCTGGTGTAATTTTATCGGTTGGCGCAACGCCTACGTTTAATTCTATAGGCAAGTCGCAATAAACGCTTTTTACAGTTGGTTGTATAAGCGAATCGGATAGTTGTGTGCCTAATACCATACCTACTACTTCGTATAGTCTAAACCAATGAGATACATCGTTTAACCCTGTAAAAACAATTTGTTGTGATACGTTGTGGGGTAAAGGAATGTCTATAGTTTGTACTGGTACGTTTGGTGCGGACGTTTCGTACACGATAGCCCTTAAAGGGTTTGGGTTTGTATTGGCTGCTATGGTTATTTGTTTGTCCATTGTTATTTTATTTTTAATGTTACTGCATCTGTTGTAAGCCCTGCTGTGTCTCCAAATAATACGGGTTCGTCAAATAGTATAGATATTACATCACTACCTGTTGGTAAATCGTTGCTAAATGTTACGCCATTATTTGCTTTTGCTTCTCTTACTTCTATTGTCCATCCTGCCATTGGGTAAAGTTTGTCTCCATTACGAGACATTTTACTGCCATCTGAGCGTACAAATTCTTTTCCATCTAGTAATACAGTGCTACAACCAAAAATTCTATTTATTTTGTCTGCTACCCAGTCTGGCACACCATATCCATCGCCTATAACTAGTTCAAATGACCTAAATGCTGTTGCTGAAAGGCTAACCAAGTTTGCTGTTTGATCTTCAAATACAACACTATTTACACTTGGCTTAAAATCTGTAAGTATGGCTTCGCATCTAAAGGTGAATGTTTCTCCATTTTGGAATATAGACCCATAAAAGTTTTTTCTATGGTTGTATTTAAATAGTATGGAGTTTGGTATGTTAACATCAACATATATAGGTTCGCTAATCAGTTTCATTTGTCCAGCACCGCTGCCTACTAATACTTTTACATAATAGTAGCCTGTAGGTACGCCTGTTAGGTCTATGGTGCAACCATAAGCTATTTTTGGAATGTTATAGAAGCTATTAATTATAGGCGTTGCCGTTCCTGTTACAATAATTTGTTCTTCGCAATTAATTAATCTTGCTTGTACTACTCCAAAATCGCTAATAACTTGAAAATAAATTTTATCGTTTGTTTGAAATTTTTGATAGTATTTTTTTTCTTCCTGAAAATCGTATATCTGTTCTGCAAACAATGATTCATCAAAATGAGCAATATGGTATTTATCTGACAAACCATAGTTTTGTTGAACCAGTTTAATATCATTTAGGTAGGGTAGGTATACTTTATTACTAGCCATGTATCAATTTGTTTATATTGTTATCTGCACTTAGTAATAGCGTCCATTGTTGTTCTACATCTGTGCTTGGTTTTTGGCTGCAAGCAATTACCCAACCTTTGTATGTATCTCCATTGTATGTAAATTGGAATAACCCCGTGCTGTTTGATTGCATAATATCCACTAAATTTTCTGGCACTATTGTTTCAAATTTTGCTGTTATAGGTATAAAGTAATTAGGTTCTAAGTCACTAATGATTACATCTGCATTTTCTTGTATGGTTACGCCCCCTTGTACTGTTTTCAGTAAAGGATTTTTATCTGTGGTTTGAAAGGTTATTTCTTCTGTGGTTAATGGCCACATCATGCCTCTTATCCAAGCGCCATGTTTATTGAATATTCTTTTAGGCGATAAATCAATATTAAATGCGCTTATTGGGTCTATTAATCCTGTTATGGATGTAAAGGCTGGCCTTCTTAGTTTATAGTTTTCTATGCCATCAGCATCTGTAAAATCATATTCTACATCTAGCATGAATACATCGTTGTCGCTGTTGTTGTCTGTTGTAGTTTTATTATTTAAGTTTTTACGCGTAAACTCAATTCCGTACATATCTGCTCTGTATGGTGCAGTGAGGTCATATAATTTATTAACTCTTGTAATTGGAGCTTTAAATTCGCTTGTATTGTTAAATTCATCTCTTCCGTTTAAGTCGTCATAATCTTGGTTAGCGTATCCAAGTTTTATGGAATTGGCTAATAGGGGTTCATAAAAATCAAATTTTGCATCTTTAATTTCACCCAAATCGTATAATAATGTGTTATTATAGGCTGTTTTTTTAGCTTCTATAATAAATTTTTTGTTGTTTATTGATCCTGCTATTTCTAAGTTTCTATTAAATGATGTAAAAAAGTCTTTAAAGTTTGTTTTTAGAATAGCATCTTGAATGCCTCTTATAGCGTCTCCGCAAGTAATAGCAATAGTTGTGTTTTTAAGTATGTTGGATTCTAAACTATGTGTATTATCAGCTATTTTTTTTATTAATTCATTGCCTACTACTAATGCTTTTTTTGCTTTTATGGTTGTTTTATGAAACTTTGTGACTGTTTTTATATCTAAAAGTGTGTTATAAAAATACACTCTTGCTTCATCACCAATAGTAGCAGGGCCACCTATAACACCTCTTAAATAAACCCATTCATTTGGTGATAGTGAAAATGGTTTATTATAAGTTATTTTATAATTCCCTGCAACATATAACGCACTATTTAAAATGGGAATTTTAACTCCACCGTTCTTTTCTAACCATAATTCAATAGATACAAGATCTACAGGAGGCACCATTCTACCTGTGTCTACATTAAAATTAATTTCCCCAATTATATTAAAATTATAAGTATTTGTTGTACCTACATTTTTCATAATCCATAAATCATCTTTAGTATTTGTCCACCCTGATAAACGTATATCTAAAAATGGTGAATTAGAAGTTACTAAGTCTTCACTTTCTCCTTCTGTATTTGCAAATAAACACCCTAAAGTAAAATCTCCAAAATGTGTAGGATCTGGCTTAGTATAGAACGTAGTATATATACCGTTATTTATTGTATAATGAAATACGCTTGCAAACCCTAATCCATCCATCTTAACCTTAATAAAGTCTTTATTTAATGCTATTTCTTGATTAACATTTTCATAAGCCTTTACATATTTAGATAACCCACCTTCTATTACATTAACTTTAAAAACATCTATGCTATCCTCAAATTTTGAAAAGTCTATCTCCCCTGTATAGAATAAATCGTATTGACCAGTATCATAATTCAAACGATTGATGACTAGATTTACAACGTCTTCCATCCCATATACATATAATCTGCTTCTAAGTATTTGAGCTCCATCAAATACAAATTGTAGTGGTATGGTGTAGCTTCTAAATATGCCATAATAGGTTTCGTTACGAGCATAGTTTACTAGTTGATCTTTCCAACCGTCTGGCGAGTATTGTAATGGGGTAGGAGTGGGCGTTATTTTTACTATGTTGTTATCTATATAGTAAAATAAGCCTGCCTTATTTGTTAAAGAGTATGTAAATTCTTTTTGATTCATTAACTATTTATATATGTATTAATATATTTTGTCCATCCGTTTACACCCTGATAGCTTGTTTCTACACCTTTCCATGTATTGGTAATATGTGCAACTGGCTTGCTTTTTATAGCAGAAACAGTTTGTTCCATTAAATTTTCTAGTTTTTCTATTTGTATTTGCTGCTGAGAGTTATTTACATTGTACTCTATAGGTTTTAATGAGTTGTATAAAGCGGTTTCTCGTGCTTTTTGTAACATTAACTCATTGTTTGGTGTAACTTTTGTATGTGCCGGCAAATAGGTAATTGTAGGCACATCTGGCGTTAAGAATTTTTTACCTTCTTTTGTTTCTATTTGTTCTACACCGTCTTCCCCAACAATTGCAAATCCTGCTTTGCCACTGTCTTTTGTTCCTTTTGCAAATTTTGGTAATGGTTGTGCTAATACGGTTGCTAATTGTACTGCACCTATGGCAGCTATTATGCTAGCTAAAATTACATTAGGTAGTGCAGTTGCTACGGCAACTGCTGTTTTGGCTATTATTTGACCTATATTGAATGCTCTTTCAAACTTTGCCCTTTCTAAGTCTATTTTTCTTTGTCTACGCTCTAATTCTTCTTTTTGTGCTTGAGCTCTTGCATTTATAATGGCTATTTTATTGGCCTTTTCTTGTGCTGAAATACCCTCTGCATTTACAGCTTCAATTTCTTTTGTTTTTTGTTCTTCTCTTGAATTTATTTGGTCTTGAATCTCGTTTTTTTCTCTGTCATAACCGGCTAGTACAGCTGTTTCAAACAGTTTAGCGACTTCATTAAATAGTTCTACACTTTTATTTTGTATCTCTTTACGTTTAGCTGCTTTTTTTTCTTCATTTTCTATAAAGTGTTTAGTTGTTAAATCACTAAACATCATTTCTAAATCTGCTTGTTGTTTTAGTAATTCTGATACATCTATACCTTTACCTTTTAAATTATCTATAAGGGCTTTGTTGTTTTCAATTTGGTTGCTTAGGCTTAGTTCTTCATAATTACTTTCAATCTTAGCTTTTTGTTCATTGTATTGTTGGATGTTAATTGACTTTTCTTGTAAAGCCTTGTTTAAATTTTGTATATCTAACTTATACGCTATTGCATTTTGTTCAGCTTGTTTTAAAAAAACATCGTTAGTGTTTGTTGTTATGATGTCTTTTCTTTTATTGTTAGGAGTATCTATCTCTTTTCTAAGTTCCTCCATTATAACCTTTTCATCCGCAGCATTCTTTTTGATAATGCCAATTCTTTCTTGTCCAGCCTCAAACTCTAAAGCATTAAGTTTTCTTCTGGCATCGCCATTAATTTTTTGTATTTCTCCTGCTGTTAATTTTGGTACATTAAGTAGATATGCGTGTTCATCTTCAATAAGCTTTTTTTGCTCTTTTTGATAATTTTCCAACCCTACTAACCTTAAATAGTAATTATTGTTTTCGTTGTCAGCTATAGCTTTAAATACTTTAATTCTTTCTTCTGCTTCAGCTTTTAAATCATCAAATAATGCTTTAGCATTTTTGCTGGCTATATCTTCAGTCTTTTTAGCATTTGATTTATCATCTTTGTTTACATTAGGAACTTTTCCTGGATCACCACCTAATACAGCCAGTTGATTATTTAATTTATTAATATAATTATTGTATGGTGCTAGGTTTTTTTGATATACCCTTTCTCTTTCTGAAAACTCTTTATTAATATCTTTTTCTTGTTGATCTAACTTAGCAATTACATTTTTATTGTAATTTTTACCAAGTTCAGGGTTTATTAAAGCAGGATTAGAAAATGTTGCTCTTTGAGCTTCTATTTTAGAAAGTTTATCTTGTTTTTCTATTTGAAGTTCTACTAAAGCTACTTGGTCTTTAGATGAAGCAGATATTGCTGCTTTTATTTGTGATGATAATAATAAAGCTTGTGTATACTTTGTATAAGATGTAGTTAATTTTCCTGTTAAATCATCCTCTGTTTTTATATTTCCAAAATAATTAGGAGAAGCGTCATTTAACTCTTTTATTAATTGCTTTTTTCTTTCTTTACTAGTATTTTCATTTTGAGCTTCCCTAACTAATGCTTGCACCTTACTTAATTCTTCTACATAGTTTTTTGCTGCCTCTGCATTTACTTCATTCAATTTCTTTTGCCTATCTGAAACGCTACCTATCACATCTTTTAATTTTTCAAATACATATACTGCACCTGAAATAACAGCCAAAACAGCACCTATTCCAAGTGCTTTCATAGCAAAACCTAACCTACTAGTAGCAGCTGCGCCTGCATTTGTAGCAACAGCATTGGCTGCTTGAGCTTCTGTTTGTGCTATAGTTAGTTTTGTTTCTTGACCCCTTAAAAAGTTTATTACCTTACTAAAAACGCTGTCTTTGTTTTTTAGCTCATTTTGTATGGCTTGCAAACCATTTAAAATGGTCATGGCTGCTTGTAGTTTTACAAATGTTTTTTGCAGTTCTTCGTTTTCATCTCCAAATAATGCGGCTGCTCCCTGTGCTACGCTAAATGCACCTGTAATACCCTGTGCGGCACCTATTAATCTATCTAACCCTTTTGTGTCTGAAGAGGCTAGTTTTATACTGTCTTTTATATCTCTTATATTATCTACACCTTTACCAACTTCAGTTCTAAATTTTTGAAACTGTTCTGAGTTTATATCAAATGCAAGCCCTAGTTTTGTTGCCGCTTCTTGAAACGCTCTGGATTCTTGCCTTGTTGATGTAAATTCTTTTGATATGCCTTCTAAAACTTGCTCTAGTAATACTCCTTGTTTGCTTAGTGATTCAAATGCTTTTCCGCTAAGTGCAGGGTCTTGTAGTTTTTGTTTAATTTCATTTAGCTCTGTTACTAACACATTAAATGCTCCGCCAAATGCACCTTTAAAACTTTTGTTTATGGAGTTTGTATAATCCCCAACATTTCTTTGAAAGTTACCTATGCTTGCATCTGCACTTTTTATTGCAGGGTCTAAAGCGTCTATAGCTGATTTAAGGTTTTTTCCAAATGGCGATGCTTTTTCTTCATCTGTTAGTGTTCTATACTCTTCTCTTAATCTTCCTATCCTTATTCCTGCTTGATCCATACTTCCTACTACGGCTATATTTTCTTTAGCAAATTGTTTTTGTGCTTGTGTTAATTGTGCTGTTTGAACTTTTAATTCTTGTTCATTCTGTATTAGAAATACCATTTTTTCTGAATACTGGTCTAATGTTATCCTTCCTGCTTCTAGCTCTTTTTTTAGCTCTTTTTGTTCTTTTTTATTCTTTTCTAGTTCTATTTTTTGTTCTGCTAATACTTTTGCACCGGCATCCAATGTGCTGTTAATTTTTTTAACCGCATCGTCTGTATCTTTTATTGCTTTTTTTAGGCTAACCGTTTCTGATATTACTGCTTTTTGTGCTGCTTCTTGTTTAACATAGTTGTCTTTTAATTGTTCTCCTGTTTTTATGAGTTCATTTTGTGCGTCTACTGTACTATATAATGCTTTCTCAAATTCTATAACTCCTTTTGCTGATTTGAATGCAGCATCAAAGTTTTTTGCATTAGTAATCGCTTGTTCAAGTTTTTGAACAAGTATATCCATCTCTTTTGATAGGTTTTTAACCTCATCAAAAGCGTCTTTAGATATTATATTGGTTACTAATTTCTCGGCCATTTTTTAGCTTCTTTACCTTGTGCATTAATATTGTCTTCTAATTTTTTTGCATATTCTTTAACTCTATTCATCATTTTTGCAAATCGTGCAACTGTTAAATGGTGTGGTTGTACTTCATATTTATAGTGTTCCGATAGGCTTATGAGCATCATATCGAACTGGTCTATAGGTTTTTCTTTTGTTTTGCTTTGGCTATCTTTTTTTTGTAGGTATTCTAGGTCTTTTTCTCTATTGCTAATTTGTATTAATAGTGTTTTTGCTGTATTGTATACTGCATTTAAGTCTGCTTTATAAGATTGTACATCATTATGATTGAATGCATAGTTGTAACCCATTTTCTTTAATTCTATAATCAATAATGGGTATGGTCTTTGTGATAGCAGGGAAACAAACATTTCAATACGTTGAAATTTCATTTTCCACATATTTATGTCTCTTATGGCTTTGTATATTTCTGTGCTGTTATCGTCATTAATTAATGATGTATACTCTGCGTATATATATTGCCAAGTTTCTTGTAGTATTTCATTTGAAGGCTCTCCTTCAATAATCAACAACCTTAAATCACCTTCTACTATAATTTGAATAAACCGATCTAACATGAGCTGGTTGCAGTTTTTGTACAACTTTATATTTGATGTTTTGTCATTTATACCCTCATGTTTTTGTTCAAATATTTTCATTTCATTTGTAGTTGTGTTGTTTCTTCTATATATGTTTTTAACGCAGGGAAAAATGTTTCTTTTATATATGCTTGGTTGTTTGCTTCATTAAGCCAATAAATAGCATCACCATATTTTTGTTCTATTTTTTTCCCAATACTTTCTTTACTTTCTATAATTATTTTTTCCCCTTTGACATTTATTTTTATACTATTATGGTAAAATCCATTTATATATAAATTTGGTGTACCTGATTTTCTTTTGCTGTTTGGCGTTATTTTGTCTTTCCAATTTGAATATCTCTGCGCTGCTTCTTTTGTTTTAAAATATGGATCGTTTAAATAGGATGGAGTTATTTCGTTCCCATCTTCTTTAATGCCTTCCATTAATTGTTGTTTGTTTTTAATAAGTATCTGTTCTTTAGTATTGTCAATAATAACAGACACTTCTTTCTCTATATGTAGAGCAAGATTTTTAATTCTTTCTGCAACATCTATTATTGTATTCATATATAAAGTAGGAGTGTAAACACTCCTACTATTTATGTGTTTATAATGATTCTTTTTTGCCTATTTTTTCTTTCTTATACTTTGTAATTTTTGTATCAGGCTGTGTATTTATATGTTCATCAACCTCTACTTTATTTGCAGTTTCCCAAACTTTTTTAAGGTTATTTTCCCTTTCATCTTCCGCTAATTCTTTGAAAAGATGTTTAAAGTGTTCTAAAAACTGCTTATAAGTTTTAGTTTTTGCCCATTCTATATTAAAATTTACTCCGTATATAGTTATATTATTCATATTTTACACTGTTTGTGTTAATATATTTGCCCCTTCGTATCCTACCATTAATATCGGTGCTGCTGCTAATATTGCTGCGGTGTTTAATTCAATAGTAAGTTTTGAAGCAACGGCTGGATAATCTGGATCTGCTGTGTCTAATGTAAGTTCTATGGTTTTGTTTGCTGGAACTGCTGTCGCTGCTGTAATAGTTATTCCGTTTTTTGTAGTAGCATTTTTAGAAATCCATGCTGTAATATTGGCTAAATTTGTACCATATACATCATAAATATTGTCTCCACCGCAAGAGTTTGTTACCATAATTTCTATTTTACCCGCAGCTAGTGTTATTGTTTCTTTAATAACAAGATTTAATAAGCCTTTTACAGTATCAAATATGTCAAACTCACTTTTAGTTTGTACAAATCCTATTTCTTCATTTAAGTATTTAGGTTCTATTTCTATGTTTAATTTGTATGAAGCTGCTTGAGAACTTGTTGCAATGCCATAAGGGAAAGCATAAAATAGGTTAAGTGGTATGGCCATTAGATTGTCTCCAACTTTTGTTCCTATTAATACTCCATTTGAATCTACTAAAAAAGCAGCCCATTTTATAGAATTAAAGTTTCTTAGTTGATTGCTTAAACATAATCCACCGTCTAGGTATGATGCTTCAAAGGAGTATTTACCTTCTTTTAATAGTACTTTTCGTCCAAAACCTAATGTTTGGTATGACGGTTGTTCTGTATTATCTTTTATATCTACAAAATTTAAAACTGGATATATTCTATTTGCTCTTGTAGCAAGTGTAGATGTCTGTAATTTAGATAATAGGGTACTAGCTATTTCCGCTTTTGTTAATGTATATCCAATGGGTGTTAGAATAATACCATTTATAACTGATAAGTCCATATAACATGCTGGTACGCCTGTATTTCCTTTTAATAGACCGCCGCATGTAACTTTGTTTAACTCTGCCATAATTTTTATTTTTTAAATTTTAAAATTGTTTTTATTAATATGTTTTTCTAGTTAGATAAAGTGCTCTTATATAACAATTTGAAGATGAAGTTGTTACAAACTTTATTCTTGCATATAAGTTACTCCAATCAATTAATTTCCATGATCCTATAACTTTTGCATCATTAGAAATTGCTATTGTATCATAACTAATAGGGTAGTAGTTTACCCCATCTAAACTACCTTCTAGTGTAGCAGTACCAGAAGACATTATACCTGTAGCATCTATTACAAAAGCTATTTGAAGTGTTTTTTGTAAATTTTTAATCATAGGTGTATATAAGTAACTTACAATAGATGTTCCACCAGGTATTGTATCTATTGTATATCCATTTTGTGATAGTAAAGACTCTTGTGCTTTTAAAGAAACTGTTGTTATACATACAGCTACTATTATTGTAATAATTTTTTTCATGTTCAACAAATTTTTAAATGTGTTTTTAGTATTAAATTTCTAATTTCTATTCCATCTAGTATATCATCTAATATAAACCCATCATTACCATAAGAACCAACTCTTCCCCAATTTGGCCTATCTATTTGTTCGTGATCTATTACTTTATCACTATACAAATGAAATTTTCCTGCTTTTTTTATTTGGTTAAGAAATTCAAAGTAAATAGGGTATAATATTGGTTTAAATACTTTTTCCATCCTTGTTTCGTTATTTGCATCTGGTTTTGTATGATATAATATCATAAATTGAAGATTAGCTTCTCCATAAAAACCTAATTGATTAGAACCTTTTTTTATAGAGAAGTCTTGAAAAAGAGCAATCAAAGGGTATCTATTATATTGTTCAGTATTAGAATTGCCCTTTTCTATTAATCTTCTTTGTATTTCATTATAGTGACCATATAAATAATGAACTCCTGTTATAGTAGATTTTGGTATTGCTTGTAGTTGTGGAAGCAATTTTGTAGATACTGCTTTAACAATATCTTCAAAAATATCTACTATATATACTGGATTTACCACTATAAATTCATATTATTTATTAACTTATAATTTTCTTCAAAACAATATGCCTTTTGCCATTCAGGATATATACTCTTTTTTTCTTCTAAAAAATCGTATAGTTCGTATATCCATATAATCATTTTATTCCAAGCAGCAACTTGTTTGTTTATTGGGCTTACTCTATGTGCATTATCTGTTTTGTTAAATACTTCTCCTATGCCTGCTGTTGTTGTTGTTGTATTTATTGAAATATGGAAATACACGTAGTAGGCTATAAGTGAATATTTATTTGAACCAATAATATTTTTTAACCCTTTCCACTTTTTATGCTCGCCTGATTTTGTTATATATAATGCTCCATTTGTTAAGTCTACAAACCTTTGTATTAATGGATTGTCTAAATATTCTTGGTATAGCTTCAACCCCAATAAATCGAGTAATAGTTCTATTTCATATTCATTAATAAACATCATTACATTTTCAGATACAGCTATATTGTCTATATTTGGTATGTTTATGCTGGAATGAAAGTATGTTTGGTCTATTAACGGCATATTTTGATATTTATGCTAAAACAGCTATTTTTCTTTTTATTAGGTGTATGGCATCATTACCAGATATTTCATATACAACATCTTTTTTTAGGTGTTTTGTATCTGCAAGTGCTTTAACTTTTACAACACTTGCTGGGTTTATTTCAGGTACTTTTACTTCTGCTTTATGATCGTCTGTATTATGTAATATTTGATCTTCAGGTATTTTTACCTCGTTTAAAACCTCACCTTGATGATCTTTTATTGATTTTTTTGCCATTTTGTTTAATATTTATGGTTATTATGGTGTTTCAAGTGCAGCAGCGGCTGTTGTAAATGAACCTTTAACAAAAGCAAATGTGTCGTGTGTTTTTATACGTCCGCATCCGTTAAGCTCAGCTCTAATGGTAACATGGTTGGTAAGGAATTGATCGTTTATATACGCCATTTCTATATTAACTCCATTTACTATATTAAATAGATATCGTTTCATATCTCCAACCAAAAATTCGTCGTATGATAAAAACTTACTAGAGTATACAGGTATGCCTTTTATAATTGTTCCATTTTCTGTTGCAAATGTTGGGAATTGGTATGCATATGTTGATGTTTTTTGTAAGTCCATAGATGTTGCTCTCTCATGTGATATTACTATTGCTGTTGGCATGTATCCTCCTGATGTAACATCTGTAACATCTCCCATCATTACTTGACCTACTGCTACACGTAGCACATCAAATACATTTGCACCATCTATTTTACCAGCTAACCCACCTGCTGAAAATAGTTTTGCTAGTAACCAAATGGAATTAATAGAAGGTGCTACACCTGTACCTGTTCTTAGTATTGTGTTATCTAGTTTGTTATATAGTTTTCTTAACAATTCATCGTTAATTTCTTGTTCTAGCATAGGCATATTTGAAAGTGCCTGTTTTGTAACTATTGTTGCTGCTGCAATAAATTGTGATGTTGTTTCTCCTACTGTATATGTCCAATCTACTATTGGTTTTGATGCTCCTTCTGCTGTAAATGCTGGTGATCCTTCTTTTGGAACTCTATTTACCCAACTAAGTGGATTGCTTCCTGGGCCTCCATTCATTACAGATATTAGCTTAAAAACGAACCTTTCTGCTTCGTTTATAACGCCTATTTCAGATTCTCTAAAACCTCTAATTACACCTGATCCAAAGTTTGATGTTGTAATTGATGTTGCTGCTTTAAACTTTATAGATTCTACTTCTCTATTGTTCATTTTGCCAATCAATCCTAAATTGTCTTTTAAAGACTTAGATATTTGATCTTCAAAACTCATTTTTTTTGTTTCTACAGACATGTTTTTGAACTTTTCAACCTCTGTACCTAACATTAATAGTGTTGAATCGTATTCTTTTTTTAATGATTCAAATTGTTCTGTAGAAGCTTTTTCTTTTGTTGCTTCTGTTATTTTTTTTTCAAATTGTGTTTGTGCTGATTGTATTTCATGTGTGATACTTTTTCTAGTATCTTCTTTTAAGTCAGCCAAAGCAATTTTCAGTTGCTCATTTATTTCACTCATGCTAAAAGATTTTAAAATTTTTAATAATATTTATTGTTTCCTCATTCGGCTGTATTGATAAAGTGGATGTTTCCGGCTTTTCGTCAATAAGTGAACGTAATTGTTCAAGATGTTTTTCCATTTTTATGGCTCTTTCATCTGTATAATTTCCTTTTTTTAGGGCTATTTCTAGCCAGTTTATAGCGTCATCTATAGCTTTTATAGATTTGATGCCTAACATGGGTGTTTCGCTATTTGCACCCCAATTTGTTAGTGTAGAGTATTCCCACCATTTCCATTCTAGTACTACTTTTTGATTGTTTTCATCTCTTTTAACGGCTTGTACCATTACAGAGTGTTCTAATGATTTTCCGTATTGTGCATATAGTTTATAGTCTTCATATACATCTCTTGAAACTTCTTTTTGAAGGTTTAATTGCCCACGTACCTTTAAATATTTTGTTGTTTCTTGAGCTTCTATAGGAACACCTAATAAAATTTTATTATCATGGTTTAAAAACCAACGTACACGGCTAAAGCTTTCTTTTATTGTTTTTGTGTAGCTTTTTTCTGCTGATATGTCACCATCTGCATCTTCATTACCAAAAGCATTAGCAGCAACTGTTACTATTCCTTTTTCGTCCAAATCGTCTACAAATGAGTTTTTACAAACTTTAATTACTTTTTGTTCCATCTTCTACAGGTTTTTCTATTTGGTTATTTTGGTTTTGATTCATTGGTTTATTATCTATGGTTAGTTTATAAGCGTCTTGTTCGCTTAAACCAAAAACACTTATTAAAGTATTTCTTTTAACATTTTGTGATATATTTTGATCTGACAATACCATTATTAAAGCCTGTGTCCCACCTACACCTAATTTTATAGCTAAAGGGTCTGGGTTTTTACCATCTGTTACATAAACATCTCCTTCATTAACCTCAGATGATCCAATTTGTACCAACATTTCATTTTTTGTTATATGACCTTTTTCGTATAGTGTTGTGTATGTTTCAGTTATTAGTTTTTGTGTTTCTGCATTTAGTTTTTGGTCTTGTTGTAAAGCCTCTACATGGTCAAATCGAACCCGTATTTTTAATCCTAATTCTTTTAACCCTAAAAAGCTGGTTAGTTGCGTTGCTATAGCTTCAGCTTGCGGTATGGCAACGTCTGCATATAGTTTTCTTTCGTCTGTAAATCCATTATTAAAGGTTACGCCTTCTTTTGTAGGTATTAATGATCTTGGAACGCCTAAAATGCTGTATATAGCAGCAGTGTCTGCAAATGTTTCTTCAAAAGGCATTAGCTCTTGTATACTCATTCCAAATCGAACAAAATCAATAGGAATGGATGTTATGGCAACTGTATCTCTATTATTAGTTACTCCAAAATCATTATTGAATTCGTCTCTTAATTCTTTTTTATCTTTTGCAGTTAATGCAACTGTTCCAGAAGCATCCGTATTTTTATTTACAATAGCACCTAATGCACCTCGTTTATTATATATTGCGTTCCTAGCTTTATAAACTGCAATAAGGTTGCTTATAGGATATTCAGCAGCTTTTAAAGGAGATATGCCCTTTAGTGTATTGCAATCAATGTCTATATACCCTTCATGTAATACGTACTCTGGATATATATATTGTTCATAGTCTTCAATCTTTACTACGTAGTATTCAACAAAATCTTGTATTTGAGTTGTATAGTAGTATTTTGTTCTATTTGCTTTTATTTTTGCTTCTGTATGTTGTGGTGGCAGCAACCAAATGGATACAATGTTTTCAAATTTATTTTTAAACCCTTCCGGTATATATTTATAGAAATAGTAGTTTCCGGTTAAATTTTTATATACTACTGTGTTATAAATAAATTTGTTAAATGATTGTTTCCAATTAGGGTTTGATTTTATTTTATTCCATTGATTATTGTTTGTTACAACATCTTCCGTACCTTCTTTTACTAACTCCCAAATACCCTTTGTTACACGGTCTGCAATAGCATTTATTGGAGCAAATATTTCTGGAACCTCTTCAAAGAGCTTAATCATGTTTTTTTCTGAATATTCCCCATCAAAACATGATATAAAATCACCATTATCTATATTGGATAATGTATATATATGATTGCCTGCGCTATCTTTTTTATAACGTGCCTTATTGCCCCATCCTATACTAAAATTGAATCCCACTAAACTGTTTTACCGTTTTTAATGTATTGGAATAGCTTTTCTGCCTCATTTATATAATAGTTAGCAGACATGGTGCATATATCGTCTTCTACTACTTTTAAGCATTTAAACCTTATTGCAGCGTCTGACACTTCGTTTATTTCACCTATAACATCAACTATTTCTTTTAATTCTGCTTTTAACATTTCTACTTGTTCAAATACTTCTGGCGATACCGCTTTGTCTATTTCTATATTTTCCATCTTTTAAATTTTTATTGTATAACCAAAAAAAAACGCCAGTATTACCATTTTATTGGTAACGCTGGCGCTCTACATCTTTTGGCGCTCTAAAATTTTACGAGAAAATTATCTACGTATTATGTTTATTGTATTATTATTTACTCTTATTATTTTCTCATCCTTACATTTTATATTTCTACACTTTATTTCTACTTCTCCATAAGATCGACAAAGAAGCCTACCACATTTATTACATCTTATATCTTTCAATATTTTGGTGTTAGTCATACTATATTGATAGTACAAATGTATTTAATTATTATACAATATACCTAATATAATTTATCAACAACATGTTAATAAAGTATATGTAATTCAATTAGTTATAAATATTATATAATGTTTTACTTTAAGTAAAATATTGTACATTTGTTTTTAAATTTAAGTTGTTGTTTTCTTATGAAAACATATTACACTTTTAAGCTAAAATTTTAAAAAGGGGATTTTATTCTTAAAGTGTAATAAAATAGCCTGTTGTAATGAGCAGGCTATTTTAATATACTTAACTATTTTACTAACCCTGCCACAAATGCCTTAAATTTCTAATGCAGTATTCAGCTAACATAACTAAAGCGTCTGCTCCATCATCATGTTTATTGCCACCTTCTCTTAAATAGGTAGTTACATTATTAATAAAAGCCATATATTCTCTACTTGTATTGTAATCTTCTCTAAAGTATACATTATGCTTTATCCAAGCTGATTGTGTAAATATTCTTGTTTCTTTATTTGTTGTTGTTTTTACTATTCTTACATTACATTCAGGCATACGTTCACTAATTAATGCCCTTACATTTTTACCGGCTAACACCCATCCTGAGTTTCCTTCTATTTGAACATAATTAGCCTTGCAGTTAAATGCTAATTCTACAGACGCTGGTATATTTATGTCCGTTCCATAATTATTGAATATAACATCCGTAATAAATACCTTATTCCCTATTATAACTGCTTGTAATGCTGCGTAAAAGTCACCGCCAGTGTCTGCAGGGTCTATAAATATTGATGTATGTTCTATGTTTTCTGCCTTAATATCTTTAATATTGAATGTTTTAAGCTCTCTTAATGGGAATAGGAGGCCTTTGTTTTCAATAGGTTCTTGCATGTATTCGGCCATCCATATTGTTTCATCTATGCCTGCACTTTTGTTATTGCCATCTCTAAGTTCTAAGTAATATTTAGTGCTATTTACATCTTCGCAAAAAGATTTACAATTTTTATCTAATGCTGGTATGGTTATTTGATTATCAATACGTCCACCATCAATAGCTCTTCCAATAATATCTCTTTTGCTCCATCTTGTTCCTATAAAAATTTCTGGACAATTTTTTTCTTTACGTGAATCGTGTGCGGATTCTTTCCATCTAACTACACTTTCATTGTATGTTCCGGTAATAGCATCGTCTAAATTTCTGTATAGGTCATCTGTAATGGCTATATTCGCACCAAATCCTATAATAGTACCGCCAACACCAGAACCGAAATAGGCTACTTGTTTTGATGTTATTAAATTCCATCCATCTATATTTTGCTTATCATCTGCTAGTTGAATATACGGAAATGCTTGTTTGTACTTTTTTGATCTTACAATATTGCGTGTATCATAACTAAATTTTCTAAATAAAGTAGCAGTGCATGTATTTCTCATTACGGATAATTCTGGAAATTTTGCAAGCCACCATGCACAAAATAATGATGTTATGTATGATTTTCCTGCTCTAGGTGGCATAGAAACTGATATTTTTATGGCTATGCCTTTGTTATATTTATCGTATAAATCCTGAAATGCTTCTGCTACTTGGTGTAAAAATGTGCGTTTAATAAAAAACGCTTCATCATACCACAAACAAAAATCCCAGAACGAGTAGAAGGCAAGGCGGCGTTTTATGGATTGGTCTATTAGGGTTAGTTTTGCTAGCATAGGGTTTAATTACTCAGTCTTTATTCTTTCCATAAATTTAAAAAAATCTTCAAAAGAAACTTTTAATTTATGCTCTTTAGTCTTATTTTTTTTTACCATTTTTATTATTTCTTTTCCTTTCTCTCCTATAATAACAAATCCATCATTATATACTCCACTAGCAAGTTTTGGTAATTTTTTGTTTTTTTTATGTAGTTTCATTTATTTTGCTAATCTTTCTTTTTCTTCGATACGCTATTTTCATAAATATATTTTGAAACTTTAAATATTTTAATAGGTTCTAATTTATTATCTGGGAGTAGTCCTACAATCCTAATATTGTATTCTTCATTAACAATATCATATTGACTAGATATTTCTATAGTTTTATAATCTTTATTCTTAATATTATTAATGCTTTTATTAAGTAAATTGTATAACTTACTTCTTCTTCTTTGTAGTTTCATGAGTATTTTTTACAATAGCTAATGTTGTAATACACTCTACCTCCATTTTATCATTTGGAAGTATTTACTTAACATTAACAACATATTCTTCATCAATTATTTCTAATTGCTTTATTAGATCTTCTTTAGTGAAATCCTGATATTTTTATTTCATAACTTTTGTAATTTTTTAAGATATAGTGGTTTTAGTAATCCAAAATGTACTTTATCAAGAATAATTCTATCTCTTTGCCTTAAGGTAAGGTTTCCTTCAATTACATGTTCTGAATTTATATAAAGATCGCTTATTGGTTTAAATTCAATTACAACACCTCTCCACTTTAATTTTCCTTTAGTAATTTCTCCTTTTATTACTGGCTTAACTTCTGACATTATAAAAGGTTCTACATATTCCATCAGCTTCTTATTAAAAAATAGTACCATATCATTTATAATCTTATATTCAAGATCATGATTGCATTTTACATATTTTTCTGCTGATATATTAATACAAGTTGATTTATCGTTCATAATTTACTTTTAGTTCTTCGCCTTTTAAGGCGTATATTAGGTTTTGAAGTTGGTGTAGATAATCAATTCTTATCTCAGTAATTTCATCTAAATAATCTGCTTTCCGATTGTAACAAAGACTTACATAAGGGCTTTCTTTAGAATAATATAATATAGAACACCAAGATATTTTATAAACCAATGTTTTTGCATCTGTCATTTCAAACCCGCACCACTTTTCAAGTATTTCGGTGGTTAGTTCTATAGGGTTTGCAAACTTGCAAAATTTATCTATATAATTAAAATGTTTTTTATCTACTTTTATTATTTCTCCAGTTATGTAGAAATAATAATTTCCAAAACGCAATTCTCTTACATCAATCATAAGTATTTTTTTTAATTAAATATGTTTTTATATTATGTATAGATTAATTTAAAATTTTATTGCGTAAATCCAATTGTTATCTGCAAGCGGGGTTGTAGTGCTTTTAATGAACATTTGTGATAGAACTTTTTTTAATTTTTTCCCCACGCTCTTTTAAAAATAAATAAGATTGGAGCTTGCAATCTT
>Ga0208695_1000662_pt1 | contig 35054 bp, 31 predicted proteins | sample AD_UKC111_MetaG_FD_184449 | JGI IMG/M metagenome (GOLD analysis project Ga0208695, IMG submission 184449) | Active sludge microbial communities of municipal wastewater-treating anaerobic digesters from Hong Kong - AD_UKC111_MetaG (SPAdes)... | ecosystem: Engineered > Bioreactor > Anaerobic >...
GGACACTTTATTGATACAATTTTTTGCATGAGGGCTTCATCCTTTCTGGGAGGTATTTGTTTTCTCGCAAAAACATTGTACCATAAAGGGGTTGGAGTCCTCAATTTTCATTTAAGTTTACAAAACGTTATTATGCAAAAGGAGATAAGCATGAAGAAATTATTATTTATATGGGCAGTCCTGGCCCTTATGCTCACGGCATGCAATACCGGTCCCCAAAACGAAGAGCCGGTAGATCAGGAAGTATCAATAAAAGAATACTACCCGGCAACGGAAAACACAAAGTATACATACCAGGGGGAAGGAAATGAATTTGCCTCATACACCATGTTTTTTGATTATATTTCTGACGACCGTACCCAGATAAGAACCAACAATGGGGGAACAGTAACGGTAACAGTGCTTGAAATAAGAGATGACCAGCTTACGGTCCTGTATTCGAGGGGTGAAACCTATTTCAGGCAAAACTTCCTGAATGACCAATACCAGGGAGGTAATATTCTTCTTAAAGCTCCCCTTAAGGAAGGTAATACCTGGGCTTATGATGAAAACACAAAGGCGACCATCACCAGCCTGTCCAGGGAAGTGGTAACCGGCCTTGGAAATTACGAAGCCCTTGAGGTAACCTTAGAAGGGGATAAGGGTAAGACGGTAAACTATTATGCAAAGGGGATTGGCTTGGTTAAAACCATTTCTTCCGGAGAAGGTTATGAAGTTTCATCCACTTTGTCATCCATTGAAAATAATGTAGCTCTCATTCAAACCATAACCTTGTTTTATCCCAATGGGGAAGGGTCTATTGATGCGGTAGATGTACAAATTGAATTCAACACCAACGACGAACCTGTGGATGTGATAGAAAAAATGGTCAAAGATTTAACCCTTAATGAAATTTTAAGTCCCGGAACCAAAATCAACGAGCTTTATTTTGATGAGGAAGAATCCAGCGTCCACATAGATTTGTCGGAAGATTTCATAAAAGAAATGAATGCGGGAGCAAGTTTTGAAGCCCTTATACTTCAGAGCTTAACCAACACTTTGGGCAGCTATTACGGGGTTTCTAAGGTTTATTTGACCATCGACGGCGGTCCCTACGAATCGGGACACACAGTGATCCCTGAAGGTGAATCCTTAACCGTAAATTACGACAATATAAATATGTAAGTTATTGATTTGGTTTACATAATTAATATTATGTAAACCTATATTATTTAATTTTAAGGGACGGTTCTTTTGTTCTCAAAAATTCGTGTCCGAAACCGTGAGCGGTTATTTTTATTATTTTTTAATTTGTTAAAAATGAAAAGAACCGTCCCCAAATGATTATATTGCGTATTCGTTCAGGTGAATAATTTTGCTTCCTTTTTTTATTTCTTCGGCAGGAATGCCCACGACGGTCGAATTAGGGCTGGTACTTTTCAGTACGACAGAATTTGCCCCCACCTTGGTACCTGAAGCAATATAAATGTTTCCAAGAATTTTTGCCGATGCTCCTATAACTACATTGTCACCAACCGTAGGATGCCTTTTCCCTTTTTCGTTTCCTGTACCTCCCAAGGTAGCCCCGTGGAACATGGTCACATTGTTCCCGACAACGGCTGTTTCTCCTATTACAACGCCCATGCCGTGGTCAATGAAGAGGCCTTTTCCGATAGTTGCCCCGGGATGAATTTCAATTCCGGTCCTGTGCCTGGCAATATTTGATATGAGCCTTGCCAGAAAATATCTTTTCTTTAAATATAATTTATGGGCAATCCTGTGAGCTATCAAGGCCTTGATATGAGGATACAAAAGCAAAACTTCCATCCTGGTCCTTGCGGCAGGATCCCTGTCAAATACGGAATCAATTTCTTCTATTATTGATTTAATAAATTTAATCAATGACATCATCCTTTCAATTAATACTTAACTATGGACAAATATTTTTCTCCTCCGTCGGGAGCTATAGTCAGAATCTTTTTGTCGGTGCCGTATTTTTGTGCCAATTTTCTTGCTGCTGCAACATTTGCTCCCGATGATACCCCTATGAGGATTCCAATCTGGGCTGACACCTCCACTGCTGTGTCTATTGCTTCCTCATCGGTTATCGTAATTATTTCGTCAACGTAGTCTCCGTTATAGGTGCCCGGAATAAAACCTGCCCCTATGCCCTGAATTTTGTGAGGTGACGGGCTGCCACCGGACAATACCGGTGATTTTGCAGGCTCGGCTCCTGCAACGATTATTTTTTTATTGTATTCTTTCAGTCTCTTTCCTACTCCCGATATGGTTCCACCGGTACCGACTCCGGCTGCAAATATATCCAGATCGCTTAACTGCTTTATGATTTCCCGGCCAGTAGTCTCATAGTGAATTTTGGGGTTTGCAGGATTATTAAACTGGTCAGGCATAAAATAGTTTTTATCGCTCTTCACCAATTCATTAGCCCTTGCTATGGCTCCGCTCATTCCTTTTGACCCTTCGGTGAGAATGAGGGTTGCCCCATGGGCTTCAATTATGTTTCTTCTTTCCACGCTCATGGTTTCAGGCATTACTATTATTACCTTATAGCCTTTCAGCCTCCCGATTAAAGCCAGTGCAATGCCTGTATTCCCGCTGGTAGGCTCCACAATGATGCTGTTTTTATTTAGATAACCCTTAGCTTCAGCATCTTCAATCATTCCCAGTGCGGCCCTGTCCTTGACACTTCCGCCGGGATTGAATTTTTCCATTTTTAAATAAATATTTTCTCCCGGCAATTTTACCACCGGAGTGTTCCCTATTAAGTCTAAAGGATTATTATATACCATACTATTACCTCTTTCTTTCTTTTATTTATTCTCCACTAAATTAAAAAATCCGCCTCAAAAATGAGACGGATTGAAATCCGCGGTTCCACTCAAATTGGCCTAAAGCCCCCTCTATATAGCACTATCATGCTACTCCATTATAACGGATGGTTCCGCGGCAGCCTACTTAATTCGGTGCCGTACTCCAAAGGGCACTTCACATACAATTCCAATGAGCATCCTTCCAGCCTTGAGACACTCTCTCTGTAAATTCCTTATATGCTACTTTCCTTCTTCCTCGTATTTCCTACTAATTTAGTTGGGTATATTTTCTCTCATTATATTATAGAGATTTATAAAATGCAACACCTTTTTGAAAATATTTTTTGTTTTTCCTGAACTAAATGAAATTTTTCCTGTACCGGATTACCTTTTAGTTGAAAGCTTGCTCGGTTCTTTCAATTATTTCATCCTGGAGGGCCTTTTCCAGATTGTTAAAATGATCCGAATAACCTGCCACCCTGACAATCAAATCCTTGTATTCCTCAGGGTGTTTTTGGGCATCCAGGAGGGTTTGCCTGTCTATTACATTAAACTGAATGTGATGGCCACCTAATTCGAAATAGGACCTGATGAGAGAAGCCACATTTTCTATTCCTTCCTGGCCTCCTATGGAGGAAGGTGTAAATTTTTGGTTAAGTAAAGTTCCTCCCGTTGATGAATGGTCCATTTTGGCGCAGGATTTAATTACTGCCGTAGGTCCTTTTACATCTGCCCCTTTTTCGGGAGATATGCCGTCTGCCAGGGGTTTTCCTGCAAGCCTGCCGTTCGGAGAAGCCCCCATTACGGACCCGAAGTATACGTGGCAGGTAGTAGGCAACATGTCGATTTGGTATGTCCCCCCGCAAACGGTCTTTCTCCCCCTTATTAAGTCCCTTACTCTTGTGAATATATCCAGCATTATATTATCTGCATAGTCATCATCGTTGCCGTATTTGGGCGTGTGATTCAATACCAAGTTCCTGATGTGGGCATATCCTTCAAAGTTTGACTCTAAGGCCTTCAGCAAGTCGCCCATGGTAAACTTTTTATTGTCAAATATATTGTATTTTATGGCTGATAAGCAATCGGTAATTGTTGCTATTCCAACAATCTGAATATACCTGGTGTTGTACTTGGCTCCTCCTGCATTGTAGTCCCTGCCGCTTTCCTTGCACCCGTCAGTCAAGACTGACATGAAGGTTGAAGGCATGTGCTTTGCAAATAGTTTCTCGATTACATTGTTTCCTCTTATTTTGACATCAATGATGTAATTAAGCTGTTTTACAAAGGCATGGAACAGGTCTTCATAAGACTTGAAGTCTTCAGGATTTCCGGTTTTTATACCGATTTGTTTGCCCGTATACCTGTCAAAACCATTGTTAAGGGTAAGCTCCAGCACCTTGGGAACATTCAAATATCCGGTCAAGATATAGGCTTCCCTTCCGTGGCAGCCTGTTTCAACACATCCGCTGGCCCCTCCGAACCGGGCGTCCTCCAGGGACTTGCCTGCATTCAAGAGCTCCTGGATCAGTTCCTCCGTGTTGTAAAATGCCGGCTGGCCCCAGCCCTTTCTTGAAATTTCAACGGCCCTCTTCAAAAATTCATGAGGAGTTTTAACGCTTATCTGCACATTTGAGCTTGGCTGGAGAAGCTTCATCTCATCCATAACATCAAGTATCATATAGGATATTTCATTAACACCGTTTTCTCCCGTCCAGGGATTTATACCTCCGGTGTTTATATTTGCAAAGTCCGTGTAAGTTCCGCTTTCCTTAAGGGTAACTCCAACCTTGGGAGGAGCGGGCTGGTTGTTGAACTTTATCCACAAACATTCCAGCAGCTCTCTTGCCTTATCATAATCAATAGTCCCTTCTTCCTTTTCCTTTTTATAGAAGGGGTAAATATACTGGTCAAGCCTTCCCGGTGAGAAGGAATCCCAGGTATTAAGCTCCGTGGTTATACCTATATGGACAAACCAGTACATCTGCAAGGCCTGGGCAAAGGTCTCAGGTTTATGGGCAGGCACCACGTCGCAGTTACCTGCAATCCACAATAATTCTTCTTTTCTTTTTGGATTTGTTTCCTTTGAAGCCAATTCCCTGGCATATTGGGCATACCTTTTGCCGTAAATGATTATGGCGTCACATGATATGGCCATGCCTTCAAGCTGGGCTTTTTTGTCGTAGGCATCCGGGTCATTTAAAAAATCCAGCTTTTCAATTTCTTCTTCTATTTCTCTCTTGAAATCAAGGAAGCCTTTTTGATAAATTTTCCCGTCTGCAACCGTATGTCCGGGAGCCCTTTGCTCCATGAATTCCGTGAACATGCCGGCAGCATAACAATCCTTCCATTCCTGGGTCATGGATTCAAGAATTTTATGCCTCATGGACCGTTTTTCCCAATAGGGGATGATTTTTTCCGCCTGGAGTTTTTTGTCTTCTTCCTTAACTTTAAAACTAATATATTTTCTGTCATTCATGACAGTCATATCTTCTATGGTATGGCAGCAAAGCTCAGGAAAGGTGGGAGCCACCTGGGGTCCTTCGCTTTTTTCCCCGACTATAAGTTCACCCTCCCCGATATAGAGCTTTCTTTTTTCCATGTAATTCTTAAAATTCAAGGCCCTCAGCACCGGGGTTTCAACCGTGCCGTAATACTTCTCATAAAATTCCGTTTCCAGTAAAGCTCTTTCCAGGCTTATGGAGGGTTGGGTGGTGGTGCTTATTTCCCTTAATTTTTTTGTTCTTTCCGTATAACCTCTCATTTTAGTCATCAGCCTCCGATTTTAACCATGTATCCTTCTTTTTCAAACATTTCTTTATATCTTATCAGCTTCTCGTCTGCGGGTTTTTCCATGTTCCCTGCAAAAGGCCGGCCTAGTTTTTCGTACTTGTGCCTTGCTATATCATGATAAGGCAAAAGATTAACTTTATTAATATTCATACCCTTAATCAACCTTAACACTTCCAAGATATGATTTTCATCGGCATTGATTCCTTCTATCAAAGGCAGTCTCAAGTTTATGTTATCATGGATTTTTGATAATTTAAATAAATTGTCGATAATTATTTTATTTGAAACACCCGTATAGAGTATATGCTTTTCATCATCCGTTATTTTAAGGTCATACAGGAAAAGGTCCGTGTATTCGGCTATCCTTTCAATAACTTTAAAGTCCCCATAACCGCATGTGTCAACGGCCGTATGGATGTTTTCCTTTTTTAATTCTTTTAAAAAGGCTTCTACAAATTCAGCATGGATAAGGGGTTCCCCTCCGGACAAGGTCACTCCTCCCCCGGAGTTTTTGTAAAATACCCTGTCTTTCAGGACTTCCTTCATAACTTCATCCAGGGTGTATTCTTTTCCGGCAATCTGCCGGGCGGAATTTATGCAGGCAAAAACGCAATCTCCCTTGAAGCTACACTTGTCCATATTTGTCATAAGGGTCTTGCCCTTAATTTCTATGGCTTGGTTCCGGCATGCCCTTATGCAGGTCCCGCACAAGCTACATTTGCTTTTATCGTATAAAATTTCTTTACCCTTGCTTTGACTTTCCGGATTATGGCACCAAATGCACTTCAAGGGGCATCCTTTAAAAAATACCGTGGTTCTGATTCCGGGCCCGTCATGGACAGAAAATTTTTGTATGTTGAATATATATGCTTTCATTTATTTTCCTCGCTGCCATTTCTGTTTGTCAGCGCTTTTATGAAAGAATAGGTTATTTTTGCTGTCATGCCCCATATTATATAATTGTAATATTTGTAAAAATAAACAGGATACCTGATGCTTTCCCACTTATAACCTTCCCCGTTGTTGACCATGTGATAGGGAAAATCATTGTCAGCCTTGGGATAATAATTCATGTAATATTGTTCAGGTTCCTTCTCTAAGAAGAATGACAAGGGAACAAAAAAAATTTCGGAGACTTCATCGGTATTGTAGTCGATTTCATAGGGGTCAATGCCTTTAATCAGACCTAAAAAGGTAAATACAAAAGCCCCGCTCTTGCTTGAGGCATAATTAAGTTCTGAAATAATTTCAATGTTTTCCTTGTTTAACAACAATTCTTCTGATGTTTCCCTTATTGCGGCTTCCCTGGGGCTCTCCTCTTCTTCGATTCTTCCTCCAGGGAAGGATATTTCTCCCGGTTGGGCTACGGAATTTGATCTAACCTCAAAGATAAGGTTTAATTCCCCGTCAATTTCAATCAAAGGAACTAATACTGAAAAGCTTACTTCATAGTCCATGGGTTTTGGTTTAAAACCTTCAAATTTTTTCTGTATGTCATTTATGTTCATTTATATTATCAGCCTCATCGTTCCAAAAATTATAAATACCAGTCCGGATATTGTTTTTATTATATAGGAAGGAAGAACTTTAGTCAATGATGTTCCCACAATAATTCCTATGAAGCCAACGGCCAGCATTGCAGTAACGGAGCCTGCCAAAACGCTTAAAGGACAGACGGCATCCATGGACAGGGTCAGGCATGTGAGCTGGGTCTTATCTCCCATTTCTCCTATAAAAAAGGTAAGGGCCGTGGTAATTACGGGACTTAAACTGTAATCCCTATGATTTTCACCTCCGTCCTCAAATACTATAGTGATGATTCCGAATATTATAAAAATAAGACCTGCAAACAACTGAAGAAGGTATTGGTCTGCCATGCCGGATATATAGGACCCCAAACAGACCGCCAGGCCATGATTTAAAAAAACACCTGCAAGAATTCCGGTAAGTACCTGGATTAACGAATATTTGGCCGCTAAAGCCATGAGCATCAGTTGGGTTTTATCCCCCATTTCGGCAACAAAAACCAAGGTGAAGGTCTCAATAAATTCCTTGTACATTTTTCCTCCTGATTATTAGCTGTTGGTCTCTTCCTTTTATCGGAGTTTTATACTATAATATTAGAAGGGACATACAATCAGAACAAATATTATTATTCCGGAGGTACAATGGATAAAAATATATTGATTACCACAGCCCCATTTGGAAACGGACATAAGATGGTTGCTACGGCAATAAAAAACGCCTTTAACAAAAAGGGTTACAACAATGTGGTGGTTGTAGATTTATTTACGGAAACCCATCCCAAAATCACAGAAGCCTTAAAAAAGGCATATATTAAAAGCTATGATTTCGGCAAAGCCTATTCAAAGCTTTATTTTGGCTCGGAAAAACTTACGGATAAGCCAATAGTTGAATTGTACAGGAATTTTGGCTACAGAAAATTAAGGAGTATCTCCGAAGTATTTAAACCTGATGTAATAATCAACACCTTTCCCATATTGGCATCCTTGAAACTCAAAAATGACCAGGGCAAGAACATACCGGTATTTAATATAGTGACCGACTACTATGCCCATAAGCTTTGGATAAGCAATGAAATTGACAAGTTTTACATTGCAACCCATGAGCTCCGGGAAGAATTCAAAAAGATGAATATCCCGCCGGAAAAAATCGTTGTATCGGGGATACCCATCAGGGAAGCATTTGAAGAAATAGAGAATATATCAAAACTCCACACCAAGTATAATTTTAAGAGGGGAAAAAGAATAGTCCTTATAAATTCAGGGGCCTTCGGTGTCTTCAAGGATATAAAGAAGGTATGCCAGGAATTGTGCAGGCATAAAAACATACAGGTCGCAGTAGTGTGCGGAAACAATATATTTTTGAAACAGAAGCTGGAATCCCTGAAGCTAAGAAATTTAAGGGTTTTCGGATTCGTTGAGGATATCCACGAGCTGTACAAAATTGCCTGCTGCATGATTACCAAGCCGGGCGGAATCACTTTGACGGAAGCCTTGTCAGTCCAGCTTCCCCTCATAATTATCAAGCCGGTACCCGGCCAGGAAAAGGAAAATGCCTTATATTTTGAAAGAAAGGGAGCAGCTATCATAGCCTATAATTCCTATCAGTTGGTGAACAGCACGGTTGATTTGATAAATAATCCCGAGCTTTTGTCTGCCATGCGCAAAAACATGAAGAAATTGTACAATAAATCATCTTCCGACAGAATCGTGGAAGATGTGTTGGGTTGTTTAAAAGAGGAAACGCAAAGGCAGGAAAGCTAAGTCCTGCCCTTGTTTTTTAATACGTATTCTCTTAACACCTTATAGAGACATTTTTTGAAGGCTTCATCCTGTTCTTTTCTTCTTTTGGTCGGTCCCTTTGATTTTCCTCCCTGTTTCCTTATTCTTTCGCTAATATACCTGGATTGAAGCAGGGTGTCTATATTGTTCTTATTTATAAAAAACCCTGACGTATGAATGATTGCCGTGGCTTTATCCAAAAGCAGGCTGGCAAGTCCGTAATCCTGAGTTATTAAGATATCCCCCTTCTTGAATATTTGAACTATCTTATAATCAACGGACTCCCTTCCTTGTTCCACAACTATAACTTCAAAGTCGCTTTCTATATAATGGTCAATGTCTGAAACTATTATCAGGCCTACTCCAAAATCCCTGGCTGCTTTTTCGCATATTTCTCTTACCTTCTGGGGGCATGCATCTCCATCTATAATAATTCGCATGAAAAACTCCTTTTTTTATTAAATTATGACATATGAGCTTTTTTGTTAACACATCATATTAAGTGACAAAAAAAATTCTGAGGTTTCCCTCAGAATTAATCATCATCACAGCTTGCTTAATTCATATATATCTTTTCTTAAATGCTTTATAAGGGGAAGTTCATTTCTTACCTTTTTCACGTAATCAAGGTCAATTTCCTCTACCAGGTATCCTTCCTTTTCATCCATTTTGTTTACCACTTTGCCCCATGGGGATACTATTATGGAATTACCAAAAGAATGATAGGATGATTCCATATCTCTTGCGGGAGCAACCCCTATTGTGTAAACCTGGTTGTCAAGGGCCCTTCCCCTGAAAGTTAATTCCCAGTGGGCAGGACCGGTAGTCATGTTGAAGGCGGCAGGATAAACAAGGACTTCGGCCCCTTCCAAAACCATAAGCCTGCTTAATTCCGGAAACCTTATGTCATAGCATATGGCCAAGCCTATTTTGCAAAATTCCGTATTAAAAACAGTTACCTTGTTGCCGGGAGAAAGTACATCCGATTCTTTGAAGTATTGGCCTCCCTTTACATCAATATCAAATAAGTGCATTTTCCTGTGCTTGGCAATCTTTTCTCCCTTCCTGTCAAACACGTAGGATGTGTTGTAAACATGATCTCCGTCCAATTCGGGCATAGAGCCTGCCACCACGTAGATTCCGGCCTCCCTTGCCGCCTCCCTCATCTTTTCAAAGCAATAGCCGCCTTCCTCTTCCCCGTATTCTCTGAAATATGAAGTATCATAAGGACAGTTGAACATTTCGGGAAAAACCGCCAAATCAGCCCCTTCATTTGAAACAAGTTTAATAAAATCAACTGCATTTTCTATGTTTTTTTGTTTATCCATTGAAACCTTTGATTGAATTAAGGCTACTTTAAATTTCATCATCCACCTCCTGTTTTATTTAATTATAAAATAGAGTCAGGTAATATGCAATACAAAAGCCGGTTGCCCGGCTTTGTATATTTTTATTCCAATTCTGCTATCAATTCTCCGGCTATTACCTTTTGTCCTTCCTTTACATGAATTTTGTTTACGGTTCCCTGCAGGGGAGCTAAGACATTGGTTTCCATCTTCATGGCTTCCAGTATGGCCACCGGCTGGCCGGCCGATACCTTGTCACCTTCCTTTACAAGGATTTTATAAACGTTGCCGGGAATGCTGGCCCCTATTTCATACTGGTTGCCCGGATCTGCCATGATCCTTTCAACATCCGAGGACTTGGCAGTAAGGGCATTTTTATCCTTTATCGTGACAACTCTTGTGTTTCCGTTGACTTGAAATGCCAACTCCTTGTTGCCCTTGTCATTTGTTTTTATATCAACTAATTTTATAATCAGCTTCTTGCCTTCGGCTATTTTTACCCCGCAGGTTTCTCCTTCTTCCAGGCCGTGGAAGAAGATATCGCTTCCCATCATTCTTAAATTTACTTCTTCTTTTGACTTTTTCAGGTAGTCCTCATATACCTTGGGGTAAAGGGCATAGCTCAGTGCTTCTTCATCCGTTCCCTCAATACCGTATTTATCACGAAGCATTTTCTTAATGTAATCAAAATCTTCCGGGGGCAGGAGCTTTCCCGGTCTGCATTTTATGGGTTCCTTGCCCTTTAATACCAGCTTGCTGAGCTTTTCAGGAAAGCCTCCTTCCGGCTGCCCCATCATTCCTTCAAAATATGCCACCACTGAGTCGGGGAAATCCATATCCTTGGCTTTTTCATATATGTTGTCCGGAGTTAAATTGTTCTGCACCATAAATATTGCCATATCTCCAACCGCCTTGGAAGAGGGGGTTACCTTGACTATGTCACCCAGCATTTCATTTACCGTCTTGAACATTTCTTTTACTTCATTAAACCTGTGGCCCAAACCGAAGCTTTCGACCTGGGGTTTCAGGTTGGAGTACTGGCCGCCCGGTATTTCGTACTTGTAAATTTCTGCCGTTCCGGTTTTAAGTCCCGATTCAAATTTATTGTATACCGGCCTTACAGCCTCCCAATAATCTGAAATTTTCTGCATATCGTCCAAATTAAGCCCCGTGTCCCTTTCCGTATTTTCCAGAGCAGCTATAACAGAATTCAAAGGAGGCTGGCTGGTGAGTCCCGCCATGGAGTTAAAGGCCGTATCGCAGATATCAACTCCCGCATTTGCAGCCGCAAAAATAGTTGCCACACCGTTTCCGGCCGTATCATGGGTATGGAGGTGGACAGGAATGGTCAGTTCATTTTTAAGAGCCCTGATAAGTTTATCTGCCGCCATTGGTTTAAGAAGGGCTGACATATCCTTTATGGCCAGGATATGAGCTCCCATTTTTTCCAGTTTCTTTGCCAGGTCCACATAATATTTCAAGGAGTACTTATCTCTTCTCTGGTCAAGGATATCTCCCGTATAGCATATGCTTGCTTCAACTATTTTGCCTTGATTCAAAACTTCATCGATGGCTATTTCCATTCCTTCAATCCAGTTCAGGGAATCAAATACACGGAAGACATCAATTCCTGCCTTGGCTGATGATTTTATGAATTCCCTTATTACATTGTCGGGATAATTCTTGTAACCGACTGCATTTGCTCCCCTTAAGAGCATCTGCAGCAATATGTTGGGAATTTTTTCCCTTAGGGTTTTCAGTCTTTCCCAGGGATCTTCATTTAAGAACCTGTAGGCAACATCAAAGGTAGCCCCTCCCCACATTTCAATGGAGAATAAACCGCCGGCCAGATAGGACATGGCAGGTGCTATCTTTTCCATATCAATCGTTCGAACACGGGTCGCCATAAGGGATTGATGGGCATCTCTCATTGTTGTGTCCGTCAGGAACAGTCTTTTTTCTTTCAGTACATAATCGGCAACAGCCTTGGGCCCCTTTGTATCAAGCAGGTCTTTAAGGCCGGGAGACCTTTCCCTTCCCTTTATATCCGGGACCCTGGGAACATCAAATTGGGGTTTAGTTCCCTTAGTTTCATTTACCACTATGTTGCCTATATATTTTAAAACCTTAAGCTCCACGTCTTCTCCTCCCCTGACATTTAAAAGGGAAGGATTTTCTGCAATAAAGCCTGTATGGCACTGGCCCCTGGCAAAGGTTTCATGGTTCAAAACATTTAACAGAAAGCCGATGTTTGTTTTTACCCCGCTCACCTTTATTTCCTTCAAGGCCCTTGCATTCTTCTTTATGGCATCAGAAAAGCTTCTTGAATGAGAAATGACCTTTACCAAAAGGCTGTCATAATAAGGGCTTATTTCAGCCCCGGTGAAGCCGTTGCCTCCGTCCAGCCTTATGCCGAAGCCTGAGCCGGTGCGGTAGACATCAATTTTCCCCGTATCGGGAGCGAAATTATTGGCAGGGTCCTCAGTTGTTACCCTGCACTGGATGGCATAGCCCCTGGGAATAATATCATCCTGAGATTTTATGTTGATTTCTTCCGAATCGAGGCTGTATCCCTGGGCAATCAGAATCTGAGCCTGAACAATATCAATTCCCGTCGTCATCTCAGTAACAGTGTGCTCCACCTGAATTCGGGGATTCATTTCTATGAAATAGTGGTTTCCCTTTTTATCCACCAAAAATTCAACGGTTCCTGCGCTCTTGTAATTAACCGATTTTGCCAACTTCAAGGCATCATTGCAGATTGCCTGCCTTTGCTCTTCCGTTATGCATATGGCAGGAGTGAATTCCACAACTTTTTGGTGTCTCCTTTGAATTGAGCAATCTCTTTCATAGAGGTGAACCAGGTTCCCGTAATTGTCTCCCAAAACCTGGACTTCGATATGTTTTGGATTTTCTATATACTTTTCAATGAAAATTTCATCACTTCCAAAGGCTTTCATTGCTTCGCTCCTGGCGCTCCTGAGTTCCCTTAACAAGTCTTCCTCCCGCCAGGCTATCCTCATTCCTCTTCCCCCTCCTCCGGCGGAGGCCTTCAGGATGACAGGATATCCGCAGTAAGCAGCAAATTTTTTAGCTTCCTCCTCTGATTTTACCCCTCCGCCAATGCCGGGTATGGTAGGTACTCCAACTGCTTGAGCTGCCGTTTTTGATTTTATTTTATCCCCCAAAATTTCTAGCATTTCCGGGTCGGGACCTATGAACACTATACCCTCTTCCTGGCATTTTCGGGCAAAATCAGGATTCTCGGCCAAAAAACCATAACCGGGGTGGATGGCATCCACTCCTTTTGATTTTGCCAGGTTTACAATTTCATTGATATCTAAATAAGCATCAACCGGGGATTTTCCCTTTCCTACCCTGTAAGATTCGTCTGCCTTGGTCCTGAACAAAGAATTCTTGTCTTCTTCCGAATATATGGCAACGCTTCTTATGCCCAGTTCCTCGCAGGCCCTGAATACCCTGATGGCGATTTCTCCCCTGTTGGCAACTAAAACTCTTTTAAACTTCTTCATGTTTCCTCCAAATCAATATGCAGGTGTGGTAAAAATACTTCATTAAGTCTAACATTATTTAATTAACTTTTCAAGAATTATATTTAATTTATTTAATTAAAAATCGATAAAACTTTATTTTATTAATTTTGGCTAATTTAATTAAGCCGGAAATCGTTTAATGCCGTTTTATTTTTTGTGATTTAGTCAAAATAAAAAACTCCCAAATGTCATGGGAGTCAATTTTCTACTTTTCCCGGGAAATTTCGACAAGTTTCCAAGCAATTTAAAGGTTAACGGCACTGCCTTCCAGGTGCCTGGTATCATTATAGAAAACTTCCTTTATCCGGTCATTTTCATCCACTTCTATTAATGAAAGGCTGCAGTTTTTAACCACATTGCCGATCCAGTCCTTGCTGAGCTCAAAATTTCTCATATAGGCTTCTATGCACTTGATGGTGCCTCCGTGGGCAACTATAAGGATTGTTTTGTTCCTGTATTTATCTAAGATTTCTTTAAAGGCTTTCACGACTCTTTCGTAAAATTCCCTGAGATTTTCCCCGTTTGGATAAGGATTGTTAAAAGGGTCTTTTTCAATTTTAGCAAGGAGGTCCCCATGTTTGTTTTTTATTTCAGCATAGGACATCCCTTCAAAGTCCCCCAAATTTATTTCTTTTAAGCCATCATGTTTTATTATTTCAACATCCTTGTTCCCTCTGACTATTTGGGCAGTCTTGTAGGCCCTCATCAGAGGGCTTGATATTATATAATCCAGTTCTATATCTTCGATTCTATATGCCAAAAGTTCCGCTGCTTCAATCCCCTTATCCGTAAGGTCCGAATCCTTATGTCCCTGAAACCTTCCTTGCTTGTTCCAAACCGTCTCCCCGTGTCTCGTAAAATATACTTTTGTCATAAAAATGTGTCCCCTTCCTTGAATTTACTCTTCATATATTATCATATAATTCTTTAAAAAATATTAAGCTCCCTAGGCCATGAAGCCCACAAAAACAGGCACTAATACCGTTACGGCCAGGGACAGGATAACCCCGCTTATAAATGATATGACCGCTACTTCCGAATTAGTGTTTCTTGTTACCATGGGAAGACCCGTATCCATGCTTATGGCTGCTCCGGCTGCAATGGTTTCCAGGTAGCCGATATTTTTTGCGATGAAGGGTATGGCCACAAAGGCTATTACCTCCCTGAATACATTGGATAAAAAGGCAATGGTTCCAAGCTCCGATGATATGGGGGTTATTATAATGGCTGACAGGGTATACCAGGACATACCCGAAGCTATGGCCAAAGCTCCAAAGATATTAAGGTCGAATATAAGGCTGCATATAAGACCTCCCGCCAGGCTGCCCAATATGGTTCCCGCGGGTACTATAAGGATCCTGAAACCTAAATTCCTTAAATTATTAAATATATTCCTGTTGCTTCCCAAATCTATACCTACAAAAAATAAAAGGAGGCAGAGGCCCAGGTCCATCAATAAGCCGGTATTTTCATACAGCCAATCGGGTAGAGCAAATAAGCCTGCCAGGATACCCAGACCTAAGGCCATCAATATATTTTTAGTCATTTTTGCCTCCCGTGATATTGGTGTCATATATGATTTTTTTCCTGCCTGCATAAACAAATAATATGCTCATGGATGCTGTCACTAAAGCAAAGACGGCTGCCATTATCCCTATTTGACCCAAAGAGGCAAGGATTTGCTCATCGGTTCCGATTCGGACCCCCATGATAAAAATAAGTCCATACAATATTATTGTTTGTATTGAAGATATTTGTTTCATTAATTTTTCATGAATTTTTCCCCTGCTGCTCATGTGCCAGCCTACAGCCAGGATGCCAAAGTACATTATAACCCTTAAAGCCATGGTGCCTCCTAATCGTTATTGCCTTTATTCAGCATTTGAAGGAATTGTTCTTCCGTTATGATTTCTATTCCCAATTCCTTTGCTTTTTTGTTCTTGCTTGAAGAGGATGAAATATCGTTATTTATCAAATAGGTTGTTTTTGAAGTGACTGATGATGCCACCTTGCCCCCTCGCTCTTCTATCACGGCTTTTAATTCATCCCTGTTTTTAAAATGCTCCACAGTTCCTGTGATTACAAAAACATGGTTTTTGAAGATCTGTTCCGATGCTGTCTTAGAGCTTGCTTCAATTTCAACTTCCTTAAGTACATCTGCAACAATGGCCCTATTTTTTTCATCACTGAAAAATTTAACGTAATTGTTGGCCATCACATCGCCAATACCGCCTATTTGAATCAAGTCTTCATATGTGGCCTTCTGGATTTTCTCCCAGTCATCACCGAACTTTCTGCTTATCAGTTTGGCATTTGACAAACCTATATTGGCGATTCCAAAGCTGTACAAAAGCCTTGCGGCAGTGGTTTTTCTTGCCTTATTAACTGAAGAAACCAGGTTGTTGAAGGATTTTTCGCCAAATCCCTCCATCTTGGTGATTATATCCTTGTGTTTTTCCAGGTGGAAAATATCGGCTAATTCTTTAACCAATCCCTTTGCAATCAATTTTTCAATGGTAGCTTCGGATAGTCCCCTGATATTCAAGGCGTCCCTGCTCACAAAATGGGTGAAGGATTTTATTTGCTTGGCCAGGCATTCATCATTGATGCAGTGGAGGGTCTTGATGTCATTGTCGCTTTTAATGACAGTTTGGCCCCCGCATACGGGACAATATTTTGGTACCTCAATATTGCTGCTCCTGGTTAAATTGTCTGAAATTTGAGGAATTATCATGTTTGCCTTATACACCTTGATCCTGTCCCCAATTCCCAGCTCCAAATCTTCCATGATGCTGATATTGTGAACGCTGGCACGGCTCACGGTGGTTCCTTCAAGGTCAACGGGTTCAAAGACTGCAATGGGATTAATCAGCCCGGTCCTGGAGGCGGACCATTCGATTTCCAAAAGGGTGGTCTCCCTGATTTCGTCCCTCCATTTAAAGGCAATGGAATCCCTCGGAAACTTGGCGGTTGTTCCCAATGATTCCCCGTATTCTATATCGTCATAGGTCAGGACCAATCCGTCAGAAGGAAGGTCATTGTCCTGAATCTTGTCTTCAAACCATTTTACGGTATCTTCTATATTTTCTCTATCAACCTTTTTAAACTCAACAATGCTGAATCCCTGGTTTTTAAGCCAGATAAGCTGCTCAATCCTGGAGTTTTTAAAATCAACATCATCGGCCCTTACCACCGAAAATGCATAAAGGCCTACCTTTCTTTCTGCCGTTATCTTGTTGTTGAGCTGCCTTACGGACCCGGAGCAAAGATTCCTGGGGTTTTTATACTTGCCTGCCGCTTCCGGCATGGTCTCGTTTATTTTATAAAAATCCGAATAACTTATAACCGCTTCTCCCCTCAAGACCAAACTCCCTTTATAGGGAATGCTGACGGGGATATTGGTAAATACCCTTGCATTGTTGGTAACTACTTCTCCAACCTCACCGTTGCCCCTGGTTACAGCCTTGGCAAGACTTCCTCCTTCATAGGTCATGACGATTGTGAGGCCGTCCAGCTTCCATGAAAGGACACCGGTTTTTTCTCCCAGCCATTCCTTTAAATCTGAAACTTCCTTGGTTTTATCCAGTGAAAGCATGGCTTTCTCGTGCCTTTCCTGGGGCAGGTTTGACAAGAGCTCGTATCCCACACGAATGGTGGGGCTGTTAGACAATACTATTCCTGTTTCTTCCTCTAATTTTTTGAGCTCGTCATAGAGCTTGTCGTATTCATAGTTGGACATTATCTCCCGGTCTTCCTGGTAATAGGCCTTGTTGGCTTCATTTAAAAGCCTTATTCTTTCTTTCATTAAAAGAAGTTTATCTTCCATACCATCCTACCTTTATAGTTTTTCGATTGGTGCATACTCCAGGTTAAGATTCCTGATGCCCTTGCTTTCAAAAGCTATTACTATTATATCATCTTTCAGCTGTACTACGGTACCCTTTCCCCACAATTTATGCCATACCTTATCGCCAAGCTTAAAATCACTCTCTTTAAGCTTGGGTTTAACTTCATCCTTTTCTTGTGCCCGGTCCGCAAAAAATCCGGTTTTTCTTGCAACTCTATGCTCCAGTTGCTGAAGCTTCTTGTTGCCGAAGGCAAGAGAATCGGATTCTTCTATGCACTCTTGGGGAATTTCGTCCAAGAATCTTGATTTCATCCTCATTTCATGGCTTCCGTATCGAATCCTGTCCCTTGCATGGGTCATGTAAAGCATTCTTTTGGCCCTTGTTATGGCAACATAGAAGAGCCTTCTTTCTTCTTCTATGTTGTCTTCCTCATCATTGTGTATGCTGGGAAACATGCCGTCCTCAAGGCCTGTTATAAAAACAGTGTCAAATTCAAGGCCCTTGGCACTGTGAACCGTCATCAGGGTCACCACATCATTTGAGGCAGCAGTTTTATCCAGATCGGACAGCAATGAAATATGGACCAGAAAATCCTCCAAGGAGTTTTCCTCATATCTTTCTTCAAAGTCCTTGGCTGCCGACAAAAATTCGTCCACATTTTCCAGGCGGCTTCTTCCTTCAACCGATGGGTCCTGAAGCAGCATGTCTTTTAGACCTGTGTCTTCAATCACATTTATTATGAACTGGCTTAAGGGCATTACATCCTTTTTAATCATCAGCATTTCCATGACCGACACAAAGCTTTCGATACTTTTTGCAGCTGAAGGCTGAAGCCCTAACTTATCAAAGTCAAAACAAGCTTCAAATTTGGAAAGACCATTCTCCAGAGCATAGTTTGAAATTGCTTCCCTTGCCTTATCTCCTAACTTCCTTCTGGGTACATTAATAATCCTGTCGAAGCTCACGTCGTCCTTTTGATTAAGGATAAGCCTTAAATAAGCCATTATATCCTTGATTTCTTTTCTGTCATAAAATTTTACTCCCCCTACAATTTTATAGGGTATCCCTTCTCCTATCAAGCCTTCCTCCAAGGCCCTGGACTGGGCATTTGTTCTGTATAAAAGTGCAATTTGAGAGTAATCGATCTTGTTTTCCCTGTGCTCCCTGCGGATCAGGGCTGCAATGGTGAAGGCCTCATCCCTTTCATCGGCTGTTTCTATTATTCTTATCAGGTTGCCTTCATTTTGCTCAGTGTATAATTTTTTGCCCTTTCTTTGGCAATTGTTTTTGATGACCTGGTTTGCTGCATTCAGAATCACGGCTGTTGACCGGTAGTTCCTTTCAAGCTTTACTATTTTTGCCCCCTTAAAGTCATTTTCAAAATTAAGGATGTTGGTGATGTCAGCCCCTCTCCAGCCGTAAATGGACTGGTCCTCATCTCCTACCACAAATACATTGCTGGAGCCGTCTTTCTTCCTGCCTAAGAGTATTATGAGCTTATATTGGGCATTATTGGTATCCTGGTATTCATCCACAAGTATATATTTAAATTTATCCTGGTAGAAGTTCAAAACATCTTCATTCTTTTCAAAAAGCTCCAGGGTTTTTATTATTAAATCATCAAAATCCAAGGCATTGGAAGCCTTAAGCTTTTTTTCGTAAAGGGCATAAATCTCCCCCTTGTTCCTGTTTATATAATTTGAATAATTTTCGTTTATATACTTGTCGGGAGAATTCCGCCTGTTTTTTTCATTGCTTATAAACTCTTTGATACTGCTTTGACTGTAATACTTGGGGTCTAGATCCAATTCCTTTATGCAGTCTTTTATTAAGGTCTTCTGGTCATCATCGTCATAAATAATGAAATTTTTATCGTATCCTATCCTGTCAATAAACCTTCTCAATATGCGAACACAGATGGAATGGAAGGTCCCTATCCACATCCTGTCTATGGGATAGTCTATCAGGTTTGATATTCTATCCTTCATTTCATTCGCTGCTTTATTGGTAAAGGTTATGGCAAGAACTTCCCAAGGCTTGGCTTTTCCCGATTCAATCAAATAGGCCGTACGGTGGGTAAGAACTTTTGTTTTCCCCGTACCCGCTCCTGCTATAACTAAAATGGGCCCCTGGTCATGGGATGCTGCTTCTCTTTGTTTGTCATTCAATGAATTAAGTATATCCATATTTCTCCTATCCGGGGTTTTTCCTTTTATTATATCACAGTCAATTCCCGGTCACAAGTTTCAGATTTATTAGTTTTTATGCATAAATATGTTTATTGCAAATAATTTTAGATATAAGTATATTAAGCAGAATATATATTGATCCGGCGCCACTTGTCCTGTCTTAGTGGTACATGAGTGATTAAGGAGAGCTTGTCATGAAAATTTAGTATCCGTTGGCGGCTCTCCCCTGTCGGTAAAGATTAGGGAAATTTTTCAGCGGCACCTTGTCCGGTTGTGGTAATAAACGGATAAATAGTAAAGCAAGGGGGATATATCCTCCTTGCTTATATAAGTTTTATTCTGAGGGCTTGAGCTACAAGTATTCCATGGGATTATCCGCTGTCGCTCAGGATGACAGATATGAATTAGTCAAATAAGCACTGCATGAACTCTTCCCTTGTTATTCTCCCTAAATATTCTCCGATGGGTACTTCTTCAAGGACCTTTTTTATTTCACTCATATCGTACTTAAGGCCTGTCAGCTTGTCTTCCAAATCCTTAATATCACCCTTGCCGAAGAAATCACCGTAGATTTTACAATTTTCAATAATGCCGCTGTTCACATGGAGCCTTACTTCGACTCCTCCGCCTTCAAACCTCTTATAGCCCTTGTAGTTAAATTCCGGTGATCTTCCAAAATTCCATTCCCATGTCCCGTACCTTTCGTCAACCATTTTTTGAATGTTTTTCCTGTCTTCATGGGATAATTCGTAGGTTTCAACAGGCTGGTTGAAGTACTCAAAAATATTTTTCAAAAGAATCTCTTTGAATTGGAGTATGTCAATATTATCCCTTAAATAAGGTTTAATGTTAGTTACCCTGCTTGATACCGACTTTACTCCCTTTGATTCATATTTATCTCTTTTTACATTCAAGGCCTTTGACAAAGTATCAAGCTGGGTATCAAAAAGCAAGGTTCCATGGTTGAGGACCCTCCCCTTGGTTATGCTTTGAGCAATGCCTGAAAATTTCTTTCCATCGATGACAATATCATTTCTGCCGGAGAATTCACATTCAACACCCAACTTTTCTAAGGCCCTGACTATTGGAATATTATATGTTTTAAAGTCTATAAAACTGGTCTGGGCATTAGTGATAAAAGAAAAATTCAAGTTGCCCAAATCATGATATACTGCTCCTCCGCCCGTTACCCTTCTCACAACCTTAATATTGTGCTCGTTGACATATTCCATGTTTATTTCTTCCAGGGTGTTCTGATTCTTGCCTACGATGATGGAAGGGCCGTTTCTCCACAAGAGAACAAAATCTTCATCGTGTAAATTATTAAAAACATATTCTTCAAAGGCTAAATTATAATAAGGGTTTGTTGAAGAGTTTTCTATATACTTCATAGGGGTCTCCTTGTTAACATAAATATATTTATGTAAACCATTTGTCGAATAGATATTTTTCGTCAAATTTCATGGCTATTTTTTAGTTTACATAAGTTATATTATCTAAACCATTTGTCGAACAATGGATTTTAATAAGGGACGGTTCTTAATGAAAGGACCGTCCCTTAAAAGGCTGTATGAGAATTCTGTTATCTGCTTGCTTCGTATTGCCTGATAAGCTCTACAAACAGTTTTGGAACTTTCTTCATGTTTTCCGGTGTTTCAACATATGCTATACGGAATTGGGTGCTTCCGGGGTTGGTTTGACCCTTGGCTATATCGTAGAATCCCTTCAAAGGTGCAATCAATAAGGTTGTTTTAACACCATCCAGGTCTACGACACCCTTCTCTGCACAGAATAGACAGAATTCTATTGCATCAAAGCCAGGTTTTACAACATTCCTTACATCAACTACCGTATAGATTGAAGCATCGGGGCTTGATACAATCAAACCGGGTTCTAAAGCCTTTAACTCCGATGTTGTCTTTTTGATCAAATCACCGTAATAATCACGCAGGCTCTTGCACCATGCTGCTATTTGTTCCTTGGTTTCATGAGCCAAAGCTCCGAATATATATTGACCGATAGCATTTGAGCACAGGTTTGCTGTGTATTCTGCCGCACAACGATTTGCAAATTCGGGATTATCAGTAATAACGGCACCTATCCTCAGTCCGCATGCATTCCATACCTTTGATGCTGTTTCAATACTTATTCTTCTTCCCTCGATGCCGGGCACATCCTTATCGGTAATTCCCCAAATGCTTACCAGTTCGCTTCCCTCAACATAGAATAATTCACGATAAGCCTCATCGCTTACCATCCACATGTTATACTTAACACAAAGCTCTGCAAGCTGCATCATTGTTTCTTTATCGTACAGCTGGCCTGTCGGGTTGTCATAAGGTATAACAAGCAGGGCTCCCGGCTTGTGAGCCTTAATTGTTTCTTCGATTTTGTCAATTTCCGGAAGGCTGAATTTACCATCTTCATTCAAGTGACGTTTTACTGTTACTGTTTTACGGCCAACTCTTTCAGCAAAAGAAATATAGTTGGTATATGCAGGGTCAATCATAAGCAAAGGACTTTCATCCGTACCTGCAGGCCCGCAAACTCCGATTATCAGTAATTCCATACCGGCTGAGCCGCCGTCTGTAACTATGACATGCAATTTGCTGGTGTCAAACCCTTCGCACCTCAAGATGTTCTTAAATGCTTCCTGGGTTTCTTCCATGCCGCCTGTAGCAGTGTACCTGATCACACCTTTATTAAAGGGACTTTCAGGAGCATCCAGGTTAAATAATCTTTTCTGCATGGCCGGATTGGTAGGCAGGGATACATTACCAATTGCCACATTGATTACAGCTTCAGGTTTATCCTTACGCTCAGCATACTTCATTTGTGAAAGCCTTACGTCAGATGGAACCCTTGATTGAAAATGCGCTGACATTACTGGTTTACTCATTTAATAAAACCCTCCTAATAATTTATTATTACGCATGCATGTTAATTTTGTAGCTATCTCATTTTATTATAGCCAATTTTAATATTTTTGTCCATACAATATTATACATTTATCCTCTACGATATATAATATGCCATCATTTGTAAGTTTTATCTGTTGACTATGTTAACGGGGTTGCCCTCCAAAAATGCTTTCAAGTTATTTACTGCAATATCTATCAGGCGCTGACGGCTTTCCTTGGGAGCCCAGGATATATGGGGAGTAATTATGCAGTTCTTTGCCTTGAGAAGGGGATTATCAGGTCGGATGGGTTCTGTTGATACAACATCAAGACCTGCTGCATAAACCTTCCCGGAATTTAAGGCGTCTGCCAGGTCCTGCTCAACAATCAAGGGTCCTCTTGAGTTGTTTATTATAATAACCCCATCTTTCATTTTTGCAATTGTGTCCTTGTTAATGATCCCCTGGGTGGATGGGAACAAGGGACAGTGGAGGCAAATGACGTCAGAACGGGCAAGGAGTTCATCCAAGTCCACATATTCGGCAATTGCCCTGCCTTCATCGGTTGGATTATCATCATAGGCAATGACCTTCATGCTCAGTGCCCTGGCTATTTTTCCCGTTGTTCTTCCGATACGGCCAAGTCCTATTATTCCCATTGTTTTTCCGGCCAGCTCAATTAATGGATAGTCCCAGAAGCACCAGTCGGGATTGTTTTCCCACCGGCCTTCCTTTACAGCTTTAGAGTGGTGGTCTATGTGGTGGCAAATCTCCAATAAAAGTGCTATTGCAAACTGGCCCACGGCCTCAGTACCATAGGTTGGAATATTAGATACAAGAATTCCCTTTTCCCTGGCAGCTTCTATATCCACAATGTTGTATCCCGTTGCCAGAACCCCTATGTACTTAATATTCCTGCAAGCATCCATGGTTTCCCTTGTTATGGGAACCTTGTTCACATAAACTATTTCTGCATCACCGATCCGCTCGATGATTTTGTCGGCGGGAGTCCTGTCATATACGGTCAATTCACCCAATCTTTCAAATCCTTCCCAGCTCAAATCTCCGGGATTTTCCGTATAGCCGTCTAAAATTACAATTTTCATTTTCTCCTCCTGATATGTTTATTAAGAGTTATTTATCGTCAATAACTTTTAATATACTTTAATTATCAAAGAATTACATTCCTTTGTCAATAAAATTTACCGCTGATTTTGACTCATGGCTCATTAACACATTGGTCTGCATGTCATAAGATATATTAAATATGATTTTTGAAGCAAAGACCCGGGTTTTTGCACTTATGTTTTCATTTTTATCGGTGTGAAGCAAGCCATTAATAATTTGCACTTGTGAAACAGCATGAATATAAAGGAGGTAACATGATAAATAATAGGAATATATATGGATTAAATCAGCCTGAAAGAAGATTTGAACCTTTAACCATCGGAAGACTGGCACCTGATTTTGTAGCCTTGTCCTCCCAAGGTTACATCAGATTGTCTGATTATAGAGGAAAATGGATAATTTTAGTCAGCCACCCCCAGGCTTTCGGTGCTGTCAGCACTACCGAAATAATCAATTCTGCACGAATCTATCCTTGCTTATCGGCACAGAATATAGAAATCATAGGGTTAACAACGGATAACATCTATTCTATTTTGGCATGGATAAACGATATATATCAAAATACCGGAATTTCAATTCCTTTTCCCATAATTTCAGACACCGATTTATCTTTATCTGAATTGTATGGCATGATAAGTCCCGATAGAATATTTGCGGCAACCGTTAGGAGTGTGTTCATAATAGACCCGTCAGGCAGGATAAGGGCGGTTATGACCTTACCCGTATCTACAGGAGCAAGCCAGGAAGAGTTGTTGAGGATACTTGATTCAATTTTAATTAATGAAAATTATCACTTCCATACTCCCGCAAACTGGAAACCGGGGGATCCCGTCATAGTCCCCAATCCGGTCTCATATGAGGAGATGGTTGCCAGGTCTGAAAATGCTGAAACTTTAGGATATAATTGTCCCTTTTGGTACCTGTGCTACACCAGCCTGGATACCTTCACCGGCGTTTTATGTCCCCAAGAAACAACCGACACCTGATCCCCTCAGCAGGAAGGTAGAAATCCCTGACCGGCATAAAAAATAGATGGTTGAATACAACCATCCATTTTTATATAAGCACTTTAAATATGCTTTACTCATATTCAATTGTTAAAGTTTTATTCGTCGTTATTCCTATTGTTTTCTGCTATTTCTATTATTCATATTATCAAAATTATTGGCATTTTTATAGTTTTAAAAATTTCTTGCTGCCATTTTGCTACCACGATTTATGCCTGGTTACGGTTTAAACTATGAATTCCCTCCGGTACCATTGGTGGAGGTCATCCGTGGTTTTTATTTTGGCCGCCAGCGTCTGCCCGCCTTCGACCAGCTCATAATACTTGCGCTTGAACTCTTCGATTGTTAATACCTTGAACTGCCATTCCCCCGGCATGTATCCTTCAGATATGAAAGCAAATCCCTTCTCGGTCTCCTCTTTAATCTTTCCCGGGATCTCATGGCCTCTATTGGTATCAAAATAACGGAGGTTGCCTTTGTGCATGTGTACGTCCAGAGCTATGCCGGTGAAACTTTCCTCATCCGGAAGCTTGTACATATAAACGGCTTGTCTGTCCATGATCTTTTTTACCTCCTCTTTCCTGAAAATAAGCACTTTGCACCGTACTGGCACTGTGCTATTACTGTGCTTTTCCGGTGCATCTCTGGTGCTCTTTTAGTGCTCTGTATTCTGCTATTATACTACATCAGACATCTGATTAAAATACCTATTGAAACTCTGGCGCTGGTATTTGACTGCACCTTCTGTAAAGCTGCCGGTTCCTGTATTTACTAAAGTTATTCACCTGAATATAGTTGCTGCCATTTACGCTGTATCGCACGATAAAGCGTCTATCGTGCAGGTTCTGCAGCATTTCATCAACCTGGCCGGCGCTCACGTCGTCAAATCCCATTATAACCTTCTTAATCTTCCTGGGATTGTCCTCCATGCGTCCCTTATCATCGACCATGGTCCAGAGGCCTGCAAATAATAACCTGGTTAATGGCGGGAGCTCTCCCATGGCATCATTGTCAAAAATGAGGTTCTTTATATTGCGCATTTGCTCCATCTGCCTTTGAAAAACCTGTGATATATACACTTTGTTCATCTCGTTGGCCTCCTCCTCAATTATTAAGCCGTTATTTTGATGGTATCGGCGTCTCCAGTAATTAGTCTTATCAGCTGTGCGCCCGCTCTGATTCCATCGATATAGCCCTGGTCATACACAGAAGTTGTAAGATTGTTGAGTTTGTCTTCTGCCGCTATTTTGCCTACTTTTTCAGCCAGTAATGACAAGATTTCCTCTTTGGTTACCTCGATATCCTCCTGAAGATCAGCTGTAGATATGGCATTGGTATTCTCCTCGGTCTGCAAAAAACATGCTAATTGATAAATGTTCTTTTTCATCCTTCATTCCTCCTCATTTATTATTCGTTCCGGAACGGGCACCATGTCGGGCTGGTCCGTGCATACCTTCCTGGTATATGTTTGCCTACCTTCATGCAATCGTGCCGGCTCCCTCGCTTCCCTTCCGGGGTTATTTTGCAGTACTCACACTTCTTGCAGTGTGGGATTGGTTTCTCCTCCGTCAGTATTAGTTCTGCAGGGAACTCCTGTATTAAATCCCCGCCCCAGACTTTCTCCGGCTCTTTGCTGCTATTCATAAAGACCGGGATTTCGGCGGTTCTGGCTGTAGTGACGATTGTCTCTATCCATTCCCGCTTTGGCTTTACTTTGTCCCGCCTATTTCCGGTCTCGGCTCCGATGATGATCCAGTCCATGAAGTCTATGTCGCTTATGTCTATCTCCTCCAGGAGCGGCTCTATATTGATGAATTGGTTATGCTGCTTCCTGGGGAGGAATACTATCTGATCAAGGTCAGCGCTCCTGGTGACGGTCGTCCCGTACCAGAAATTCCTGGAGCGGGGGAGTAGCCCTATGGAGCTCATTTGTTCGTATCTTTGCGGGTACCTCGTCATGAAAAGGTAATTATGCCATGGTGCTGCTTCACAGGCCCTGAATACTTCCTCTATCCAGGTATCCGGGATCCAAGGTCCGAACAGATCCCCCAAGCTGCAAACGAAAATGTTCGCTGGTTTCTTCTTTTGTGCCGGCATTGGCAGGCGGTACCTGTGCATTATAGGTTCAAATCCCACCGGGTCCGGTATAACCTTGCCTACCTGGTTTTTAAATGGGTTATCCAGGATATAAAGTCCGTTTTCATCCTTCCGGAGCTGGCTGGATCCTTTGTTGATCCTCACGTCTCCGGAGAAGCGCTTTGCCTGTTTCGCTGCATAGCAGTATGAGCAGCCGTGCAGGCATCCCGTGACGGGATTCCAGGTGAAATCACACCACTCGATCTGTGATATGTTCATCATCTGTTTATTCCTCCCTTCCTGGTATTAGTCGGTGATAGGTAAAAGGTAAAAGGTAATAGGCAATAGGTAATAGGTTAAAGGTAATAGACCCGGCTTGTACTGTGCTTTTCTCATACTTGTATGAGACTAATCTGGTGCTTTTTGAAGGTCCTTGATTTTGTTAGGCTTCCAATAGGCGCCGGTATTCTGTCCTTATGTTGCTGCTTTGCGATAGCTGCAGCTTCTTTTCTTATTGTCTCAGCTTCCTCCGGTGTCCTGGCTGTGATCATGATGGTAATTACTCCAGGCTTTAGTTCCCGTGCTACATGGACCGGCGTTTCGTCCTCGTCAATCGTGATTATGTACCTTATCTTTGGCTGCTGTGTGATAGCTGATTGCAAGCTTACTACTTTGGCCATGTCTTTTACCCCCTTTATCAATTTATGTGGTTGGGTCGTCCTCTTCGGGTATGTTTGCCTGCTCCTGGTTGGTATCCACCCGCGCCGCGTGGAGGCGGCAGGCTCTGCGGGCATGGCACCTGGCGGTGCCATTTGTGGTTGGGTTGTCTGTTGATCCGGTTTTCTTTTGCCTGCTGGCTTCCGGTACTGACTTTAAGTTAGTTATAAATTGAACTATGGGAGCGGATCTGGTACAATGTTAGTACAAGACCGCTCCGGTTGGTCTGTGTGAAGCTCTTTACATCAAAGCTTTTAGTCGGGTACTGATGTAAGGGGCTTTTCTTATGCCACTGTGAAGCGGCGGGATTCTATTTCCTTCAAGTATTGCTTATAAAGTTCTGCATGTGTCGTCTTAAACGCTGCTGTATCAAAGCGGCTGCTTTTTACAACCTTCCAACGGATCTTGAAAACATCAACCACCATTTCATCTACTCCTCTGGCGCTCATCTCAGCTTTAATCGCATCCTGAATACTATTTATTTCTGCCTGAAGCTCTTCTGCCATTGCCTGAAGTTCTTTAAGCTCTCTAACCTTGCTTACTAATTCGTTTGTACTCATGTAATCACTCCCTTTAATTGTTTCTGTTTATAATATAAACGATATTGTTTATAGTGTCAATGACTAATTTAACGTTTCTCAATAAAATAGAAATATTATCGTTGATTTATTAAATAAATTCGTTTATAATGAGAATATTGAAAGGAGTGGTTGTATGTCAGTGTCTGAACAGCTGAAAATTCTATGTGTAAAGCTTGGAATAAGTGTCTCCGAACTTGGAAGGATATCCGGGAAAAGTCCACAAGCTTTCAGCCAGAAGATGAAGCGGGAAAGCTTCACTGTAGATGAATTAAAGAAAATTGCCGAAGCTGCCGGATGTAAATACGAGGGCTCTTTTATACTACCATCTGGCGAAAAGGTCACATACTAAAAAAAGGAGGTTGCCAAAATGTCCAATAATGAGATATACAAGTGCATAGCCTGTGGTAAACGCTTCTCCGTGACTATATCAAATGCAGGATATCCCGGCGGGAAAGAACGAGAAAGCATAAATTGTCCCTGGTGTGGTGCTGAAAACGGCAGCGAGGTAACAAGCGGCATTATTACCACCCAGAAAGTAATTTCGGAGGACGGTGATAATCAATGACTTTATATGAAAAAATCGACCGCTACAAGCTGGCCATTGATGAAAAGCGTCCCTTTGAAGGTCATTTGCTTCATGAAATTAAAAACTACTACCGGATAGGCCTTACATGGTCCAGCAATGCCCTTGAAGGGAACACCCTCACTCTAAGTGAAACAAAGATCCTCCTGGAAGACGGACTGACTGTCGGAGGGAAGCCTCTTCGAGATACCTTCGAAGCTCTGGGGCATGCAAAGGCTTATGACTTCATGTTTACATTGCTTAATAGTTACCAAATAACCGAGGAAGACGCCCTTACAATGCACCGGATGTTCTATACAGGTATTGATGCCGAGGAAGCGGGAAAATACCGCAGTCGCCCAGTCTTTATAACCGGCTCAAAATATGAAGTATGTCCAGTAGAACGGATAGAAGAGGAAATGAAAAAGCTGTTCCATTGGGCATGCTCCGAGCGTGATAAATACCATCCGGTTCAATTTGCCGCCCAGCTTCATAAGCGGTTTGTATTTATTCATCCTTTCATAGATGGAAACGGGAGAGTTGCTCGGTTGCTGATGAATACGGCGCTTATTCAAGACGGTTATATGCTGGCCATAATTCCGCCGGTCTTGCGACATGAGTATATTAGCTTACTGGAGCGGGCTCATGAAGATGATCAACCTTTTATGGACTTTATTGCCGAACGCGTTCTTGAGTCTGAAAAGGAGATTATGAGGTTATTGAATATTCCTTTTCCTCAACTGTCCTAAAATAAAAATAAGAAAGTTATCTGTCCATTAAGATTCCGCTCAGAATATGCCCAGTGGTAATACTTAAGCCATTCAGCGTTTATATAAAAGAGAGAGCCTCTACCGGGATAAAGTCCTGGAGACTCTCTTTGTGTTTCTGGTGTAGCTTTGATGTCATTGTCCTATTGTATGACATGGAAGAGCTATGGCCGCTAATATTCACTTGGGAAGAGGATTGTTGTCGCAGATCTATCCCATTCGGTAATAATCCAGATCTTTCCCTTCAAGAAAGCGTTAGAAGAACTGTTAAAGACTGGCGGCATAGCATATGACGCACTTTCCCATGTGGTACTTGTTAAAAACTACCTTAAACATAACCCGTTAGAAAATCCGAACCAGGTTAAGCATGCTATTGAAAAATTAAACGAATTGCCCGAAACACACTTATTTCGCTCACTTTTAACCGTTATTGAACAGTTTGATAAACCATTTATACAACCGTTAATTGAACGGTTACAAGAACGGTTAGGGCAACCAGTAACAGTAACAGTAACAGGATCAATAACAGTAACAGAAACAGAAGAAGAAGCAGAAAATATGCACGGAGCGGAAGCCGCTCCATGCCAGCCAACAGCGCTCCCTTGGTACCGATTGCACCGGTTAAAGTGTCCAGGCTGCGGGAAACTGCATCTTGAGCTTCCGGATTTTATGGCTCCTAAAAAGCATTATGAAGCCAGACTTATAGAAGATGTTATGGCTGGCCGTTCAGATTCATGCCCGGCAGATGATTCGACGATCCGGAGTCTGGTTTACTTGAGCCCGGGCAGGTCCTTACTTCTATTGAAATCTCTCAGGAGCTAAAGCCCGGAATATACGAAGGTGCCATCTTGAGTTATTCATGCTATGGCATGGAGGAAATCAAAGAACTGAACGGCGCGAAAACTATTTTTAAATTGGAGGTTGAGCCATGATAAAAAGAATATTCGCTATTCTGCTTGCAACTATAATGATCTGCAGTATATCACCGATGAATGCCTTTGCAAACCAGACATCCGGAAGTATAGCGGTATCGTACACTTATTCACCCGAGTACTCTATTAATATACCCGCCTCTATATCCATCAACGATGGTGACAAATTCATATTTTCAGCCAATACAATGGATATTGGCAGTAATAAAAATGTCAGAATAACTATCGATGGTGCAGCTACATATGAAAACGGCGGCAATTTTTATTTATGCAAAGACAAAGGAACCGAAAACGAGCAAAGAATATCTTGCAGAATTCTGCGTGGACTGCCTTCCAGTAGCTCTTTTGAGGATATCACTGGATTAAGTGAACTCGTTGCAACATTTACTGATGGTAACACAAGTCCGAAGGCATATGGAGCTCTAAAATTCAAGCCTCAAATTACCAGTTCTACACCGTATGGCACCTACACAGGTACGGTTTATAGCAAAAGAGCGGATTTTATTCCGCCCTTTTACTTTTTAAGGCTAAACCTAATACGGCTCTTTGAAAATTTGACTAATACGAGGCATTGCTTTCTCGATGATAGGATCCTCAAATGGTCTTGGAGCCATTCTATCGGTTCCCTCTTCGAGATATGGAGCATACTTTACTTCAGTAGTAATTGCTGGTTTTATTGTTACGGTCTTGCCTATTCGCTCGGATGCAGATTGCGGTCTCCAACTCATACGCAGGTTTCCGGTTCGCATTGCAGGCGGCTCTCCTGGTGCTGAAGCAGTGTATTTGCTTTTTGAAAATGGCCGTTTATAAACACGGCCGGAGCGCTTTCCTCGAAGGACAGTTAAAGCTGAATTCCGGAGCTCGTTGGCTGCACGAAAAGCTCTTGATTTGGCCTGATAAGTTATTTCCTCCACAATCTCATTAACAGCGCCCTCTAAATCAATCTTCAAGCTTCAGCCACTCCTTTCACCGGCATATTTGCAAATATGCGGGCCAGTCTTTCTGCCAGCTCGTCTCCGATGTCGTCAGTCATTTCGCGGATATAAGCCTTCAGTATGGCCACCACTTTGTTTTCATCGGTGTTGTCTCCGCCGCCTTCAATCGTGAATTTAGGCTCTGCTTTGACTTCCACCTTTATGGTTATGTTCTGGCCGGCTTTTCCGGTTGCAGGCGCTACCGAGATTTCGTCCGGTTCCTCGCCTACTATTCCGCCGTCTTCGTAGGCCCTGACGCCAAGGAGTTCACCGGTCCGCTGCCATAAATCGAGGCCTCGTTGTCTCTTGCTCGGGCTCAATGGAATAATTCCTTCAGCTCCATTCTCGGCCACGATACCCATGTGCGGCTTCGTTATAATTCCGCCCCATGCATGTTCGAGGATGCTGCCTTTGCCCTTGCTGGTCGTCAGGCCGGTTTCTTTCGATCCTTTTTGGCCCAGGCCTCCGAGCCAGTCTTTGAAGCTCTGCCACTTGTCGCCGATCCACTCGCCGATACCGCCGAGTTTTTCGCCTACCCATTCCCATGCCCTGGTTGCTCCGTTCTTGATAGGTTCCCAGACTTTCTGTTCAAACCATCCCGACACTCCGGACCAGGCTTCGCTTATGGCATTCTTTGCTGCTGCGAACTGATCTCCCAGCCATGCTCCTGCTGTCTGTGCTGCGCTTTTTACCGGCTGCCAAACCGATTCATCAAACCAACCTGAAACAGCTCCCCATGTCTCACTCACCCAGTTCTTGGCCTCGTTCCATCTTTCGCTCACCCACTGGCCTGCAGCCTGGGCTCCTGTTTTGACTGGGGTCCATATTGACGCTTCAAACCATGTTGAAAAGTCGGACCAGCGCTCGCCTATCCATGTTCTTGCCTCGTTCCAGCGGTCGCTTACCCATTGACTGGCTGCTTGCGCTGCATTGCTTACCGGGGTCCATATCGATTCGTCAAACCACCCGGATAAATCGCTCCATTTGTCTCCGATCCAATCTCTTGCCTCGCTCCATGCTCCTGCTGCGATGTTAATTGCTGAAATACCAACGTCCTTTGTCGGGGTCCATATCGAAGTTTCGAACCAGTCACTGAAGTCGCTCCACTTGTCACTGATCCAGGATACGGCATTTGAAGCTCCTGTCTTGATGGAGTCCCATGTGTTACTTGCCCATGTCTTGGTATTTTCCCAGAACTTTGATAAAGCTCCGTCTTTGTCCGTTGCGTCAGATAGGGCTTTGCCGGCTTTATCTCCGGTTAAAAGCGCCGCTGCGCCGCCTATTCCTGCACCGATTAAAGTTCCAAGTCCAGGCATGATTGCAGTACCTATTAAAGCGCCTGTTCCGACCATACCTGCTTTGGTTCCTGCGGTTACATACTCATCTTTAGCAACTTTGTTATTGCCTGCTTTGCTTGCTTTTATTCCCTGATAAACATCAATTCCTGCGCTACCAAGTCCGAGGATCCCGCCTATAATTCCGGCTATCCCTGCGGCGCCTGCAGCTGCAGCTCCGCCGGCAGTTGTTGCTCCGCTTCCGAGTGCTACTCCTAACTTGGCCAGGCCTGTTGTTAATGCACCTCCGGACGCTACGTATGTGCCATTAGCAAGCTTCACAGTATTTATAGCATTTCCTACCGCTCCCGCGGCGCCCGGTAAAGCAAGAGGCATTCCTCCTCCAGGAAGCTTCGGTATTGTCGCGGGTCCTCCTCCAGGTAAGCTTGGAATGTTGTTTATGATTTTGCCCCCGCTTCCGCCTCCTCCAATCGTTGGGCCATTGATGTAAACTACGGAGGCCGTGACGGCCATAGTGGAAGTTATAAAGCTGTCAGGTACAAGAGATCCTGTTGCTGACGGTACCCCATCTTTGCTCCCTTTTCCGAGAAGGTTAATTAAACCCTTACCGCCTTTCCAGATCAGCTTGAAAATTCCGTGCTTTTGAAGGGCCAATGCTATTGCGCCGGCCGACAGCCAGGATGTACTACTTGGTTTCTCTCCTCCTGGAAGCAGCGTTCCTGCGTCTTTGAATACGCCCTTTATGGCGTTCAGGATTGCCTCGCCTACCTTCTTGCCGTCAAATCCCCGTGTAAAACCTTCAGCGAATGAAGCTCCTATGCTTGTCCCGTCCTCTACGGCGCCCCTGGCGTCAATTCCGAGTATGGCCAGCAATCCTGCAAAGAGTGCAGTTCCTATTCCTTCGCCGATTTTGCCAGCTTTGTCTGCAAGCCAGGCCTTGCCGGTTGAATTCCACCACTCGTTGAACGGCTGCGCTATGATCTTATCCCAGGCGATCTTCAGCTTTTCTCCGAAGTTTTTGGCGTCTTTCCACTCCTGGGAGTTAACCATACGCTGTATGCTGTTTCTCAATCCATCTACTCTGGCCATTACCCATTTGGAGATATTTGCTCCTGCTTTCTTCCAGGCTTCTCCCCATTCTGCGATGATATCCTGGTTCTCATCTATCCAGGTTGTAATCCTTTCAAGTCCCGGCTTTATACCTTCCCATAAACCTTGTCCCCATGGTCTTAAAAGTGAATTTTCGAGAGTGTCCTTAAGGGTTGATATCATACCTTTGGCCGTCCTGGATTGGTTGTCCATCATGCCTCCGAAGCGCTTATCCATGCCTCGTAACAATGCATCGATAATTTTTGCCGCTTCTATGCTCTCTTTACCGATGTTCGCTATCTGCTCGCCGGTGAGGCCGAGCTCTTCCTGCAGGATCTGGTTAGCCGGCACGCCGAGTTCCTGGAGCTGCAAGAGCTCTTCTGTCTGTGCTCGCCCTTTGGCCTGCATCTGACCGAGGGCCCTGGTGATTCTGTCTATTCCTTCAGAACCGGCTCCCAGGCCGCTGGCCGTATCGCCTATGGTTTTCAGCATATCCAGCACCTTATCCGCTTCAAATCCGAAGGCCATTAGCAGCTTACTGCTGTTGATCAGTTCCGGAAATTCAAACGGCGTTTTGTTCGCAAACTCTGACGCTTCCTTCAGGAACTGCTGGGCTTTCTCGGCGCTTTTCAGCATGGTTTCAAACGCTATCTGTGTCTGCTCAAAATCCGCGGCTATATCCATCGGCTTGTAAATGCCGGCAAATGCACCGGTCGCACCGAGTATGGCGCCTTGTATGGATGTCGCGAAATTCCATAAGGCTCTTAATGGTGCCGTGGCCAGGTCGATTGCTTTCATCGTAAAGCTAAACGTCTTACCAGCTATGCTGCGTGCTTTTGATGAAACTTTACCGACAATGCTTGATGCTCTATCCAGCGCATCAAGGACGATCTGGTATTTTGTTTTATTCATCTGCTCTAGCCGTTCCTGGGTCCTTTGACTTGCTTTATCAAAGGCATTCAGCTTATTTTTAGCCTGGGACACTCCGGGCTCTGTGTTATCCTTGATGCTTATCGGTATTTCTATCCTATAAACCTCAGCCATTCTCTTATCCTCCTTGTACAATTAATATTGTATTAAATCAGTGACCGAAGCCACTGTTCGACCCATTAAAATTCATTGTTAACATAACACTTCAAACTTCATTCTTTTCTAAACATCAAGCACATCATCCGGCTTCAC
>Ga0208695_1000663_pt1 | contig 35051 bp, 27 predicted proteins | sample AD_UKC111_MetaG_FD_184449 | JGI IMG/M metagenome (GOLD analysis project Ga0208695, IMG submission 184449) | Active sludge microbial communities of municipal wastewater-treating anaerobic digesters from Hong Kong - AD_UKC111_MetaG (SPAdes)... | ecosystem: Engineered > Bioreactor > Anaerobic >...
TGCAGGCTCTCTACACGGTTGCTCGTCGGCGAGAGGGTGTACAGGTAAGGGGCTCCGTTTAAGTGGAACAGGGTGCGGTTGCCGCTGGCGTCGTATTCATAGCCATAGGTGGGGGAGCCCCCGATATTGGCCCAGATGAGCCGATCTAAACCATCATAAGCAAAGGTTTGATCGATGGTGTTGGTCTGGGCGGTGTTGCCGGTGGAGCCGCCCAGATGCAGATAGGTGGTGATGCGGCCGGCGTTGTCATAGCCGACGGTACGATAAAAACCTTGCTGGCTTAAAGGATCGATGGGGTGTTGGGCGGTGCCTACTCTTCCTAGGGGGTAGCCGGTGAGGCGTCCATATAAGTCATAGCTGCGGACGTAATGGCGGGTAGGGTCGTTAGGGGCAGGAGGGGTAGCAGTGCCATTGCCCCAGCTCCAGCTTTTGAGGGTACCAAAAGGAGTGCTTTGGAGGTTGTTGAGAAGGGGAATGGTGGCCGCGGGATCGTTGTTGGTACCACTGCCATTTAGATTGACGGGACTCCAGCTTAAGGCGCTTAGGCGACCTAAGTGGTCATAACTGAGATTGAGCCGACCCCCGGAGGGATAGGTGAGGCTGGTGAGCTGCCCAGCGGAAGGATGGGGGGTGTTGGGGTTACCCGGCAGACCGTAAGTCAAGGCCATACTGTGGACCTTGGCGGAATCCCCAGTACCTACGGTTTGGGTTTTGGTACTTAAACGACCCAAACCATCATAGGTGTAGGCTGTAGTACCGGATTCATCCAGGATTTTGGTGAGCTTGCCTTTGACGTAGGGGGTGTCGGGGGTGGCACTGGGGCCTCCATCGTATTCATATACAGTGTCTTTGCCACTGGGGTAGTTGGCTTTGAGCAGACGGTTTAAGGCATCATAGGTGTAGGTGGTCTTTTTACCTCGGGCGTCGGTGCGACTGGTGATGTTACCTGCAGCGTCATAAGTGAAGGTTTGCAGCCCGCTATCTGGGGAGAGCTGGCTGGTGATATGACCCAGGCCGTTAGGGGTATAGGTAGTGGTCAGATTACGAGGATCGGTGATTTTGAGGGTTTGGTCCCGGCCATCAAAGTCCGTCTTAATGACGGCAGAAAGCTGATTTGGCAGGGCTTGAGGCTGAATAATTTGATGAGGGCGTTTTAAAGTGTCATAGCTCTGGGTAGTGACATTGCCATTAGGATCGATGGTTTTGATGCGCTGACCATTGGCATCGTATTCGTATTTCCAGGTCATGACGCCAGGGGGAGTCACCGGTGGATTAACTTCGGCATACACAGCAGTGGACAGAAGAGTGAATGCTGGCAGTGTGCAAAGGGGTAAGAAAACTACTTTTTTCATTGCGCACTCCCCACGGTTTGTTGGACGCGATTAAGCGCATCAATAACACGGTTTACCTGACGGGCCAGTACGGCATTAGGGTCTTTGCTTTGTTCTTGCAGCCGGTTGCCCATGGCATCGAGGGTATAGGTGATGCTATTGCCTGCATTGTCCATCATTCCAATTAAGCGTTGAGCGGCGTCATAGCTGTAGGTGATAGTGCTGCCATTGGGCGTACGGGCTTTGATCATTTGACCGGCTGCATCATATTCAAACAAACTGACTAGCCCCTGCATTTGAGCTTGTTCGCTGTCGGGGGAAATGCCAGCGGGAAGCATAATGCTGGAGAGGAGCCAACCACGCGGATGATAGGTGTGTTCAGTAGTGATGCCATAGTGGTCTACACTGCGCAGGAGTTTTCCATGTTTGTCATATTTGGTGTAGTAGGTGGTGTGGCCTTGTGCATTGCTAATACTGGCTAGATCACCTTGCGTTACCTCACTGGTAGTGGCCGGGTGATAGGTGTAGGTGGTTTTGTCCAGGATGCCGTTGTCGGTGCGGGGGCCATCGGCGGTGAGGAGTTGTCCCTTTTCGTTATAGGTGTAGCTCCAAACCCTAGCGGGGGTGTTGGGGGTTAGGGAAGCGGCAAAGCCAGCGCTGCCGGTGAGGTCAGTGGTGGCTTGCTCTACCTGTTTGCATAGAACGGCGATGGGTTTGTCCGTAGGTAACAACGCTTGGGCTGGAGCGCAATTTGCAATAGCGTTACCCGCTGTAGGGTCAGGCTGACCGTTATAGACCCAAGTGATGAGAGTGCTGGGTTGAGCACGCCTTGTTTGAAGGCGCCAGTCAGGGTGCCATTGAGTGGTGATTTTGCGCTGGGTGACGCTACTTCCAGGGGCTGGGGTGGGAAGAATATGGCTGGCTACGTTGGCAGGACAGGCATTTACACCAGGCAGACCCTCAAGACGTACCGTTTCCAGGTTGCGAGAAAGGTCATAAAGATAACAACTGCGCAGGTTATTAAAGTCTATCTGACTGGCAATATTAGCTTGAGAATCGTAGGTAATTTTGCTAGAGACAGTTCCTTGACCATCGGGACCAGGTTGGGTGGTACCGGTAGGTCGGATACCGGAGAGCATGCTTGTGAAGGTATGGGTGCGGGTAGTGCCTAAAGGATCAATTTCTTTGGCTGACACTTCGTTTGGGTAGGTAAAACTGTATTTACCTGCAGCCCCCGCACGCTCAGTGCTAATGGCCTGGCCTGCACTATTGTATTTGTAGTCAGCCAGACGATTGCCATTTTCATCGGTAATGCCGGTTAAGGCATTACGTGGAACACCATTGGGGGTATGGGTAGGTTCGTTGTAATGGTAGGTGCGACTTTGATTGCCCGGCGCAGTGCGCTGAGTGAGGTTACCTAAGGCATCATAGGTGTATTGGTAGACTCCATCGGCAGGGTCAATCATCGTAATGAGTTGCCCGTTAGCGTTATAAGTAAAGCGCAGCTGCCTACCTGCTTGGTCTGTCATGCTAAGCAGCAAACCGGGGCGTGGAGCGATGTTGGGCGGTGTGTTTGCGTCTGAGTAACTATAGACGGTGTCGCTTTTTCCGTCTACAGACGCTTTACGCAAGAGCAAGCCTTGGGTGTTATAAATCTCGGTGCTATTGTCTGCGCGCAGAGCCACCCATTCTGTTTGAGCTTGCTGATTGATACGCTGGAAGAGTTTGTCATTAATATCAGGATTAGGCTTAATAGCATCCACTGGACCTTTAAAGTTGATAAGCTTACCTTCCGGCGTTCGAAGATGAAGTTCAGCCTTGCCAGAGCTCACATAAGGAAAATAATAACTTTCCATCTTATTGGGGCTCGTATTTTCATATTGCCCCCAATAACAGCCCGGAAAAACTTCCCCCTGCTTGGCCTGATTAATTAAACCGCCGGTATTGGCCGCAGAGCTGAAGGTGCCGGTATTACTCCGATAAGTGCGTTTAAATTCCAGGCTGCCGTTTGCACTGACATAATCGGTTTCTATCTGAAGCTTTTGAGCGCCGCCGATTAGGATAGGATTTCCCTTACCACAATCATCGCAGGGTACTTTGGCGTAATCGTATTTACGGCAGACAGATCTCTTATCGTAGGGGTCCGACTCCCCAGGGAATTGCTTTTCTCCCGTAAATCCTTCAGGGCAAACCAACCTGGCTTGTACACAATGTAAGTGGTCTGGTGTCACCGTACAGCCATTTTGATTAGAACAATATTGCTTATCTGCTACCCATTTCTCAGGAATACCGTTAAGAGTAACCTGAGGCGCCGGTCCGACCGGATGCAAATTGATTGCAGTAAAAGAGTAGGTATCAGCATAAAGATTGTAATAATTTTTATAATCTTCAAACGCTTCGGCAGCAGTATCTCGCCAGAAGGGACTGCCAATACCCACATACATTATTTTTGGCAGCACTCGAATTTCAATGAATTGCGCCTGTGCGCAAGACAATCCAATCACAAACAAAATAAGAAATGAATAGAAATGGCGCCAGATTACACCTAATGTTTTTTTCACGAAAATACCCTGATAAAAATTTTGCTATTGAACTTAGTAAAAAAGTTTGCTGCAGTTTAGTTATATTTTTTGACTTTGAGTAGCATCGTCTGTCAATACCAATTAAAAGGGATTTTAGCCGGTGTTACTTAAAAAGTATCCCCTATTTTTAAGTATTAAAAGATTAGCGCTTTATCAATAGGTTTTTTCCTGGAAAACCAATAAATATGAAGGTCAAGCTTTTTATATGCAGGTTAAACAAAAAACCAGCTAACTCCCCTTTCTACTCTACATATTCCGCCGATACTGGCCACCTACCTCAAACAAGGCCTGTGTAATTTGCCCTAAGGAACAGACTCTTACCGCATCCATAAGGATTTCAAAAATATTTTCATTGTGTATGACGGCCTGTTGCAAGCGCTCAAGCATGGCAGGAGCATGGCTGGCATTTTTTGTATGAAAGGCTTGCAAACGTTTGAGCTGACTTTGTTTTTCTTGCTCAGTACTGCGTGCTAGCTGCAGGCTGTTTGGTATCGTTTCTTCTTGTGGGTTACGAAAAGTATTCACACCGATAATGGGTAGCTCTCCTGTGTGTTTGAGCATTTCATAATGCATGCTTTCATCTTGAATTTTTCCGCGCTGATATCCTGTTTCCATAGCCCCTAACACTCCACCGCGCTCAGCAATTTTTTCAAATTCTGCTAACACGGCTTCCTCAACCAGTTCAGTTAGCTGTTCAATAATAAAGCTCCCCTGACTAGGATTTTCATTTTTAGCCAAACCCCATTCGCGGTTAATAATGAGCTGAATAGCCATGGCACGCCTGACGGATTCTTCTGTAGGAGTAGTCACGGCTTCATCAAAAGCATTGGTATGCAGGCTGTTGCAATTGTCGTAGATGGCAATCAGTGCTTGTAAGGTGGTACGAATATCATTGAACTGCACTTCTTGTGCGTGCAAGCTTCGGCCGCTCGTTTGAACATGATATTTAAGCTTTTGGCTGCGTTCATTGGCACCGTATTTTTCTTTTAGGGTGACCGCCCAGATACGGCGGGCTACCCGACCTAATACGGTGTATTCTGGGTCCATGCCATTACTGAAAAAGAAACTTAAATTGGGGGCAAAATCATCAATAGACATGCCACGCGCTAAATAGGCCTCCACAAAGGTGAAACCATTGGAAAGCGTAAAGGCGAGCTGGCTAATAGGGTTAGCGCCCGCTTCAGCAATGTGGTAACCGCTAATGCTGACTGAATAAAAATTTCGTACATCATGGTGTACGAAATATTCAGCAATATCCCCCATAACTTTTAAGCTGAATTCCGTAGAAAAAATACAGGTGTTTTGCCCCTGGTCTTCTTTCAGGATATCGGCTTGTACGGTGCCGCGTACATTGGCCAGTGTCCAAGCACGCAAGCTAGCAGCCTCTTCTTCAGTAGGTTCTCGTTGTTTATCGCGCTTAAATTTTTCAAGATTCTGATCAATGGCCGTATTCATAAACATAGCCAGAATCGTGGGAGCCGGGCCGTTAATGGTCATGCTTACGCTGGTGTTGGGATCGGTCAGATCAAATCCCTCATACAGCACCTTCATGTCTTCAAGAGTGGCAATACTTACGCCGCTATTGCCGATCTTTCCATAAATATCGGGCCGTTGATCTGGGTCGTGCCCGTATAAGGTCACCGAATCAAAAGCGGTGGATAGACGCTTGGCTTCACTGTGCGCAGACAGTAGCTTAAAACGCAAATTGGTTTTAAATGCATCACCCTCCCCTGCGAACATGCGGGTCGGATCTTCTCCCTGCCGTTTGAAGGCGAAAGTACCGGCTGTATAGGGATAATGGCCAGGAAGATTTTCCAGCATCAGCCATTTCAAGAGCTCTCCATGATCCTGGTATTGAGGAAGTGCTACTTTTGGAATCCGTGTGCCAGAAAGAGACTGAGTCGTCAGCGCCGTGCGAATTTCCTTATCCCGCACTTTTACAACATATTCTTGCCCAGAATAAGCTTGCTGCAGTGCAGGCCAGGCGGCCAGAAGCTGGCGTGCATCTTGATCCAGCAGACCCTCACGCTGCACTGCGATCTCTTCTAAAGCGGTGAGCGCTCTTTCTTTACTGGGATTTGCAGCTTTTAGCATAGCTTGCGAAGCCCGTAGCTGCTGTACTTCTCGGGCTAAACAGGCTTGTTTGAACACACGGTTTTTGTAAGCCCGTACCGTCTGGGCGATTTCCGCTAAATAACGAACGCGTGCCGGTGGCACTATTGGGGTTTGATTACTGCTGCGCCTGACCTTCACAGGAGGCAAGCGGCTTGCAAGGAGAGCTAAGCCTCTTTGCTCAAGTACAGGCAGCAAGGCTTGATATAAAGCGGTGACGCCATCGTCATTAAAACGGGCGGCCATAGTGCCATATACAGGCATTTGCTCTGGAGTGGTATTCCACATCTCTTTATTACGCTGCACTTGCCTGGAAACGTCGCGCAGCGCATCATCCGCGCCTTTACGATCAAATTTATTGATAGCCACAAAATCTGCAAAATCCAGCATGTCAATTTTCTCTAGCTGGCTGGCAGCGCCGAATTCAGGAGTCATTACATACAGTGAACAATTCACATGCGGCACAATGGCTGCATTACCCTGCCCTATACCGCTGGTTTCGACAATAATCAAATCAAAGCCGGCTACTTTGCAGGCGGCTATCACTTCAGGCAAAGCTTCAGAAATTTCTGAACCCGCATCGCGGGTAGCCAGCGAACGCATATACACCCGCGAACCCTTCTGTGCACTCCAGGGGTGAATGGCATTCATGCGGATGCGGTCTCCCAGTAAAGCTCCTCCACTTTTTCGGCGGGATGGATCAATACTAATCACTGCAATGCGCAAACTATCGTCCTGATCCAAACGAAAACGCCGGATGAGTTCGTCTGTAAGAGAAGATTTACCTGCACCACCAGTTCCCGTAATGCCCAGCACGGGGGTTTTTACTAAATCCGCTGCTTGATGGAGACTTTCTTTAAAAAGGCCAGGAGTTTTGTTATTTTCAAGCGCGCTGATAAGCCTAGCCAAGGCTCTCCAAGCTTTTTGCGTATGGCCTTGAACAGCTTGCAGCGTAGTAGGAACATGGAAAGAAAAATCCTGATCGCAACGCATGAGCATTTCCCCGATCATGCCGGCTAAGCCCATCTTTTGGCCATCTTCGGGGGAAAAGATGCGTACCCCTATGCGAGATAATTCCTGGATTTCTGACGGAACAATGACTCCACCTCCGCCGCCAAACACTTGAATATTTTCCCCTGAGCGTTCTGCTAACAACTCACGCATGTATTTAAAATATTCAACATGCCCTCCTTGGTAGGAGCTAACTGCAATGGCTTGCACATCTTCTTCAAGCGCAGCAGTCACAACCTCATCCACCGAGCGGTTATGCCCCAGGTGAATCACCTCCGCACCCATGCTCATCAGAATCCTGCGCATGATATTAATGCTGGCATCATGACCATCAAACAAACTGGCAGCAGTAATAAAGCGCAGTTTATGGCGGGGTCGATAAGTCGCCAGTGCTTGGTACTCGGCAGAAAGCTCAGTCATGAAAAACACCTGCTAACAGTAAATAACATTGCAGTTAAAGTTTACGTTAAGGTGAATAAAACTGCTGCAAGATTTGTACTTATTAAACCCGTGTAGAAATTTCCTAATCTCCGGCCTTACAATAAACTCTGTATTACTTTTTAAAGACTTTCTTTTTAAAAGTTTCTGAACAGTCAGGGACAGTATGTCTGATATAAATCCTAATGCACGCTTATTCCGAACCGAAGCCGGCAATACCGAATTACAAACCCGCGCCCGTAAGCTGCCGCAGCGGCTGCGCACTTTATTATTACTTATAGATGGAAAACGCAGCGTAGCCGAACTATCGCAAATGGCGCTGCAAGCCGGGGCACCGGCTGATGGCTTAGAAAACCTTATTGCCGAAGGTTTTGTGCAGTTTGAAGCCAGTCCTGTAAAGGCTGAAGTTCCTCCTCAAACGCTTGAAACCCCTGCAAACATTTTGCAAGCGCCAGCTCTGGCGGCCCCTTTACAACCAGAAATACAAGAGCCTGCTGTAGTAGCACCCCCCGCCTCTGAAACGACTATAGCTAAAGCAGAACAAGCCCTTCCTGCTACTGAGCAAACAGTGGGTGCTTTTCCCCCTACACAAGCTATGGAAACTTTAGCCACCATCAACAAACCGGTCGATCCCGATGGTGTTGAAGAAGCATTTCCCGATACCCTAATGATGGGCGACCCCAGCCTTTCCGACAATGAAACCTCTGAGGAATCGATCCAGGAAGAAATCCTCGTCCCCAGCAGCAGTATTTCAAACCTGCTTTCTGGAGAAACCCGAGTTACACAGGCCAGAATGCTGCTACTAAATGCCTTGAAAAAATACACCCCGGTGGCAGGTGCAATGCTATCTGTACGGGTAGTACGTGCGAAATTCAGAGAGGATTTGCTTGCTCTTCTAGACGAAGTTTCTCTGAAATTAGCCAAGTCTGAAAGCCCTGAAGAAGGGGCACGGGTCATTGAGCAGGCAAGAGAATTATTGACCCTTTAATTTATTTCTTGCACCCTCAGCCTCTCCTCTAGCAGCCGCAGACGGAAATATTCACCTTTGCCCAAATCTGCTAATCCCCCGAATACGGCTTGTAGTTATTTGTCCACCGGTCTTATTTTTAATTTGAAAATGCAAACCCCATTGATGAAAATCCTCTGGGCTAGGGCAAGCATTTCCTGTGCCGTGAAAAATTAGCTGCGCCTGTGGCAAAAAAAACAATTCAGGTAAATTTTTCTTCAATTGACTATCTGCCTCTAAACGACCTTGAATATTCACTTCTTTATAATAAGAGGTACTTGTCCCTGTATCCGACGCCGATATCTCCCGCCAGTTTTTTGGCAACACATGCATCAAATCATCGGCACGGACAATTTCTGTAGTTTTTCCATACTTCAAGGTTAATTTACCTAGGTAGCGTTTTTCCTTAAATAATTTAAAATCGGCCGAAAACGGTTGCATAGTAGCTTTCACCTGACCATACAGAGATGGACCATTATCATCTTCTCCGGTATCGTCAAACAGCCATCCTGCTTGCTCATGTTCATAAAGTTCAGCTAGCAAGATATCACGCCATTTTTGGTCTACTGTGCGGTCATACATAGTGCCAAAATTTGTGCAACAAGCGCAGGCCATTACAGCTGTTGGAAATAAAAAGCTAAGGGCCAAAACAATCTGGCCTGTCACTTGATTAATACTCACTACCTCTCCTTTAACTCTTGTTTTTACTCCGATTATCGTTACCACTCCGGCTAAGAAATGAGCATTAAAAACAAAAAAACACCGCTCTATCTCAAAGAATATTATCTTCAATTCCTACCCGCACATCGAAGCGGTAAGTAGTAAGGCCCGAGGGTTTGGGAACAACGAGGTTCACTTCTTCAATAGTGACCCACTTGTTCACTCTCACGCAGGAGTCCAACCAAAAGTCCTCTCGGTCGTACTCAATATCACCTTGATCCGTTTGGATTCGGACAATATCCTCTACTTCGTTAAACTCGTCCTTCATCATCCCAAGATGAACGATTTGTCCTAGCCGCGTTGAACGACAAATTTGCCCTGCCTCATACAGTCGCCACCATTGCTCTGATGCTATTGCCCCATAGCGTTGCAGATAAGCTGAGTTTGAAGCTAGAAGAGCCTCGTTCACGTACTGAATGAAATAATGCTCTGGATAGGCCCGCAAGTCGAAAAGAATTTTCATCCGGTTTTTTCATCAACTCCAAAGAAAAAGCCATCAGCATAATTACTGATGGCTTTTAAAATGTTTTGGTAGGCCGTGCTGGATTCGAACCAGCGACCAACGGATTAAAAGTCCGCTGCTCTACCAACTGAGCTAACGACCCATTTTTTCTTCGCTTAAAAGGCTGCAACAGCCATTTTCAAGCCAAGTAAATTTTGAAAAGATTGCCATTATGGCAGAACTATGCCCAGTGGTCAAAACTAAGGGGAAATTAGGCTGAATCAACTGACGGTTTCAAGCCGTTTTTCCTGATATTTGAGCGCAAGCCATGCCCCAAAGACTATGGCAGGAGTAGCAATAAGCGCTGCAACAGCCAACATGGATAAACCGCTAATGCCTTGACCAAACGTACATCCTCCTGCCACTACTCCTCCAACACCCATAAGTGCGCCCCCAAGCATATGATTTACTAAATCTTCGGTTTGTGAAAACCCTTCCCATCTAAAGGTTTTGGTCATCAAGGAATAAATCAGCGAACCCAAGATAACGCCTAAAGTCGTGCTGATGCCCAAAGTAAAAACACGGGATTGATCACTCCATAAGACGAGTAAGTCTAGGATATAAGCAAAAGGAGCTACAAAAGATAAAGCTTCCATGCGCCCGGAATTAGTGGCAACAAAAGCCTCTTGCAAAGTATTGGGATCTTCCGCCAAATAGCCAAGTTTGCCGCTGACCCACCATGCCGCAACCGTAAGGGCGCCTACCAAAACCCCGGCTAACCATACTGCAGGCTTTCTGCCAGTAGAAGTCAGCATAATGCTCAACAACACTAACGCCCCGATCGCTAGCCCTGCACTTGCACCAAAAACCACTAGCAAGGACTGGCTAGGCATTGCAATAAATAATTTTTCTACGGTATTGACGCGCAAAACTCCAAAAATCCCTTTCAAAGTCATATAGGCAAATAAGCCCATCACCAAAAAAACCACGAGAGACTTGAGGCTACCGCCCCCCATACGCGTCAGCGTTCGGCTGCCACAACCCCCTGCCAGTACCATCCCAAAGCCAAACATTAAGCCTCCAACAACGGCAGATAACCACAAGACGCGTTCTCCACCATATAAAGATTTTTGTGGGGCGATCACACCGTTAACACTGAGTACAGCCGAGCCGATCAGCGCGACCGCTATGGCTAAGATCCAGGCTTTAGCACGTGACCAATCGCCAAAATTCACGACGTCGGCTACCGCTCCCATGGTGCAAAAACGAAAATGCTGCATCACCGCGCCCAGCACAATGCCAATACCTAGCCCGCTCCATACTACTAGGGCTGCAATTTGAGGAATATTGATTTCAGGCATAACAATCAAGACACTATAGTTTCTATCTCTACACCGGCCGCATGAGCTTGTTGATCGGCATGATAACTAGAACGCACCATTGCCCCTACAGCTGCATGAGAAAAACCCATGTTTTTAGCTTCAAGCTCAAACATCCTAAAAGTCTCAGGATGTACATAACGCCTCACCGGTAAATGGTGACTGGAAGGAGCCAGATATTGGCCGATAGTTAGCATATCCACCTCATGAGCCCGCATGTCCCGCATGGTTTGCAGCACTTCTTCATCCGTTTCCCCTAGACCCACCATAATGCCGCTTTTGGTGGGTATGGCTGGCAGCTGGTTTTTAAAATCCCGCAGCAGTTTTAGTGAATGGCCATAATCACTGCCAGGCCGTGCCTCTTTATACAAACGCGGAACCGTCTCCAGGTTATGATTCATTACATCAGGGGGAGCAGCCCGCAGAATTTCCAGCGCACGATCTAAGCGTCCCCTAAAGTCAGGCACCAAGATTTCAATGCGCGTAGCCGGCGATAAAAGACGCGTTTGCTGGATACACTCCACAAAATGGCCGGCGCCTCCATCCCTTAAATCGTCACGATCTACGCTAGTAATAACCACATAACTCAGTTTCAGCGCCGCAATGGTTTTAGCCAGGTTAACAGGCTCCTGAACATCCAGCGGATCAGGTCGACCATGCCCTACATCACAAAAGGGACACCGACGTGTACATTTGTCACCCATGATCATGAAGGTTGCAGTCCCTTTTCCGAAACATTCTCCAATATTCGGACAGCTGGCTTCTTCACATACCGTATGCAATTTATGCTCACGCAGAATGTTTTTAATCTCATAAAAGCGGGTATTGATACTGCCTGCCTTCACGCGAATCCATTCGGGCTTCTTTAGAGTTTCTGCGGGCACAATCTTAATGGGAATACGGGCCGTTTTAGCCTGCGATTTTTGCTTGATCGTAGGGTCGTAATGATTGGCGGTAGTCTTAGGTACGGTGCTCATAGTGTGAAAAAATGCCTCAAATGCTGCACCAAGCGCGATGCAGCTTCATCCCAAGTGGTTTGAACTCCCAGTGTAGCTAAATCTGTCGTCTGCAAACCTGCATAACCACAAGGATTGATTTGTTTAAAGGGTGTCAAATCCATTGCAACATTTAACGCTACACCGTGATAAGTACAGTTTCGACTGATCTTGACCCCTAATGCAGCAATTTTAGCTAAGCCTTCAAACCTATTTTGCTTTGGACCTACTATTTCCGCTATACCTGATAAGGCTACATAAATTCCAGGTGCTCCGATGACCCGCTGGCCTATCAGCCCATACTCAGCCAGGGTGCCAATGACTGCCTGTTCAATACGATATACATACTCTTTGACGTAAATGCCCTGGCGCTTTAAGTCAATAAGAGGATAAGCCACAAGCTGACCCAAGCCATGATAGGTCACCTGCCCTCCGCGATCAGACTGCACCACTGGAATCTGCCCCGCAGACAAAATATGCTCTCGCTTTCCTGCTTGACCCAGAGTGAACACTGCAGGATGCTCTACCAGCCAAAGCTCATCTTCCGTAGTTGCCTTGCGCTCTAGCGTAAAGGCGCGCATCGCCTCCAGCACAGGCAGGTAGGGTGCGCAACCAAGATTCATTACTCGCATCATCTAAATCGGAAGAGAGAGCAGCTCAAAAATGGAGACCTTTTAAAGATAAAAGGGGTAGTTTTAGAGAGTATTATCGAACGTTCCCGTTTTCTCGGTATATGCTTTCTGCAGTAGAGCTGTTAAGGTTTGTTTTCACTGTATTTTAACTTCCTACTCTCCCTTATTCTGCAATTTTGGTAAAAAGCAAATAAGTACTTTTAAAAGATTGCCAGGACTCTTAAAGGTCCCACACACATCTATTCTTTTCCCGATTTCACACTATGGAAGAGCTTTGCCAATGGCTTTAAGATCTCCGCGTTTCAAAAATAATCTACGCTTGCAAAACGCATTCAATAATAACCCTCCCCTGAAATTGGGTGAAATTGGGCTGGCTGTTCGAATCGTTCAAGAGGCACTGGTTTTTCTGGGTTATCCCTTACCTAAATCCACCAAACCCGATGGCACTTTAGATGGGGTATACGGAACCGAAACAAAAAAAACAATAGAGACCTTTCAACGGAAAAATAATCTTGTAGACGACGGGATTATGGGCGAAAACACCTTGGCTGCATTAGATAACTACTTTATTGCAAGTCCCCTACCCGCACCTATCCCTCTTCCAAAATCCCCTGCTCAATATGAGTTGAAAATACATTTAAGATCTAGCGCTTTGGCAGCCAATTCAAAATACTCTGATCCCAATACCGATACTTTTGCTGAAACTTTGGTAACAGGTCGTAGTTACATGATGAGAAGTTTTCAAGCAGCCAGGACGTTTTATAAAAAATACAATATTCATTTGAAACTTCAGACAGAAGAGATCTTAAAACTGACGCCTGAACAAGAGGAAATACTGAGTACAGTTCGGACTTTTTGCCAGGGGCAGATGTTCTCTGAGGAACAGAATTTATTATTTAGTTTTGGTCCACCCACCGGCCTGGATGAAGTAACCGCTTTTTTTGTTTACAAGGCAGACGACCCTTTTATGGGAACCCTTGCTGGCTGCGCTAGCTGGGGATATATACGCCCAGTATTACTCGTCACTCACACGCCGATGTTTACGCAAGCCTTTGCACATGAACTTGGTCATCTATTGCTGGGAAAGAATTTTAAACCTAACCATATAGTGACAGATCCAGACAACCTCATGTGTGTAACAGGTGGTCCGATCAACCGATCTAACCTGAGATTAAATGATACTCAGCTTGCCCAAATACTAAAAAGCCCTCTTCTCAAACAGATCAGTTAATTTGAGTACCGGTCACACCCCCGAAGAAAAACCCGTCTATTTAACAAAGAGGGTTTTAACTCACATCGCTATACACCATTCGTGCTAGAAAATTAGCAGGCAGCGCTATGACTTAGAACAATTGATTAAAGCTATATCTTTTAGATAAGAAAGTTGATCTGTAAAGAAATAAGATCAGCCTAATACTAAAGGCAATAGCTGTTATAGGCATTGGAACTTTATTTTAGAAAAATAGATTTTTTGAAAAAGCGATAGATAACTTTAGAGGAAACTGCCGAAACTTCACGTTTTTTCGGTATATGCTGCAGATAGCAGAGCTGCTAACGTTCCCTTTATTTCTTCAACGGCCCTAAACGCATCTATTCTTCGCATCTATTCTTTTCCCGATTTCACAGCATGAAAGAGCTTTCATAATGGCTTTAAGATCTCCGCGTTTCAAAAATAATCTACGCTTGCAAAACGCATCCAATAATAACCCTCCCTTGAAGCTGGGTGAAATGGGACTGGCTGTTCAACTCGTTCAAGAAGCGCTGGTTTTTCTGGCTTATCCTTTGCCAAAATCCACAAAACCCGATGGCACTTTAGATGGGGTGTACGGAACCGAAACAAAAAAAGCGATAGAAGCTTTTCAACGAAAAAATAATCTTGTAGATGACGGTATTACGGGTGAAAACACCTTGGCTGCATTAGATGCCTATCTCATCGCAGGACCAAGACCCGTACCTATTCCGCTTCCTAAGTCGCCCACTCAATATGAAGTCAGAATACATTTACGGTCTACCGCTTTGGCAGCCAATTCAAAGTATTCTGACCCCAATACTGACACCTTTGCTGAACTTTTGCGCACCGGTCGTGAGTTAATGCTGAGCAATTTTTATACAGCTAAAAATTTCTATAAAAAATACAATATTCAATTAAAACTCCTCACAGAAAGCACATTAAAACTGACTCCTGAGCAAGAAAAAGAGTTGAGTAGCATCGAGGTTTTTTGCAGAACTTTTGGTATGTCTACAGAACAGCAACTACTGTATAGTCTTGGACCGGCAACTGGACCGGATGAAGTAACCGCTTTCTTTGTCCATAGAATGGAAGATATTAGTGCAGGAGAACTACGGGGTTGTGCAACTTACCAATACACACATCCTGTCAACAAGAATCGACTTCCTTTGCTAATCGTTTCTCAAGTAGTGCCCCTGTGTACGCAAATTTTGGCTCATGAACTGGGTCATCTTTTGCTGGGGGCTGACTTTATACCCGCTCATTCTGAAGACCCAAATAATATTATGTATCCTGACCAAGGACTGGTAAACCGGTCTAACATAGTCCTGGATAATCAACAGATTGCACAGATGCTAAAAAGTCCTCTTGTAAAAAAAATCACTTAATCCCTACTCCCTGACTCTGAGAAAAAATCCATCTTATTAGAAAAACAAAAAAATACAATGATGCAAAATCCCGTATTGAATCAAGAAGGTAAAGACTCGACTTCCTACGCACCGTTCACCCTAGAAGATTGCCGGGCAACACAGTGGCAAGACGTGCGACTGTCTTTTGATGATTGGGATTGGCTACAGCAAAGGTATGGGGATGAGCCAATCGATGACTATTACCTTAACGGATATGGGCTGGAAGGGCTGATCAAAGCCATGCTTCTGAACCAAGGAATTGATGTAGAAAGTGATGAGATCAGCTTCAACTCTGAAGGAGATACCTGCTATATCCATTTTAAAGATCTCCATCAAGCCATTAACACGGCTACACTTGCAGCCCGCATGATGGCTAGCGAGCAAGAAATTAAACACATGATCCAGCTTGCCCGTGAGGCAGGGCTTGAAGAGTAAGCTAAGTAGTCAAAGATGAAGCAAAAGTTTCTCTTAAATAACCATGCAGCAAACAAAAAAGTTTATCTCTTCCAAGAGAAACTCTAGGATATAGTACCTCTTCAGCAGCGATCAATATGAGCCCCGCTAGCCGCATTATCATCGCCTTGGACTTTGAAAATAGTAATGAAGCGATGCAGCTTGTAGAACAATTGGGAGCGGCAGCCCAGTTTTATAAAGTCGGACTGCAATTATTAACCGCACAGGGCCCATCTGTGGTGCAAACGCTTATTGCTGCGGGCAAGCAGGTATTTCTAGACCTGAAGCTCTTTGAGATCCCCCATTCCGTAGCGGGGGCCGTAAAAGCGGCTGGTCAACTGGGAGTGAGCATGCTCACAGTTCATGCAATGGCCGGTTCGACCGTTCTGCGTACTGCTGTCGAAGCAGCGCGCCCTTTCCCACAGTTGAAAATTCTTGCGTTAACGGTTATCACGAGTATGCGTGAGCCTGATCTTTACGAGTTAGGCCTAAATGCTAGTGTTGCAGAGCAAGTCATGCGGCTTGCCCAATTAGCCACGGCTGCTGACTGTCATGGGATCGTAGCTTCACCGCAAGAAGCCGCAATGCTGCGCAGCCTATTGCCGCCAGAAATGTTACTGGTAACCCCCGGAATCCAGCCTGCGGGCCATCTTAAAAATGACCAAGCACGTATTTGCACGCCGGAACAAGCTTTTTACGCGGGTGCAACGCATCTAATAATGGGTCGCTCTATTACCCATTCAGAAAATCCCGCTACTACATTTTCTGCTATTTGTGAGCAATTAGGGGCGGCTTCTAGGCAAAAAAAATCGTCTCTACTTTTACAAACACAAACATGAACCCTACTGTTTTAAAAATCATCATCTGGGGTGAGCTTATTGTATTTTGTATACCCGCAATGGCTTGGCCTTTATTCGCATTTGCATCTCTTTTCGTTTTTGATTCTCCCGGCTCAGAAAATAATTCCATCTTAGTGGGGCTGGTGTGGATCGCTTTAGGCTATCCTCTCTTATATGTCTTTAGTGCAATAAAAACGTTAAAGCACTTAAGCCTTTCTAATCAACTGATAGCCTTGGCTTATGCCTCTTTACCTATCGCGGCTTTTGCCCTATTCGCTTTACTCTTAGCGCTTTTTGAAATGAAATGCACAGGAATTTTCTCTTGTTAAGACTGGAAAAATATAATGGCTAATCGCAGTTACCTTTATGCAAGCGATCATTTTCCCGGCACCAATACAGAGAAAGAAAGTCAAAGCATCATCGGTATTTCTGAATGGGAATACGATATTCCTCTTATTTATAAAATCTTGTTATCGGGCAACCCTAGGGTTTGCCACTCTTCGATTTGGGACGAAGAAGAACCCATCGCTTTGCTGGGAGACTATGCCGCAGGTGTGAATCGTCTTAAAAGTTTTTTCACCAGGATTCATGCTCCGCTTGCTCAACCGTTGATTAAAGAAGCCATCGAATTTCTGGAAACCCCTAGCAACCAGAAAAAATATTTCCTCCTGGAGTGTGGCGAAATATTTGATATGGAAGATCAAGCTCTTTCAGAACAGAATTTGCATTTGCTTCAGCAAATTAACACTATCGATGGGGAAGTTAGCAAAACGCTGGATAGATTACAGCCCCCGGCTCTAGAAAAAACAAAGCCTGTGGGGTTTCTGGCAAAAATATTCGGCAGCAAAAGCACTGCTAGCTCTCCAACAAACAAAATTACGGCACTCGAAGATTGGGAAGCCTTAGGCTTGAACGCCTGGTCTAATATTCTTTATTACAAACCTAAATAGTAAAACGGCTTTTTAAAGAAGGAATTTTATAAATTAGAAGCTCCACGAAGTTCTTATAAACCATAGCTTATTACGGAGTATTTATTTTATAAGCCTAAGCTTTGCGAGCTTTTTCCACCTTTTTTATTCGAAAGCGGAGACCTGCTCTATGTTTATGCAGATCCTGTTGCCAAAAAGGAGTATCTCTTCCACAAGAGTGGCGCAAGCGCCTAAAAGAAATGGAACGCTTAGCCCCTGATGCTTCCCAATGAACAGCAAACCTTTATTAGAACAGCACAGTTTTCTGCGACAGGCCATTTTTATTCTGAAGGTTTGCTTGCTGTCTTGGCGCCGCGCAGTAGATGACTATTTTCTGAAACCTGTGCAGAAATATGCCAAAGCTAATAGCCTTGATACAGCGCCGGTATTGGCAGAGTCTCGCAGCCCCTTGTGGAATGCTACTGATACGCCCGATAACTGGCTACTTACGGCAGGCAAGGTCCATAATTTAAGAATTGCAGCACAGGCTTTGCATGGGATAGAGATTCAGCCTAATAGCCTTTTTAGTTTCTGGGCGCATGTCCCTAAACCTACCAAAGCTCAAGGCTATGTAAACGGCCGGGAAATACGGGAAGGCTGCCTAGTCCCCAGTCTAGCGGGAGGCTTGTGTCAGCTTTCTAATGCCTTATTTGATGCCGCTAGCCGTGCGGGTTTAACAATAGTAGAACGACACCGACACACCCAAGTGGTACCAGGTTCTCTAGCAGAACAAGGACGTGATGCCACGGTGAAATGGCGGCATATTGATTTGCGGATTTCTCATACCCAAGCTTGGCGTATCGAGGTAGAACTCAGCACAACAGAATTAATTCTGCGCATTCGCGCTCCCAGCCCTGCCAGCTCTAGCCTGCCTTCCGCCCCCATGCTTCCCATGAAGCGTCTATCGCCCAAGGAAGCCGCCAGTGCAATCAATGATTGTTATAGCTGCGGTCAAAGCCGTTGCGCTCAACATCCTACCCGGCGTTTACCCACTCTGGCCAAACACGCCACCCAAGCTTGGCTATTGACTGAAGTGTGGCCAGAGTTTGATGAACTCTTGACAAAGCAAGCTCAGAGCACAGACTTCTTCTTTTTACCCTGGACCTGGCGCTGGCCTGCCCGGCCGGCCTATCGCTGGAAAAATATTCCTTTAACAGCAAAATCTTATGGTGCAGAGTTTATTACCTTAGGACGCAGCCTGGCCTTAAGAAAGATTCCCAAACAGGGCAGTGCCTTGCAAAGGGCTTTGCTTAAAGGGGAGGCTGCACTAGCAGCCCACTACGCCCGTCGCCTGCCGGTGCACTGCACCCACCTAATCATTTCACAACCCTTGCTGCCCCATTTATGGAAGCTAGGCGTATTAGGGGGTCGTACCTTTGATGTATTGATCACGCGTAGCCCCCTACAACTTCTACAAAAAAACTTGGATGAAGCTTTAAAAAATCATCCTGCTAGCCCTACCTTGGGAGATTACCGTGCCCCTGCAGAGTTGCTGCTAGCAGAACAAAGGGCTTTAGCAGCAGCCAACACTCTTTATACTCCCCACGCGGCTTTATTCGATACCTTGGGCAGCGCCGCCAAACTTTTACCCTGGTGCAGGCCAAAGGTAAATCCCACTTTAAGCAGAGGAAAGGCACTGCTCTTTCCCGCCTCAGCCTTGGCTCGTAAAGGAGTGCATGAACTCGCGCAGGCCTTGCAAGGAATAGATTGCACAGTAAGAGTGTTGGGCCGGGCGCAAGAAACAAACCACCCTTGGGGATCCATCAAAGTAGAAGCTTGCCCGCCAGGCGATCCTTTGCAAAATGTCGGCCTGGTCGTCTTGCCAGCCTGGGTAGAACACCAACCCCGTCTATTACTGCGGGCCTTAGCGCAATCAATCCCCGTTATTGCTACTGCCGCCTGTGGTTTGCCACCTCAAGTGGGACTTACTTTAATTAAGTGTGGAGAGATAGATAGCTTACGTCAAGCTATCGTTCAGGGATTGGCTTAGTCAGCGACTCTTTTCATAAGGCTTTTAAAGAAAAACACCTCAAGACCCGCATAAAAATTAGGGTAAAGGTTTTTAAAATAGCTAAACGATTTTTGCTTTAGCAGGCGCCTAAACCATCGGGTGCATAAACCGGTGGGGGTTTACCGCTTTGCACTGTCAGTATCTTAATAGGTTTACTTGTTTTAGGAATCAGCAGTCCAAACATATAAGTCCTACCCTCTAAATAAAGACTATACCCGGTACATTTGATCATAGTGATGGTGACAGTATCAGCCGATTCTTCCACTTTTTGCACAGAATATTGATAAAGTCGGCTGGAGAACAAGTCTTCTAACACCACCGCTGTTTTAGTATTGTAGTCAATGGGTAATTCAGAAAACAGTTTGCCGTTATAGGGAGCGGGCCAGTCTGGATAGGTTTTCCAACCTGGAAGGAGTTTTTCCATTTCTGCACTAGATTGGGCTACTCCATAAAGTGTGAGGCAAGTGTTACAGCCAGATTGAATATGTATCGAAGAGCTGATTTCTAATTGGCTTTTCCCTCCCGTAAAATCTCTAAACTCTAGCGTTTGAGGCCACTGAGGAACATCGGGTGCTTGCCCTCCTGTGCCGCCATTGGCGGGAGTTTCTCCTCCCCCACCTCCGCAGCCGGTAAGACCCAAAACTAGGGCTAGTAGAAGGCTAGCGAAGCGTTTCTGTGTTAAGGATTGCATGCTTATCTTCTCCTAACTCAAAACTGATCTACCGTCAGGATTCTGACCGGTAGAGGGGTAATAGGGGGAGGATTGCCAAGGCCTCCGTATTTATCTTTGGGAGGGGGGAGCATTTTGGTTTTAGCCAGGAGGGTTTGTTCAATCTCTGCGGGGGAAGGGAGAGGCTGGCCGGTGAGTTGACGTTTTCTGGCCAGCAGCAGCGCGGCTCCCGCTACATGAGGGGCGGCCATGGAAGAACCGGAGCTCTCTAAATACAAATGCAAGCCTGGTAGCATATTGCTGGTGTTGGGAGGGTTAGGTACACCTGGGCCCCAGGCTGGGGATTCAACATTAGGATAAATTTTATTAGCTTTGATTTCCTCTTTATCGGAAATTCCCGGAAACGCAGCCGTAGTTTGTACGCTTTGACCGGGTGCCCAGATTTCTACACAAGGGCCGTAAGAAGCAGCTTTGCTAGCTGGCAGATTACGCATGGTCCAACCTCCGGGACTAATAGCGCCTACCGCCATGGCCCCACTAATCTGGCTACCGATTTTTGCAGGATAAAAAATACAGGCGTCTTCGCTAAGATTGCCTGCTGCAAAACTAAAGAAAATTCCCTTAGTGACTGCAGCAGAAATAGTGTTATGTAAAGCCATCTGAGCTGCTGGTGAAATATAGTTGGGATTGGTGTTGACATCCCAAAGTCCACTCCACAGAATGCTCATATTGGCTACAGCGCTTAAACGGCGACGCCCTTGCCCATCGACCCCATTATTGGGCACTTGCGCAGCGATCCAGTTAATGGCGGCTACCACGCCGGATAGATAGCTGAGGCCATGATAGATTTGTTGGGGTTGAGGACCTACATTTAAATCTGCAGGGATGCTTTTGCAATAGTTAAGTACTTTCACCGATACCAGCTGTGCTCCAGGAGCTACCCCTTCTACGCCCAACGGTGCGTTTTCGCGCTTAGCAGCCAGAACGCCAGCTACTTCAGTACCGTGGGTGCCGCATCCTGCATAAGTATAAACCGGCGCTTGTCCTTCTAGGCATTCATTACCGCCTATATTTTTATGGCAATCAAAACTGATGTGGTCAACCTGCCAGTTATAGTTCAGATCAAAATGGGGTTGAATGCCGGAGTCAATGACATAAGCTTTAACAGGGTAACCGCCCTGGGTGCGGTAGCTGGGAGTACTGGCAGGGATATTCCAGCCGGGATTACCGCTAATCGCGTCGATGGCATAGAGGTTATAGCCGTTGGTGTAGTTATAACCCGGGCCAAACATAGGGAGGTTGTACCAATCTGGAGGGTTGGCAGCGGCTTCTCCAAGCGGGTCTGCAAAGAGATCTTGTACGCGGACGTCTGCCCGCAAGGCGGCGACTTGAGAGGCCGTTAATTCTGCGCCGAACCCATGGGTAAGATTTCCGAAGGTCACGAGCGCTTTGCTGCCGATGCGGTTTTCGATGTCTCGAACCAGTAAAGCGGTTTGTAGAGAGACGGCGGACCAGGCTCTAGGACTTTGTTGCACGCGCTGGTCGGGGAAGATGTTGTCTAAACGATCGTTGGGCCCTACCCGCTGGGCCGCTACGGCGCTGGGGGCTAGGATGACCATCATGCGTTGGGTGGGTTCTGGCGCAGTGCTACTGGACGTCTGGGCTTGTAGGTTAAAGCTCAATGCAGCGGTGCAGGCTACACTGAGGGCGCGTAGAGTAGTTTTCAGGCGGCTGAAGTTTGAAGAACTCTCAAGTGTGTGGATGAACATTGGCAAGACTCCCTGAAAGAAATACCTAAAATAAGTGTAGCTTAAAGAGGGGGGGGTAAATCAAGTGCTTCAGTGAAATAGAGTGTCCTAGCCACAACTTGATCTGACAGACGTTGTTAAACCGCGATTATCCTCTAGACACTCCTATTCGCCACGGCATAGGCATCTGCCGCACAGCGATGGCATTTTCTGGCTTTTCGGTGCAGCTAGACTCTACTATCAACTTCTCATGCGTCTGAAAACTACCTTCGCTCTGCAGCTGCTGGCGTCTCGTACCCTGTTGGATAAGCTGAGTTTCAAGCATACCGTCACAACCTGGTAAATCTCAGCGCAAGCCAAGTAAAAGTACAATCTTGTACATGAACTTGTATCGCGGTCTTCCTCTAGAACCCTCGCCTGTCCCTACTGCCTTGGCAATTGGCAACTTTGATGGGGTACATCGGGGCCATCAAGCGCTAATTGATGCGCTCAAAGCGCATGCCCAGCCACGGGGTTTGAACTGTGCTGTTATGACGTTTGAGCCCCATCCTCGTAGCTTTTTTAACCCCCGCACCGCTCCTGCCCGCATTAGCACCTTGCGTGACCGGCTACATGCGCTGGCCACGCATGGAGTGAACACTACCTTTTTACTGCGGTTTAACGCGATGCTAGCCAGCATGTCACCCCAACAATTTATAGAAGAACTGCTGGTCAACACATGCAAGGCAAAATTTATTATGGTGGGAGAAGATTTTCGCTTTGGTGCAAAACGTGGGGGTGATGTAACCCTGTTAAAAAGCCTGGCATCCCGCTATGGTTTCACAATCGTCACGCTTTCGGACGTAAAAGAAAATGACAGCCGTATCTCCAGCAGCCTCGTGCGCAATGCTTTAATACAAGGAAATATGCCCCTGGCGGCAGAACTGCTAGGCCGGCCTTATGCGATCAGCGGCCACGTTAGTCATGGCGCCAAGCTAGGGCGCACTTTGAATTTTCCTACCTTAAATGTACGTTTGGGTTTTGACAACCCCGCTGCTCGGGGCATTTTTGCAGTAAGGGTCCATGGCCTAGCTGCTTTACCGCTGAACGGCGTAGCGAGTCTTGGGCTACGCCCCTCTATTGATGCCATCACCCAGAAAAAACAGGGTCGATGGTTGCTAGAAACCCACGTTCTGGACTGGAAAGACAGTGCAGCCAGGAGCGCTTATGGGAAAATCATTTGTGTGGAACTCTTAAAAAAACTCCGTGACGAAGAAAAATACGTGGATTTGTCTACTTTACAACTAGCCATTAGCCAAGACGCGGATAACGCGCGCAAATTCTTTAATGGCATGGCTATTTCCAGTACAGACCGAATTAGGGTGTCGAACGTTGCTGCCTAAACGTTCGACTTAACCTGCCTCACACTCCCAAAATTCTGCTGTCTGCTCGACAGTACACAGAATTTTCCAGTTCTTCTTTTTGTGCTTATGCGCCAAATACTTTTTTAGGTCTTACTTTAAAAATTTTGATTATGTCTAGCGATCACACTGTAAAAACCGATTACCGTAAAACCTTAAATCTGCCCGACTCTGCTTTCCCTATGCGGGGTGATCTACCTAAACGTGAACCCCTCTGGGTTAAAGAATGGGAAGAAAAAGGAGTTTATCAACGGATTCGTACCGTCAGTACAGGCCGCCCCCGGTTTATTTTGCATGATGGCCCTCCCTATGCGAATGCCGCTATTCATATTGGTCATGCCGTTAACAAAATTCTTAAAGACATTGTTGTCAAAAGCAAAACACTGGCTGGTTTTGATGCCCCCTACACGCCAGGGTGGGATTGCCATGGCATGCCTATTGAAGTTTTTATTGAAAAGCAATACGGGAAAAATTTACCTGTTGAAAAAACCCTGGCGCTGTGTCGTGCCCACGCGCAGAGCCAGATCACGCTGCAAATGGGCGAATTTAAACGTCTTGGCGTGTTAGGCGACTGGGAGCACCCCTACAAAACCATGGCCCCTAAAAACGAAGCCAATGAGATTCGCATCCTGGGTCAACTACTGGAAAAAGGTTATGTATTCCGCGGTTTAAAGCCTGTGAACTGGTGTTTTGATTGCCAAAGCGCCCTGGCCGAGGCCGAAGTCGAATATCAAGACAAAATAGATTGGGCCATCGATGTCGCCTTTCCGCTTGCTACAGAAGATGCCCCCAAACTTGCTGCAGCCTTTGGCCTGACTAAAGCTCCTCCCACGGTGCGCGCCGTCATCTGGACCACTACCCCTTGGACTATTCCGGCGAACCAAGCTATCAACCTGCATCCAGAGTTTGATTACGTTTTAGTCAAGGCTGAAGAGCAAGTCTATTTATTAGCCGCAGAGCTAGTGGATACCAATATGAAACGCTGGGGTATTACACAGTGGACCGTGCTGGGCACCTGCAAAGGCGCGGCACTGAATCTGATTCGCTTTACCCATCCTTTGGCCAGGATTAATCCCGGTTACCAGCGCTTTTCTCCCATTTATTTAGGGGAATATGTTGAATTGACCACGGGTACAGGTCTGGTGCATTCTGCTCCTGCTTACGGCCTGGAAGACTTTATTTCCTGCAAAGCCCATGGTATGCAGGATCAGGACATTCTTGGCCCCGTGCAGGGCGATGGCATTTACGCCAGCAGCCTGCCGCTCTTTGCCGGACTGAGCATTTGGGACGCCAACCCAAAAATTATTGAAGCACTGCGCAGCAGTGGCAACTTAATGTTTAGTGAAAAGTTTAAACATAGCACCATGCATTGCTGGCGCCATAAAACGCCCATTATTTACCGTGCTACCTCGCAATGGTTTGCGGGAATGGATATTGCCCCTAAAGAAGCAGGCCCCACGCTGCGAGAAGTGGCGTTACAAGGTATTGAAAATACCCGTTTTTACCCCGCCTGGGGTAAAGCCCGTCTGCACAACATGATTGCAGGCCGGCCCGACTGGACTCTTTCACGTCAACGGCAATGGGGAGTGCCCATGGCCTTTTTTGTTCACAAAGAGACCGGCCAGCTTCACCCACGTACCCAAGAACTGCTAGAACAGGTAGCACAACGGGTCGAACGCGAAGGGATTGAAGCCTGGCAAACGCTGGATCCCCGTGAATTGCTAGGAGAAGAGGCTGCCCATTACATTAAAAACAAAGACACGCTGGATGTCTGGTTTGACTCCGGCACAACCCATTACCATGTTATGAAAGGCAGTCATGCCTTAGCGCATGAATGGCCTGCAGATTTATATTTGGAAGGTAGTGATCAGCATCGCGGCTGGTTCCATTCCAGCCTGCTCACCGGCAGCATGCTAGAAGGCCGCCCTCCTTACAAAGCCCTGCTAACCCATGGCTTTGCGGTGGATGGAGACGGCAAAAAGATGAGTAAATCCCTGGGCAATGTAGTAGCTCCGCAAGAAGTCTCTAACAAGATGGGGGCAGAAATCCTGCGTCTTTGGGTTGCCAACACCGACTATTCGGGCGATCTCTCCATTAATGAAGAAATCTTAAAACGTGTGGTAGAGATCTACCGGCGTGTGCGCAACACTTTAAAATTCTTGCTGGCCAATACTGCAGATTTTGAATTTACCAAAGATGCGATAGCCCTGGAGCAGATGCTGGAAATTGATCGCTACGCCCTGGCACTCACAGCACAGGCCGATGCGCAGATCCGCAAGCATTACGAGGAATACGAATTTCACCCCATCGTTTCTCGCTTGCAAATTTTTTGCTCAGAAGATCTGGGCGCGTTTTATCTAGACATTCTCAAAGACCGGCTCTACACCACTAAAGCCGACTCTGCTGCCCGCCGCTCTGCCCAAACTGCCTTATGGCACATCACGCGTTGGCTGCTCACCACCATGGCCCCGATTCTGAGTTTTACCGCAGAAGAAGCCTGGAGTTTCTTTGCCCCCGGCCAACTGACTATTTTTGAAAATATTACTCACAGCGTTCCTACCCCGCCAGACAGCGCCATCCTGCTTAAAAAATGGACCCTGCTGCGAGAATGGAAAGTAGGCTTGACCAAAGCCATTGAAGAGCTGCGCACCGCTGGCAGCGTAGGCTCCAGCCTGCAAGCCGAAGTCCAGATATGGGCCCAGGGCGAACTGCTGGCCGCCCTGCAATCCTTGGGTGAGGATTTACGCTTTTTAACCATTACCTCCCAAGCCACAGTGCAGGCAGGGCCCGAAAAAATCGAAGTCACCGCTAGCCCTCACCAAAAATGCGAACGCTGTTGGCACTACCGCGCCGATGTAGGCCACAACAGCGCTCACCCCGGCATTTGTGGCCGCTGCACGAGTAATTTGTTTGGCGCGGGGGAAGAAAGGAAGATTGCGTAGGCAGTTTTGCCTTTATCTTTATTAAAGTGCTTAAGCGAAAAAGAGTTACTTAATTATTTGAAAGTGTGCTACTAGAAAAATAGTGAGCAAGTAAAGCAGAAATAATAAGCTTGCCACTTTAAGCCCAAAAGCCAGTAACTCCCCTTCAGTAGGCACTTTTTTTGAATAGTCTAAAGCAATTGTTCTGGCCATTAGGATGAAAGGCAAAGAAGTAAAGGCGGTATGTCCAGCAGTACTGTTTTGGATAGCAGTGAATAAGGTTTCTGCCTGAGTTAGGGTGCCGAGCTGCAGCTGCAGTGGCATCATCATCGCGTTTCCTCCTAAGCCAGAACCTGCTAGGAAACCACTGAACATACCGATCAAAGGCGAGCTGAACAAAAGCCAATCCTTACCCAAGGAGGCTAGCGCATTGGCAATTGCTCTAACCATGCCATTTTCTAGCATTAACTGGGACATCAATAAAAAACATACTAACGCGCCAAGAAGGCCCTTCGCACGCTGCCAGAGCATGGCATGATCTAAAGAGACAGGACGATTAAGCAAAAGTAATAATACGGCGACGCTGATCAAAATACCCGGGCTAGCCAGCACGCGCAAAGACGTGCGCGCATTTGAAATTACGCCGACAGAGCGAATGAGCTCGTATACATCAGAAGGAAGGCGAGTTAACAAAACAAGAGTCAACAGCAGAGCATAGGGGAACCAATGTTTTATTTCCAGATCAGTGGCTGCTGGCAGCTTTTCAGTTTGTGCTTGGGATGCACTTTTTCGAGTAGACCACTTCGCTAAGAGAAGGCCTAATAATGCGGCGGAAAAGCCAGCTACCACACCCGTGGCTTCTCCCGTGCCCCAAGCAGAAAAGAAGTAAAGACTTCCTGATAGAAAAAACCCCAAGAGTAAAGCAAACCCTGCGTGGCTCTGAATACTTGACCAGCCACCAAAAACACCTAAAGCACACAAGCCAAGAGTAGGAAAGATTGCAACACTGATCAGCGCGGTATTCATTGACAACTGCTGCGGCAATTGGTGTGCTAAGCCAGCCCCTACTAAAGTAGCAAGTCCAAGGGTAGCCCACGGCATAATGTTCATGGAAAGCATGGAGATACGCACTGCTTGCCCGCCCGACATTAAACCGCAATAAATCGGTACCCCTAGCAACAGGCAAACACCAAATCCTGTTAGCGATTCAATCGCTGGAAGTAAGCCAAGCAATAAAATCAGCAATTTATGGGCTGGGTTAATAGGAAATGCCCGAATCTGCTTAACTAAGGCATCCATTGTGCCTTGTTTGCGAAGCACTGCACTAAAATAAAGCCCGGGAACAATTACCAAAGCGGCATTCAGAAACAGTAGCAGTGCTGACTGCCCGGCGACATTGGTCGCAACAACAGACAATGGAAAAAAATCAACCACGGCTGAGAGTAGGAGCGTGACCCCAAGCCCAAAAGCCGCAGAATGCAAAGCGCTTTTTCTCAAAACCAGCAAGAAAAACGTACAGCAAAGCAATGGAGTCAAAGCTAGCCAAAATTCCCAAGAGAAAGGATTAATCACACTCTTTTTTCCCCGATTATTTGAGTAAGTAGCCCAAGGCCCGTTGCCCGTTCAAACAAAGCCGTGGCGTGTGTCTGTGCTGTATCAATAATTGGCACCCCGAAAAAATCTCGATGAATTAATAAAGGCAACTCTGTGCACACCAGTACTATAGCCTGCGCTCCAGCCTGTTCCAGATCATGAATCAGATCTCTAAAAAAAGATTTTGAAGAGTCCAAAACACACCCACGGCCCAATTCCTGAGCGATAATTTTTCCGATCTTCTCCCAATGCGAAGAATGTGGAGTCAACACAGGAGTATCCGCAGTAACCAATCGAGCTTTTAGAAAATCTAATCTCATAGTTGCTGGTTTTCCAAGAAGGCCAATTGGACTCAGACATCGTTGTGTCAGATATTGCTTGAGTACTTCACCAATGGTTAAAAACGGCATACCGGAAAACTGGCGCAGAGGTTCAGCAACTTTATGTGCAGTGTTACAGCATATGCCATAAAAATCAGTCTCTGCCTGCTCAAGCTTTTGAACTCCTTGCCGAAGATAATTTAATAAATCTTCATCCTTTTCCTCAATAACCAACTTGTTAAAGTATTCAAAGTCGAGGCTCTCAATAACAACAGGGGGAGAATACAATCCTCCAATATGGATATTAGAGAGTTGATTAATAGTTTGATAATAGGCAAGAGTTGAACTCCAGCTTAGACCACCAAGCAACCCAATTTTGCGGATATTAGAACGGTTAATAAATGTGTTTTTGTCTGAAAAAGCAGAGATACAAGATATCATGGTTAATAAAAACTATGAGAATTAAAAAATTCAACACGCAGGATGTGCACATCCAATTCTGGACAAAATCGCTTATTCAGTGACATATTCATACTTGATTTGCACTACTTCGAAAGAGATCTAGCCAGTAGTCATACTGTTGACACCCAGCTCGGGCAGCCAAATGTGCACCCCGCACCAGATTTCGTAATTGATGTTTCATTAAAGGGGGATATTGCAAACGCACACCATCGTTCAACTCCAAAGAATGCCGAGGATCTACTGCTATATGTGCTGTAAAGTAGATCTTACGCTCTACGTCATCCATACCCAATCTTGACATTGCGGCCAGTAATGCTCGGAAATGCGCTTCCACCCAACTCTCAAAAACCGTGAAACTCCATAAGCCATCTGTTTGTAAGCGGGCCGCGCACCGTTCAGTCTAAAAAGTCACGGAAACCCACAGAGCGGGTATCTTTCTCATTCTTTCTTAAACACAACAGAAGTGTTATAATTTTTTATGAACTCCAATGAATTCAAACGTTGGCTGGCTAAACAAGGGGCGACATTTCAAACAGGTAAAGGCTCGCATATCAAGGTTTTCCTGAAGGGTCGTCAGTCGGTAATGCCCATGCACAGCACTGAATTGAAAACGGGTTTAGTTGAAGGAATCAAGAAACAACTGGGTCTGAAAGGAAAATAAATGATGTTTGATTATCCTGTTGTTCTTCAAGCCCAGCCAGAAGGTGGGTTTGTGGTGATGTTTCCTGATGTTCCAGAAGCGATTACGCAAGGCGAAGATGAAGAAGAAGCGCTGCTTTATGCCGTGGACGCGCTGGAAACTGCGCTATCGTTTTATCTGGATGGCCGTAAAGCTTTACCTGTGCCTTCTAAACCCAAACGCAATCAAGCGACTGTACGGCCTTCAGCTCTGGAATGTGCCAAGCTAGGAGTGTATCAAGCCATGACAGAGCAAGGCATCCGTAAAGCGGAGTTGGCTAGGCGTCTAGGATGGCATTTGCCTCAAGTAGATAGGCTGTTTGATTTAAACCATGCCTCACGCCTGGATCAAATTGAAGCGGCCGCGCGCGCTTTGGGACGACATGTTCAAGTGCAAATAGCTTAAATTTTTAAGCCTCTGCGCCACCGCCCTACAGGCCGCGCATGTACCCTTATGTCCGCCGCGATAGGCTCAGGGAGTTGATTGGTACGGTTTTAGTTTTTTGCAATACTTTTCTTGCGATAGCTGTATATAAAAATCTGAGCGCTTTTTTAACCCAGATTTCCGTTAGGGTTTGAAAGGATGGCGAGAGCCATTGCCAGGCAGTTGTGGCACGGCTGCCCAGCCTCTAGCCCTTGCTAGAGGCGACCAAGAAAGGCAAAAATAAGCGCAAATGCACCACGGACACCCAAGCGACACTGAAAAGTGCGCTTAAGGGGAATTTGGGTTTACTAGCTTTAAAATGCTTGCAACCTGCCCTCTGGTTTTTGAAAAGGGAACTTCTAATAACCGTAGCGAGCGGTCCGCAGCGGAGGTGAGGAGCGGATGCGTACGGGAGCGGATGCGTACGGGAGTGTATGCTGAGCACCGCAAGAGCCGATCCGGGTTGCGCAGTAGGTTATTAGAAGTTCCCAAAAAGCTTAGCGTAATATTAATGGGGTTTTTCAAGGGAAAAAGCCTGAAAAGGCGCATAAAAATTAGGGTAAGCGGCTTTTTCAAATATTCTGGATTTAAGCCTTACATCACCCTTCCCCGCCGTTTGGGTTTGGTTTTTTCTGCGGGCAGAAAACTGGTGTAGCGCTGGTACAGCTCGAATAAAAAAGCCACCCGCTCGGCGTCATTCTTCCAGGTTTTTTTGCCACCCGAGAGGGCGTAGGCCGCATCCACGGCGGCGTCGAGTTTTTGGTGCGCCTTGAGCAGCAGCGGGGGCATGGTTAGCGGGTCGTACAAGTCCGCGAGCGATGCGGGCTGCGGGCCTTGCTGAAACTGCGCCCGTGCGTCGAGCACACCTTGCGCGGCGGCTTCGATGGCGGCTTTGGCTTTGTGCGCGGCGCTGCCGGGTTCGGGGGTAATAAGGAGGTCGGGCCAGGGGTAGTTGTTGTAGACGATGGTGTTGGAGTAGCGGTAACGGCTTTCAAGACGACCACAAGTTGTGCGCATCCATGCGTTGTGCATGGTGGAGTTCATCAAGCCAAAGTGGAAAACACTTGCACCGTACACGGCTAGGCAAAGGTTGCTGACGATGGTTTCTCCGTTATCAAATCCAATAGGAACAAAGTTGCGTCGCTCTGACGACACGCTCGGAACTATAAGGTAGCTGTCACCTGTTTGTGAAACAAACGCAAACGCGGAGGGTGTTGCAGCCAGATCTCGGGTAGCTTCCCGACTGCTTGCTAAGCGAAATACTCGGACGGCATCCAGTCGTTGTTTTACAAATGGAACATCGCGCAGCAATTTGGGGGGGCAGTTCTGCAACCACAAACAATAGCGCTCGCTGCCATTGATAAATTCGTCAGCACCAATGAAAAGGCGGATGAAGGGCACCATTTCGGGGTGGTCTGACTTTAGGTTGGCTGCTTCCTCTGCACTCAAGATGAGGTGGCCTCCATCAATGGGCTGATTGCCAAAGCGAATTTCAGGCACATCGCAAATCGGTTTGCTGCGGCGCGGCAACAACACATTGGGTGCATCCACCAGATACGGATTGATGTTCGCGGCGGGCACAGCCAGCGGTTCACCTTTGATGTCTTCATATTCAAAGATGGTTTTCTCCGGCAGGTTTTGCAAGCCAAAACCCACGATCACACAATGCACCGCCGCCTTGCCTTTGGCCTCGTTGCTCCAACTGAAGGTGCGGTGCGCAAACTGAATGTGCACGCCCTGCGCCAACATCCAGCCCCACAACACGCCCACCTGTTCGCCCTGGCAAATGCTGTTGGTGGAAACAAACGCGGCGCGGCATGCCGGGTGCGCTTGCACATACCGCGCGGCCTTCACATACCAGGCCGCGACAAAATCGAGCAAGCCCGCATTCTCGATGCCCGCAAACACCACGCGGGTATCCTCGCGCTGTGCATCGCTCATGAACTTGGCACCGACAAACGGCGGATTGCCGAGCACGTAACTGCAGCGCTCTGCAGGCAAGACCTCGTTCCAATCCAGCCGCAAAGCATTGCCGTGCACGATATGCGGAGTGCTGACCAGCGGAATGCGGGCGTAGTACAAGCCAAACTCTTCACTCACACGCAGGTTCATTTGGTGGTCCACCAGCCAAAGCGCCACTTGGGCAATCTGGGCGGGAAACTCTTCAATCTCAATGCCGTAAAACTGATCGACGTTGATACTGATGAGCTGGTGCACGTCCAGCGTTTGCTGGCCAGCTTTGCCGCTTAAGGCGTGGCTAGCACGCAGTACGGCCAATTCCAGCAGGCGCAGCTCTCGGTAGCTAATCACCAAAAAATTGCCGCAGCCACAGGCGGGGTCAAAAAACGTGAGGGTGCGCAGCTTTTTGTGAAACTCAAACAAGCGGTTTTTGTGGGCCTTAACGCGTTCAAACTCGGCCCACAGCGCATCCAGAAACAAGGGTTTGATGAGCTTGAGGATGTTTTCTTCAGACGTGTAATGCGCGCCCAAATTGCGGCGCGCTTTTTCGTCCATGATGCTCTGGAACAGACTGCCAAAAATGGCGGGGCTAATGGCCGACCAGTCCAGGGCGCAGGCGTCTAACAAGGCCTCGCGCATGGCGCGGTTAAAGTCCGCCATAGGCAGGGACTCTTCAAACAGCTTGCCGTTCACATAGGGGAAAGCGGCTAGTTGCTCATCCAGCGCTTGGCTGCGCTTGTGCACAGGGGTGTTCAAGACCTGAAACAGTTGCGCCAGGCGTGGGCCCAGGTCTGAGCCATCCGGGCTGCTGCGCTCTTCAATAAACTGGCGCATGGCCTGCGCGGGCTGGAAGATGCCGGTGTCATCGGCAAACAGGCAAAACAGCAGGCGCACGAGCAGTACTTCTAGTGCGTGGCCTTGGTAACCGCTGGCTTTCAAGGCATCATGCAGACGGCCCATGCGCTCAGCCGCTTGAATATTCACCGGGTCTTGCGGGGCGATGGTTTGCGCCTTGTAGCCGGCGATAAACCCAAACAGCTTGATGTGTTTGTGCAGCTCTGGCAAGGCAAACTCTACCGTTTCGCCGGTAGTAAGGCGATGCACACGAAAACGGGCAAAGTCGCACACAATAATGATTTGAGGAAGATCCCGCTCGGCAATGCCCGGAAAATACTCCAGTGCCTGGGTCAACGCGCTGTCCAGGTTTTTGCCGCGGGATTTTTGTTCTACCAGCAGCATGCCGGGCCAGAACAAATCGACAAAGCCGTCTGTACGGGCCTTGCCACCCAGTTTTTTAACGGCATGTTCGAAAGTGGCTACTCGTTTGTCGGTAATGCCAAAAACCTCAAAAAAATCAATCCAGAACGGCTTGGCTTGAGAGTCTTCATTGGCAGCGTCAGCCCAGGTTCGGCTAAAAGTAAGCGCGCGGGATTTGATTTCATTCCAGGAAAGAGGCATAAGTAAAATTTGGAGTATTTTTAAGAAAAAAAGATAGCTTTTAAGAACAGGTAGGCATCAGAAATTATCAGGAGCAAATGAGCCTTTATGAATTAATTTTTTAAAAATAAGCTAGAATTATCGTTTAACTGGATTTTTGTAAACATTGCCGTGTGAGTTTTTTTATCAAGTCGGCTGTTTTTCAAAAAGCTTGCGTTTGAGAATTTACAAACGTTTTTAACTGGTTTTTTTAATTCATTTGAGCCCACTCTTTATAAGCCTATGTGGGAACAAAAAGCCGGTTCTTGTTATTTTAAGTTATTAAATTTCCGGAGTTTTATCATGGCCGTTCAACAAAACAAAAAATCGCCGTCCAAGCGTGGCATGCATCGCTCACACGATTTTTTGATCAATCCTCCTCTGGCTGTAGAGCCTGTATCAGGAGAGACTCATTTGCGTCACCACATAAGCCCCAACGGGTTTTATCGGGGTAAAAAGGTTATCAAGACCAAAGCTGACGAATAATTTTCAATTTTCTTCAGTGCTATCTGCCTGTGGTCTTGACTCACCCCTCAGCCTGAGTCAAGCTTTGTGCTTGTTTGCCAGGTCTCCAGCTTTGCTGGCGCTTGGACAGAAATAGTGGCAAGCTTGCTTTGCCCTAAGCGACATCACTTTAGTTTTGCGACTTTATGAGCGTAAGTATCGCTGTGGATTGTATGGGTGGGGATTACGGGTTAAAAGTAACCCTGCCTGCGGCAATAGCTTTTGCGGCTTCGCACCCCCAAGTACAGCTCATTCTGGTAGGACAAAAAGACCTTATTGAGACGCAACTTGCCCAGCAGGAGCGCGGGGCTTCGGTTCACCCGAACATTCAGATCGAGCATGCTTCGGAGGTCGTTAGCATGCAGGATTCTGTAGAAGTTGCGCTTCGCAAAAAGCGGGATTCTTCTATTCGCGTTGCCGCAGATGCGGTGAAGTCTGGCCGTGCCAATGCATTGGTGAGCGCCGGAAACACGGGCGCCTTGATGGCTATTTCCCGCTATGTATTGAAAACTCTACCCGGTATAGAACGCCCGGCTATCGCCACGGAGCTGCCTAACACTAAAGGTGGGAGTACGATTGTGTTGGACCTGGGGGCTAATGCTCAAGCGGAACCCCTGCATCTTCTTCAATTTGCAGTCATGGGTGCGGCCTTAGCTGCAGCGGTTCAAGGCAAGGAACGGGCCCGCATTGGGCTATTGAATATCGGGGAAGAATTAATAAAAGGAAATGATGTAGTTAAAGCAGCAGGGGAATTATTGCGCAGCAGTCCCTTAAACTTTATTGGAAATGTAGAAGGTAACGATATTTTCAATGGCGATGTGGATGTAGTGGTTTGCGATGGTTTTGTAGGCAACGTGGCACTTAAAAGTTCGGAGGGGGTGGCGCAAATGATTAAAACCATTTTGGCTGAAGAGTTTGATCGCAATTTTTTTACCCGCGCTATGAAAATGCTGGCTGCACCAGCGCTTTTAGCAATTAAAAACCGGGTTGATCATCGGCGTTATAACGGCGCAGCTTTGCTGGGTCTGAATGGTGTTGTCATCAAAAGCCATGGCAGTATGGATGCATTTGGCTTTGAATGTGCGATAAAAAAGGCCTCTGATGCAGTAGAGCATCAGATATTGCAACGGACTTCAGAAACTATTCTGTCTTTGCATCAGGCATTAAATACCGCAACGTCAAGCAAAGAAGAGCCCCTATCCACTCCTCCCGGTGTGTGCGTATGAAAGGTGCAGCTTTTTCGCGGATTGTAGGGACGGGCAGTGCACTACCCGACCGTTGTGTTTCTAACGCCCAATTGGTTGCCGAATTAGCGCAACGCGGCATAGAAACCTCCGATC
>Ga0208695_1000665_pt1 | contig 35014 bp, 20 predicted proteins | sample AD_UKC111_MetaG_FD_184449 | JGI IMG/M metagenome (GOLD analysis project Ga0208695, IMG submission 184449) | Active sludge microbial communities of municipal wastewater-treating anaerobic digesters from Hong Kong - AD_UKC111_MetaG (SPAdes)... | ecosystem: Engineered > Bioreactor > Anaerobic >...
CTGCGGCTTGCCCATCATCTCCAGCCGCAGCAAGCCCTTGAGCGTGAACTCGAACACCTCCAGACTGTTGGGGAGCGCGTAGTTGTCGTAGGGCGCGCGATCCCGCACCTGTGCCAGCAGATAGGTCAGCCCCCACGCCTGACCCTCCAGAATGGCGCACTTGACCTGCGCCTGATGTGCGCGGCGGTTGGGGTCTTCGCCCGGTTTAGTCGGTAAAATGTGTACTTGTGTGTTCATTCCAGCACCACCTGTCCCCAGCCCAGATAGGTCCAGCCGGGATTGCCCAATCCTTCCGTGAACCACGTCGCCAGATCATCGCCCGCCTTGAGGCTGAAACGGCTGCGCTCCGGCAACGCCAGCACCGCATCGCTCTCCTGCCCGCCAGCGAGGAAGTCATCCGGATCTTGCTCATCCCCGCGTCCCGCGCCCCAGGCTGTGAACGGCGATGCTTTGCCGGGAACGGCATCGTAGTACCAGCCCGTGCGCCAGACGCGATAGCGGCGCAGGCCCGGCGTTACCCACTCACGCCCCACGCCCGCCGGTTCCAGCGCGGCATCCTGGAGCACCTGCGGGGTGAGCAAGCGCGCCCACGTCCGCGTGGCGGCCCAGGCGGTCAACGTCTGTTTGAACTCAGCCAGCGGCTGCCCCTCCAGGAGCGTGGCTTCCACCAGCGAGAACTTCCCCCGCCCGCCCACCGGCATGAAGGGGAACAGCTGGAACGCGCGGCGCAGCAGGGCCGCTTCCTGCGCGGTCGCAAAGATGAAGCCGTAATAATCCAGGCAGGGACGGTGCGTGCGCAGCACGAACAGCTGATCCTCGTGGATTTGCTCGTGATGGCGGTTCTGCGGCGCGTGCGGCGTGGTGTGCAGCAAGCGCTGCTCGTGCGCGGACGGTACAGCCTCAGCATCGGCGTAGAGTGCGGCATGCAGCCGTAGCGCTTGCTCGCAGTAAGCCTGCGCCGAATCCAGGCAGGTGTCCTGTGCGGTGGGTAACAACGGTGTAAAGCGGATGCGCTGCCCTTGCACGGCGCGCAACAGTGCGTGGTAGTCGCCAGTCCCCATACCTGGCGGTGCTTCATCCAGTCCTTCCAGGCGAATCAACGCTGCCGCAACTGCGCCGTAGAGCGTCCCGCCAGGAATATGCTCCCACACTCGTTTGAGTACCCGGGTTTGCAGCCGTTCGCGCCCGGAGTGGAAGAAGCCGTATGAGCGCAAATGCACGCCAAAGGCGGTATCGGCTTGAAGCCGTTGGTTTTCCATGCCCGCCTCCTTTATTCTAGCGTAATCTGGCCGTTGAGTAGTTCGACTTTTTTGCCCGGCTGATGGGCCGCCTTCAAGGCGCGGAAGAACTGGGGCACCTTGTCATCGCCGGCCTGCATCTTAGGCGTGTGGTCGCGCAAGAATTTTTCTACATCCTGCTCAAAGACTTTGGGCTGTAACTCAGCCGTGAACACCCGCGCCACATCTACCATGCCGAAGCCCACCGTGCCGTGCGCGCCGATGCCTGCCAGTTGCAGGTTGAGCGCGCGTAACCCCATCTCGAAGTGCGCCTTCTGCTCTTGCGTCATGTTTTCCAGCACTGTGTAGAACTCGAAAGACACGCCCGGCGGGATGGCTTCCAGGTCGAAAAGCTTGCCCTCATCGGCGGCGCCGGTGAGCCGGTTGATGGCGACCCGCGTGATGACATCCAGCGGCAGCGTCTCCTGCTCCGGCCAGGCATGGGTGAACTTCACCCGGCCCCGCTGTCCCATGTACCCGAAGACGCTGCACACGGCACAGGGCAGTTGCCGGCCAATGGCCTGCCACCAGGCTTTCTTCCACTCGCGCGCGCTGCTCTCACGCTCCGCGATGCGTTCGCACTTGTCCAGATCGCTCAGCGGATTGCAGACGTGCGGGGCGGTGTAGACGTGGAAGTGTTCGTAGACCTCGGCGTCGTCCTTTGGGGTGCGGCCCAGGTAGGCGGTCACTTCCTGCCGCGCCGCTTCCAACCAGTTTTTCTGCGGGCCTTCTTCCAGTGTCGTGACCTTGGCTTGCAGGTTTGTCCCCGTCAAAGGTTCCTGCCCGCTGCGCAGCGCCTTCTCCACCCAGGCGCGGATGACGCCATGCAGGCTGGAGCCGGGGATGTAGGGCACGCGATGATCTTTTCCGTCGCGGAAGATCAGCGCCCGGATCAGCGGGTTCTCCACCGCCACATCCGCCGCGCCCTCGCCCGCGCCCACCCGCAGGTGCGAGCGGGTCGTCAGCCGGTATAGCCGCACTTCCAAATCGTCCAGTTTCGCCAGACTCCGATATTCCGCCATGTCTGCTTACCTCCTGCCTTGCTTGAGTTTTTCCTGTACTTGATTGGCTTCGTAGAAGATCAAGGATTGCGCCACCAGCTGCTTGAAGCTGGGCAACGCGGTCGTTTCCAACTGTTCCACCAGCGCGTCCACATACGCTTTGGGGATGCCGTTGCGCGGGTAGAAGCGCGCCAGCGCCGCCAGCGCTTCCCATTTATCGCGCGCGGCGGTTACATGCGCGCCCAACTGCTTGAGTTTGTTGGTGACAATGCCCCGCTCGGTGATGCCGGCGGCCAATGTCTGTGCGGTTTCACTCACCGCCTGAGAAGTCAACACTGTGTCGCTGCGCTGTTCAAATGCTCGCATCCCGCGCTCCTTCCGGCCCTGCGGCCCTGCCTTGAGAAATACTGCAATCGTGTCGAGAAATGTCAATAAGCCGGCCCAATCCAGACTTTGCACATAGCGCGCGGCTGCCGGCTCCTCCACCGCTTCCTGCGCGCGCTTCCGGGCCTCGGCCAGTCCCAGGTTTGCCTCGCCCACATGCACCATTGCCTGAAGCAACGCGGGCGTTTGCCGGATCGGGTTGTACAGCTTGCGCCGCTGTCCATGCCGGTAATCCGCCGTAGAGATGTAGCGGTGCGCCTGATAGGCCAGTTCAATGGGATGTTGCGCCATATTTACCTCCGAATCGCCCGCGTGATGAAAAACACAGCATCAAACAGCGCCGGGTCAGCCTCCAAGCGCTGCACATAACCCACCTGTGTGCGGCCGATGTGGTTCGCGCGCACCACCGCCTGCGCCTGCGCCAGCTCCGGGGAGAGATACTGCCGCGTCTCGGCGTATTGCAGCAGCGTGGGCCGATCCACCTTTTCTACCAGCTCCAACACCTCGCCCAGGTTGCCATAAGTCAAGGTGGCGTCCAGCGGCCCGATCTCGCTCAACGAGCCGCGCAAGTCGGAGCACGCCAGGCGGAAGCCGTACCAGGCGTCCTTGCTGGTCGCCAACTGCCGGAAAAGCGCCCGCTCGGCCTCCAGTGCCAGGTAGAGCGGGAACTTGTGCTTGAAGAGGATCACCGCCCCATGCAGCAGGTCGGGCGTGATCAGGCGCAAGAACTCGTGCTGTTTGCGCCGCACCTCTGGCTTCGTGTTGCAGGTCGCCGAAAAGAGTGTTTCCGTCACCACCTGGTCGAGCAGGCGCAGTGCGTCATCAAGCCGGTCAGCCGGCAGCAGCAGCCGCAACGTGGGGAAGTCTACCCCCAGCGGGAGCACCCGCATAGGGCGCTGGCCTTCGTGGGCAGCCGTTGACAGCTGCGCTTCCAATGCCGCATAGAAGCGTTGGATCCAGGCGCTACGCTCCATCACCCGCGCCAGATGTGGTTCGACGGTGTGTAAGAATTTCGAATCGGCCTGTCCCGCAGGTTCGACTGCGGTAATAAAATCGGCGTAGGCTTTTTGCCACAGCCCGGCGTCGTTATCGTCGCCCGCATACTGGGCGCAGGCATCCAGCGCGGCTTGATAAGGATACGCCGCGTAAAGTTGCGGCGTGGGGGATAACGTCAGCAACACCACATTGCCGTTGGCATCGGCGGCGTAGCTCACGGTGGGGAAGAGATCTATCTCGGTTTTGTCCACCCCATTGGGAGTGCGGTGATAGCGCACGAAGCACGCTCCGGCATCGGCCAGGTCGTCGCTGGCGGTCAGCTGCACGGCGGCGCTCAGGAAGGGCGGCAGCGCCGGGCCGGTCTCCGGTTGTGCTGCGCGCCAGAGGCCCGCCTGCGCTCCGGGCTTTAGCATCGGATGGACAATCGCCTCCAGTCGTTTGGCGACTGCGCCGAAGGCCAGTTCCCGCCGCGCCGTGCAGGAGATGCAGATCTGCTCGCGCTCGCCCCGGAAGATGTGCGCGGCGAAGTTGCGCCTGCGCAACCACTCGGCCTGCGCTGCCGCGTCCAATTCCGCCGGGGGCTGCCAGACGGGATGCGTGCCGCAGACATCGCAGGTCTCGGCGACGGGCAGAGGCGATGAGGATAGTCCCGCCGGCGCCGCCTCGGGTACCGGGGCGTAAGTCTGGCTTTCCACATAGGCTTGCAATAGCCGTTTGCCGTATTCCGCCGCGAAGAAATCAAAGCGATTGTCGCGCGGCGCAGGCACCGGCAGCATCCGCAGGCCATAGGGCAGCGCCAGCCATTGTTTCTCCAGGTCAGGACGATAGGCATCCGCTTCCGGGAAATCGCGGCGCAGCCGCTTTGCAATCACCTCAGCCGCCAGACGTTGGATGGCATCCGCGTAAGCCTGCTGCACCTGTGCGCGAAGATCGGCCTCGTTACCGGGCAGCAGATAGCTCAACGCGAATTCCCCTTCGCTGATGGGCAGGAACTCGCACAGCTCGGGCGCTTGCAGCTGTTCCGCCAACGCTGCTTTGAAGTGCTGGCGCAGGCGCTCAGCCAGCTTCAGCGCGCCGAGCAGATCATCCACCCGCGCGGCGTTCTCGAAGCTCTGGCGTATCCCTTCGAAGGTAATGCGTAGCAGGGAGGCGGAGAGGTGCTCACGTACTGCCCCCTGTGGATTGTCGGGCTTGCTCAAGGTGTCGCCTTCCAGCGTGATCGCGCCTTCCAGCCAGGTAGCCTTCCCCGCCGGGTCCTGTTCCAGGTTCCGATACACCACAAAGCCCAGAATCCCGGCCAGTCGCCCGTGCTGCTCCAGAGAGGTATCGTTGACCGCCGGATAGGTGCGCTCTGGAAAGCGGGTCATCGCCTGGCGCAACACCTTCAGCGCGTCGGCCCCGGCCGGGAGCGGCGCGGCTACAGTTTGGGGAGACCCTTCGGCCTGTTGTTTCGCCGTAGCAGTCAACGCCGCGCGCCACTCTCCGGGCAGATGTGGATCGTTGATGGCAGCCGCCCATAGTGGATCCTCCCACTGCTGCGGTATAGCGTCAATCAGTCGCGGGCCGCCAACGGTTAGCGCCTCCGGGAGCCGGGTGAAGGGGTTCTGCCGCGAGTGCCAGGGAATTTTCACCGTCCTTGCCAGGTCGCGCGTCTGAAACGAATAGACCGAGGCCGCCAGCCGATCCAGGGAATTGCTCAACAGCAGCACGGCGGGCAAGCTCGACTCCAGGGTCTGCAAATACCCTTTCAACGCTGTATTATCTGGATTGCCATGCGCCCAGGCGACCCGCGCCTCGCCGGTAGCCGCGCCCAACTGCAACAGCCAGTAACCGAGCGGCGCGTGGCGCTGCGTGCTCAACGCAAACGGCTTGCCGAGGTCGTGCCAGGCCAGGCCGCGCACAAATTCGGTGATACGGATTGTCATGCCTCCTCCTTGCGTGGGTGCTTGTGTTTGATTCTGCTATCCCAGGCGGATAGCGTGCGCCGGGCAATGATCTGCGCAGTGAGCCAGTCCTGGGCGGCCTGCGCCGCGCGCGCGGTTTGTTGTACCATGAACTTACCCAACGTCACCAGGGTTCCCAACCACCCCAGTGCCGTCGAGATGAATAACAGCTGATCCTTTAGCTCCCCCTGCTGGAACACGCCTGCAAGCGTTGAGCCTGACAATTTCACAATCATCCAACTCCACCCCCAAAACGCGAGGAAGAGCAGTACGCCGGTCAACACTGCGCCTACGGCTGCGACGAGAAAATAGATACCCTCTGCCCAGCGATAGTCAGTGAAACCCAAAAACTGTTCTGGGCGCTTCCATCCCAGGATCAAATCCGCCCACTGCTCTGTTTGTTTTTCAAGCGCCTCGTGAACATCACGTTCGTCGGTATGACGGAGTTGGGTAGCTGGCGTGGCTCGTTCCTTCCAGTTAAGCCGTTTCCGCCACCATTTGGGCCCCCCGCGGAATCTTCGACGATATAGGACCTTTTTCGAGTCGTAGTACAATTCCCGACCGATTTGCCAGTGCTGCAAATGCTTGCGGATGACCAGGCCGATATAGGGGGGCAACAGCGGTTCAATGCTCTCAATACGCCGGCGTAGTTCAAAGAGCCGTTCTTTGGAAAGCAGCTCATACCAGGTCTGATCCCGCAGTTTTTTAGCAGTGGTGGCCTGCGGCGCGGGATACCAATACCAGTAAGTGTCTGCCAGGCTGGCCCCAGCAATCAAGGCCGTGCCTAGCTGCACATCCTGTGCGGCAAGCCGCGCGTGAGCCTGTAGCCCCCAATCTTGCAATACCATCTGGAGCTCAGCAACTGGGGGACGCTTCACGGTAGGGTCGTTCAAGTACTGTTTGAAGGCTTCTATGGGCGCGCGCAAAGGCTGCTCAACGCCAGTATCCCTGGTTAGAAACCCCAATGTCTGAGCTAAAGCTTCCCAGCGCAAGACTGCAATTCGAAACTGCTCGGTTTTACTGCTCTGACCGCGTCCGGTGCTGATGCTCAAACGCGGGTAGTAGATTTTGGCGAGTTTGGCGGTGGCCTTGTTTTGGTTCTGCGTGGTGTGTAGCCCTTGTCCCACGCGCCCAAGGATTTCGGCAAGAGTCCAACCCAATTGGAAAGCCTGTATGTGAACGGGGGAATGCTGCGTTGCCATTGACAACCTCTTAGATCAGCCTATAATCTGCTTGCTGTGCGGTTCAAAAACGTCCTGGTACTGTGGTATTGGGAGCAGTTATGAACCGCACAGCGCTTTTTTACGCCCTAATTCAGAGTCCAGAGTTTCTGGTACGGTGGATGCTATTACAGCGTTATTTGCTTCACGATTCAGAGAATCCGTTAGCGATATCTCAAGTATACGGCCAACTGGTCATATTGACAAGTTTTGTTTCACTTCAATCCCGCGACCGCGGCGGCCTTGTCGCTCGCGCTGGGCTGCGTATAGATCTGCGTCGTGGCGATGCTGGCGTGGCCCAGCAGCGCGGCGACCGTTACCAGGTCTGCGCCTGCCTCACGCAGCAGGCGCGTGGCGAACGTGTGCCGCAGCACGTGCGGCGTCACGTCCTCCACTCCTGCCGCCTCTGCGAGCGCGGCGATGCGGAACTGCATCCCCCGTGCGCCCAACGCTCCCCGCTGGCCGAGGAAGAGCGCGTTGCCCCGATCGGCGGACCGCACGGCGAGATAGGCCTCCAACGCCTGGCGCGCCGTCTTGTGCAGCGGCACCTCGCGGTACTTCCGTCCCTTCCCCGAACGCACGATGACGCGGGGGTCCTTGCCGCTGAGCACTACGTCCTCCACGCGCAGCGCCGCGCATTCCGAGACGCGGAGGCCGGTGTAGAGGAGCAGGTTCAGCAAGGCTTCGTCGCGCAGCGCGTCCACCAGGGTGGGCGTGACTGCGTCTCCGGCGCGCGCCTGCGCTAGTTGCCGCTGCGCCGCCGCTTCCCGCTGCAGGCGATAGACCTCCTGTGCGGTGAGCGCCTTGGGGGTGCGCGGGTCTTGCCTGACGCCTCTGACGCTCTGCACGGGGTTGATGCTGGCGTGTCCGGCGGCGATGGCCCAGGCGAAGAAGCCGCGCAATGCGGCCAGGCGGCGGTTGACGCCGGCCGGCTGGCGTCCGGCGTTTTCCAGGGCATCGCGGTACCGTTGAACGTCGAAGGGGGTCACCTCGACGGGCAGCACCGGTTTGCCCAGTTGCGTCTCCAGCCAGGCGAAGAACGCGGCGACGTCGTTCTGGTAGGCGGCGATGGTGTGCGCGCTGCGATCCTGCGCGTGCAGGTGAGTCACGAAGTCGGTCAGATAGTCGGTCATGGGAGCCTCCTGGGCAGGTGGTGATGGGTAATGGACTATTTATGCGATAAGTTTCGACAGCGAAAAACCCCGCAAAACGGCCCTTTTGAGGCTATTTTACGGGGTTTTGTGGAAAATGTCAACGCATAATAGATATTATATGCCAGGCCCTTGCCGTCCTGAATGGCCATTTGCCAGCATGACCCGCTCCACATTGTTGCCCTCGCGCAGAAAGACGAAGCGAGAGCCTTGATGAAGCTCCGCCGGTGTAAGCGGCATTTCGAAGGGAAACAACTCCAGTAAGTGCAGAAGATCATAGAGGGGAAGAGCCTCCACGGCGGCGCCGCGGAGGGCAGCTTCGAGGAGCCACAAACACAAGGTGGTGTGCGTCAGGAGGTACGGCGGTAAGACGCGGTAGCTGCCTTTTGAATTTACCAGTTCCACGACCCCCCATTCTTCCAGTGAGAGCAGGACACGCGGCGTAGAAAAGCGCACGATGGCGCGCTCTCCCCAACGCGCGACGACTTCATGGCGCAGCTGGGCGGTGGTGAAGGTCTCTTGCAGGCGTCGTAAACGCCCCGTTTGTGCGACGACGTCGCGGAAGAAGGGATAGCGCGCTAAGGCCATGCCCCAATGCAGAGCCAGACGTTCCTGGGAGGTGAGCTCTGGCCAAAGAGATAGCGCTTCATCGCGCAGACGGACCACCTGAGGCGGCACCCGTACCCAGATGCCGGTCAAAAGCGTAATCACATTACCCCGTGAAACATCCCCTCGCACTTCTTCATGCAGGGCCTGCTGCAAGGTGGCATACACGGCCTCCGGCGCCGGCGCCGAGAGCAGCGCCTCGGCAGTCCAATCCAGCCAGGCGCGCTTGAGTTTGCGGTCAAAACCTACACGTTCGGGCATCACCATTTCACCTTTTCATGGCAGTCTTTTCAAAATCGCACCAATGGCACGATGACTTCCTCCAGCGCCAAACCACCATGGCAAAGTGCAGTCTCGCCACGCTGTAAGAAAGCTCTACGATCCGGTGCAAAGAGCAAGCACAAGCCTTCCGGTAACCCGGCGGGCGTCCAGGCGAGAGCTTCGGGAACTTGCCCATGCGCCCGGCGCAGAAATTCTTCATGGGTGTAGACTCGTACCCGCTGCCCGCGCGTTTCCACCAGCACGCCCTCTTGGGGCGCCCCCATCCCCGTCGCGGCGAGATTGCCATGATCGGCAGTCAACCAGACGGTGAAGCCCGCCGTTTGCAGCGCGGCGAGCAAAGCCCCCGGCACGCCCTGTTGTGCCCATTGTAGCACTTGCTGCCGCAGTCCTGCCGTACCCAGGCGGATGCCATGAGCCATTTTGTCCACCTGGGTCAACACCAGGGCTAATGCCCGGAGACGCGGATTGCTCAGCGCGGCCTGCCATGCTTCAGGCGTGGGATCGTGGAGATACCCCGCTGCTGATGCTGCCAGGCCCTGCTCAGTCCAAAAACTTTCCCAACGCTGCGCTTCGACATCGGTGCGTTGCCAGGTGTCGTTGAAAGCGTAAGGCGGCAATCCCGCGAGCAATGCCTGTCGGGAGATGGCTGTGAGCGTGGGCAACCAGGCAAACAGGCTGTCTTGGGTCTGAGGCTTGAGAGCCAGAGCGTCCCGCAACACCAGCCATTGGTCCCAGGCCAAACCGTCCAGCACCAGCAGGGCCACTCGTTCGCACGCGCCGCTCCGCAATTGATAAGCCAGCATTTCGGCGACTTGATGACCTAACGCGGGTGTGGGGATCGGCGGGAGCGTGGCCAGGGGAGCATAGTGGCTCAATAGCCAGGCCGCAAAACGCGCTTCGACGACGTCGTGCACCTCAGCAAAGCGCACCGTCTCGGTTGCAGTCAGGGCGGCGTGATCTGCCAGGCGTAACGCCTCCGCCCAGCGCGGGGCAAAGCTCAGCCAGGCGCGGTGGCCAGCCGCTTCCGTCGGCAATGTTTCAATGAGTTCGGCCTGCAGGCGCTGGAAGCGCTCGTGATTGTAAGCCTGCTGATCGAAAAACACGCCGGCTTGCATCCAGCCATAGACCGGCGCTGGTTCGCGCAAGCGCGCCGGGGGAAGCATCCCTTCCAAAAATAGCGTATCCGTATATGCCTGGATGTCACGATCGTCGAAGAGTGGCAGGTAGGGGGCCTCCGGTGCAACGGTAACAGGGAGCCCCTGCCGGGCGAGGTAGGCAGGCCAGACTGCCGCCAGCAGACGATAGAGCGCCCCGACATCGCAGAGCAATTCGGCCAGGGGCAGCGCCTCTAACTCCGGGCACTTTTGCCAGTGCTCCAGGAGCAGCGCGTCGAACGTCGGAGGCGGTGTTTGCTCTAGACGCCGCCGACGCAACAGATAGCGCACGAGCGCCACAGGCTCACAGATGGCTTCGGGCACAACGCTGTAGACGAATTCCAGCAGGTAGCGCCGCGATTGCTGCGGCCCCAGCCGTTTGAGCGGTGGATGGGTTTGATAGGCGGCGTGCAACTGCGGTAAGGTCGCGCGATCGTGTTGCGCCAGTTCCCGCAATACGGGGTAGGCCAGATGGGGGAAGAAGTAATAGAGTGCCAGGGAACGCACCGCTTCGCGCCCGCCAGCCTGAACCAGCAAATCATAGGGGAAGGTGTTGACGTCGGTAGAGGTGACCCGTACCAGCAGGCGCGGCGTTGCCCCGGCGGCCCACGGCTCGCGGTAGTCAGTTTCATAGGCATAACGGAAAGCTGCGAAGTGCTCTGGCGCATAGGTGAGCAGGCCCACGCCCTGCGCTATGATGGCCGTGTGCACGCTTTCATCGAGCAGCAGGCCATCAGGATCGAGCGCCAGCGTGAGACGGGCCGCCGGGTTGAGCGCCAGGCGTTCCCACACAGCGGCCGTCCAATCGGCGGAAGGTGAAGTCATAACTCAAGCCACTCCTGTAACAAGGGTTCTAACGCCGCAAGCATTTCGGCGTAGGTGAGCGGCACTGGCGCCAGGTGCGCCACAGAGCGTTCCCAGGCCACATCCATGCCCGGACGCCGCGCCAAACGTAATAACGCCTCCACGCTGTCCAGCGTATACCCTTTGTGCTGGAACTTGGCGGTAACGATGTGCCGGAACCGGACTTGATCGAGATGCTCCCGCTGCACGGTCAACAAGTACCAGACATCGTACAGGTCTCGAGGATAGCTCCGGCGCAGCAGAGCACGCAGCTTCTCCGCTAACATTTCTTCCAGGCAATAAGTACGCACCATGAGCGACCTGGCGGGGGCATCAGAGTAGGGATGTAACACGGGACGCGGCTCAGCCGGCAAGATGACGGTCTCGTAGCCGGTAAGGTCAAGGGTAATGCGGGCGGGGTCGGGGCCGGGCAGCCCCAAGGGGCCCACATAACCGACCCGGGCGCGGTAGGCTTCTTCACCAGGAAGGTCGCGGCTCTGTTTCCATAGGGCAATTTGCATGGAAACGCCAAAATCAGCAGTCACACGATGGCAAACCTCGCGCACCTGCGCCTGTAGCGTATCCTCAGGGAGGGCTTGAAGAACGGTAAAATCCAAATCCTCGGAGAAGCGGAAGGTTGGGAAATAGATCTTGCGCAACGCTGTGCCGCCCTTGAAGGCGAGGTGTTCAGCCAATGCCGGCTGCTGCGCCAGCGCCAACAGGAAACAACCCAGAACGTAATCGCGTTCCTGAAGTTCCACCCGTACGCCGGCCAGCGCTGCCAGCCGCTGCAGCTCAGCTCTGGGTATCATTTACGCCTCCTGCCAACCCAGCATTTCAGCATCCGAAACGTTGACCTGCAATCGCCAGCGTGTCTCGACCGGCCCATCGGCGGGGCGTCCCGGATCCAGAAGCGCCCGCCCGCCAGAAAGTGCCGCCCGCCATTGGGCAGTGTAAGCTTCCACCGGCAGCGCGAGGCGCTCCGCCAGATAGCCCAGCCGCTTGAGCAGCGCGCCGTTCTGCATCCGCAAGGCATATTCGGAGAGACGGCTCAGGTCAGCGCCGCGTTCTTCGACTGCCGTGGCCAATGCCTTGGCTACCTCGGAGATGCCACCGCAGTATTCGGGGTGATCCAGCGCATCCACCACGCTCTTTTCCAAATCGGCGATGGCGACCGGAGAACCTTCGATCCACACGGTCTCGAAACCAAAGCGCTTGCGAGGATGCAGAGCGATGAAGTGATAAGTGACCCCCATGAGAGTCACAGGTTGCTGTCGTCGCGGGGTGACCACCCAGACGTCACGGGGGATTTGCTCGGTGAGGCCGTGATGATGCAGGGCGGTCCAATAGGCAATGTAGCCTTCAGGAGCCAGATGCCGGGCCAGCCTGAATTCATGGAGGGTGAAGCGGCGCTCCGGTCCGGCTTCGAGGGGGACGATAAGATAACGGCCCTTACCCAGGGCGTGCAGCCAGCCGCCCTGGACCAGGTCGTGCAGCAGCTTGTAAGTGGCAGCCTGCGAACCGCCCAAGAGCGCGTGCGCTTCCGCGGTGGTGAAGACGTGCCGCCCTGCGCCTGCCAGGGTGGTGAGGAGGGCGGCAGCCTTGATCCCCAGGCCGGTGAAGTCTGTGTTAGTTTGTGTGGTCATCCTTACCTCTAATGTAAGGATCATAACACAGAATAACAAAAACGGCAAGTCCAGAAATGGACTTTACCCCTCGGCTTTGATGCGGGCGTTGTCGGCGTACATCAAGAGCTGGGGGTCTTCCTGGAGGACGCGGGGCGGCAGGCGAGCGGCGACGGCGAGGATGTCGGCGTAACGCTGTTCGCGCCAGGCCTGACGGAAGCCTGCCAGCAGCGCTTCTTTGCGGAAGACGCGCAGTCGGCCTTTCTCCTTGAGGTAGCCTTCGAAGACGCGCTGCAGACGACGCTCGCGCAGCTGGGCGAGGTGCTGTTCCTGATGGGGGTCTGGCACGCCCCAGCGGCCCTGGTCATCCTGGATGAAGTCCTCATAGAGGATGTCGCGCAGTTCTACCGGCTCTTCGTTCTTGCCCCAGGCGCGTTGGGCTTCGCGCATAAAGAGCGGTTGGAGTTCGCCCTCGGTGCGGGGACATTCTTCCAGGCGCAGACGCACCCATTGCCGCGCGCTGACCCGATCGGTGACGATGAGGGGTAACTGGCCCACTTCCCGCGCTTCGAGGAAGCGGCTGTCGTATTCGGCGGCCTGTTCCGGCAGGAAATACATTTTGTCGCGCTCGGAGTAACGCTGACGCAGGCCGGCGTAGAACTCGGCGGCGTTCAGCGGGATGGGGACGCCGCGCTGGACGTGGAAGGCGACCATACGGTCGAAGAGCAGGTAATTCTGGCGCTCGGCGACGCCCTCGAGCCGGCCTCCTACCAGCGCGGGGAGCGGCAGCCGGCCCAGGTGATAATCTACGAAGTCCCAGACGCCCTGCCCCGTGCCCGCCACCTGCCGGAAACGCTCTTCCAGGTTGTCGTTGGGTTTGTAGGCGGAGATGATGAGGTCTTGTTTAGTGGCTGATGTGTAAGTAAGCTGCTTTATAGTTCCCTTTTGCTTGTCCAATATGCGAACATCAGCAATTACAAATCCGGCACGTTGCAGCGCTTCCTGAATGGCATTCCAAATAGCGTTCTGAGAATTGTGAAATTCTACTGTCATCCAATGGCCAGGCTTTAGTACACGATAAAGTTCTCGAAAGCAGGATTCCATAATGTCTTGGTACTCTGGTAATGTTTTTCTCTGAACTTTGTTAATAATGGCTTCCGAGAGGTTGTTTGTATATACCTGTAGCCACGATTCCCAAAGGAAATTAAGTTCAGAATACATGAGATTCCCACCAAAGGGAGGATCAACGAACACATAATCTACAACGTCGTTTGTTATAAATGTCAATGATGAAGACGATTGTGTAGTAACCAATGAAGTACCGTTGGGAATCTCTACTTTTGAATTGTCTGATATTTTTGCACGCACAAAATAAAAAGGAGATATTTCAGCCATAGTCGAACTAATATAAAGTGTGCCAGAGAGAGGGCCCACATGCCGCTTGTGTTGGGCCATATATCGATTCATTTTATGCAGACGAGAATGCGATGATGTAAACCAAGCGGCCAAGTAAGCACGCAACCGTGCTTCTGAGCAGGCGTTTACACGCTTGAATATGGCTGCCAGCACCCATAGATTGCGCCGGGTGTAGAAGTGATGCACATGGGTCATGCCAATCTCATCATTGCGCCGCGATTCATCGCCCGGCGGCATCCGATCAATTGGGAACCAATAGGGGATCTCGCTCTCCTCAATTTTCTGGATGAGCGCCAGGTCGTCGGCGTCGGGCGTTTTCTCATAGCGTTTCTTGCCTACTGAGTAGTTGATGAGCACGGGCACTTGTTTGGCGCGGCGCACCGGCTGTTTGAGCGCCGTATCGAAAACGGTTTCCCAGGCGCGCTCCAGTGTGCGTTTGCTCTGGAGCGCGTTGCAATGCGGGCAAGGGAACGCCTCGCGCACCGCGGCCGTTTCCGGGTCCACTGCTGTTTCCCAAAAAATGATTTCGTGGCCACACTCGCTGCAGACGAAGACGTCCGACCAGACGGTGTAGTTGATGCGGCCTTTAATCCCCCTCACCCCCGGCCCCTCTCCCACAAGGGGAGAGGGGAGTACGGGGCTCGCTGCTGGCTCGGCTCCCACAAGGGGAAAGGGGAGTACAGAGCTCGCTGCTGGCTCGGCTCCCGCAAGGGGCGAGGGGAGTACGGGGCTTGCTGCTGGCTCGGCTCCCGCAAGGGGCGAGGGGGGTACGGGGCTCGCTTCCGGCGTTGCTTCTGCAAGGGGAGAGGTGTGTTGTTCCCCTTCCCCCTTGCTGGGGGAAGGGGTTAGGGGATGAGGGAGAAATGCTGCACGGATGAGATTCAGCGCGCGTGGAAGATCGGTCTCGACCAGGCGCGCGGACACCCGCACAAAGCGCAATCCCAGGGATTCCAGTAACTGCTGGCGCTCAGCATCCTGTTCCTGCCGGAAATCGTGAATCGGGCCATCCACTTCGACGATGAGGCGTTGAGCGGGGGCATAGAAATCGACGACAAAGGGGCCGATCGGCTGTTGTCGGCGGAACTTCACGCCGTCCAGCTGCTTGCCGCGCAACGCCCGCCACAGGATTGCTTCGCTGGGCGTGGGATCTTTGCGGAATTGACGCGCTATCTCCACCATTCGCTGCCGCAATCCCTCTGAGATTTTCCAGTAATCCGGCTCATTCACGGCCAGCTCGTTTATCTCAGACTCCCTCACCCCCGGCCCCTCTCCCACAAGGGGCGAGGGGAGAGAAGAGCTCACTGCCGACGCTGCTTCCACAAGGGGCGAGGGGAGAGAAGAGCTCACTGCCGACGCTGCTTCCACAAGGGGCGAGGGGAGAGAAGGGCTCACTGCCGACGCTGCTTCCACAAGGGGCGAGGGGAGTACGGGGCTCGCTGCTGGCTCGGCTCCCACAAGGGGCGAGGGGCGCACATGCCACGTCTCATACATCCAGCCGCACTCAGCCTCCACTTCTTTGAGGATGCGGGTAGCCTCACGCTCGAAGGCGGCGGCGTCCACCGGCGTGTTGTAGTTGTAGGCGATGAAGGTCGCGGCAGGGGAAAGGTCCACAAGGATGGCGCGGCGAGGGCCGATTTTAGAGATGGGATTTTGGATCCCGGGCGAGCCTGTAGACGCCTCATAGACGTTGCCGGCGTCATCTACCCGATAGCCTAATTCTTCCACCGCCTTGCGGTCGCCGCACAGCTGGGCCGCCACACCGGTCATCCCTGTCCCGCAGAAGCCATCGAGGACTACGTCCCCCGGCTCCGTGTAGTGGAGGATGTACCGCATAATCGCCTTGTGCGGCACTTTGGTGTGATAGGAGTGCGCGTTATAGAGAGGATCGTTCTTGCCCTCGGAGACATCGGCGGCGAAGGGCTCGCGGTGATACGAATGGTGAGTAGCGAATGGCGAATCTGCGCTCGACGCTTCACGGTTTGTCATGCGCCATTCATCATTCGCCCTTTGCCATTCCTCAAGGATTTCCGGCAAGAAGGGGTTGGGGCAGGCGGTGTAGGTGGGCGGGTCGGACAGGGCAAGGATGGCATCATCGTCGGCGATAGGGAAGCCCTCGATGGCGCGAAAGGCGGGGTCCTGCAGATATTGGCGCAAGCGTTCGCGATAGGCAGCACGACGTTGAACTCGCTCCGCGTCGTCTTCGGCGGGCGGTTCGGTGATAAGCGAGAGTTGTTCAGGCATGGGAGCCTCCGAAAAGTTAGTAGAGCGCAAGTCCGGCAGCGGTCAGCATCTCGGCCAAAAAATCCGCTGCCAGGCCGCGCCGCAATTGATCATGATAGTATTGATTGTAGTAGTTACGGAGGCACTGATAGCAGCTGGTCTCCGGGCCACATTCACAGTTCGCCACGCGCCGCCAGGCTTCCCGGAAGACCTCGACGAAGTGATCCGCGATGCGGCGCACCAATGCCGCGCCGCCGGGGACATTATCGAACAAGACCAGCGCCGGGATAGAGCTGCCCTGATAAGGGTAAAGGGTGCCATTGAGGTCATCGCGGGGAATGCTCAGGGCCATGCTGGCGCCCTCCAACAGGGCATAGAGCAGGGAGCGCCACAAGGACAGATCAGGATTCTGAGCCAACGGCCCGCTGAAACGCAGGTCGAGCACATCGGTGATGAACTCGTGACCCAGGCTGTAGGTTTCGATCTGCCCGCGGCAGGACCGGCCGGTGCGGGGATTCTGATGTTCAGTCCTTCTGCTGCCGCGATGGGACGCCGGTTCCGCCCAACCGCAGATCTTGCAGATGCGAAAGCCGGCCCCCTCGCCGTTGTTGACCAGGGCCAGGCGTCCGTAGCGGGAATAACGCTGGACAAGCTCCACGGAAGGGCTGCACAGGGCCGCTACCCGCTCCAAGCGGGGCGGCTCCTGAGCATAGTCCGCGAAGTAAACCTGAGAGGCATAAAAACGTTCCGGGCGTTGTTCGCCGGGGTCGGCCACCACACGGGAAGCGAGGAAGCCAAACTCCGGCACGATGAAACGGCCTTTGAGATGTGAGCGTTTGAGATCGGCGTTGCAGGCCTCACAACGTTCCTGGCTCAGGGGCCCAGAAGCGCGATGATAACGGCCACACTCGGCGCACACGGCGTAGTAAGTTTCTGGCCAATCTTTGCCGGGCTGTTTGTAGATGCCGCCGCTGGTCCAGATTTTCTTGGCAGCCACTACCTGCCCACCGGGCGCGAATTCGGCAATGGCCATCCGCAAATCACGCTGGAGCTCAATCTGCGCCGCGGCGCTTTCGGGGACATAATCGGTGCGCAGTTCTACCACATCGGAAGGGAAGCCATATTTAGGCAGCACATTGCGGGAGCCGAGGAAGCCTAACAAATCCCGTCCACGCACCGTGCGCGCCACACGCTGATAGTGTTCTGCCAGCCGGTAATTTTTGTCTTGCACGGCCTGTTGTTCCAGTTGTTGATAGAGGTCCAGATCTCCCTGCACTTCTCGTACTGCCAGGTCCAGGATCGAGTCCCCCTGGGCATTGCTCAGCGCTGCCAACCAGCCCCAGGTATCCAATTCCAGGGTTCCCTGCAAAGCAGAGGGAACGATGCGATACAAGGCCTCCTGAACGTCAGTCGGGCGTCGAGTGATGTATTCATGGAACAACTCCGGCCCGGAGAGGTCAGTCTCCGGAGCGAAAAAGTCACCGACATTCCGGAAGGTTCGCCCGCGTTCCTGGGCCGCCCACCGGAAAAACGCGGCCCACAACACCGAGTGAACGTGTCGGCGGACGATCTTTTCGTTTTCCACCACAACAAGCGGCGGGGCAATTTGGCCGGAGACCAGGCGCTTGGGGTCTGCGTAATGGCTGAGGTCGTGGGAACGGCGCTGAGCATAGGTGAGGGCGAAGGCAGCGGTGTCGGCGCGTCGTCCGGCGCGTCCGGCGCGCTGCAGGTAGTTGGCCGTAGCAGGGGGGACGTTGCGCATCAGCACCGCCTGGAGGCTGCCCAGGTCCACACCCAACTCGAATGTCGTGGAGCAGCTGAGAAGATTGACCTCGCCGGCCGCAAACTGCATTTGAATTTTGGCGGCCTCGGTCGAACGCCATTGGGCCGTATGTTCCTGGGCTGCCAGAGGAATGGGATCAAGGCTGAGCATCAGGTGACGATAATGATTGTCCTGCCAGGCGGGGTCATCGGGTGGTATAGGGCTCAATTCTCCATCACAGGCATATCTAGGGCAAAGATTATGCAAGTTCACGCTGGTCACATTCTGGCAGCGGGAGCAACGATAGAGCTGCGGCGTTCCTTCTATCACGGGCACCCATTCCCAAAACCGGTAATCCACGCGATAGATGGTCCCCACTCCCTTGAGGTTCACAGCCGGCAGGTAGCTCTTCCACGGCGCCGTTGGATTGGTCAGATGACGCCAGAGGCCGTCCAGGGCTGACTGCGCCGTTTGGCGGACTTCAGCCTCGGGCAAACCGCTCTCCTTTAACAGCCGCTGCAAAAAGTCCAGGCGCCGGTTGCCGCCGCGCCGTGGTGTCCATCCCAAGACGCCATGTCTGGCATCGCCGCTGATGTTGCTGATGAAGAGTTCCCTGTTGCGTGGCTCGAAATCGGGATGGCGCGCGTCCACGCCGGCGGGATAAGTGAGCACGCCCTGCTGTCGCAACATGTCCATAAAAATCAATACCAGTTGCCAAACCTCAGCGGGGCTGAAATTCCACGGCGGCTCAAGGAGGGGCGTGGGTGGCGTCCAGCCGGGGGGCAGGGGCAGGCGGAAGGTCAGTAAGCCCAACCCTCCGAGGCTCATGCGGGTATCCAGGGCCGTTAATTCTTGCATGAGCCAGCGGCGTATCTGGCTTTGGCGGGCATCATAGCTCTCATCCAATGTGAACATCGCTGCGTTTTCGGCCAGGCGCTGGACTCGCCCGACCAAATCATCCAGGCGCAGCTGCCCGTCACGGGCGGCTTTATCGTCCTGGAGCGCCAGATAGATCAAACGGCGATGCAGGATGCGCTCATAAGTGCGTTCCACATACGGCGCGAAGAAAGCCGCGTCCTGGCGACTATCGGAGAAAGTAAGCAATTTACGCCCTTCTCCCGGCAACTGGTCGGCTTTTTCATCGTCTGCGGGAGGCAGCATTTGATACAGAGACGTCGCCAACACGCTGACCGGCGCATCGCGTCCGGTTAGAAAACGGTAAACTGCGCCCTCGGCGCGGAAGGCGCCGCACCTAACGCAGCGCCGTAGTGTGGTAGCTTCTTTGGACGACAACTCTACACGGAAGACTTTCTGACGCGGGACATCTGATCCGCAATTACAACCGGTGATTGCATAGGCGCCTACTGCCAGCGCGCCACACCCCAGGCAAAGTGTATAGGCAACCAGGTGGCTCTCATCAAGCTGTTCCACTCCCTCCATGATTGCTTCATCTTCATCGGCGGATTGCGCCTCTGCATCGAGGGTGAAGTAAGCCAGGCCTTGATCCACTTCATTGGCCATCGTGCTTTGGGTTAAACGTTTGAGCGCCCCCTCGTGGGTAATCCGTCCTACCAGATAAATCTCCCCGCAGCGCGGACAAGCCGCCAGTTCGAACATGCGAGACCCGCAATGAGGGCATATTTCCTGGCGCGCGAGATACAGCCGGGGCGCATTCGGCGCGTGCGCTTCGGCATTCAAACATAGGAAAGCCCCTTCCAAAGCGCGCGCAAACAGATGATAGCGCGTGGGCAGCAACGGCGCCTCTCCCTCACCGGGTTTGGCTTTGACGGCCAGGTCAACCAGTTGCACCAGATGTTCGTTCGCCTGCGCATCTTGGGCAAACGTTTGGGCGGCCAGTTCAGTGAAGTCTGACGGCTTGGAAAGGGCATGGCGCAGTTTGTGAAGCCGCCCATCTCCCTGGAGGAGCAGGTAAAGCAAGCGGCGAGCTCTTTTCTCCGGCGGAGAATATCGCGCCTGTTGCCGGGCGGCGTCCACAGCTGCCGCCGGCACAGCGGCAGTCAGGGCCGCCTGCTGGACCGCTTTCTCATCAGGCGTCTCTTGAAAGAGTTGATCCAGCTGCTCATACAATTCTGGCTGTCCTTCTCCCCATATTGTCCCCAATGCAGCTTCGGCCTCGCGCGTTGCTTCCACGACATCCTGCCGTTGGGGATCGTCCTCCTTCCACTCAAAGCGTTCACCGAAGAGTTCAGCGGCAAAGCGGGCCACAGCGAGGGAATTTTCTGAGCCGCTTCCCAACGTCGCACTGGTGGCGATACAGCGGATGCGACCCGATTCACTGCGCACCACACGATCTTTGAGCCGCCGTAACAGCATCGCAATTTCAATGCCGGTGGCGCCATCGTAGATATGTGCTTCATCCAGGACAATGAAACGCCAGTGCCTGCCCGTGTCGCCATCAAAGAATTCACAATCTTCTGGCCGTAAAAGCAGGTATTCCAGCATGGCATAGTTAGTGAGCAGGATGTGTGGCGGCCTCTCACGCAATTGGCGTCGGCTGAGCAATTCATTAGGCAACAGTTGCTCACCTGGAAACTGATTGTGGAAATTCTCCTGGGCCTCCGTATCCTCTCTCTCAGTTTCACCTGTGTAACGGCCAAAGGTAATGGCCGGGAAATGCGCCAAAATCGCGCGCAAGCGTTTGAGCTGATCATTGGCCAGGGCATTCATGGGATACAGAAGGAGCGCCCGCACACCCGGCTGGGCCAGGGTGCCAGCTTCCTGCTCACGAAGCAAATGATCCAAAACCGGGATTAGGAAGCATTCAGTCTTGCCGGAGCCGGTGCCGGTAGCGACCACTATGTTACGCCCGAACCGCACCACCTTTTCGATGACCTGATCTTGATGCAGGTAGAGGGGGCGTTCCCACGGCAATGCTTCGGAGCACAGCTGCCGGAAGTCTGAGCTCAGTACCCCATCGTCCACCAATTGATGGATGGAACGGCCACGACGATAGGGTGTAGCCGCCTCCAGCAGCGGACCCTTAACCAAAAACTTCGGCGCCGTAAGCGCCTGCAAAAATTCACGGCGAAGTTCGGTGTTGCGAAAAAAGTAAATGGTTGTGAGATACCGCACGTAGTCGTCCCGAATGCGTGCGGTGGTCTCTAAGGGATGTAGTTTCATGTCGCAACTCCTTTAGCGTCACCCATCATTCCCAAGGATGGGTTGGCGGGGCAAAAGAAAAGACAGGCTCTGTACTGAGCTTCAAACATCTGTCTGACAATAGAACGAAAGTGGCTCCAACTCCAACATCATGGGTCAAACGGTTGTGTTCATGAATGAGACTCTGATGTTGCGTGACAAAGCGCTGACACTGGGTACAGCGATAGAATGGATCGCCGCTGGCAAAGCACAGGAGGCCTTGTGCCAGGTCCAGCGTGGCTCTTTCGGCGTTCTCTGCTGCTTGTGGGCGCAAGATAATCTGGATTTGGAAGGCGGCTTCGGTTGGACAGAAGCTGATCTGCGGCTCACCGTTCAGATCCTCGATTCGTTCGATGCGTCCCCAGCCAGCATCGGTGTGAACCCAGTCGTTGGGTCGCAGTAACACCGGCGACACCAGGGTGGGATGTCGGCGTCCCACTCGTTCCATGACGCGCAATACTGCCGGATGGCCCAAGTCTCTTTGGATTTCCCGTTTTAGCAAAGCGCCGCGCTGTTGGGATTCAGCCTCATCCTCTAAGTGCAAGAACGACTCCAGCAAGTCCACTGCATCATCTTCGGCGAGCTGACCGGCCTGAAGCCAGTTACTCACGGTGTGTATGCCACTCGTCGCGCCATAGAGGATCAGTAGTTCTTGTAACGCTCGGAGCTGCCAGATATTTACATTCGACGTGATCAAAAACTCACATGTCTCCTTCGGCAGTCGTTTAGGCAGCAGGCTCAGATAGCGCTGAAACAAAGCTTGCCCTGTTTCTCCGACTTGACCAGCTTCCCAGGCGCGTTGCACATACGGCGCCTTTGCCAGTTTAAGGCGTAATTCCACTGCCAGGGGCGGATCGGCTTCCACTGCTTGCGCCAGGGCGAGGATTTGAGGGAGGGTACCTTCATCCAAATGGCGCACACACCACTCAAAATCCATCCGTGCGTCCTCATGCCTGCTTGCAAACTCCTCTAACAGAGCGCGTTCCAGCCTTGCCGCAAAAGTTTTTTGTTCATCCAGTTGTTTGCGCCGTAACAACACGGCATCTCTGGGCAACAAAGCGGTGGGAGCCGCAGCATCCTCGCTCGTGGGGGGGATTTCAGGCAATGGTTCTGGAAGCCAGGGATCGTGAACGCCAAACTCTAGCCGGTAATGACCATACACAAAGTCCGGCGATATGGGCGTAACATACTCATCATTGGCCACATCGGGGATATCGAACTCCAAGGGAGGATCCCAAGGTCGCCACAGAGGCCATAGACGTACAAAACGCCGCCGCAGACGCAAGGGCGTTTCCCAGCATAAACACAAGACCACCTGCTTGTTTTCTGGATAAAGCAGAGCATCGGCATCTGTTACTATGAGCTCGCGCTCCAGATTCAACACGGGGAAACAATGAGAGGCTTCTGCCTTGCCACGCTCAGTGAAACTCAGGACCACTCGCGAGACTGGAACCTCAGTCTGCCGCACCGTATCACGGAAAGCGCGCAAATCGAAACGAGCATAAGGTTGCCCGCGTTGGAAACGCGCACGTTCTACTTGCAATACTTCTTCAGCGTCATCGAGCAAGCGCAATTCTGCTTCGCTGTCTGGGAGCGCGCCGCCGAAAAGATCCACGAATAACAGGGGGGCGGAACTTTGCTCCAGGGCCGTGAAGGGCAAAGTTAGTGGAGTAGAGCGCCATTCTTTTGTCAAAGTCTGGTCGGGAGCCAATACGAGCAACCAGCGCAGACACGGCACCGGCACAGATAATGGTACAATGACGGGCTCACGTGGAGCTCTGGGCCAGACAAAACGCAGCGGGGCGGCAGGGTTTTGTCGGCTCACTTGGATTTCGTAGAAAGCAGCATGGGGTTCCAATGAAGTGACCGTGCAATCCTGAGCACCAGGTTGCGCTTCTACCTCTACCGGTGCCAGCGTTTCGATCAAAAAGTGCGGCGTCTTCTGATCGTCTGGCCAATACAGGACATCATGGCCGACCATCTCTAGCGCCGGCAATAAACGAAAGGGTAACTCTGCGAAATATCCCTGCGACCCTCGTACCGTCACGCGATAATTGCCCATTGTCCCCGCTGGCAGATAGGTGTTCAGTGGGAGCGCCACACCTCCTTCAACCTCAACCAGGTTCCCGGCCAACTCTTCCAACGTGGCTATAAGTCCCACTTCGGTAGTGGCAGCCCATTCATTCCGCAAGGTTATGCGCCAGTGTCGTAGCTGCCGATTGGATTCGGGCAAGGGGATTCGCACTTGGGGCGGCTGTCCAATGAAAAGTGGAGCGCGTCCATCCCTTGTGGGAAACAGGGTTTCACCCTCCAGGTATGATTGAACAGGTCGCTGTTTTTCATAGAGAGTAATCTTCCATTGCCGATCCTCTCCCTGTAGAATCAAATGCTTCACCTGGCTCAAATCTACGCTGATGCCGGTGAAAGCTTCCCAATCCCAGGTTAAAAGCGGCAATTTCTCATCAGGCTGAAAGGCATGGTTGGGATCCCCTGTCAATTGCATCGTGCTGGGATAAAGCAGCCAAAGCCGTTGTGCAGGTAGGGTCATATAGGGCGGGGGAACCATAATGCCAGTCTCAGGATAAAAGGCGAGCAGGGGGAAATCTGGGCGCAGCGCAGAATATTTCCAGGAGCCTTGTATTTTTTCACCGCCATCCGTAATCAGAGAGAGCTCAGCGCGGTATTCTTCCGCTTTCCGCGTTAATGGGACGGCCTCCATCAAAGTGCGCCAGTGAAATTCCATTCGACGCACCTCGGCTCGCACTTCGTGCAGCAGGGTATCATCGGCATAAATGCGCCAATAGACCGCCTCGACTGCATCTTGAGCGGCGATGTCCTGGCCAAGTAACTGCAACGTCAGCCCCCAGCTCCAGGGTTCTAAGATAAGGCGTGGCTTTCGCAAACGTCCCCGTGAGGAAGATAACAAATGCCCGCGCGTTTCCAACCACTCGCGGTAACGGGCTACAACAATTTCTGGCAAGCCGGTGGTCTGAGAGACGGAGCTTTCTCCGGCGGCCAGCTGCTTTCCCATTTGACGGCACAGTTCGACAAATTCTTCAGCAACGTTGCCGCCATGCCGCAGGAATCGTAAGACTGGTTCACTAACCACACAAGCGATGCTGGCTTTCTGTAGACGTGTCTGGAGATACTCTGCTGTGGTCAGATTTGCATAACGCGACTCCTCAATACTGGGAAGCAGGATGTGCTCAAAAAACTCGTCCAGGTTCTTCAGCGGAATGCCGCCATGCGCGAGGATAGGCCCAATATAGCGATGTCCACCCAAATCAGGAAAGTTTGCTATCTCTAACTTGGCTACAGCCTCTTCGAAAAGCTGTCCCCAGTCAACGGTTTGAGGAGGGGACAAACACAAGCCGGTGACTTCCCGCACGCCGGGCCAGAATGCGCCAGCATCATACCCCTGTTTTCCTTGAGCTACCAAAAAGACGGCAAAAGTCGCAAGATAACGCTCCCGGATTAAAGCGCAGCTGTGATTCCAACCTGCGCCGCGCACCAAGTCTCCCAAGGCCTGCCCCAAAGCGCAACATTCTTCAGGGGTCAGAACAATCTCCCCTAACAAGTCTACGGCGGCAACTTGGGGGCGCAGTCTTTCTTCCCAGCTGGCAAGCGATGTCGGGGTCACCATTCAATCACGATCCGCACCTGTTCAGGATTCTTGCCTGCCAGTCGCTGCTCCAGGAAGCGGTGGAAGCGCTCTTCAAGTTCTGCGGGGGAAGCCGGCGCACCTGATCCCATCAAGGCCGTTACTGTTTCTTCCAGTGGAATAGCAATCCGTTCCAGCCCCTGGAGGGCGAGAGTTAGGGCCTTCAAAAATTGAGCATCTATCTCTGCCGGCAATTCCCCCTCGTCTCGTAAGTGCTCCAGGCGCAAACGGTCAGCGGGCGAAAGGAGCTCCCAGCTGTTTTGCGCTGCGGGAGTCTGCAAGCCATCTCGTAAGGTGTGAAGACAGGCCGACCATAGCTGCTCTAAGGCATCTTCAAGTTTATCCAGCGTTGCTTCAGCTGCACGTTCCTTGGTATGGTCTCTAGGACGGAAGTGACAATGGGGGCAAGATGGCTCACGGGCCAGATCGGCGGGAATAAAACGCCAACAAGCAATCAAGTCCCTCAGATTGTTCTTGAGGTCAGTAATTCGTGGCGCGGGTAGCAATGGCACCGCCTCGGCCAGCGTCTCAAGTTTTCGTAGGCGGATATCGTGCATCAAGGCCGTCTTACGTTGATCCTGGGTTTGGGAAAGACGCGCCTGGCGGTGCAGCTCCTCGTATGCTTCGATGTAGTCCCGCTTCAGTGCATCTAATTCCTGCCTCACACGTGCCAGGGTACCTGGCTGCCGGCGTTGCTGAGGATCCCGCAGCAGATCCAGATGACGCTCTTGGGTTTCGCGTACCCGCGTGACAAAGGGGTGAGATTCCTGCATCAATGCAGCGGCCTCACGCAAGTACACTGTCAATGGTTGCAATTCACCGATTTGATCAGCGAGGGTGGTTAATTCATCTACCAGGTCACGCCGGGATTGTTGCTCACGCACTTCATCGCTGCTCAGGGTGTAGTTGCGCAGTTTGCCTGGGGTGTTGAAAGGACGTAGAGCTTCCAGGAAGTGTTTGTAAGCGTCCAGGCGCGCCAGCGTGGCATCCAGATCCGCACTTTCTAGCACTGCGCCACCCCACAAGAGAAGCCCGGACTTCACCCGCTCACGCACTTTCACAACACGCTCCAACGCTTTAGCTGCAGCGTCTTGCAGGGCTTCAATGGCAGCATCGCGAGTGTCGGCGTTTTGGATGAGTCCTGGAGCAAGCCCTAGCAGTTCAAATGTCGCTATCCAGGCGCCTAACGGCAGGTCTTTGGGCCGCGAGAGATGTCGGAAGTTCAGCCAGTCATCAAGGGGCAAGCGGGCGGCCTCATCCAGATCCGCCACGCCAATCTTGCGTCCCGGTAAGGTCACTTCGACTTCGCCTGCATGAACCAGCGCCATGATAACGACGATGAGATACTCGGGCTCCATCTGGAAATGACGTACTCGCTCAGTCCCCATCCAGGGCTCGAGCAGCTCTTGGCGGTTCAGCACTTCGCCAGGCCGCTTTTGCGCGAGCAAGTTCAGCACATAGCGCGCAAAGCGCGAATTCTGTGGACGGAGGGTCTCGCCATCGAGCAATTCCAGGCCATCCAAAATGGCCATTCCGCTCTGAGTGCGTTGCCGGGCAATGGCTCGTAGCGCATCCTGTACCATTTTGGGGCGGTTCAAACGTGTGATGGGCTGGCGTAACGCTGCGAAAACGGGGTACTCGGGTACGTATCTTCGAAGTAGGGCGCGAGGCAGCCTGCCGCCACACCTTGCACAATGTCGCGGAACTGTGCCTCTGCACCTAATCCTAAACCGTGACGTTCCCATTGCAGGAGAGGACGACTTTCCCCCTGGTGGGTTACCGACATTGCATCTGCATGATCGCGTAGCCATTTCTTGATGGCATCTTTAGCTGCCTCCGCCTTACCGAAATAGGTTTGCTGATCAGCGCCAGAAGTGCTAAATGCCATCTCGCGTGCACCGGCGAAGGTCTTTACAGCTTGATCGAAAACCGAATCGCGGTGGGCCAGGCTGAAGAACACTTCATCGGCTGCCAACTGCTCCTCGACCGAAATCTCTGGCATGCCAAAAGGCTGCAAGAAGTAGAGATAGAAATCGCGAGGCGGTTGCGCTGTTGAACGCTGACGTGGCGTTCCAAAGAACAGATAGCCAGGACGCATCACCCGCTTAGCAAGCCAGGGAACTTCATATTCCCAAATCAAGAAGCCTGGCACATACGTTGCCGGTTCCTGTCCCAGAGCTTCACGTAAGGCTTCGTAATAATACCGGTTGAGCGTCTCATCATCTAGTGCTTCTGCGCGTTTCTCAATCTCGGCATCGTAGTCTGTTATCTTTTTCAAATCAAGATAGTATTGGCCGTTCTCAGCCACTGAGATAAACTGTCCGCTCAACGTCCGATAAAGCTCGCGCAGCGCGGTCTCCGTCGTCACACGCAAGAAGTCGGCATCGGCTTCTGGCAAGTTGGGATCGAACAACGCCAATCCATCACGCAATTCTTCTGGCGTAGCCCCAATGGGAGCATAAATATCGCCGGTAGTCAAACGCAGCACACTCAATGCATCTACCAGGCGCTGTGCCAGCGTCTGGTATTGGGGGCGTGTGTATGCATGAGCGATACGATCCTGCAGTATCTGCTGTACCTTCAACACCTCTCGAATCTCGGGGGAAGTGCGATAGATAGGGTCTTCCGCCAACAAAGGCCAATAAGCATCATAGGAAACCAGACCTGGCTCATCTGCTGGTACAGGTAGATCCAAAAGGCGAGACACAGTCTGACTGATGGCTTTTAGAGCGGCCCGGTTTTCGGCAAAGGAGACTCGCTCAAAGACTTCCAGATAGGCCGGATGAATGGGAAACAGATGTACATAATCATCCAGGCGTTCCGCCATCTTGCCGTAATAAGGAGTAAAGCGTTGCAGATGCCCACGTATCGTTGCCAATTGGGCAGGGGTCTTGCGCAATAACCGCTCGGCTACTACATAGGCGATGTCCTCCCGCGTGATGCGTACCTGCTCAAAGCGATCTCGCACTCTCCGCATAGCATCGGCGGCAAACTGGAAACGCGGGCTATCGAAAAGCGCCTCTTGCACCCCGGCAATGAAACGGAGACGACTCCAACGGCAAACCTCGCCAATTTCGCGCAAGAAACTCAAATCCAGAATGAGTTCCTGATCCTTGCGCCCCCGCAGATAGTCCAACAACTCATCTACGATAATAAGCAATCCATGCTCTGGGTACTGTTCATGAAATAGGTTGAGCATCGCCAGCAAAGGATCTTTGCTGTTCGAAGTCTCATTCAATGTGGGGAAGGTGTAAGCAAGCCCTAACTTAGCCAGAAAAGGCTCTAATTGTTCTTTGAGGACGATGTCACGGAGCGGCATCTTGGTCGCACCTACTTCCATACGTAGAACATGAAACTGGCCTGCTATTGGCGTCAGTATGGAAGTAACCTCAGGAGAGCGCAGTTGCCCACAGAGCTCCGGCCATTGCGCAACGGCGGAGATAACCGACATCAGGTGCGATTTGCCACTGCCATAGTTTCCAATGATAAATAGCCCTTTATGGTCATAGGGCTGGTCGAAACGCAGGTGAGGTACGATGACATCGCGCAACACCTCCGCCATACGTGTAGAGGCCACATACGTCGAGACAAGGCGCTTTGCTTCCCCGTGTTGCTCGGCCTGGCGCAATTGCACGACAATGTCAACCGGCTCAAAGTTCACCAGATCGCGGTATAACACGTTCACCTCCGGAGGGTTAGGATAGTCACAGGAAAGTTTTTCTCGGGCTGCTCATATTCACGGTACTCTGGATGCCCTGGCATAGCATATGTGAGCCGGGTGTTTTGATATTCACCGGGCCAAATGGCAATGAGGCGCCCGCTTCGACCAAGGTCGAGCAAGAGGCGGAGCACATCTAGCTGGAGCGTCGGCGTGAAGAGGACTTCAAGCCTGTCGAGAATTAACAACTGATCAGGAAAAGTTCTTACCATCTTGTCCAAGGTTTGTGCTGCTTCGCGAGGATGGATTATTATTTGCTGTCGTAGCTGTCGGGACAGTTCGAGACTTACATTAACATACGCCATCCCACTGCGGGAAGCAGTCTCTTGCAACAGCAGTTCTGAAGTTTCAATTTTCAGGATTAGCAACAATAAGTTGAATGACTGCCGTTTGGACAGAATGCGCTGTTGTAACTCTGAAAACGATACAGACTCAGCCACGACTATTATCCCTCGACAACACCGCCAGAACTTCGTTGGCTGCCATACCACCATTCGCCAGGCAGGCGCATTGGACCACTAAGTACAGTTTAACACCGAACCCCAAAGGTGGCAATTAAAAAAGCGTGTGCGGTCGCTCTACACCCGCGCGGGTTCGCGCATTCCCAGCCGGCGAGCCGCGCGGGCGAGCCAGTGTAGCGGGGGATAGTCCAGGCCCATGCGATAGAGGAGCCAGAAGATGTGCGTGATCCGGGTGAAACTCCACAGGCTCAGGCCCAGCAATAACACCAGCCAGGTGTACTGGAAGCCCGCGGAGTTGAAAAAAGCGCCGCGCGAGGCTGGCGCCAGGGAGAGGCCATACAGAGCCAGGACTACGAAACCGACAAAAATCAGGGCGGCTCCGCGCAAGAAGACGTTGCCGATGTCAGAAGCAGCGTCCGTGAGACACTGGTATTCGAGGGGCACATGCGCGCCGTGCTGTTTGAAGGTTTCTACGCGGGCATTCTCAGCGCCCGCCAGCCACCAGCGTTGCCATAGCGAGCGCCAGTTTCGCGGCGCCCGGGGCCCCAAGGCAGTTCCCGCCCAGCGCCATAGCCAGCCCCAGGGTTCCCACAACACCGCTGCGAGCATCCAGGGGATGCCTAACAGCTGGAATTGCCAGGGTGCACGCCAGGCTGGGCCGGCATAATGGAGAAGGGTGGGGGCGAGTTTCGCGCGCTGCCGGGCCGCCCCTTGCCGGCGCCGGCGATCGGGATCAGGGTTGAAACTGGGGGGAGCCGTCAGCGCGAGGCACCCCTGAACTGGCTTAGGGAGATGCCACAGTTTGGGGATCAGCCCCATGGGGTCATGGAATTCCAACGCCTGAACCAATCCCAACCTGGCTTGCTCTTCTAAGCGCCGCGCTGCGATTTCCGGCGTCACCCGCCACACGGCTGCGGCGTAGAGCGTCCCAAACGGCCGGGGTTCCAGCATGCAGGCAGCGAGTGTTTCGGTGTACGCGCGAAAGGGGGTGTGCTCCAGGCGCTCCCATTGCGTGCGTACCCTCTGGATCGAGCTGTGCAGGGCCTCCGGGGCCACGCGCAATTCTGCAAGCAGGGCTTGCCACTCGGCCAGGTTGGAATGCAGCGCCACCCGTCCCAGGTACTGGGGGTCCCCCTCACTGAGAAGCTCCAAGTTTGCGACCACTTCCCATTCCTCATCCGTGAGAGGGCGTCGTTGGGCCTGTTCCACCAGGGCGCGGGCCTCCGCCGGGGAAAATGGGCCAATTTGGATACCCCAAATCAGTTCCGGCTCCAGCCAGTTCCGCGCCACCGCCTCCCAGATTTCCTGGCCGAACTGCGTGGTCAGCAACACGACGGCATTGGGGTCAACGCCCTCAAACAACCCCTTCAAATCTGGGAGTGTCACGACATCATCTAGCACTAACAGCATTTTGCCTGTATCCGCGCCTTGCTGGCGCCAGCACTGCGTCCAGGAGCTGTGGTCCTCGCGTTTGAAGTGCAGGTCAGTACCCCACGCGGCCGCAATTTCCTCCACAGAACCCGCGCCGCTGGCCCAGGCTATGCCGCCGGGAAAGGCGGCCTGGATTTCGGGGGCGCGCACCACTTGTCCTGCCAGAGTAGTCTTGCCCATCCCCGCGCCGCCGTAGAGGATGATCGCACGGTAGTGAGGGTGGCGGAGCGCAGCGCTGATGTCCGCCAGTGGCTGCCGTTCGATGCGCAGTCGTGGCAGTGGGGGGAGCAGCGGGGCCGGTTCTAAGCCTGTGGGCGGCTGGGGGGACACTGAAGCAGCTGCGTCGTGGGGGATCGGAGGCAGGGTCACCAGCATCCTTGGCCCTTCAGGGGGAAGTTTTTTCTTCATCACGGAGTTCAAAGCCTGATGGAGTGTCTTAATCCCTCCATCAAGCCAACGGTAATAAGTGTTATGGGTAATCACGTTCTTGGCTATCTTCTTTGCGAGCGGCGTTTCTCCTAGCCGGCTTTTGAGCCACTCTTCATCGCCCAGCTGCTTGATGACAGCCGAAGGGGGCAGCTTCTGGCTATCGCCCCTGAGCGCCGGCCCCAAATATACCGCCTCTACCAGTAAGAGCTCCGTATACTTCCTGATTTCATACCGGTCTCCCTCTTGGAATGACACAGGCCCCGCGCGTAAGTTGCCAACATGCTTTCGCCCAATCACCAGAAAGGGTACCGCCAAAGCAAAGCTGGGGCAAATTTGAAGCAGGGCCGCATCCACGTCTGTCTGGATTTCATCGCGCAATCCTGGGGGGAGCTGGGCACAATCCGTTACATGTGGCCACTGGAGGGGATTGACAGCCGGATCGCCGTGCCAGAAATATTCGACAAGAGGAAGCCAGACGGGGGGGAGGGTAACCCATTGGAGCTTTGCCATTTGTTCCAATGACTTCTTCAGTTCGGCTACAGGGGGAACGGCTTCAGCCATCCGCTACTCCTTATCTTGTCCGCCAGCGCTTGTAACTGGGCACTTCTACTGCGCCCGCACAGTGTCCCAATCCCATGAGACAAAAATGGGACAAAAATGGGACGAAAACTGGTACTGGACGGTAGAATCCCAATATAACCTGTGGCAGAATAATGCTTGAGACCAGACGTGTCGCGATTACAAATGTAGTCGCAAAAGCGCTGGTTGTCAAGCCCGGGTCAGTCTGTCATGAGTGCCGGCACTCCTCAAGTATCGCCATGAGGAGGCAAGAATGAACACGGTAAAGGCAACGGAAAAGGCGCTGGAAGCGTCCCTGGATGAACACGTAGACGATTTCTGTTTTACCCTGGCACTGGCCTTGCGCCGGATGCTGGGACTAACGGCTGACTCGACCCCGGAGGAAGCGGAGGCCGACGCCGAGTTCGAGGCGCTGCTGGAGGAACTGCCCCATGAATAAGCCCGACAGTTATCCACATGCATCGGAGTGTCCATCGGATGACGAGGTACAGCAGCGGGTTCTGCAATTGCTGGCGGACAATCAGGAGGCGCATGCCCCTGAATCCGAGTCCCGCCTGTGTGCCGCGGGCTACACGCGGGTCTCGTCGGTCATGCAACTGGATGGCACCAGCCTGGAGGATCAGGAGCAGCGCATCACCGCCTACATTGCCGAACAAGGCTGGCAGTTACAGGCACTGATCACCGATCCGGCTGAATCGGGGCGGAACAGCAAGCGGGCTGGATTTCTGCGCCTGCAACGCCTGGTGCGCGAGGGGAGAGTGCAAGTGGTAGTGGTGGACCGGATTGACCGCATCGCCCGGGATCTGGGCGTGTTTCTGGCATTTCTGGCGCTGCTACGTCGCACGGATGTGCAGTTGGTGTCACTGCGTGAGGGGATTGACTACCGCAGGGCGTGGGGGAAACTCATGTTGTATATCTTGGGGGGGTTGGCGGAGTTTTACAGCGACAACCTGGCCCAGGAAATTCGTAACAAACGGCTGATGGACGCAGTTCATGGCAAATTGGCTCCCACCTACCGCTTCGGGTACTGCATGGGGACCTGTAGCGCCTGTAAAGACCCCAATGGCGCGGGCTACTGCCCTGAGTATGGCAAAGCGGACCGGCGGGGTGCGGCTTTCCGCATCCCGCATCCCGTAGAATCGGTAGCGGTTCAACTCATGTTCGAGTGGTATGCCGGGGGGAGCATGTCGTTTGCAGACATTGCTCAGCGCCTCAATGAAGAGGTGTTCGCACTGCCGGAGGGGACGGAGGTGCGTTTCCGAACGAAAGGTCGGCCGGGATACTCACTGCCGGGGCGTTTTGATGCGGATGCGGTGCGTGAGATTCTGTCGAATGTGATCTACACGGGGCGGGTCACATACGCGGGCTCGACTCAGACGGGGAAGAAACTGCGCCAGGTGCGGGATATTTTTCCGGGACACCACCAGCCGCTGGTGGATGATCTCACTTTCGCGCGCGTCCAGCAAATCCGCAAGCAGCGCTATGCCCGGCCTGCCACCCTCCAGCGGCGCATCCAGCCTTTCGTCCTGGCCCGGCTGCTCTTTTGTGCTCATCGCCACAGCCCCATCCGCAGTCAATCTGCTGGCGGTCACCGGTATTACATGGATCAGATTTGCCGCCTGAAACACCGGGAGTTCCATCAGCCCCATGTGCGGGCCGCGATTCTGGAGGAGCAGGTCAGAACGGTGGTGGGTCAACTGGTCCTCCCGGAGCGGTGGATTGAGCGCATCCTGGCGTATCTGTTCTACGATGAAGGGGAGGCGGCGCTGCTGCAGGATCGTCTAGATCTACACTACCGTTTGGAGACGGAGCAATACCTCTTGCGCGATGGGGTCATCTCGCGCTCCGAATTTGAGCGTCGTCGTAGCCGGATTCTCTCTGCTTTGCAGTCCCTTGATCTTGACGCAACACCGGTGAGTCACGAGGCGCGCGAAATCCTCTCTGATTTGCCGGCGTTGCTGGCAGCTCTGGAGCCGCAAGAAGAGAACAGCTTATATCAGGCCATCTTCTTCCAGCTGCTTGTGGATCAAGACCAGATTGTGGCGTACGAAGTCTATGCGCCTTTTCTGCCGTTGCACCCACAGTTCACGCTGCCAGACACGCATGAGTCGTATCTGGGCCCGTATCCCGTCCCTTGAGGGATGACCGGGGGCGGTTCTGCGAAACCGCCCCCCTCCTCTTAGTGCCAGGGGATGCTATTTATGTTCCGGCGCTTCCGTCATCGTCCAGCCCTCGAGCAGCACTTCGAGCGCGCTGATCACGCGGCTGCGGGTCACGGCATCGGGGATCGTCAGCAGGCGGGAGACGACCCCCTGCATTTCTGGCGGCACCCGCTGCTCCGCACCGGCGAAGAGCGCCAGCGGGGTGTAGCCTGCCAGTTCCAGCAGCACATTGGGATTGACGCCAAAGTAAGCGCCCAACACAATCAGGCTCTCGCGCGAGGGGCGGCGTCCTTCTTCCGTGAAGCGGAACAGGGCGCTGCGGTCCAGGCCGGCGTTGAGAGAGGCCTTGCGCAGGCTCTCTCCCCGTTCGGCCACCAGGCGCTGCAACAAGGCCGTCAGCGGTTGGGGATCATAATTCTTGTCACTTGTGTCCATCGGTATTTGTCTCCTGGGGGTTCCGCGCTACAGTGGGAAAATCTCATGGCAGGAGGGAGTCCCATGCGCGCTGTCACTTACCTACGGTTTTCATGTCCGGAACAGGCGGATGGCTTTAGCATTGACGCTCAGCGTCACGCCACCCATAGTTTTATCCAGCAGCGGGGCTGGACCTGGGTCACCGACTATGTGGACGAAGCCTATTCAGCCAAGGCGGATGCTGAACGGCCCGCTTTTCAACGGCTACTGGCAGATGCCCGGCTGCGCCAATTCGACGTCGTGGTGGTGGATAAGATAGACCGCTTCTATCGCCACTTGCGCGGGTTGCTGACGACGTTGGAGGAATTGCAGGTTCACAACGTGGCGCTGGTCTCGGTCAAAGAGAATCTTGATTTTGCCACCCCGTGGGGCAAGATCGCGCTGACCTTGCTGGGCATTCTGGCCGAAGTCTACATAGACAATCTGCGTCAGGAGACCCGCAAAGGCCTGTCGGCGCGCGCCCGCAGCGGCAAGTGGAACGGCTCGATTCCCTTTGGGTACTGCCGGGGCACATGCTCCGTCTGCACCGATCCCAACGGGCCGGGCTACTGTCCCTATGCGGGGCAACCCGATCGGGGCGACGGCGAACGCTTGATAGCGCATCCCATCGAGTCGGTGGTCGTGCAGCAAGCCTTCGCCTGGTATGTCACGGGGGATTACTCGGATGCCCAGATCGCCGCCATGCTCAATCAAGCGCCGTACCAGTTGCCGGATGGCACCTGGGTGCCCTATCGCACCAAAGGCAAGCCGGGGCAGCAACCTGGCGTACTTTCCACTGATGCGATTCGCACGCTGCTCGTCCGTCGTTTCTACACGGGCCTGGTGCCCTACTATGGAGTGGATGAGACGACGGGCCGCAAGCGCCGGCGTGAGGACGCCGCGAGCTGGCATCCGGGGCAGCATCCGCCGCTGGTGGACGCGGAAGTTTTCGAAGCCGTGCAGGTCATTCGCGCGCAGGCCCGGCAGCGGCATGGCAATGGGGAAGGGGCGCATCCCATTGCGGCGCATCCCCTTTCTGGCTTGCTGGTTTGTGCCCGTTGTGGGAAGCATTTGCGGGCCA
>Ga0208695_1000666_pt1 | contig 35004 bp, 28 predicted proteins | sample AD_UKC111_MetaG_FD_184449 | JGI IMG/M metagenome (GOLD analysis project Ga0208695, IMG submission 184449) | Active sludge microbial communities of municipal wastewater-treating anaerobic digesters from Hong Kong - AD_UKC111_MetaG (SPAdes)... | ecosystem: Engineered > Bioreactor > Anaerobic >...
AGCAGATATTGTTGGTGCATCACGTACGGTTTGAAGACGGGAGCTGCGGGTTTTCTTCTCATTCCTCCATTGAATCATGGTTCTTTAAAAAAGGGAAGGGCTGCCCGTTTACTTTTTGGACAGCCCCTCAGAACCTGATTGTTCAGGAAACAATCAACGAGAAACAGCCAGCTTTACCACCTTCCCGTGCTCATCCATCGTGATCCTGGCAAAGTGAGTATGCTCCCTCCGGGCAGCCGGCACCGTTTTTGAAATCGTGACGACATACCGATCCGCGGCATTTGACGATTTCTTTAGCCATTTTGGATTTTTATCCTTGTTGGACATATCCGGGCTTGCTCCGGGTCGTTGCAGGTGGACTTGCACTCTGGAGTTTTCCAATCCTGGCAGGTAGGCTTCGACGGTTTTTTTTGCGTATGGGATCCATTCCGATTGAATTGCTGCCGGAGCATCACTTGACAATGATTCATCATCCACAACCTTTATTGGTATACCAACCTTAAGGCGCAACGCTTGTTTTGTCTGCCTGACCGCTAAATCAGCCGATGCCAATGGGTCACCGTATAGAACGAAAGAAAGCAATGTTTTCTGATCTTCCCCATCCAGGTAGCCCTGTCGCCGATTCATTTCCCGGATTAGATTGATCTTGGCCAACATCAAGGCTTCGCCCGCCGTATATCCTTCTTTCAAAGATTTCCAAAACAACTGGCCGAGGAGATCAGCCGCTACCAACGGCGAACCGACTGAACCATAGGATATGCTTGTTGAGCCTATCATGCCAAGAACACCGATGGAAAGAAAGCGCAAAGCTATTGATTGCGCTTCCGTCTTTCCAATTACGTGGCCGCCATAGCAGGCTTCGCTAAATACCACACAAGGTGCTCGACCATTGCGCTGTAAATCATCGACCGTTAAAGCAACGGGATAATCGGGGCCACTGCTGCTATCAGTGAAATCCCGCTGACCATACCATTCGGACGAATCGACAAGTCCATGCAGGTTGTAGTAGTTTAATCTTGATGATGTCACCTTCTTTGTGCTGATGCTCCCAGTGATCTCTGGTGGCGATATGTGAACCTCTCTGGCTTGTGCGACCGGACGAAACACCGCAAGAGATGAACGTCTCCATGCAGCTGCAGAGTAGCCAAATCCGCTATTCTTGTGGTTATACAGTCGCTGAAAGCGCCAGGATTGCCAGGCTCGATAGAAGATGCCCCCCTTCCACCCTTTTGCTGTTACAGTGCGCTGTTCATGAAACCGGGTGCATTGGCGAATTTGCTGAAGGAGCAAGCCGGCATCCGTGCCCACCTCACCGGGTAATCTGCCAACTAACCACTCGGCGACAAAATAATTGCCGTCGGTCGAAGCATATGGATTATCGGAGGGAATCTCACCATCTGAATCTTCGGTAGGATTTGGCAATTTGTGGAAAGGTACTATTTGATCACCCCCGACAATCAATAATGCGCCAATTCTTTCGCCTCGGTGAGCCAATGCCTGATCCAGATCCTTTAATGCCAGTTTTATCTTCCACGGATCATTACTGGTAAGTGCGGCAATTCCATATTTTGCTGTGCAGACCGGATCGTCAGGTAAAAACGTCAACGCCCCCCAACCTTGGCGGCGGCGAACCGTATCGGCTAAATGATTCATTTCCGCAATCAGCACGTCAGCAGATTGCTGCCCATACTGGTCAATCAAACCAATCCGAGAAGATAAAACAATATAGACAGGAAAACGACCATCTGCCTGCCCTATTGCTGGTTTTTTTAGATGCTTGGCCAATTTTTCAAATTCACCTTTGACCGCTTGTAATTCAAGCAAATCACGAGGTTCAACCATTTTGGATGACAACTTTTTCTCAGGTGCAACAGCATCCAATCCATCTTGATCAGCCTGGACTTCAGTCGAAACAGGCGCATCTTCGGCTCCTGTAGGCTGAGGCACCACAGTCGTTTCGACCGGTAAATGATTCATTCCAAGGCGCGAAGCAACCTCGGCAGGAATTGGGACATCAAACCGTATCGTTGGGTCATCTGGCCACAGAGGGCGGTAAGCATGGTTCAAACCCAACCATCGAAATGCAATTATGCCCGCGGCATCTCGAGTGACGCATTCGTGCATCAACGACACTGCGCCGGCTTCATCCCCACTCTCCATTGCCAGATCAGCCAAAATGTATTGAAACGCAAGGCAATCCGGCCAGCGATCGTGATACATTTCAGCCAATTGCCGGACAGCCAACCAATCCTGTTCAGCTCGATTTATTTTTAAGTGAATGAGATCAATTAATGGCATTCCCGGTTCAGATGCCAACGCAAGATGAATGATGGCTTCGGCTTCCTGATATTTTTCCTGGCCCAATTTTCTCAAGCTTTCGCGGACCGGGCGGCTCCATTCAGGCAATCGGACGCCGCTTGGCACTGATCCACCCAGGGCAAAGATTGCGCCCCACCAATCCGTCGCCTTCTCATCTATCGAAGCAGATGATGCGACCAATAACTGGTAAGCTTCAAGGTTTTCCGGGTCAGTCGCAATGACCTTTTCCAAAATACCAACAGCCTGAGTTTGCTTCCCTTCAGCGATCAATGCGCGCGCAAGCAAATAACTGATTTCCAAATCACCCGGATATGCAGCCAGCCAGGTCAGCGCTGACTGGCGGGCAAATTTCTCCGCATTTACCTCAAGCGCGGCTTTAATCAGGCGCAGCAAAGTCGAGCGGGTCATTAATGAAGAAATTCCTGAAGTGCTTCCGTTTAACGCCATGCCTGGGCCTCCTGCGAGTGTTGCACAAGATTCAACGCAATAATTGCGCCTAGTTGCCGGTGAATGGTCAGATCATTTGGCGCCAACTCCGAGGCTTTTCGCAACATCTTTTCTGCGCCAGAATAGTCCTTGGCTTCTTTTAGTGCCGAGGCAGCCAGCACATAAGCTCTCGTATCACGTGGTGCTACTTTGATCGCTTGCTGGAATGTGATTACCGCTTTATCCTGTTCGCGGCGTTGCTGGTATGCTTTTCCCAACTCGATGTATGCCTCAATATTCTCCGGTTGATGCTCTACCGCCAGGCTGAGATGATATACAGCCTGGTCAAGTTGCCCAAGGTTCATTTTGATCCGCCCCAGCAACAGATTCATCGCTGGTTGATCCAAATCTGGCCGAAGCGCTTTTTGAGCAATTGCATCTGCGTTTTTCAGATCACCACACTCAAACAGAATGGTTGCCAGAAGGAATAAAACATCTTGACTGCCAGGGAATTTTTGGGCAACCTCCTTGGCTGCAGGCAATGCGGCTGCCGCTCCATAAACCTGCCGGATCAGCTCAACCCTCTCCATTTGAATCGCTAGATCGTTGGATAATATGCTCGCAGCCTGCTCAAGAACTGCAAGAGCCTCATTCAATTTGCCGCGTTTCTCCAAAAGATGCACATTGAAAACCACAACCTCTGGAATGGAATTTCCACGCTGTAAGGCACGGTCGCTAATCTCCTGCGCAGCATTCAGGTTGCCCAACTGGATGAGAACTTCACCCTGGAGCAACATTCCAGCCAGCGAATCAGGCTCTAACGATGTCACCCGCTGTGTGCAATACAACGCTCGATCCAGGTGCCCAACACGAAGATAAGCCTCTGCCAGGGCAAGCCAGATTCTCACATCATTCTGATCCAGCCGAGTTGCCTGCTCCAAGATTTCAATTGCCCTGGTAAAGTTGTGAATCTCCACGTAAATTGTGCCAAGCTGATATGCATATTCGATGTTTGACGGCCGTAATTCATAAGCTGCTTCCCAATGCTGAATTGCTGCGGCTGAATTCCCTGCCTGGTGGCTCAAACGGGCCAGATTGGCATGCCAGACAGGTTCATCCTGCCAGATCTGGATTGCTGCAAGCCAGGATTCCGCCACATCAGCAGATTGGCTGGTTTTTGATACCAGCGAAGCACGCAAGGCGTGATACAAGGGATTGCGTGATTCCACATCAATTGCACGTTCTATCGCTGCAATTGCTTTCTCGATATCAGAAGTCGACAATGAAACAGCCAAATGAGCAAGAACTTCGGCTTGTTGATCTATGGCGTCACCTGCAACCTGGATTGCTGCCCCAAGGTTGCCAGCTAGCGTTAATGCGATGACCAAGAGAGACCTGTCTGCAACAGCCTTTTCATCTGAAAGCAAGGGCTTCAGCTGAGAAATGGTCGGTTGAAAAACCAATTTCCCTTTTTGCCTCAATTCAGCGATCTTTGCGAGGCCGCTATATTGGCTTAATGAATTGATCGCACTTTCAAAATTTAGACCGGCGTTTTGTATCTCTTTAGGGCAATGTTGGATTGAACCGCTCGCATCGCACAAACGCAAAGCCTTCTGCTTTTTTACAAGACTATTGGCATATTGGTAAGTGCTTACGGCTTCTTTCGCATACGCTTGCCGCCCTTCTTCGATGAGTTTGTCTGCCGCCTCCCAGAGATACAAATCCTGTGCAGTCTGTCCCAACCAGATAGGCGCATAGCTGTTCAAATCTAAGTTATAAATTTCGCCCAGAATGGGGGCAACAATCTCTGGCTCATGTTGCTGGACTGATTTTTCCCACCAATTCAGCAGGTCATAGAACATTTTCCACGCAGTTTCAAAATCGCCGCTTCTGGCTAAATTCCGTGCATGGATTGCCTTAAGGCGTGGATGAACTTCAGCCAGATCATTCTGCTCATTTTGGAGGATATCCTCAAGGCTGGTATTGATATTCGATTCCAGCAGCATCTCACATTGCAGAGCGCGGAGGACCTGCCGGCAAGTCTCAGTTTCGGTACTAAGCAGACCGGTTTTTTGATCACCATCAAATGACGCCAGTTCCAATGCCTGGTCAAATAATAATTGGGAATATGCCAGGTTCGCCGTGAATAACCGGATGGATACGTCATTTGGCAAAACTTCCAGAGCTTTTTCTGCATAAAAAAGTGCCACAGAAAAATCGCCGAGCTTCATCAAAATCACAGCCGACCGGACATAGATTGCTGCCGGGCTAGATTTAAGATCATCAAATTTGATTAGGCTCCTTTCACCGGGATCCGATCGAGATTGAGCCAGAGGTTTGCTTTCCATCAATCGGGTTGCTTTTTCAACACACGCGAGAGCAGCCTTTAATTTACCTTGTGCAGCAAGCAGGTCCGCTTGCAAAATATGTAAATGAATGTTTTGTTCATCCGATTGAATTGCCTTTTCAACATATTCCAGAGCCGCAGCATATTGACCAACATAATTGCTCAGAAAAGCGAGATCGGATAACAACCCAGAACCAGGCTTCTCAATAATGGCTGCAATAGTCTTCAAACAAGTGAGCGCCTGGGAATGGTTGTTAAGTTCAAGGTGCAATTCAGCAGCTTTCCACAAACTATTAACCGAGATTTTTGGAATTTGAGTAAGCTTCGCTAAAGATTCCTGGACAACATCGGTCTGGCCAGTTTGAAGAGCAAATTGCGCTTGCTTCAACCATAATTCTTCGCATTCGGGCGAGAACTGAACGGCAATTGCCAAAGCACGCTGCGCATCATCCAACCGGTTTAACTTTTCCATCAAATTCGAGTACCAGATCAAGTTGTTCACCTGGTCGGGCTCCATCGCCAATGCCTGCTCTGCAGATTGCCATGCCTCATTCGCAAGATTCAATTTTAGATAGCACTCAGCGATGAGATGAACGATGCCAAGATTATCTGGGGCAGCCTGCGAAGCTTCTTGCAGACTTGCCAAAGCTGCGTCCAACTCATTTGCAGCCAACGCGGCAGACCCAAAACCAGCCTGGACACGCACATGCATCGCCGCATCCTGTTCGCTGCTTTCGTCCAGCAATTGCCGGTAAGTTTCAAACGCCAACCTTTCCTGGCCGCGCATTCGAAGCACATCTGCCATCCACATGCGTGCGTTAAAATCAGTAGGTGATATCGCCAGTATTTTTTGTAAAGCCTGGAACACCTTCTGCAAATCCAGCGGGTCATAATCCTCTGATTGGGCTGAAAAGAGTTGGCTGGTATCGCGCAGTTTCAATTGAACATAAGAAATCAGCCAATCAATTTGTGGTTGTTCTGCTTTTATTGCGACTTCCAGAGAATCAAGCGCGCGTACCGGATTGCCCAAATCCTTATACGTTTCACCTTCAAGCGCAGCCAGTTGGGAATTCTTCGGCCACCGTTGGCGAGCTTCGTGAATAACGCGGATCGCCTCATTCAAGTGGCCCAGGTGACGCAAGGTATCGGCCAGCTCAATCGTGACCGAAACGACCTCTGGCGACAATTGCGCAGCCTGTCGCAAGTTCGGGAGCGCATCGGTCCGGTACCCTTGATCAAGCAATAAGCGTGCTAATTTAAAATGAACTTCTGAAGAATCTGGCGCGGCCAAAATTGCCGCTCGTAAGGTATCCACCGCACGTTGCAACTCACCCCTGGCTTGTTGAGCTTCAGCCAGTGCAATCCACGGCTGAGGCAAATCTGCGCATAAAAGCGTTGCCCGGCTCAAATGGCCAATTGCGTCATCAATCGCTCCCATTTTGAGTAAAGCCTGTCCCATGTAGGTATGCGCCATTCCATGGTCAGGAGAGCCAGCCAACACCTGATGACATGCGTCGATCGTTGCGGAAGGCTCGCCAGCTTCAATGGCACACCTTGCCAATGCAAGGAGGTCTTCCTCCATTCTGCTGTTGCTATTTGTGAGAACCAGTCGGCGTTGATCCAAAGCCTCTTTCCAATTACCCTGCTCCTCTTCCAAACGGGCCAGGTCGCGCCGAACCTGGAGATCTTGAGGCATGAGCGCTATCAGAATATTCAAAAGCAGTACTGCCTGCTCCGAATCTGAATTCAGTTCAGCAATTTTGGCCGCATGGCGCAGCAACATTTCATCATTGGGTTTTTCTTGAAGGATGGCTTTTGCACATCGTTCAGCTTCTGGAAATAACTCCATACGAATTAGTGCAGCCAATAGATCAACCGGATTGGGTAAAGATTCATCCGAAAGGGTTCCAGAAGCCAAACTGGCAAGCCAGGCATCCACTGCCTGGCGCGCAGTTTGACGAGCCAGCTCGAGATTGCCCTTTGCAGCCATCTGACTGGCCAGGTAAATTGAAGCAACCACCCCAGGTTCGCGCTCCGTCGCTGGCAAGCTTACATCAAAAATACCAAGTTGCTGCAAAATGGCTGCGCCGCGATTCACAATTCCAGACTCAGCACTCGTCATCAATGCCCGTTCCACTCTGCCAGCCGCCGTTTCCATATTCTGTGCATCAGCCTCCAGGCTGGCAAGCATAAGGCCTGCATCCGCCAGGCATTGAGCGATCAGACGATAGGATTTCTCAAACAGGTCGTTTGCCTGATTAAAGGCACCTCCAATGCGGAAAATCTCAGCGGCATTCTGCATCTCGAAACCGCGCGCGAGCTTTTCCGCTCCTGAGGCGTGAGGTTGCATCTTTTCAATCGTGATGCGGTCATATTTTGATTGGTTCGCAGACAACAGAATTCGGGCAATCTTTTCTGCCAGTTTTTTCCGCCCTAATTTATCCAGGTGCTTAAGCCATCGAGCTTGATTCTCGATGGAATTATCCAGCACCAATCCTGCAAGCACTTTCGCTTGAATGTTCTCTTCTGCCGGATTTCCCAGGACAACCTGAATGCACCACTCCATAGAAGGGAGATCTTTGCAGTCTCGCAAGACGCGTAAAAGACCATCCTGATCCGGAATCATGCCATATAGGCAGGTCAATGCACTTCCCCAGATTCGCACCAATTGATCTGATGAGCAATTGTTATTCATGGCAAGGTCCTGGTTTAACCCTTGCCAGGAGCGCATTTTTCTCCGCCGCTCGCGCAGTGCAAGAGCCAGCAATCCGGCTTCCTGCATATCAACAGGTGGTTTGCCTATCCGCAAGGTTTCTTCAAAAAATGCCAATGCGCGCCTTTGAAGATTTCCATCCAGGACGCACATAGGTTCCTTGCTTAGCTGGCGTGCTGAAAGGTCGGCATTTAATGAAAAAAGGACAAGGTTTGCGGGTGACCATGACTTCGCAGCATCGTTTTCCAAAAGCCATTGTGAATATCGATCAAAATCGCACCGGTGCAGATACTCCCACACCAGACGATCATGCCTCAGTGCGCTCAGAGTATCCGGAAGGTTTTTGGGCTCGCAGGATTGTTGAAGCGCAAGTATCACGGCTTGAGATTGCATAGGAGCTCCTTGCGGTGAAAACGCAGTAAACAGGTTAGTGAATCTGAAGAACAAGGCCGTAAGCGGCAGCCATCAAGCAGAAGCTCACCAATATCAGGAAGACGCCAACACCAGCCGAGGTTTTAATCAACTGGTTCAAAGCTTCAATCAATGATGATGCGTTTCCCACCAGTCCAGAGACATCCTCGGCAATCCCCTTCTGCGCGAGCCGGGCAGTTTGATTCGCAATCGTTTTGATTTCCTTGCCAACGACCTTGGAAACCAGAACATAGATCCCAATGACCAGGATTATCACGCCTAATCCGAGCAAACATCCTGCCATGGTCAGGATAAAATCGTTGAATGACATTGAAAAAAACATCCTCGCCTCCTGGAGTGAAAACTCTGAAGACGAGGATGCAAGTAGCGTGCCAGGGTTGTCAGATCAACTATTCAAAGCCAACTTGGAAATCTCGGAAGGCAAATCGGCCGGTTCAATTGTTTCGCCGTCGCAGAACAACATGGCGCGTTCAATCGCATTGCTTAATTCACGAATGTTCCCCGGCCAATCGTAAGCCACCAGCACGGCCATTGCCATTGGTGAAACGCCGATTACGTTACTTCCATGTCGAATATTGTATTGCCGAATAAAAAAACCAACCAGCTCAGGTATATCCTGTTTGCGATCTCGCAGAGGGGGCACATGCAAATCCACAACTTTCAAGCGATAATATAGATCTTCGCGGAATAGCCCATCCTTAATCAGCATTGGCAGTGGCCGATTGGATGCTGCGATAATCTGCACATCGACCTTTATCAATGCAGTCCCGCCAACACGCCGAAAAGCCCGCTCTTCGAGAGCCCGAAGTAATTTCGCCTGAATATCCAAAGGCATCGAAGAAATTTCGTCCAGGAACAACACACCTTGATCTGCTACTTCCATCAGGCCAATTTTTCGTTTATCGGCACCCGTGAAGGCACCAGCTTCAAATCCGAAGAGTTCGGCCTCAAGCATGGTGTTCTGAATGGCCGCGCAATTAATCGCAATAAACGGCTTGCTCGCTCTGGGCCCGGTTGAATGAAGAAAATTAGCCAGCACTTCTTTACCAGTACCGGTTTCGCCGGTAATCAATACAGAAACAGATTTCTCGGCAGCCCGTTGTGCATGCACAAGCACCTCATGCATCGCCGGGCTCTTTCCAACAATAAATTTACCCTTTTGCTGCTGTGATTGGCGAAGATGAAACAACTCCCGCCGCATAGCAATGACTTCACCAGCTCGCTCAATCGATTTCTCTAGTTGATCTAGCGCAATGGGTTTGGTTAGAAAATCATGCGCGCCGTTCTTCATTGCATCCACAGCCATATCAATATCACCGTAAGCTGTTATCAATATAATCGGCGGTCGAGATGGCATCGCTGCAGTTTCATACAACAGGTTTGGGCCATATCCATCAGGAAGCTGAACATCCAGAAGAATTACATCGCCATCGCCTCGCTGAAGGCATGCGCGACCTTCAGCCAGCGTGGCTGCACCTTTTACTTCATAACCCTTTGCTGTTAAAAATTGACCGATATTTTCACGCGCATTTTCTTCATCGTCGATTATCAGAATACTCATCGCCATAATCAGACTTCCTCACTGGCAGGTAAGTTTACAAAGAACATTGTACCACCTGGAAACGAATTCAAAGTGATGCTCCCCCGGTGCGCAGTAACAATTCGTTTTGTGATTGCCAACCCCAAGCCAGTGCCGTTTGCCTTCGTTGTGACAAATGGCTCAAAGATATGCTCTCTTACTTTTTCTGGGATTCCCGGGCCATCATCGGAAACGGTAATTAGAATTTGCGACTTGTTACCAGCCATCGGTCCTGGCGAAATCTTTACTGCAATTGTGCCCTTCCCCCGCGAACTGAGTGCGTCAACCGCGTTGCTGATCAGATTGGTGAACACTTGTTCTAGCATACGCGCATCGCCGTAGACCATTGGGGAAGCAATCTCAGATTGGAAAAATGCTTCCACATTGACACGACTCATGCGTGGACGCCAACGGTCAAGGATCCGCCGCACCAAAATACCAATATCCATTTTTTCAAGCTTGGGCTCAATTGTTCGGGAAAAGGTCAGAACTGATTCCATCAGATGATTTAACCGCTGACAATCGCCCTCCATGCGGCTAATCACTTCCAAATTCGGATCGTCTGCAGGCATCCTGCTTGCCACCAATTGAATGCCGGTTGAAATATTGTTGATGGGATTGCGAACCTCATGCGCAAAAATTGCAGTAAACTCGCCCAACAAAGCGCGGTGCTCCAATTGTTGGCTGTGGGCGCGAATCTCTTCGTGCTCGCTGATATCGCTGATGATAATGGCTATCGCAACTATCTGTTCGTTGCGAATAATTGGCAACACGCGAACATGTGCCGGGAACGCCTGGCCATTTCGGCGGTGAAGAGATACACCGCTGATGTTGTGAGTGGGTTGTCCTTGACAGGCATTCTGTAACGCAGGAAAAATACGATCCGAGCCAATGAGAATACTTTCGACCGGTTGATCTTTCACTTCCCAATCACCATAACCCAGCAACCACTCAGCAGCCGGATTGATTTCTGTGACAGTCAATTGGGGACTCACCAGAAGGATTCCATCTTGAACCGACTCCACAATTGATTGTTGGATAGCCAATTTTGAATCCAAATCGGAAAGTTGTATGTTTAGTTCATTTACCAGGTAAAAATAGTCATGTGCCGCCGCAAGATGAGAAGAAAAGAATTGAAGTATTTGAGTCAATCGTGGAATCGGTTGCCTTACCTGATCGCCCACCACCAGCAATCCAACCTGTGCCTTCGCGTTCCCCAAAGGGGTACTGCATAAATACGCCAGGTTTTTCATCCTCGCTGCCACATGCAGATCGGTCTGTACACGCTTTCCTTGCATCCACAATTGTGCATCGCCCAATCGTATCAAATCGGTGGAAGGTATCCGCTCTGGCAAGATATCTGCACCTTCAGAGGCCGCAATCTTTCTCAATTCAGGTATGCTGCTCTCAGCATGGTAAACGCATACTACATCCGCTGCAAGCAAATCTTGTATTTTTTTCACAACCCAATCAACGGCCGATTCAAAATTTTCCAAATCAACCAAAGCTGCAGCTTCATTAAATGCCTTCAACCATAATCCCTGGCTTTGTAATTCCTGCTGCCGATGCTCTTCCAATGTTTCAATTTCAAGGATCGCAAACTGTTCAGCACCTTCAATCGGTTGTAATTGAGCCACGACGGTTTGAGGCGGCCGGCTGCTTCGCATTAATGTGATTTCAACAGGCACGCCTGCTTTGAGTTTTTCCAGACCCCCATCCGGCAGCAATGCATCAATCGTTCGGCCTGAGATATCCATATAACTATAAGCCGACATTTTCATGAAGGCGCTATTTGCAGCAACAACCATGCGCGCCTGTGTATCGACAACCAATGTCGGCGTAGGCAGGTGGTTTAAGACACCCCAGAAAAGATTTTGCCCCTCAATTTCGATTAGCTTGGCCGACCAGTTTTGTTTTCTTGGAGTTAAAGGGGAAATTGGGGTCATAGACTTGTATCAATTGGCATGACGAAGGTGGGCAGGCAATATGCCTTCCATGGCACGGTATTTTGCTACAGTCCTCCGGGCAACAGTAAAGCCTTGTTCCGAAAGCATTTCTGCCAACTCCGAATCACTCAATGGACGAGTTTCCTGGCATATAAAATCTTTAAGAACTGTGCGCACATTGAGACTTCGATCAAAAAACGAGGATAAGGGAACGATTCGCCGGTTTGGCAGTTGGACAGACTTTCCAGAAACCGCGCGGGAAATTGTCGATTCATGTACTTCCAGTTCTTCTGAAAGCCTGGCACGAGTGAAAGGTTTAAGCTTTTTTTCGCCTCCAAGAATAAAATCGCGCTGCAAGGAGACCAGGCGAAACATCATCCGTTGCATCGTATGGTTTCGCTGTTGCAGACATTTAATGAACAGCGAAGCTTTTTCCAAATCATTTCGCATATTCTCGCGAGTATCTGCATCTGTCTGCGCGAGGGCTTGCTTGTACATCGGATTCACACGCAGCATACCTGCCAGAGGCATGATGATTTCCACCACCAGCGGATTCCTTTCGTCACCATTCAGGTGGCTGATGATGATATCCGGCTGATGGTACACCTGCTCCATCGTTCCAGATGGCTGGCGGATATCGCCCCAATGCGACCGCCCTGGAAAGGGATTTAGATTCTCAGTAATAAAATGGGATGCCTGCTGCACACGCGCCAAACTTGCTCCCAATTGCCGCGCCAGATCACCAAGTTGGTGCCTGCTAAGTAAATCCATGCCTTCCTGAACAATTTTCCAGGCCAGATCAGGCACATTTTTTTGTTCTTGAAGCACATCCAATTGCACCAGCAGCGCTTCTTTTGGATTATCTGAACCCACGCCAATTGGATCAGCTCGCTGAATCATTTTTCGCACGACCTCAACCTGTTGGATCGGCACATGCAAATATCTGGCGACTTCAAATAAAGAGATCGTCAAAAAGCCGTCTTCATCCAGATGAGTCAGCAGGTAAGCGGCGATAGCCCGTTGAGCAGGCGCAAGGTCTGCAGCAATTTGTTTAAGTACGTAGGTTGGAAGATCATCGATCACCGGAGAGATCGGCTCATCTGGAAAATCCTCTGCTCTCCGATCAGATCGGGTATAGAAATCATCGCGGGGCGAAATGAACACGACGGGTTCATCTGATTCAGTGGTCGGCCGGCTGCAAATCGGACAGATACCACCGGTTACCAGCGGTCGATGACACACCGGGCAGTAGTGCTTTTCTACCAGTTCCAAGGCTGGATTGGCAGCCAGTTCAGCCTCAATCTGCTGCTGCAGCTCCGCATTGGTTAAGCTTAGCAAAGTCATCGTCTGTGCAAGATGAGCTGTGGTTGCGGGTCGTGTTGTATGATATTGAACTTGGAACATAGTCCACCCCTTGTCAAATGAGTATAGCCCGTAAATACGAATGGTGCAAGTTTTATGCCAGCGCATTTTTACCCACAATGGTAAAATCGTAAAAACATTTCTTTGGTATGCATATGGATGAACTCATTGTCGTTGGCGGTGGTTTGGCGGGCTGTGAAGCAGCCTGGCAGGCTGCCCAACGAAGGATTAAAGTCGCATTATTCGAAATGCGGCCGCATTTACAAACAGGAGCCCACCGTACTGGCGACCTGGCCGAACTGGTATGCTCCAATTCATTGGGGTCAAACCAGCTTGACCGGCCATCAGGACTACTCAAAGAAGAGCTCCGTCAAATGGGCTCGCTATTGGTGGCGTGTGCAGACCAGGCTGCTCTACCAGCTGGCGGTGCGCTGGCTGTGGATCGTGATGCGTTTTCAAAGGCCGTCAGTCACGCCATCACCAACCATCCTTATATTCGTGTTGTGCGCGAAGAAATCCAATTCATTCCCAATCAGCCTGCAATAATTGCATCAGGGCCGCTTACCTCACCAAACCTGACGAGAAGTATTCAGGATTTAACAGGTGAAAACCACTTATTCTTTTATGATGCCATTGCGCCTGTGGTGTTGGCCGAATCAATTGATATGAACATTGCTTTCCGTGGTTCACGGTACAAGATCGGGACAGACGTTGCGGGCGACTACATTAACTGCCCAATGGATGAAAGCCAATACCGGGCATTTGTGGAATCGTTGGTTTCTGCAGAACGCATTCAATTGCGCGAGTTTGAAAGCGCGATTTCACAAGGTGTGCGCACCGGTATGCATCCTTTTTTTGAAGGTTGTCTTCCCATCGAGATCCTTGCAGAACGCGGGCCAGATTCGCTTGCATATGGCCCGATGCGGCCGATTGGACTGCGCTCACCGAGCAAATCTGCGCGCCGGATTTATGCTGTGCTACAGTTACGGCAGGACGATTTAGTCGCCAGCCTGTACAACCTGGTTGGTTGCCAGACCAATTTGACTTATGCAGAACAACGCCGCGTATTCCGCATGGTTCCCGGTTTGGAAAAAGCGGAATTTGCGCGCTTCGGACAAATGCACCGTAACACCTTTATCGCCTCACCGCGCATCCTGCAGCCGACATTGCAAACACGGGAGTATCCCGATCTATTTTTTGCAGGTCAACTCACCGGCGTGGAGGGTTACATGGGCAACATCGCCACTGGCTTGCTTGCCGGGATAAATGCTGCCAATTGGTTGCATGGCAAACCAAATCACCGAGGTTAGCCTGGAGCACTTTCAACCAATGAAAGCCAATTACGGCATCCTTCCACCGCTAGAACAACCCAAGCCCGGAAAGCGTGAGCGCGCAATGCAGTTCGCGAACCGCTCTCTAAAGTCTATAGAATCCATTTTGCCTTTCATTTTCCAACCCCAGGCCTAAACGATGAAATCAAAACGAATACGTCTAACGGTATTGATCGCTCTAATCTTTTCATTATTTTTCATCGGATATATTTATTTAGAATACGGCAGCAGCTCAACTTTTGACGGCCAGCGAGCATATCGAAATGTTGAAATACAAATGTCCTTCGGTCCACGCACGCCTGGCTCCCAGGCGCATTCACAGACCATAGCCTGGTTGGTTTCTGAACTTGAGAATTATGGCTGGGAAGTGGAGATTCAAGAGTTGACTTATCAGGGGCAGCCTGTGCGCAACGTGATTGCCCGTCGCGGCACAGGAAACCGATGGATCATTCTTGGGGCGCATTATGATTCTCGCTTTGTTGCAGATCAGGATCCTGACCCAAACCTCCGATCATTGCCTGTTCCTGGAGCCAATGATGGTGGATCTGGTGTCGGAGTGTTGGTGGAACTGGCCAGAGTGTTACCCCAAAATCTTGCAAAAGCAGATCAGGTTTGGCTGGTATTCTTCGATAGTGAAGACCAGGGTAATTTGCCGGGTTGGGATTGGATTTACGGATCACGCGCTTTTGTCAATCAATTGCAGGGCACCCCGACCGCCATGGTGCTCCTCGACATGATCGGCGATGCCGATCTAAATATCTTCCAAGAACGAAATTCAGATGCTGAACTGACCCGGCAAATCTGGAATTCTGCTTCCGCACTAGGCTATCAGGACCAATTCAAACAACAGACAAAATACCGCATGCTTGACGACCATATCCCGTTTATTGAAAAAGGAATTCCGGCGGTAGACCTTATCGACTTCGATTATCCTTACTGGCACACAAGCCAGGACACGATAGACAAAGTTTCTGCCGCCAGCCTGGAGGCTGTTGGTCAAACCCTCATCAAGTGGTTAACAACCCCGTAAGGTGTTGGCAAAAACCACATCCTGGCGTAAACTTAAGACCTATGACGAATGAGCTGGTCCTCCTCCAAACCATTCGCCCCATCTGGACTCACCGCGTCTTACAAAGTTTGGCGCGGGGTGCAGGGATGCGTGAAGACCTGCGCGACCAACTTGACCAATTCTTCAATCTGCTGGAAGAAGCCGTCAATTCGGGAGACCCTGCCTGGTTGGATTCTGTAATTGAAGTATGGGCTACTTCCCTTACACAAACAGACCTGGAAGGCGGGATGTCAAGTCTTACTCGCTTTATGGGCGAATTGATGATCCACACCCTGGAGATTTGTCGCGAGACCCTGGATGAATCACAGGCGATGGCATTGGTCACTTCTTTGATGCCGTGCTTTAGCCACGCCTTTGAAAAATCAGCCCAGGCTGAAATGAAAGTTAAGATAGCATTTCTTTCAAATGAATTATCGGAAGTTCGTCAATCACTTGAAAAGTTAGATCGTAGTAAAAGCGATTTTATCTCTGTTGCAGCCCATGAGCTTCGGACGCCTCTGACGCTTATCGAAGGTTATGCAGCTATGCTGCGCGAAGCGTTGGATTCGCGCACGATTTCGAGCCCTGAAACAGCTTTGATCGATGGTATCCACAATGGAACACGCCGGCTGCGGACAATTATCAACGATATGATTGATGTGTCGCTGATCGATAATAATATGCTCTCCTTGAACTACCAGCCTGTCTGGCTCAACCGAATTCTTACCGTTCTTGTCGGCGAAGTTCAAAACACGCTGGCAGAACGCAACCTGGACCTGCAGGTGGCTGATTTCGATGGAAGCAGCGATTTACTTTATGGTGACCCGGAAAGGCTTCTGCAACTCTTTCGGAACGTCTTGACAAACGCAATAAAATTTACGCCTGACGGCGGAAAGATTCGGATCGATGGCCGAAAATTGCCGGGATTTATAGAAATCACTTTTCAAGACAGCGGCATAGGTATCGATCTGGATGATCAGGCAACAATCTTCGATAAATTTAGCCGGTTAGGCAATTCTGCGTTACACTCAAGCGGACAAACCAAGTTTAAAGGCGGCGGACCAGGTCTGGGATTACACATCGCCAAAGGAATTGTCGAAGCACACAATGGCGCGATCTGGGTGGAATCTCCCGGCTACGACGAGGCAGCGCTGCCTGGATCAATATTTCATATATTACTGCCAATGCACCAGGAACCACCCGATGAAAAAATGGCGCGTTTGTTTGCGCCCCTTCACACATCACCTTCAACCGAGAGAAAATTACAAACAAATGAACCCGACTGAGATTTCTTTCCAACCTGCAAAACGGATCGCTTCCTTCAAACCGTATTTTTTTGCCGCACTGAGCCAAAAAATCAATGCGCTCAAAGCGAAAAGCATCGATGTCATTCGAATCGATATGGGCTCTCCTGATCTGCCACCAGCGGATTTCATCATCGATGCGCTGAACAATTCTGCTCGCCGTAAAGACACCCACGGTTATACCCCCAATGGCGGAACCCCAGCTTTCCGGCAGGCAATTGCCACATATTATCAAAACCGGTTTGGTGTAACCCTCGATCCCAAAACAGAAACCCTCACGCTGCTTGGTTCAAAAGAAGGTTTATTCAATTTGAGCCAGGTTTTAATTAACCCGGGTGATGTTGCGATCGTACCCGATCCGGGTTATCCGGTGTACAGCGCATCAGGCATGATCGCAGGAGCGGAAATATTTTATGTTCCCCTGCTCAAAGAAAATGGCTTTTTGCCCGATCTTGATGGCATTCCAGAAACCATCTTAAAACGCGCGAAACTGCTCTGGCTGAATTATCCAAATAATCCAACAGGCGCTATTGCCCCATATGAATTTCTTGAGAAAGCGGTTTCTTTTGGCCGGCAGCACCAGATCTTGATCGCCCATGATGCACCATATGTGGATGTTTGCTTTGACGGTTATGTTGCGCCAAGCATAATGCAGGTTCCAGGCGCAAAAGACGTGGCAGTCGAGTTCAACTCTCTTTCAAAAGCCTACAACATGGCCGGGTGGCGCCTGGGCATGGCGGTTGGCAACCCGCAGATCATCGGATACCTGCATACTTACAAAAGCCAGGTAGACACATCCCATTTTCAACCTGTGATGGACGCAGGCATTGCAGCACTAACAGGCGACCAATCCTGGCTAATTGAACGCAATCTAATCTACAAACAACGCCGTGATATCGTCGTTGATGGGTTGAAACAGGCGGGCTTTGGAGTTGATATTCCCCCCGCAGCCATCTATGTCTGGGCGCACCTGCCTGAAGGATATACTGATTCAATGCAATTCTGCAATCAGTTGCTGGAAGAGACCGGCGTGAGTATGACTCCCGGCGATGTTTACGGCACCTTTGGCAAAGGTTACATCCGCATTTCCCTCGGTACCGCAACGGACCGCATTCAAGAAGCCATGTCTCGTTTGGTAAACTGGGTGCAAAAGTAAATCAGGAATTTATTGATGCCCAAAAGGATCCCGGAACCCACAACACCGCCAGTCGAGCGAGCTTTTTTAGTCGGCATTGAAGTAAAAAACCAACCATCGTTGCTCTCGCTGGAAGACTCACTGGGTGAGTTGGCGCTGCTATGCGAAACCGCCGGATTGGAGGTTGTTGGTGAAACAAAACAGCGGTTGGATGCCCCGCACCCGAATACGTTCATTGGATCTGGTAAAGTTGAAGAAATCCGGCTTTTGGTCGAAGAGACTTTAGCCAATGTCGTGATCTTTGACGCAGACCTGGCCCCCAACCACCAACGCGAACTGGAGGAAAAACTTGGCGAGCATGTGCGCGTCCTGGACCGCACAGCTGTAATTTTAGACATCTTTGCGCAGCACGCCAATACGCGTGAAGGTATTTTACAGGTTGAATTGGCACAATATGAATACCGCTTGCCCCGTTTAACACGCGCCTGGACCCATCTCGCCCGTCAGGCAGGCGGGGGCGGCGGACGGGCTGGAAGCGTGGGTGGGGTTGGTCTCCGGGGGCCTGGTGAAACCCAACTGGAAGTTGACAGGCGAGAAATTCATCGCAGAATCACCGCGCTGAAACGAGAACTTGAGAACGTACGCGCTCACCGCAGCCGTCACCGCGCCCAGCGTCGCCGGACTCAAATACCAGTCATTGCATTGGTTGGCTACACGAATGCCGGTAAATCTACCCTTCTCAATCGCCTCTCCAATGCTGGAGTCTACGTGGCCGATCAGCTTTTTGCAACCCTGGACCCCACCACGCGCCGGGTCGAATTACCTGGTGGGCACTGGGTATTAATGACGGATACTGTCGGCTTCATCCAGAAGTTGCCCACACAACTCATTGCCGCGTTTCGCGCCACGTTGGAAGAAATTGCAGAAGCCGATTTGCTCATCCACGTCGTGGATGCGACCCATCCAAATGCACACAGCCAATGGCAAGCAGTCAACACGACTCTGAAAGAGATTAACGCTGGTCATATCCCAGTTCTGACGGCCTTAAACAAGATCGACCGGCTGCCAGGTGAAGAAATCTCCCAACCAAAACTAGTCGAATATGAAGATGCTATACCTGTATCGGCAATGACGGGCAAAGGGATAGCTGATTTGCTTGGTTCAATTGAAAGAGAGCTCTTTGAAACTTACGTTCCAGTAACTGTATATTTGCCCTTCCAGGAAGGCCAATTGATATCCCTGTTCCATGAACAAGGCAAGATTGAAACCAGCGAACATACCCGAACCGGGGTCACCATCCAGGGCAGCCTACCTGGTCGGCTGATTGCACGGTATCAACCCTTTTTTGAACACCCTGCCACCTTGGAGGATTAACCTTTGATGCAGGCTTTTTCACGATTTTTAGACAGGGCATCAGAATTTCTGGCGGCACGGAAAGGATTGCTGCCCATACTGGGGATTTTGCTAATCCTCTTGAATTTCATCATCCGCCTGACGATTCCTGGATGGTTTCAGGACTCTGATTTCTTCCTGCATTTAGGATTGGTCCTTGCCATTTTGGGTTTCTTGCTGGCACAGGCATTGTAAAAAAGCAAATGGGCCTTTGTCAGGCCCATTTGCTTTTTTGTAAGAAATCGTGGTAAATTACTTGGTCTTCTTTTCTTTTTCCACGCTCACCACTTCGCGACCCTGGTAGTGGCCGCAATTGGGGCAAACGGTATGCGGCAATCGCATTTCGCCGCACTGGCTGCATTGAACCAAATTCATCGCCTGCAATGCATCATGCGCTCTGCGGCGATCGCGACGACCTTTGGACAATTTCCGTTTTGGAAGAGGTACCATTCCTAACTCCTGTATCTGATTGCCAGCCGGCAAAAACTTAACTCTTGAACAAGCCGACGAATTATAGTCGTAGCACAGCGGTATGTCAAGTTCTTTTCGGAATTTCGCAACGTATTGGATGATGACATTTTCAAAGTTGTTCGTCCACGCAATTAATATATACTTTCGGTGGCTTTATGCACCTTTAGCCTGGTCATATGACCTCGTCGCTGATGTGGTTTCATTTGGCCGCTGGAAAAAATGGGTTCAGGCCATCATTCCCCTGATTGACCACGAGCCCATCCTTGAAGTTGGTTTTGGTCCAGGTCATTTACTGATTTCCCTTGCAAAGAATTATAAATATGCATTTGGCGTCGATGCCAGCCGGCAAATGTGCAAAATCGCCCATAAACGCATGGTGAAGGCTGGCTTCAAGCCGCAGCTTGCCCGCGCGATGGGTCAGAAATTATCTTTCCCCAATAGCACCTTCGCCATTCTGGTTGCAACTTTTCCGGCGCCATATCTTTTTGAATTAGAGACTGCCGCTGAAGTATCGCGCGTATTGATAACCGGCGGCAAGCTGATTGTTCTGCTGTCTGCACGATCCCAGAGCATCACACCTCTGGAAAAAATAATGGAATTCCTATTTCGACAATCTGGACAACAACCAAGTGATCAAACAATCTCGGATCATCTTCTTCCTGTTTATCATCAATTTGGTTTTCGCAATGAAATCCAACACATACGATATGGAAAAGATGATCTGCTTGTGCTGGTGATGTACAATGACAAAGCCAGCCCGACCGCTTTATAAATCTCGCATTATGAGATAAAATTCAAATCATGGAAATTCAGATCGCTGTCGCCAAGACCAACAAATATGCCACCTCCGAAAGCGGAGACACACTGGAAATGATTGAGCGGCCAAACGGCGGTGTTTCCGTTGTTTTAGCCGATGGACAGACCTCTGGCAAAGCAGCCAAAATCATCTCTTCGATGGTGGTGCGCAAAGTGATCAGCCTTCTGGCAGACGGCGTACGGGATGGTGCTGCAGCGCGAGCTGCATCGGATTACCTCTTTACAGAGCGAAACGGGCGCATCACAGCCACTCTGAATATCCTTTCTGCCGATTTGCAGACTGGCACCCTCGTTATCACGCGTAACAATCCCACCCCTATCTTCATCGCCCGCGGCGATAAAATTGAGTGTCTTTCGGGTGAAAGTCCTTCCATCGGCACCTCTCGAAACATTCGCCCGTCAATTACTGAATTCCCGTTGGAAATTGGTCTTACGGTTGTTCTATACACCGATGGTGTCTGGTTTGCAGGAGAACGTATTGGCACCCGTCTGGATGTTTGCACAATGCTTGAAGCAACCCTGGAAGATCAAGAACCGTTGGCACAAGAGATTGCTGATATGCTTCTGGCACAGGCCATCCGCCTGGATCAAAATCGGCCAAATGATGACATGAGTGTAGTGGTGCTGCGCGTGGTTCACAACGAAGAAGAACAAATCCGCCGCATGGGTGTGCGACTGCCGGTTCCACCTTCCTCGCCCTTCAACCAATGAGGTCAGCGAGATCACGATCCTGGCTTCGCACTTTCCGCGCCGGGTGGCGCGATACAATCTTATTGTTTCGTGAGTTTCGATCATCGCTAATCTGGTTTCTGATCCTGATTGTTGGATTTGGTTCCATTTATTACTATCTCTCAGCTATCGCCGGGAACCGCCCTGCCAACCTGCTGGAAGCCTATTACCTGATCCTGACGATGACATTTTTGCAGCCCTTTGAGCCTTTTCCAGAGGTTTGGTATTTGCAACTCTTTTACTTTTTTATCCCGGTGATCGGGATTGGTATTATGGCGCAGGGGTTGGCCAATTTTGGGGTGATGCTCTTCAACCGACGCGCACGAAGGAAGGAATGGGAAATGGCCGTTGCATCCACTTTTTCCAGACATGTTATCCTGATCTGTCTGGGACATCTCGGCTATCGAGTTGTCAAATACCTGCACGATTTGGGTCAGGATGTTGTTGTCATTGAGCTGCAACCCAAGGCTGAGTTGGCCGCGCTCGTAAAAAACATGGGTATACCGGTCATTATCGATGATGGATCAAAGGAAGATGTTCAGGAAGCGGCCAATATTCGAAATGCCCGCTCTGTGATCCTCTGCACGCAAAACGACAGCCTTAATCTGCAAATGGCGCTCAAGTCTCGCAGCCTCAACCCAGACGTGGATATCATCATTCGGATCTTTGATAACGATTTTGCGGTTGCTCTGCAAAAGCAATTTGGATTTCGCGCCATTTCAGCTACCGGGTTGGCTGCGCCAATTTTTGCTGCTGTCGCTGCAGAAGTGGACATTACCCCTCCAATCACCGTCGAAAGCCAGCCACATTCAGTCGCTCGTTTTAAAGTTTCAGACAAATCCTGGATTGCAGGAAATTCGGTACTGACGGTTGAAGAGCATTTTCGTATCAGCATTATCCTGATCAATCATGATCATCAGCCCATCTACCACCCGCCAGCCGAAACAAAAATTCAAAGCGGCGATGAATTGGCCGTTTTTGGTGGATCAGATCAAATCAACCAGATCATCCATGAAAACCGATGACAGCGAGCCTCTCATAGGACTGGTGGGCGTTTGCGCAGCCGGAAAAAGCACGATCACGATGCATTTGCGAGCATTGGGCATGCGCGTCAAGCCAATCGCGCAGGAGCATTCGTATGTTCCGGATATGTGGAAAAAGCTCACAAATCCTGATTATCTGATCTACCTGGACGCATCTTACCCGGTCACAATTGCCCGCCGGAACCTTCGCTGGACTGAAAAAGAATACCAGGAGCAGCAGTATCGCTTGCGACATGCCAGGCAATATGCGAACCTTTACCTCTTTACAGATGATCTTACCCCACAACAGGTCGTTGAAAAGATCATAAATTTTCTCAGCGAGCGGAGAACCGGGCCGGATTAGCCGCAAGAATCATCCCTACTCATCTAAAACCATCAAGGGTATAATCGTTGAGTTCGCCAGCTGCGTGCTGGCATTTGCTTGAATCGGAGGCCTCTCTCGAATGAGTCGACGTTATATCAATCTCATCCTTATTCTTGTGCTTCTCGCAGTTTCTGCCTGGGCATCCTTTACCAACTCCGGGCTCGGCAGCTTCCAGCCTAAGACCGTCCTGGGTTTAGATTTGCGCGGCGGCTTGCAGGTGATCCTCGAAGCCGATGTTGCTGACGGCATCGCAGTTTCTCGACAAGATCTTGAAGACGCCAAACAAATCCTTGAAAACCGCGCCAATGCCCTTGGGGTTAGCGAAGTCACTTTTCAAGTTGCCGGCGACAAAAGCATAGTGGGTGAATTCCCCGGCGTATCAGATCCGCAGGAAGTCATCAGCACTATCAGCAAAGTTGCGCTGCTTGAATTCGTAGATTTCGGCGACGAAGATCCATATGCATTAATGGGAAAAACTGTTATCACCGATGAGGGCCGGGCCGTTGAAGTTGAGGGCACTCCTACACCCGGGCCTGAAGTTACACCAACCGCTGAGCCAGGGATCACCGAAAAGACCTGGCACACCATTATGATTGGCAGCGACCTGAAAGAGGTTGGAGTCATCCCTGTTCAGGGTTCTCCCTATTACGAAATTTCGTTTGTCCTCTCAGAAAATGGTGCCAAGGTTTTCCGAGAATTTACTTCCGCAAATCAGGGAAAGATCCTTGGTATTGTTCTGGATAAGGTTGTAATATCCGCGCCGAGCATCAATGAACCCATTACCGATGGCCAAGGCGTGATCACCGGCAAGTTCACCCGGGATGAAGCGAACAATTTGGCTGTGCAGATGCGTTACGGCTCGCTGCCAATTCCGCTGAAGCTGGTGCAGACCCGCTTGATTGGCCCGACACTGGGCGCCGACTCTTTGAATAAGAGCTTAATTGCGTTTGCCATTGGTTTTGCAATCGTGCTCTTGTTCATGGCAATCTACTACCGCATCCCCGGATTGGTAGCGGACCTGGCGATTATTTCCTATGCAGTCATCGCCTTTGCTATCTTCCGCTCTATACCAATTACATTGACCCTCTCCGGTATCGCTGGTTTCATTCTCAGCACAGGTTCAGCCTTGGATGCAAATATCCTGAGCTTTGAGCGCATGAAGGAGGAGTTACGCGCTGGCCGTACGGTGACCCAAGCGATTGAATTGGGGTGGAAACGAGCCTGGCCCTCCATCCGCGACTCGAACATTGCTGCACTCATTACCAGTGCCATCCTCTTCTGGTTTGGCTCCACTTTTGGCGCCAGCGTGGTCAAAGGGTTTGCACTGACTCTGGCATTGGGCGTCGTGGTTTCCGTCTTCACCGCCCTTTTTGTCACCCGCAATTTCCTCGGCGTTATTTTATCCTGGGTGAAAGACCCTGAAAAACGCCCTGGCCTGTTTGGCCTCTAAAAAGGAACCGGCCATGATTGATATTCTCGGTAAACGCTATTTCTACTTTCTCTTCTCGTTGTTGATCATCATTCCAGGTTTGATTGTCCTGGCGATCAACGGCCTGCCCCTGGCGGTGGACTTCAAGGGCGGTTCACTTTTGGAAGTGCAATTTATCAATGCTGAACTTCCCTCGACGGAAGAAATTGTCAGGATCTACGAATCGAATGGCTTCAACGAAGTCTACGTTCAACGCACCTCGCTGAAACAGGGCACCCCTGAAGATTCGCTAATCATCCGTTCGCCTTTCATGGACGACGCAATGCGTACGACGATCGTCGATACGCTGAAAACCAACTTCAATGCACCCGATCTGGCATTGACCCGATTCGAAAGCGTTGGGCCATCGATCGCCACCGAAGTAGCTCAGCGTGCCATGCTGGCTGTGGCTGTTGCAGCGTTAGCGGTTATTCTCTACATCACGCTTGCTTTCCGCGGTGTGCCGCACGCCTTCCGCTACGGCGTGTGTGCCATCGCAGCCATGGTCCATGACATCTTAATCGTCATCAGCGTGACCGCCATCGGTGGTCAGCTCTTTGGCTGGCAGGTCGACTCGCTCTACCTGACCGCACTTTTGACGGTTATTGGTTTTTCCACGCAGGACAAGATTGTTGTATTCGATCGAATTCGCGAAAACAGCTCCTTCCTGCGCAGACTTTCCTTTGAAAAGCTGGTCAATCACTCGATTGTCCAAACACTCCAGCGTTCTATCAACACGCAGTTGATGACCGTCGAATTCATGCTTTTAGCATTGGCCTTGTTTGGTGGCGTCACGCTGCGCGAATTTGCTGTGATTTTGTTAATTGGCCTGTTTAGTGGTACCTACTCGTCGATCTTTATCGCCGCGCCGCTCCTGGTTATCTGGGAAAACAAGGAATGGCGAAACTGGTTTGGACGGAAATCATCCCATGTTGCTTAGTAAGCAGCAAATTACAACAACGACCAAGGTTTTTTCAAAGCCCCGCCTGAAAGACGGGGCTTTGCTCTTAATCATACGATTCGAGATGCTTATTAGGAATTTTTGATAACAAATCTCAGTTGTAAAACAATCTATTATCAGTAAAATGAATATCGCTGTTCGTGGGATTATGACAGCAATGTTCATTCAAATTCTCTGGTCAAGAGGAAAACATGAGAAAAGAAGTGGTTCTGATCACAGGCGCCAATGGAGAAATCGGTCACGGCTTGATCACTCATCTGGGTGAGAAGGGCAATGTCAGCATCGTTGCATTAGATGTCAGCCCACTGGATGAATCGCTCAAGAAGTATTGTGAGCGATTTATCTTAGGCGACATTCTGGATACGATGATACTTGGCCGCCTGGTTGTTGAATTCGAAATTCGAACGATCTATCACCTCGCTTCCATTCTTTCAACAAAGGCTGAATACAATCCCGAAACCGCCCACCGGATTAACGTGGAAGGCACATTGAATTTACTGCGTCTGGCAGTCGAGCAGGCAGCCTGGCAAGGCCACCCTGTGAAATTCATTTATCCAAGTTCAATCGCTGCATATGGCATCCCGGATCTGAAAACCAAGGAGACGGCTGGGAAAATCAAGGAAAATGAATACCTGCAACCAACAACAATGTACGGATGCAACAAATTGTATTGCGAACATCTCGGCCGCTACTATTCATCGTTCTACCGCCAGCTTGCCGCTGACCGCAGCCAAAATACCATTGATTTCCGCTGTCTGCGCTTCCCGGGATTAATCAGTGCGGTAACCACCCCAACCGGCGGCACGAGCGATTACGGCCCTGAGATGCTCCACCACGCCGCACAGGGTCTGCATTACGATTGTTTCGTCCGGCCAGATACACGCTTACCTTTCATGGTAATGCCTGACGCAATTAAATCGATTCTCCACCTGGAAGCCGCCCCGGCAGAAGCCCTGTCTCAGCGTGTCTACAACGTCACCAGCTTCAGCCCCACCGCGCAGGAATTCTATGAAATCATCTCGCGCGCATTTCCAGGTACAGATGTTGCATTCAAACCACACGCCAGCCGTCAAGGCATCGTTGATACCTGGCCGGGAGACGTGGATGATTCAGCTGCCCGTAAAGATTGGGGCTGGTCACCAGATTACGATCAAGCACGCGCATTTGATGAATATTTACTCCCCGCCATCCGGCAGCGTTACTCCAAAAAATAACCTCAATGGAAGGATCGAATTGGAGGCGCCATGACTGAAATCAACCCCCATGCTGCACTTACGGTAGCGGAAGATGAAAAGATCATTTCTCTTATGTTGTATACTTCCAACACAATGATCTGGGGAGAAGTCATCGTCAAGCAGGCAATTCGCGGGAGCACCTGGCTGCGTACAAACGCCGCACCTGACAAAATTGTTCTCAACAATGCCAAGCTGCTGCCAACGACCACAACCAAAATGATGCAACCTACGGGGTATCGCGAACTGATTGTTCCAGTTACCTCTGTTGGCGCCTATCATCTGATCCCGCCAGCCACCGATCCGCTAGACTACGATCCAACTGAGCCGAACCGGGTCATGGTTCCTGTTGTTGTGTTGATTGGATCCACAAAAATCATCGGTAAAATGCGCATGACACAACACAGCAACCTGCAAAGATACCTGGATGTTACCCATGAGAGCTATTCATCGGTATATGATGCCGAGATTACGAATACCCTCATTCCATCGTTGGGTACATTGAAAATTCCTTACTTGCAGGCCAGACAGGAAATTTGTATTTTCGGAACAATGTAGCCGCAAAAAACAGAGTAAAATAAACCAGCCGAATGATCAAAGCGGCTGGTTTTCAATTTCCATCGAACCAGACTCGCGAAATCTTTACGATCAACAAATTTTTGATTATTAAATCACGAATATGAACGCGACAAACTCTACACCAATTCCATTCAAGGCGGAAACCCGCCAGCTTTTAGATATCTTAATTCACTCGCTTTACACCGACCGCGATGTTTTCCTTCGAGAACTGATCTCGAATGCATCCGATGCCTTAACGCGCCTGAACTTTGAAATGTTAACCGAGCGCGATATTATTAATCCCGACCTGGAACTAGGGATCTGGATCTCCACCAATCCAGAGGAAAAAACGCTGACAATACGAGATACAGGCATTGGCATGAACGCGCAAGAACTCGCAGAAAACCTTGGCACCATCGCTCACTCTGGCGCCCGGGCTTTCCTGGAAGCCACTCGTTCGGGTAAATTCAAGGCGGATGATATCATTGGCCAATTCGGCGTGGGTTTTTATTCTGCCTTCATGGTGTCGGATTGGATCCGGGTAGCATCGCGATCCTTCAAGCCGGATGCCGAACCCGCCGTATGGTTTTCCACCGGGTCAGACACTTATACAATTTCATCCGGCGACAAAAAAGAGCGCGGCACAGAAATCACACTGCGGCTAAAGGACGACTTCGCCGAGTATTGTCAGGAAAGCCGTCTTCGCCAGATCATCAAACGCCATTCCGATTTTGTCCCATTTCCAATCTACCTTGGTGAAGCAAAGCAGCAAGCCAATCAGCAAACCGCAATTTGGCGGCGGCTTCCGCGCGAGGTTGAATCCCAACAATACCAGGATTATTATCGCCAGTTCACGATGGAATTTGAACCGCCGATCACCTGGCTTCACCTTTCGGTGGATGCGCCGGTGCAGGTATATGCGTTGCTCTATGTTCCTGGCTCTCCGGAACCCGGCATCCTCTCCACCCGCAAAAATATCGGAGTGCGCTTATATGCGCGCAAGGTCTTGATTCAGGAATATAACAAGGACCTGCTGCCAGAGTATCTTCGCTTCATAACGGGCATTGTGGATTCGGAAGACCTTCCGCTCAACGTGTCCAGGGAATCGATTCAATCATCGCGAACGATTGCTCAATTAAAAAAATTGCTTACAGCCAAGGTGCTCGACCACCTGAACGCGTTGGCAAAAGAGAATAACGATACCTACACGAAATTTTGGTTATCCTTTGGACATTTCTTAAAAGAAGGCATTGCCATGCCAGGCGAAAGCCATGATCCGATTCTGCCGCTGCTGAGATTTCACACGCTGAAACATCCGCAGGATTGGATCAGCCTTGATCAATACATTGAGAATTGCTCTGAAAGCCAGAATGATATCTTTTACCTGTTGGGAGATTCAGAAAGTGCTGCGCTGCGCTCGCCCCACCTGGAAGCGTTCCGCGCCCGGAATATTGACGTCTTGATCCTCGCCGATCCAATCGACCCATTCGCGATCCTGAATTTGCCGGAGTACAAAAACCACAAGCTGGTCAACGCCGCCAGTGCTGATTTACCTGCGGCACCGGAAAAAGAATCGCAGCAAGAAGAACCGGCTCCGGTTTCCAATCCAGGTGATCAGGATCGGATAATCGAGCGGTTCAAAACGATATTGGGTGACCGCATCAGTGCAGCAACTACGACCAATCGTTTGGTTGAATCTCCTGCCCGATTGGTAAACCCAAAAGATGGACCCAGCGAAGAACTTCAGCGCATTTACCGCGCACTTCAAAAAGATCTGGAGATCCCCAAGCCTATTCTGGAAATCAACCTGAATCACACCATTATTCGAGCGCTGGCAGAATTACCTGACAACGACCCCAAAACCGCCGTCTTGATTGAACAGATCTTTGCCAATGCGCAGTTGCTGGAAGGATTACCGGTTGATCCTTCTCAACTGGTCGAACGAATTCAAACCATCATCCTGCAAGCACTAAAATAAACAGAAAGAGGCACGAAATGGAAAAACAAAAGGGTCCTTTCTCTGTTTTTGTAACCAGACATATCCACGAACCTGCATTGGAGAAAATCCGGGCTGTAGCAGATGAGGTGGAAATTTGGCCGCTCGAATCAGCGCCGCCCAAAAGCGTCCTGATCGACCGCGCCAGCCGGGTGGATGGGATCCTTTGCCTGCTCACCGATCCGATGGACGCTGAAGTGATTGCAGCGTCGACCGGCAAGTTCAAGGTCATCAGCCAAATGGCTGTTGGTTTTGATAACATCGATCTCCAAAGTGCGACTGCGCGAAGGATACCGGTCGGCAATACGCCGGGCGTGCTAACCGAAACGACTGCCGACATGGCCTGGGCTTTACTTATGGCTGTTGCCCGCCGCGTGGTAGAAGCCGACCGTCAGGTTCGCCAGGGAATCTGGCGTCCATGGGGTCCGCACGTACTCACTGGCATTGATGTGTTTGGCGCGACCCTTGGGATCATTGGCATGGGGCGCATCGGCCAGGCAGTCGCCCGCCGAAGCAAAGGTTTTAACATGAATGTCCTTTATACAGACATCCAACGGCAGCCCGAGGTGGAAGCTGAGCTTGGTCTCCGTTTCGTTGGGTTGGATGAATTGCTGGAGAAATCTGACTTCATTAGCCTGCACAGTTACCTTTCAGCCGAAAATTATCATATGATCGGCAAGGCGCAATTTGAAAAAATGAAACCCACCGCCATTCTCATCAACACGGCCCGCGGCGGTCTAATCGATCCGGACGCACTTACAACCGCGCTACAGCAGGGTCAAATTGCAGCGGCTGGCCTTGATGTTTTTGAACCCGAACCCATCCCAGCCGACCACCCGCTCTTGAGCCTGGAAAACGTTGTCATCGCACCGCACATCGCCTCCGCCAGCGTTCAAACCCGGCTGCGCATGGCACTCATGGCAGCCGAAAACCTGATCGCCGGGTTGCATGGATTGCGTCTGCCCTATTGTGCAAATCCTGCCGTCTATAAAGATTGATTTTCATCTGGATCAGGAAGATTCGATTGGTATAGTTGTCACGAATCCATGACAAAAATACGGATAATTGAGGACTTTTGTTTTCGCAAAAATGCATAAAATTGGTATGTAAACGAAAAGAGATTAAGGCGAATTGACCCCGGGTAATGAGTACAATGCTAACGATTCAATCGGCACTTTTCACATCAACCCAAATTCGCCTATCCAAGGGACAAAACCCTCCCATAGAAGGATTTCTGCGGGAGGGTTTTGCTGCAAACCACAAAGCTTGCTGTTCTCGCTTGTCTGAACAACGGTTAGCAAGGTATACTTTACTTTTGCGGCCATTCATCTTTTTTAATCATCCAATCCAAGGAGGATAATATGGACAAATCCGCACTTCAGGGCCTTCTTCGGCCCAAATCTGTTGCGGTGGTCGGAGCTTCAGCCACCCCCGGAAAAATCGGTTTTACCGTTATGGATAATTTGAAAAAATGCGGTTATGCCGGAAAGATTTACCCCATCAATCCCACTGCACCAGAGATTCTTGGTTTTAAAGCTTATGCCAGCGTTTTGGATGTTGAAGATCCAATTGACGCTGCCGTTATCACGGTTCCAGCCAAACTGGTTCCCTCTGTCACCGAAGAATGCGGTAAGAAAGGCATCAAGGGGCTGATCATCATCACCTCCGGCTTCAGCGAAGTGGGCAATCGCGCTCTCGAAGATGAAATTGTGGCAACTGCCAAAAAATACGGCACGCGCATTCTCGGTCCAAACATTGTCGGCACCATGTCCAATTCGGACAAGCTCAATGCATCATTCGCCCCCTTCCTGCCACTGCCCGGTAAATCGGCCCTGATTTCCCAATCCGGCGCGCTGCTCATCGCTTTGGATGCAGCGAGCTTCACCCGCCGCGTGGGTTTCGATAAAATGTTCTCAATCGGCAACATGTCGGATGTCAATTTTGCCGACATCATTGATTTCTTGAACGATGACCAAAACACTACCTGTATCTCTCTCTACATCGAAGGCTTCAAAGATGGCCGAGAGTTCATGGAAGCCAGCCGCCGCTCCACTAAACCGATTGTTGCTCTAAAATCCGGCGTTTCAGCGCATGGCGCAGCCGCAGCCGCATCCCACACCGGATCGCTGGCTGGTGCAGCCAAGGTTTATGGCGCTGCCTTCCAACAGGCTGGCGTCATCCAGGCATCCGACCTGAACAACTTGTTTGACCGCACCCAGGCGCTCTCGCTTCAGCCCCCCATGAAAGGTGATAACCTGATTATTATCACCAACGGCGGTGGCGTTGGCGTGTTGGCCACCGATGCTGCTGAACGCTACGGCTTGCCGCTGAAGTTCGTCCCTGCCGAAGTTCAGGCAGAATTGAAGAAGCACATGCCGGAATTCGGCTCTGCCAAGAATCCGGTTGATTTGACAGGCATGGCCGGCAATGATTGGTATACCGATTCCATCCGCTTTGCGCTGGGCCATTCATGGACCGACGGCATGGTTGTGCTGTACTGCGAAACTGCCATGACCAACCCGATGGAAATTGCTCAGGGAATTAAAAAAGCCATGGATGAATCCGGCGTGAGCGATAAGCCCGTTACCGTTTCGTTTGTTGGCGGCGAGCGCTCCGAGGAAGCCATGCGTTGGTTGATCGAAAACGGCATCCCCGCTTACGGCGCACCGGATGTGGCCGTGAATGCCATGGCTGCCCTGCGCGATTACGAGCGCATGAAGGCTATGATTAACGAACCTGTAACCTCTGGCGTCAAAGTAGACCGCCAAACTGCGTTGGATGTGATCCATCACGCCCGCCTCGACGGCCGCGATTCGCTCACCGAGATCGAAGCCAAGCAGGTCTTCAATGCGTACGGCCTGCCCACCACGGCTACCTTCCTGGCCAAATCCGAGGATGAAGCCGTCCAGCTTGCCAAGCGGATCGGCTTCCCGATTGTGATGAAGATTGTATCCCCCGACATCCTGCACAAATCGGATGCCGGCGGTGTTAAGGTCAACATCAAGGATGAAAATGCAGTCCGTGAAGCTTACAAGACCATCATGGCCAATGCAAAGGCATACAAGGCTGATGCAAACATTCACGGCATCGCCATTCAGGAGATGGCGCCTTGGGGCACCGAGGTCATTCTCGGTTCTGTTAACGATGCCACCTTTGGCCCAACCATGATGTTCGGTCTCGGCGGCATCTTCGTCGAGGTTCTTAAAGATGTCACCTTCCGGGTTGCTCCTGTTTCTCACGGCCAGGCCCTGCGCATGTTGGGCGAGATCCGCGGCGCCCCCATTCTGGCGGGTGTACGCGGTGAAATGCCCCGCGACCGCGAAGCCCTGGCAGACACCGTCAGCCGCTACGCTGCGATGATTGTTGATCTGGCCGACGAGATCAGCGAATCGGATGCAAATCCGGTGCTTGTCTATGAAGAAGGCAAAGGCATCAAGGTCGTCGATGCCCGCATCATCCTGAAGAAAAAGTAAATCCAAGATGCAGAATTAAAACAGGGTGCGGTTTTGAAAACCGCGCCCTGTTTTGTTTTTACCCCTGTTTAAGTTGTTTCCAGGCTCCAACCCAGGGCGTACCAAGGCGGTGTCGTGCTGGCACCGTCACCTTTGCCAGCTTTTGCCCAGCCTGAGCTGATAACCCTGCTACGGTCGCCCAATCTTCCGCCAGCACAGCCTGACGCAAGGCAGTCCCCAGCCGCCCTGACCACTCCCAATCCAACCGGAAACGGTCTGCTTTTACCCAGTAGCCGCGCTTTTCCCACGCTGCAACAGATGTTTCTACCGTTTCATTGATTTCGGTTAATGCCAGGGCAATAAAAGCTGCCAGATCGTGTGCAGTATCATTGGGTTCAGTTAATCGCATCAACTCGCGCAGGGCCAGCACAATCGATTTGCTTAACCGGGCGCGTTCCTTCCCGGCGCTATCTGGATTAAACACACGACTCAAGGATTTCCTCCAAAACTGAAGTGAACGGATATTCTATCATAATTAACAATGTTGACGGCCTTTTTGGTTGCGCGTATAATTCCACCGTTGTGGGGAATTGCTGGAATTGGCAGACAGGCATGACTTAGGATCATGTGCCGAAAGGCGTGAGGGTTCAAGTCCCTCATTCCCCACTAGTAGATATACCGGATTGCAAGCCTGATACCCCCAAATATGGGGGTATTGTGCTGTTTCGGGTAAAAAAATAATATCTTTAGCCATTTTTTACCTCTTTTCAGTTGCAGTTAGTTGCAGTTCGTTGCTTTTTAAATCAATGCTAACCGGGGTCGTGATTGCATCCATCAGGCTTGACGCGCGTTCTTGGTCGTCTGGGATGTAATGCGCGTAAGTTGAAAGTAAAATCTGTACACTTTGCCCCAGAATACCCGCAACCCTTACCGGGGGTTCACCGTGTAAAAGCATGATACTTGCCGCCGTGTGTCGCATGTCGTGAAAGCGAATCACCGGCAAGCCGGATGCTAATACCCGCGCGTGAAAGTCCTTGGAAACGTTATACCCGTTTCGGGGCGTGCCCTTACTCGTGGGGAATATCAAATCGTTTTCCTGCCAGGCTTCCCCGGCGATTGCTTGCATCTGTGGAATTGTCACCGTGAATTGATAACGCAAGGCTTCCAGCATTCCACGCCCCAGCCGTATACCGCGCCGCCCGCGTTCTGTTTTCGGGGCTTGAAAAATCCACCCGCCGCCCTCAAGTTCATACACCTGCCGCCGGATATGAATCATCCCTGCATTCCAATCAACGTCTTTCCATTGCAAGCCGATCAATTCACCGCGCCGCATTCCAGTTGCCAGCGCCAGGCGGTAAAAAGGGTCAGGGTTCGCAATCAGGAATTGTGATACCTGCGATTCATCCCATACAACCATTTCGCGGCTTGCGGGCCTTGGAACCTCCACCAATGCCGCCCAATTCTGCGCAACCAATCCCAGCCGTTGCGCGTGCGCCAGGAAACCATGCAATACCGTATGCGTTATCTCAATGGTTCGCTTCCCTACGTTTTGCTTTTCAAGGTCGCTGTAAAGCCGTTGAATCCGCGCGGCTGTAAGGTCCTGCAATTTGAGCTTACCCAGCGCCGGGGAGATGTATAAGCGGGCAATCCGGCGGTATTGCTCTTCTGTCGCCGGGCGTGACTTGGTTTTCTTGATTTTCAGCCATTCGGCTAAAAGTTCGTCAACGGTTGTTTTTGCGCTATTGTACGTCAAGCCCTGCTTAACCTGCCCGGTCATGGTTGTAACCCATTCCTGGGCTTCCTTTTTCGTCTTGTAGACTTTGGATACCCGCTTGCCGTCAATGGACACTTGCGCCAGGTAGCTTCCGTTTGCGCGTTTCGATATTGAACCTTCGTTTCTTGATCGGATTGCCATTTTTCCCTCACCTTCCGGGGATGGGTACTTTAGTACCCATCCCCTGCCTTGTCATTGCCTGATTACTTCCGCGTCAACGTTTCCACCGCCACGCAGACCAGGGCGGCCAGGCTTTCAAATACCTGTGCAACTTCTTTCTTGAAAACGTGCCACCATACCATAATGAAAATATCCCAGCGGGCACGCTCCGAAAGACGCGGCCAGGCTTCCGCCAACTCCCGGAAGCCCTCATCCTTTAGTGCAAGTTCATACGTTTGCTCGGTCATGATTCCCTCCTTTTGGGAAATAACGCAAAAGCCCGTTGCAGAAGCAAACCGCGCGGACGGGAATCCTAGCGAGTACGTTCCTGCAACGGGCCTTTGCCCGCAATTGATTCAATTGTGCTGCGCTTTGCTTTAAAAGCAAACTCGCCTTTTGGATTCCCGTCCAGTTGCATTAAATCATGTGTGCGAATCTGTGTCAAGGGTTTTAGAGTATCCAATTTCTTAGAGAATTAGAATAATTGTTCTTTAGGGCTGTGGGGAAGTAAGTGGGCGGGCTTGTGATTCTGCCGATGGAAGAATGTCTCCAATTGGAGACAAAATATTTACAACCTTAGCGGCTTCAATCATGCGGTATGCGTGCGCACGTTGCATATTCCATTTATCCCGGCAATAGTCCTCGAA
>Ga0208695_1000667_pt1 | contig 34970 bp, 54 predicted proteins | sample AD_UKC111_MetaG_FD_184449 | JGI IMG/M metagenome (GOLD analysis project Ga0208695, IMG submission 184449) | Active sludge microbial communities of municipal wastewater-treating anaerobic digesters from Hong Kong - AD_UKC111_MetaG (SPAdes)... | ecosystem: Engineered > Bioreactor > Anaerobic >...
GCTGGTGACATAGCTGCGTGGGGTGAGTTATTGTTTGGCTTCCGTGTAGATTGCGCAGTGGGTAGCGGGCATATCGCGATTTCGGAACACAATTTGACGGAAGCGCAATTAGTGCAACTGGAGGCTGTCCTGCGCAACGCCAAACCATTCGCATTGAGCGTGGACAAGGCGACCATCCGCGCCGACGGCGAGGACTACGCCACTGTCACTGTTGAGAGCCAAGGCGAATCTATTGTGTTATCGGTGCGCGGACAGGATGTTGAGGTGGCTTTGCAGGACGGCGTTGGGACGTTGGAGATTGCAGCGACCGCGCCGACAGTTGAACCGATTGTGGTGCAGGCCAAAGACCAGCTGGTCTATGGCTTTGCGCAGATTGAGGTGAAAGCGATATGAGGATTACGGTACAACCTACGGCAACTGAGCAAGAACGGGTGACGTTGCGTCAGAAGGCGCAGGCAGCAATGGCGGAACAAATTGACGTGGGCAAAGCCAACACATTGGCCGACCTACGCGCCGTTATGCAGAAGATTCTGGATAGGCTGGCCTGGCTGGAGAAACTGCATAGGATGTAACGCAGATGGACAGGTTACTCATCGCTTCAATCATTCAGGGCGAGGCAGGCGTGATGGGACCAGCAGGAATGCTGTTCGTGGCGCTGGTTTTGCAGCATCGCATCTGGGATTGCGGACACAGCGAGGCGCGCGTCGCCCGCGAATGGTACGGACGCGCGGGGCCGAGCGAAGAGGCGTTACGGCTGGCTGACCTGGTGCTGGAGGGTCGGCTGCCCTCGTGTGAGTACTACTACTGCATGGGCGGTAAGGTGGATGTGGAACGGTTCAACTGGGAACCTGGCGACGCTATCTGTATTGTCGGCGGGAATAGCATCCACTTGTATAAGGAGTGGCCGGAGGAGGATGATGATAGCCGAACCGCTGACGACAACAACTGACGTGCTAAAAGCTCCCTTTCCTTACTTTGGCGGCAAGTCGCGGATTGCATCGTTAGTGTGGTCGCGGTTTGGCAAGGTGCAGAATTATGTCGAGCCGTTTTTCGGCAGCGGGGCCGTCCTGCTGGCAAATCCGTACTGGCCGCACGGCTGGACTGAGACGGTGAACGACGCGGACGGGCTGCTCAGCAACTTTTGGCGCGCGCTACAACACGCGCCTGACGAGGTAGCATATTGGGCCGACTGGCCGGTCAATGAGAACGACCTGCACGCCCGACACTACTGGCTGGTACAGCGACGCGAGAGCCTGCAAGAGCGGCTGGAGGGCGACCCAGATTTCTATGATGCGAAAGCGGCCGGCTGGTGGGTGTGGGGGCTGTGCATTTGGATTGGCGGCGGCTGGTGCGCAGGAGACGGCCCGTGGAGGGTTGTTGACGGGCGATTGGTGAAGACTGGCGATGCGGAGACAGGCGTATGGCGCAAGAGGCCGCACCTGGGCGATGCGGGGGTGGGCATAAATCGCAAGAGGCCGCACCTGAGCGATGCGGAGACAGGCGTATGGCGCCAGAGGCCGCACCTGAGCAGTGCGGGGCAGGGCATAAATCGCAAATTGCCGCGCGCCACGTGCACGGAGCGAACGGAATGGTTACTAGATTATTTTCAGCGACTGGCAGACAGGCTGCGTCGGGTACGTGTTTGTTGTGGTGATTGGTCACGAGTTTGTGGAAATGTGCCTACAATCATTCATGGTTTAACGGCTGTATTTCTAGACCCGCCATATTCGGCTGAGGCAGAACGTGACAATGACATATATACTGTAGAGGATGACAAGGTAGCCCATGACGTGCGTGAGTGGTGCTTGGCAAATGGCGATAACCCATTGTTTAGAATTGCCCTTTGCGGTTATGAGGGCGAACATAACATGCCTGAGAGTTGGGAATGCGTGGCCTGGAAGGCGCAGGGCGGGTACGGCAATCATGGGAACGGTAATGGCAAGGCCAACCGCCACCGCGAGCGGGTGTGGTTCAGTCCGCATTGCCTGAAGCCAGGTCAGGCGACTTTGTTTGACGGAGTGGATGATGATGAGGTTGAGTGATTTTCCCGTACCACGCAACCGTAGCAAGTTTGGTCTGCACTGGACGCCTGTGTGCGGGCACGCTCACGCAGACCTGACGTACTACATTGACCGCGCCGCGAAGATGGGCATCGGGTGGGTGACCCTCATTGACGATGGCGGCGGGTCTACGCTGGAACAGAACCCGTTCTATGGTGGCAAAAGCGTAGTGGACATGTTCCTTGAGCGAGACATTATCCCTGTCATTCGCTTCTACGCTGCGCCGTGGGCGTCGTTCGACGCCAGGATGGAAGACACGGCGCGTCGTCTGGTAGAACGCGGGGTGCGCTACATCTTCTGGATGAATGAGCCTGAGTGTGACGGGGAATGGCGAGAGCACAAAGGCGGCAAAGACCCTAACTGGGTCTACAATTGTACGCGACTGTTCGTAGACGGCGCGTACAAGCTGATAGAGATAGGCGCATATCCTGGATGGTGGGCGACGACTACATTCCGCTGGACAACGCCGTACAGCAACCAGCGCGTTAACCCGTTCATATCGTACATCAACCCCAAGGAACGGGAGGCGATATTCGTCAACGGCGGCGGGTGGATACCGATTCACAACTACGCTAAGAATCACCCGGTAGATTACCCCTACGATCCAGTTAACCAACTCGGTAAACCGCTGACTGCGGAAGAGTACTGGGCTAAGATACGTGAGGTTGACGAGGGGTACCGGATGCGTACAGGCGACACGTGGGTATGGGAGGACTGGGAGACCAGCGAGTACCATATTAACCTGTTGCGTGAGAAGGGAAAGAATCCTGGGCACACAATAGAAGATGACGATACATGTTTTCTCATGTATCAAGGAATGAACAAGCTGTTGCAAGAAGCTGGACTGCTAGATTATGTGCCACTCATTGCTACGGAGTGCGGCCCGTGCGTTGGCGAGCGGGACGACGGACGCTACCCGCGTGTTACGCCACAGGAGCAGATTCGTGTCATCGAGGCTGAGCTTGAAGAAGCATCCAGAGCGCCAAACTTCTTTGGTATGTGTTTCTGGCTGGCTGGCGTGCAGTTGCTTCATGCGACAACAGCCGACGGATTTGAAGACCAGGGCTGGTGGACGCCACGCCACAATGAGCCGTTTAAGCTGAAGAACGAACTTCCTATCGTGCAGTACATGATAGACAGGAGAACAGCAGTGAGTAGGTCTAAATTGTGTCCGCATGTGCAATATCTCGACAGCCAGACGTTGGAAGCCATTAGGCGTGTCAAGCCGTGCATGGTGAAAATCATGAACGCTGACCGCGAGCAGTTGAAGGCCATCAGGACGGCATCGCCCAACTCTCTCATCGTGGCGCGAATGTATGAGGCCAATCAGGACTACATGACCGACCCGGCCGCTGCTGGCCGCGCCTTCGCTGACCGTTACGCCGACATCGTTGACCTGATAGATGTGGCTGAAGTGTTCAATGAGGCAATCAACAACCTGGCCGATACGGAACAATGTCGCAAGTTTGACGACTATCAGTTCGCCTTTGCCAGGCGGCTGTTCGAGCTGTGGCCCGACATCAAGGCCGGTCTGTTCTGCCTGCCGACAGGTAACTTTGGCTGGCCCGGTGAGCCAGCGTTGACGCCGGAGTGGTTTCCGCACACGTTCAGTTTGCCGCCGAGCCGTTGTTTTATCTGTGTTCACGAGTACACATGGCATGACCTGCGCTGGGAATTTGAGGCGCGCATGTGTCGTTACCGCAGACAGATGCAGTGGGCTGCCGCACAGGGATTTCGCTTGCTCATTACTGAATGCGGATTCACGCAGGCGGTATTGGTCAATAAACCAGACATCGGCTGGCGGTCTGATCCTGTGGTTTGGCCGCGCGAGAAGTACGTCCGAGCATTGCGCGACTATGACGCAGAGTTGCAGAAGGATGACTACGTCGTCGGCGCAGCGATATTTACCTGCGGACGCAACAGTGGCTGGGACACGTTTGAGAGTTTGGCTGAGTGGGAAGAGGCGGTGAGCACAAGCCAGCTGCCGCCAAGCCAGCCAGATGACAATGGCGAGGAGGAAGAGACAATGCCTGCACCACAATTAGAATGGCTGATACCAGAATGGAACGACGCTGAGGCAGAGGTCATCTACGCCACGCCAGGCCAGGCCGTGTGGCGATTGACCCGCGCTGAACTTGCGCCAGACAACATGGCGAACACGGTCTGGGTCAACGTATTCGACGAGAACGGCAATCGCGCCAATGTTCCTGTTAAGGTGCGAAATGTCAATGGCGCGGAAGAGACATTGCCTTTCAAGCCGGGCGAGCCGTACAACCGCCCGATATGGAAGAACGACAATCTGACGGTCTGGATTGACGACGGGCCGTCTGATGTGGTCGAGAACCTGCATGGCGCATATTGGAATATCCCCAACGTGAACACGTTCCATGTGGGCTACGTCCTGACTTTCCAGCGGGCGACTGAACCAGCGCATGAAGAGCCGCCAGAGCCACCGCCCGTCGAGGTCACGACACAGGATATTCGCAACGCGGCGTGGAATCGAGCCTACCCATCGGGCGGCATGGCGTTAAACCCAGAAGCCGCGTTCCAGGCGACGGCGCGTGAGTGGAGGCTGGGTTGTCCTGTGACAAACGAATTCGACATCGGGCCGTACCGCGCGCAGGGATTCGCGTTGGGGATTGTCTACGCACGTATCGGGGATTGGCAGAACATCGAGTGGCTGGATTGGTGAGATTGATTGCGCTGAACCGCCCTGAAGAGGGCGGTTTTTGTTTTCGTGCAAGAATTTTAAGGTTTGAATTAAAAAACTTGTCACAAAAACTCTTGACAAATCCTAGATTTTCCTGTATAATATGAGCAGAAACAATCAAGGAAAGGAGAGGGGAAATGAACAGGCTGGAATACGTATTAGAGTTATTGGGCAGGGACGCGACCGAAAAAGACGCGGAGGCCGTCCTCGACGAGCTCCCTGAGCGGTTCTGGGAGCTCGTCCGGCTACACCTGAGGACGCCGGACGAAGAGTGGGAAATGGATGAACTTTTCAACCAGGCTGCTTTTGAGGCACTTGGCCTGGAGTTTTAGCCGAAACGGGGTGGGGGCGACTCCCCCTCCCGTCCGCTGGGGATGGCCGCCCGGCGCTGATGATGGCAGGCCAAACACAAGAAGAGAAAGGAGAGGGGATATGGACAAGATGAGTATGCCAAAAGTGGAGCTACATAGGCTAGAGGGCGAAGCACTCGAGCTAGCCGTCCGCATTTGCCATGCAGACGGCACGCTAAGAGCATCAAAGCCGCCCGTTGACAAGGGGCGGGCAATCACTGGCAAAGCCGCCTACGTTTGGCGGATGGTGGCTTTCTACACAAGCCCGAAGCGTGCGCACCAGTGTATGCCTGTCTGCGCGGAGTTCGACCTGCCGCGCGAAGGCAGGGAAGCTCTCATAGAGCACCTCGACCAGATAGTAAATTATATCGTGGACGCCATACCGCGCGACCAGTGGCACGGCGTCCGAAGGTGGGGGCAGGCTTACGGCTGGATTGGCAGCCCGACGGTTGCAGAGGATGGCGCTATCATATACCGGTAGCCGAAACGGGCCGAGCCCCACTCGGCCCGTCCGCCGGGGGCTGGCCACCCTGGCGCTGATGATGGCAGGCCAAAAGACGAAGAAGAAAGAGGAGAGATATGGAAGTCGAAAGATTAGTAGTTACAAACGTAATGGGAGACCATGGGGAGCTGCGGCCATTTCTTTTGGGAGAGTAGATGGAACGATACAAAAGTGTCTCTATTGAATTAGATACGTATGAAAAGCTCATCGAGCTTGCTCGGCGTAACTACCGGTCTGTGCCGAAGGAACTTGCCCGGCTGGTAGACGTAGCGTATGAGACGATAGCCGCCGAAGCAGACGCGGAAATTGAGGCTATGAAAGATAAACTTATGGAGAGTCTTGCCGCGACCCCAGACGCGAAGTAGCGCGCTGGGCGGCGGCATTTTTGTTGCATCCGAATTAGAAAGGGGGTGAAAGCTCGCAGGGGAAGGCTGCCCCGACAGAGCAGCACGGACAATCCATCAGAGGCCAGGCGACCACACGGAGAATCACAGGTCGCCGGCCGTCCAGGTGGGGCGAAGGCTACGACCGACGACTGATAGGTTTACCATTTCTCCTTTCTCTTCCCCCTTTACGCCTCATTTCCATTTCGCCCCACCTGGAGGGCTGAAAAAATGACGCCTCGCTGCGGGGTGGGCATCAGCAAGGCGTCAGGCCGATGGTGGTAGGGGGGAGAAATTTATTTGGTCTCGATAGCTTGCCTCCTTTCTGGGGTACGACGTGATTTCTCCTTCCAACTACGCCCAGCATATCACATTATTAAGGAGTTGTGACCAACGGGTCACGAAAAGGAGGAAAACGGGAATGGCAAAGGTCAGGAAAAGGCCTGTTGAGGTGCAGGCCATGCAATTGCAGTACAGAACTGTTATTCACACGCCGGACGGGCCACGCGAAGGGCAGCCGGGCGATTGGTTGCTGGAGGACGTGGAGGGCAACCAGTACATCGTGCGGCGGTCGGTTTTCGAGAAGACATACGACGTTGTTGACCAGGAGACAGGCGGATGACGCGCCCGAAACGCTGGCCCAACTACGCTGAGGAACACCGCGAGATGGCGTTTCGGCGGGCTGGCGAAATATGCGCTCTGTGCGAACAGACGCAGCGGCTGGTCAATGATGGTGCGTCGCGGCAGGTGGTGTTGGCTGGCCTGCTACAAATTGTGGTCAAGGCAAAAGACATTCAGCTACATCTAATTCAAGCAAAGGAGGGAGTGGAATGAGAGAAGAAGGGTACGAGAGAGAGATTATATGCCCCATTCGCGGCAGGGATACGCTTTGCCGCGAGGACTGCGCCTGGTGGCTGTGTGGCCGCTGCGCAGTTGTGGCGATTGGTCAATGGGCAAATTTCCAGCGTGAGAGGATAGAACTTGAGGAATATCGTGCGGAAGTAATGGCGAGGCGAAACAATGGGTAACTGGTTACGCAAGCAGGTTGACGGCGAAGACCCCGTTGGCCCGCTGCCAGATTACGGCCCGTGGCCACGGCGGTGCATGATCTGTCAAACAGTGCATGACCTGGGTGAATGTCCGGTCATGCGTGAGATGGAGAGGAGATTGCGAGATGAAACAGAATGAGTATGAAGGCATGAGAATCAACGGTCGCACATTGGTCAGAGTCAATGGCTACCCACTGAAGCCGCGTTATGACCTGCGGATGCACAGCCCGGATGGTTTCGAGTGGGGGTACGGTGGCAGCGGCCCGGCGCAACTCGCTCTGGCAATTCTGGCGCATGAGTACGGCGACGAGTTCGCACAGCGGTATTACCAAGACTTCAAGTGGGCTGTCGTGTCCAGGTTGCCCAGACGGGCATGGAATCTGACCAGCGAAGAAATTGCTCTGGCTCTGGCCGAGCTTGGCATCAGTACGCGGGTGGTGACCTATGCTTGAGTGGACTATCGGCATATTGCTGGTATGCGTAGTGTGCCTGTTCCTGGACAAAGTATGGAATGACAAGGAGAGACTATGAATGGCAGCGTCAAAGTCAAGACGGTCACTTATGGCCGTAAGCGAGCCGTTGAGCCGCACGGCAACGCGGAGTACATCCTGACTGCCGAAGTAGGCGCGGAGCAGACCGTCGAAGAGGTTATGTCGAGTCTGCGCAAAATCGTGAAGTGCCAGATGGATGAATTATTAAACGAAGAAGGGGAAATCAAATGAACAAAGAAAGACTGCAGCAATTACTGGAAGAGCTTCGCCAGATGCCCGGCGAATTGGACGTTGTCCGCCAGGCCGAGGCGCAAGCGAAGCTGGCCCGCGACCAGGCCCGTGAGGATTATGACCTGGCCGTGGTCAATGCACTGATGATGAGCAACGGGCAGGTGGATGGCAAGAACGCCGAGGAGCGCAAGCTGAAGCAAGACCACTATCTCAATAGTCATCCCGATGTGCGGGCGAAAAAGGCGCGGCTGGCAACGAGTGAGGCGAACTTGTTGGAAGCGCAGTTGGTGGTGCGCAAGGAAGAAGATGTCTTCACGGCCCTGCGCGCCGAGGCGAGGGTATTGGCGTCGTATCTGGAATATCTGGCGGGCGAGCCCCGTCGCAAATGAGAGGGGAGAGCAAGATGGAAAGCAAGGAGATGGCGAAGTACGAAGTAAACCAGCGAATCGAAGTGGTCGGCGCGGAGGTGCTCGACCGCAGCGATATTGTTTTGCCGCGGGTACGGTTACGCCAGCCGACCTCGAAATTCGGCACGCCGCAGGACGCCGGCAAGTTCCACAACAACTTGACCGAGACGTTTGTGGAGCAAATCGAGGCCGTGCCGCTGCGGGTGGCCAAGGGGCGCGTGATGTGGCCGGAGGCGTACAGCGCGGACAGCGGGCCGGAATGCGCGAGCGACGATGGGATACAGCCGCGGGCAGGCAACGGGCTGAGCAACAAGCAACCCGGCCCTTGTGCAACCTGCGCAATGTCGCAATGGGGGCAGGACGGCGCGCCGCCGCGCTGCTCGCTGATCTACACATACCTGTTTGCCAATCGCGCGGACGACATGCCGTTCCTCTTGGCGGCCATGCGCACCTCTGCGCGGGCAGCCAAGAAGCTGAACAGCCTGATCAAGATGTTCGGCATCCGCAAGACCATCATTATTAAGGCCGAACTGGTCAACAACGAACAAGGCCAATGGTACGAGTTGGTCTTCCAGGCCGGGCAGACTTTGTCGGGGGATGACGTGCAGCATTACGGCGCTATGGCGAGCAGCTTGGCAGGTGTGGCTATGGCCGTGGATACCGAAGTCGAAACCGAACCAACGGTGGATTTCGCCGAGGAGCCACTAGGCTTCTAAATAAGTAGCCCTGCGCCGTCCGCGACGGGTGGGGCGCTACGGGCGCGCGGAGTGGGACGCGTCAATGGCGACGGCGCGGGGCACATATAGAGTATAAACAATTAAGAAAGAGATATGATATGAAAGTCTTTTTCCGTGCACAGGGGAAAGGCATAACATTCGAGGAGATGAAAAATCACGTCTCCGCCGATGGCGGTGACGGATTAGAAGGAGCCGGTGGCGTGTGTGCATGCCTGACAGTGACCGACCTGTTGAACAACACTGTCATGGACGCAATGGATGACGACGATGAAGTGGACAGAATTAGATGCCTAGGTAACGCTGTAGTACCACAACTGGCTGAGGTCATCGGCATGGCTATCGTTGAGGTAGCGCAGATGTTTGGAGAAACAAGATGATGGATTACCTACACTATGGGCCAGGCCCGCTGGAGGGGCGGGCTTATAAATGTCCCTTCTGTGGACGCGAGCATGTAGACTACGGCGACAAGCCGCCTTGTCTACCACGTTCCGCTGCGGAGCGCGCCGCCGAAGCGGAGAGGCGGCGTCAGGCTGCACAGTTCGAGGCGGAACTTAGGGCGCGGTTGAGGGCCAGACATAATGAAAACCATCGCTGAGGTCATTGAGGAAGTCGCCTCTGGACGGGCAACCGCTGAGACGGCGGAGGCCATCCGTCGGGCGACGGAGGGGCTATATGAATGCCCACGCTGCGCCCGTTGGCGTGAAATACTCCATTGGGAAAGCCGTACATGTTTTGTCTGCTACGTCGAGGAGAAATTGCGCCGTGGTGACAAAAACCATTGACCAAATTCTGCACGACATGGAGCGTGGCCTGGCCGACGTTCATACCGCCGAGGCGTTGCGCGACCTGACCGATGACCTGTTTGAGTGCCCAGTCTGCCGCAGGCTGTGCGAGACGTTGCACGGGCGGTGTCAGGTGTGTTCTATCTGCTATCTGAAAGAAATTGCGCAGAGGTGTTCGCTCCGTGAAACGGTATGATTCCACCGCTGAGACGCAACCGACGCCAGCCGAATCGCCACTCGCGGTAAAAGCGGTTGGCGGCGCGGCAGGGCTAATGGCCGGGACGCTGCTGCTCTGCCTGGCTCTCGATGTGCCGTTCGAGCGCGGCTGGCGCATCGCCGCCGGGCTGGGCGCGCTGTGTCTGTGCGTCGCCGGCGTCGGTGCATTCCGCCGCGTGCTGCACTACGCGCTGGGCGAACTGGAGCACGTGGTGCGCGTTGACCTCAACGCCGACGGGCAGGTCGGGCCAGACATCCGCCTGGTGCCGGTAAAAAGCTCAACTACCATCGGCGTTGAGCGCGGCATGGACGCGGATGACCTCAGATACATGATCAGCCGCCTGGACTATGACCACCAACGCGGCTGGACGGTGCGTGAGTGGCTGAACGAGCGTCTGCCGTCGGGCCGCGAAATCATCTCCGCCGATGTCGGGCCGTATGCAGAATTCATTGCAATACTGGAGCGCATGGGTGCGCTGGTGGGCCGGGGGGAACGCGCGAAGGGGCAATTGACCATGCGGCCCGACGAGATTCTCGCCCACCTCGGCCTGTGAGCCGTGAAATTTGCGCTGTCAGACAGCGCAGACAGGACAGGACAGACAGATTATGTCAGACGTGTGGCTGAAACGGGACATCGCTAATGCGCTCAATGCAGCGTATCAGAATGCCAGTGCGACCGTTATCGCGCTGGCTGATGACCGCGAGCGTGCGGCGCTCTATCTCGCTGGCTACCGTGCGGCGCTGGCGACGCTGGCGACGTTCTTCGGAGTAAAAGAATATGGCGAGCAATGTGACCTGGTGGGGCTTCAGCTCCTCGGTAAGCGATGATGACGTGATACGACTGTTCATGAAGCGCTTCGGCTATCCGCCGCGGCGCATTATCCAACGTGGCCCGGTGAAGCTGGCCGGGCCAATCAACGAACCAGTTACGCCCGAAGCAGGCCAGCCAGTGGTGGTGGGGGAGATTGAGGATGAATGAGATTCAACCAATACCAACGATGTACAACGGCTGCTTGTTCCGCAGTCGCCTTGAGGCACGGTGGGCTGTGTTTTTCGATGTACTGGGTCTTAAATGGGAATATGAGCCAGAAGGTTTCCAGCTTTCCAATGAGACATGGTATTTGCCTGATTTTTGGCTGCCATATTTCGATGAAGGCGTTTGGTGTGAAGTAAAGCCAAACTGGGGAGGCGAAGAAAAATGGGATAAGGCTATCCAGTTTGCTAAAGAAGCACAAGTTACTGTGTGGCTTTGTGAGGGGATACCAGAGGCGCGTAATTATTCAGTCGTTTTTGGAGGTTTTTCTGACGACGACGGAGAAATACGGATAGATCATCAATGCGTCCCTCTCTATTCTGAAGCCAAAAAAGAAAACAGGTTCTTCACTTGTTCTGGTGAATCAAACGCAGACGTTGAATTTTGCGTCAGAGAATATCATCCAGAGTTATACAGAGCAATTCAAGCCGCGCGCTCCGCCCACTTTGAGTTTGGCCATGATACATTAGATAAATGGCGGTTATCGGCAAGAACATGGCGGCCACCTGTCACAGGGAGATAACCTATGCTATCTCCAAAACATCTCTGCATGCTTAAAGAAGAGTCCGCGATCTCTGATGAAATCATTGAAGCGCGTGGCTATCGAACCATTACCAGCAAAGATGAGCTAGAGGAACTGGGGTTCGCCCGCTCGCAATGCCACGTGCCTGGCCTGCTCATACCGTTATATACGACCGACGGTCAAAATGGGCTGTACGTCTATCGCCCAGACAACCCGCGCGTCATTGAGGACCGCAGCAAGCGCGAGCCTGATGGACGTTACAAGAACCGCGTTATCAAATACGAGTTCCCCAAAGGACAGTCCATGCGCGTGGATTGCCCACCGGTCTGCCAGCCGATGCTGGCCAATCCAGCCATCCCGCTGTGGATCACTGAGGGGCAAAAGAAAGCTGATGCACTGGCGTCGCTGGGGCTGTGCGCCATTGCCCTGCTGGGTGTGTGGAACTGGCGGGGCAAGAACGCGCTGGGCGGCACAACAATCCTGAGCGATTTCGACTACATCGCGTTCGAGGGCCGCGACGTGCGCATCGTGTTTGATTCGGACGTGATGGTCAAGCCCGAGGTGCGACAGGCCCTCAACCGTTTGACTGACCACCTACACTGGAAAAAGGCGACGGTCTCGGCGGTCTACCTGCCACCTGGCCCGAACGGGAAAATGGGCGTTGACGATTTCATCGCTCAGGGGCATAGCCTAGCCGACCTAGAAGCCCTCATCGAAGCGCCACGGCCCGAACTGAAAGCCGCTGCGCCGCTGGTGGAGCTCCTGGAGACTGCGCCGCCGACAATGGCCCGGCCCATCGCCCTGATTGACGGGCGAGCTTACTGCGCGGCCTGGCTGCATACGCGCGTAACGCGGACGGAATCGGTGGACAACCGGGGCTACATCGTCAAACACAATCCGCCCATTGTTGAATACGTGCAGAAGCTGTACATCATGCGTGATGATGGGGCCCTTTTCGGCGACGGCGCGGACAAGCCGCTCGACGATCTGGGCGTCGTTCTGCATCTGAAAGAGATTCCGCCAAACGAGAAATTGCTTAGCGCGCGCGGCGTGAAGATGTACCATGCTGGCTATCGGCCCAAATCCGTGGACGTTTTCCACCGCCTGGTCAGCGTGGTCAACCGTTTCATAGACTTTGAACGGTCGCTGGCCGACCAGGAGACGATGTGTGAGATGGTTGCATGTTACACGCTGGCGACCTGGTTTCTCGACGCCTTCAACGTCTGCGGCTTTCTGTGGCCCAACGGCGAGCGGGGCAGCGGCAAAACCAAGTTCTTGACGGTTGTTGCTGAACTCTCATATCTGGGCCAGGTGATCCTGGCTGGCGGCAGCTACGCGGCGTTACGCGACCTGGCTGATTACGGTGCGACGCTCTGTTTTGACGACGCCGAGAACCTGGCCGACCCAAAACGGACCGACCCAGATAAGCGTGCGCTGCTGCTGGCCGGCAATCGGCGCGGCAACACGGTCGCTGTGAAGGAGATGACGGGCGACAAATCATGGCAAACACGTTATGTCAATACATTCTGTCCGCGTTGTTTTTCGGCCATTAACATCCCCGATGCGGTGCTGGCCTCACGCGCTATCATTGTGCCGCTGTTGCGCACGCCAGACCGCTACAAGGCGAACTCGGAGGTGCTGGACTACACCGCCTGGCCATGTGACCGCAACGCCCTGCTGGATGATCTGTGGCTGACGGCACTGTCCAATCTGAACACGCTGGCGACATACGAGGCGCAAATCAACGCGCGGTCGCAACTGAGCGGACGCACGCTCGAACCGTGGCGCATGATCATGGCCGTCGCCGCCTGGCTGGACGACAAAGACGACACAGGCGCACTCCGACGCGACGGATGGAGCTTGTGGCAGCGCATGGAGAACCTGGCGCTGGCATATCAGCGCGAACGGCCAGAACTGGAAGGCGGCGACCTGACGACGCTGGTTATTCAGGCTATCCGTTGCTCCATTAGCTCCATTAGCTCCATTAGCTCCATTACATGGAGAGGCACGTCAAAATTTGAGTTGACGGTCACAAATATCAGGAATAAAGCTATCGAGTTGGTCAAAGAAGAGGAAGGAGAAGACGCCAACACCGATTGGATTACTAACAGACGTATTGGGCGCGTGCTGGCGAGGTTAAGACTACGCCAACTTCCCCGCAAGGGAAGCGGCGGAAGCAGAATTTGGGAGATCACGGAGGACGAGTTGCAAAGGCTTGAAAAGACATTTGCACTGTGTGACCCTCTCCAAACTAATGGAGCTAATGGAGAAAATGGAGCTAATGGAGCAAACTTAACGAAAAATATCAAAGAATTACTTGAAGTTGATCCAGAACTGGGGTTCTAGCCGATGATCCACGCCGCCTTCACCATCCACGACAACGACATTATCATCGTGCTCAAAAACGGCGCGGGCGAAGTCGTGCACCACAGCACGCTCCGCTCCGAACGCTGCGACGAGATCGGCGAGTGGCTGGCTTGCAAAGCCGCCATCCGCGCGGCTGGAGCTCACTCACGTGGTCCGCTCATGCTGTACTCCGATTGCAGCGTTATCCGCAAATTGATGACGCTCGATCCGCAGTACAAAAACAACGAGCCGCTCCACTGGCCCGAAGGCTACGGCCAGTTACCACAGATTCACGACCTGCTGCTCTATCACTTCTACGATGCGTTGACTATGCTATGGCTCTTGTTCAAAGGAAAGTGGCAAGCTGTCCAAACCACGCAAGAAAGGATTCTACACAATGGACATCGAACGACTGGAGAAAGCGCAAGCTGAATACGATGCTGCTTTGGAGCGCGTCAAACTGGGCGAGAAGTGGCTGGCCGAACACTCCAAGACGCATCCACGCTACGCCGAGGCTCAGGCGTTGCTGACGCGACGCCGCGCTGAACTCGACGCGGCATGGCAGAAGCTGGAACGTGAAGCGCGGGGCTTCGAGGTCGCTGGGGCGCGCGAATGCGACCGCGATTTCATCCACGACGCCCGCGGCCCGATGTCGGCCAATTGCCAGGTCTGCGGCAAGCCAGTGCATGGCTGGCCCGCGCCACGACCCGGCCACTACGTGCATCTGGATTGCTTATGAAATGTCACGATTCTGAACTGAACTGGGGCAACCTACTGGATTGCCCCGATGTACGACGTATGCTGGGCATCAGCCAGGCGATCTGCCCGGACTGGGGGACGCGCGCCTGCCTGGATTGCGACCTGGGCCAGGACATCAATGATTGTGATTTCGAGTGCCATTGTTGCTCTAATTATTGGGCCTGCCCCTGTACTCTGGCAGCCTGGTACGAGAGACAACAAAATGCCAAATAAGACCTGGAAAGCGGCAGAACGACACATCGCTCGCCGCTTCGGGACACAACGCAGCGGGCCGTCAGGACGCAATATACCTGACGTAGTTACAGGTGCTCTGAGCATCGAGGTGAAAACGCGCAAGGCTTTGCCCGCCTGGTTGCACGAGGCACTGGCCCAGTCCGAGCGCAACGCCCATCCTGGAACGCTGCCTGTCGTTGTTCTGCACCAGGTGGGGACCCGGTACGATGATGATATGATAGTGATGAGTATGAAATCGTTTACACAGTGGAGGAACAAAGATGAACGAGTACAAGATTTATGAGATCTTCGTTGATTATGTTGACGAGACGCGATTGGTACATGCTGTTTGCGCTCGCTCTGTCGAGGAAGCGGTGAAACACTTCATGGCGAATTACGTGGGCGCATACTCAGATGAGTGCACGCAATATCAGACTCAGAACCATGCTTTGATATGCGTGGAGGCCGTCCATGACCGACATTACCGCGTGGAGTGGGGCATCGAGGAACACGACATCAGGCCGGGGATGTTGTTCTGATGGACGCTGGACTTCTCGCTCGCATCATGGCAAAAATCGAGAAACAGCCCGACGGCTGCTGGCTATGGCAGGGCTACATGAACGGCGATGTGCCATTCATGAGCATAGCCGGCGATGTCAAAATCAACGTCCGACGCACGCTCTATCAGGCCAACATCGGCGATCCACCGCGCAATATCCGCATGGCCTGCGGCCAGCGACGCTGCGTCAACCCGGCGCATGTGTCGCAGCCCAAGCCGGCCAGACCACAGCCCAGTCGCCGCGACCGTCCCATTGACCGGCTGCACCGGCTGGCCCTGCATTGCGGTTTTGAGTTGCTGCCGGTGGGGAAAGGCAGGTACATGGTTTGTCCGCTTTTGTGAGGTGCCCGCGCTGTGGCAACAAAATTGGCTCGCTGATTGCGTATGGCGACATCGAACTTCTGCGCATGGGTGGCGGTATCTGCCGCGAATGGCATGGCATCTGTGCGCGGTGCAAGGCGCCGCTCCACTGGTCGGTGTCTGAAAAAAGGCTGGCCCGGCTGATTGAGGCTGTCTTGCATTCTCAGAAAAAGTGATGTATAATATGTCTAATTGAATAGGGAGTGTCGGAGTTTACCGCCCGACGTGCTTGCACTGTCTCAGTGTAAGGCGTCGGGCGTTTTTTGTTTTTCGGAGGTCATGATGGGCGATGCCAAATCAATTCTGCTGAGCAAGACATTCTGGTTCAACGTTTTGGCTTTGCTGGTGATTGTCGCCAATGCGTTCGGCTTCGCTGAGTTCTCACGCGACCCAGCGGTTGATCAGTATGCGCTGATCATCATCACGTTGGCGAATATCGCTCTGCGCATGTTCACGAAGCAGCCGGTCAAAGTCTGATATGGGCGGAGCGGAGATAAAAGACATTCTCAACCTCGGCCTGCTGCCCTTCGTTCTGTACATGGCCTGGCTGTTCTGGATCGCGCTCCAGAAATCGAACGACCGCTATGCCATGTTGCTGGAGCGGCTGATTGCGGTAGTGGAGAACAACACGCGGGCCTTTCGGGACGCGGAGGCGCGCAGCCAGGAGATGTGCGATTCGCTGCGCAAACATGAGGGGCACGTGGACGAGATTGAGGACAAGATTGACGTGATGGCGGCGACGCTGCACGACGTGAACATCAAAACGACACGGATCGAGGCCCATGCCAAGAAGAATGTCGAGTAAGGCTAGTCTTTATTGACGGACTGGACAGTTAAAAATGGCGGACTATAGCGGACTAAGTGCAGACCGAATAATCCAGGAGATCGCGCGGTTCAATGGCAATATCGCGCTGGTAGCTCAGGCCATGCGCTGCTCGCGTCAAACTATTTATAACTACATTAAGAAACATCCTTCAATTGAAGCTGCGCTGCGCGATGAACGCGAGACTATGATTGACAACGTGGAATCGCGGCTTTACAAGGCTGCGCTCGACGGCGAGGCGTGGGCTGTCTGTTTTTTCCTAAAAACGCAGGCCAAACACCGCGGCTACATTGAACGCGCTGAAATCACTGGGGCTGAAGGCAACCCGATTGTGGTGAAGTTTGTCACCAAAGATTGAACGAAAGATCGAACTTTACAAAACACAAGCCGAGTTCGTGCAATGCGCGGATAGGTTTACGGCGTTTATCGGTGGCATCGGTTCTGGCAAGACCTATGCTGGCTGTGCGAAGGCGATTGTCAACCTGGCCAGGCCACGCACGTTGGGCATGATTGTCGCCCCGACGTATCCCATGCTGCGTGACGCCACACTGCGGACGTTCCTGGACATGGCGGGCGATATGGTCAGGGATATGCACAAAACGGTTATGATTGCCGAAATGTGCAATGGCAGCGAGGTGCTGTTTCGCAGTGCCGATGACCCGGACAGGCTGCGCGGGCCGAACCTGCATTGGGCCTACATAGACGAGGCAGCGTTGATTGCGCCGGAAACGTGGGAGATTGTCATTGGCCGTCTGCGCGCCGACGGGCAGGCTGGGCCATGTTGGGTGACGACCACGCCGAAAGGTCGGAATTGGTTATTTGAACGACAGGATCAGATGACGGTGTTCCGCGCCAAAACGCGAGACAATCCGTATCTCGACCGTGAGTTCATTGCCAGCTTAGAGGCAGCCTATACTGGCGCATTTGCCAGGCAGGAACTGGAAGGTGAATTTGTTTCGTTTGAGGGCCTGGTTTATGAGGAATTCGAGCGCAGCGTGCATGTGGCTGCGGGCCCGCCGAATTTTGTCCGTGTGGTGGCCGGTGTAGATGAAGGCTACACCAACCCGGCGGTGATTCTGGTCATCGGTATTGATTCTGATGGGCGTGCACACGTGATTGAGGAATTCTACCGGCGGCGGGTGTTGCAGGGAGATGTAGTGGCAAGGGCAAAATCGCTGCATGACCAATACCGTTTTGAGATGATGCTGGTTGATCCCAGCGCGGCGGGGCTGATTGCCGAGATGCGCAATGCGCATCTGCCCGTCCGAGAGGCGGACAACGCCGTCCACGACGGCATTCAGCGCGTCAAGGCGCGCCTGGCCCGCGCCGGCGATGGACGCCCGCGGCTCACCATCTCGCCCTCGTGTGTCAATCTGTTGGCTGAGATAGAGAGCTATGTTTGGCGTGAGGGCAAGCAGGGCGTGAAAGACGAGCCGGAAAAAATCAATGACCATGCGATGGACGCGCTGCGTTATGCCGTGATGTACATTGACCGCGGCGTCGCCAAGTTGAGCGCGGCGCGCAATCCATTCTACGGGTGAAATTGCCATGCCTGGTGTAACGCAATATCTGTTTGAGGGCCCTGAGCTATACGACATTGAAGCGGTGTCCGAGGCTGAACGCAACGAGCGCGTCCAGCGTATCAGGCGCAACTGGAACTACTACAATGGGGCTATGCCTGAGCCGCTGAAGGTCGGGCAGGATGGCGTCAATCCCAACGTGCTTTTTCCGAAAATCGGCCAGGTTGCCGACCGCGTGGTTAGCTTCCTGCTGGGCGACGGCGTTGAGTTCGACTCTGGTGGCGATGATGAACAGGACACCACTGACGACGTGTTGGCGCAGGTGTGGTTGGACAACCACAAAAACCGTTTGCTGTACAACATCGCTCTCACTGGTGCGTTGGCTGGTCACGTTTTCGTGCGCGTTGAGCCACAGCCTGACGGATCCCCGCTCATCACTAACCTGAACCCAGAAACCTGTGCCGTGTTTTGGGATGTCTCCGATTATAAGCGGGTGCTGTGGTATCGTCTGCAATATCAGGTCAATGAGACTGGGCCGGGCAAGCGCATTGATTATGTGCAGGGTCGTTTCGCCAATGGGCAATTCGACCACCAGGTAGAAGGCGAGTGGTGGGAGGTGGTCTACACCACGCGCGGCGGCTACGGAGCGAAATGGGAACTGGTCGGCCAGCCACGTCCGCTTGCCCTGGAGTCTGCGCCGCTGGTGGATTGGCAGAACCTGCCCAATCCGTTTGGCTATTACGGCTATGACGACGTGTCAACAGCGGTGCGCCTCAACGCGGCGTTGAATTTTGTCGCCAGCAATTTCAACCTGGTGCTCATGCACCATGCCAGCCCGAAGACGGTGGGGATCGGCTTCGACGCTGGCGAGGTGGTCACGACTGAGGTCGGTGGCCTGTACACCATAAACAAGCCGCGCGGCGAGGTTGACCTGTTCAACTTGGAGATGCAGAGCGACCTGAGTTCATCGGCGCGGTTTATGGAGATGCTCGATGAGGAGATTTGGCACAGTGTGCGGATGATTGACCCGCGTACTCTGAAGGACAAAGTGGGCGCGTTGACGAATTTTGGTTTGCGGGTGATGTTCACTGATGCGTTGAAGAAGACTGAGACCAAGCGCGCGCTGTACAGCGACGGCCTGGAGCGGCTGTGTCGGCATATCCTGACGGTGATGGGCGTCGCCGCGCCGCAGACGATAGAGGTCATCTGGAGCGACATCTTACCTGAGAGCGTCCAGGAACGAACTGAAACTGTGTTGCGGCGGTTGGAGGCCAAGATTATTGACCTGAAGACGGCGCGTGAAGAGCTCGGCTACGACCACGATGAGATTGAGGAACGCATGGCAGAGGTTGGGCAGAACGAGACCAATCTGGGCGAGATTCTGTTGCGCAATTTTGAGCGAGGGGCGGTATGAGATGAGTTACGCGCGGTTTGGTGAGTTCAGTGACGTGTATATCTGGGGCGACGGCGAATACTTGTTTTGTGACCTGTGCAAGCTGAACGACCGGCGGGTGCAGCGTTTTGCGTCTCGCCGTGAGATGCTAGAACACCTGTTTCAGCATCGGCGGATTGGTCATCTCATTCCTGATTTTGCGATTGAGCGGCTGGAGTATGAGATTGACCAGTACGGTGACGACTATGCTGCAACGGCCAAACAGTCGTCTGCCGATTATGGCCGGCAAATATTGGCTAACCTGGAGGAGATGATTGGCGACTCCGCTTGAGGTGGCTGAGCAATTCCGCAAACGGATATTGGCGAATGAACGGCAATCAGCCATGCGGTTGGTGCGCGCCTATGGTGGTGTCTACCAGCAGATTTTGCCGCAAATTGAGGCGTTGACGTTGGAGTTGGAGGCCACGCCCAACATTTCGCTCTGGAAGAAAGTCAAACTGCGGCGGCTGAAGGACTTGAAGCGACAGATTGAGCTTGAGGTGAGCCGTTTCTCGACTTTCATGGAAGGCGATCTGCGTGAGGGCATTTTCCGCTCGATTGACCTGGGCGGGCAATATTCGCGGGCGATGGTTGGGGCGTTTGTGCCTGGCGTGCGCATCCGCTGGAACAAGCTCTCCAGCGAAGCAATTGAGATGCTGTTGGGCTTTATGAGCGAGGGGTCGTCTCTGCGCCAATCGCTCGACGCACTGGGGCCAGGCATCGCTGACCTAGTGGAAGAGAAGCTGACGAAATCGTTGGCGTTGGGCATGAACCCGCGCCGCATTGCTGCTGAATTGCGCGGCGCGGTGGGGCAGGGGTTAACCTGGGCGTTGCGTACCTCACGCACGACGCAGCTATATGCCTACCGCGAGGCGGCGCGGGCCAACTACGTCGCCAACGGTGACGTGGTGCAGGGTTGGCGTTGGCTGGCGGCGAAGGACAGGCGGACGTGTCTGGCTTGTCTGGCTATGGACGGCCGGGAGTTCCCGTTATCGCAGCCGCTGGAAGACCACTGGAACGGACGTTGCACGATGGTGCCGGTGTTGATTGGCATGGAGCGCGTCCAATTCGAGACGGGCCGTGAGTGGTTCGAGAAGCAGCCAGAGGTAGTGCAGCGGGCCATGATGGGCAAAGCCAGGTGGAAAGCCTGGCGTGATGGTAAGTTCGAGTTCGACCAGCTGGCCGTGCGCAAGCTTGACAAGGCATGGGGGCACATGCAGTCTGAAGCGACGCTGAAGGAATTGCTGGGAGAGATGAAAAATGCCGCTTAGGAAGGGTCGCAGCAAGAAAGTGGTGTCGGGCAATATTCGTCGGCTGATGCACGAGGGATACCCGCAGAGGCAGGCGGTTGCGATAGCCATGCACAAAGCGGGCAAAGCCCGCAAATCTACGCGACGGCGGCGGTAACAGCCGGGAGGGTGATATGGTAGACGAACAAATGAGCGAAACGGCGGTAGAAACGCCGCCAGCGGCGGACGTAACGCCTAAAACTACGGAGAAGACGTTTACTCAGGCTGAGCTTGAGGCGATTGTCCGTGAGCGTTTGCAGCGTGAGCGGCAAAAATTTGCCGACTACGAGGCCTTGAAGAAGGCGGCTGAGGAGCTGCAGGCGATCAGGGAATCGCAGAAAAGCGAAGCGGAGAAAACGCAGGAGAAGTTGGCGCGGTTAGAGCAAGAATATCAGGCTGAGCGCGATAAGCGGCGCGCAGCCATGCTGCAGGCCAAAGTCGTCAGTGTCGCTGGTAAACTGGGGGCGGTTGACCCGCAGGATGCGAATTTTATCATGGCAACCCAGGCCATAGACCCGGACAGCGACGGGGCGGACAGTGATATTCAGAATGTGATCGAGGGCTTGAAGGCGACTAAACCGTATCTCTTCGCGCGGCCAGGTCAGCGGTTAGAGCCGTTCAACCCGGCGGAGGGGGCAGCGGTGGGCCAGGCGGAGACGCGGGCGCAGCGTTTTGCCCGCATCATGTCGGGTGGCGGGTCTATCTGGGATGGTGATCCGCGTGCGCGAGGTGGTGGGGTGGTCATCGTGAAGGGCCCTGCCAAATAGCCAAATAGTGGAGGTTATGAGATATGGGAGTTCTAAACCCATCAGATGACATCAGTTCGTATGTACAAACAATCTTTGAAGATGCCTGGTTTATTGCTCGTGAGGAAGGGTTCATGGCGCGTCTCGCCACGAACTTTACCGATGACGATGAAGTCAAGGCACGCTCTAGCAGCCAGTACAGTTCGGTTACCATCGCGCAGCTGAACGAAACTGACGATCTACAGAGCCAGGCATTCACTCCTAGTGTCGTGGCCACGCTGACGCCAGCGGAATATGGTGCGCAGTTTTTCCTGCCTGACAGACGGCTTAGTGCTGACCCCTTTGCTTTGCGCGCTGATGCTGCGCGTGAACTTGGATTGGGCATGGGGGAATCGGTCAATACCAATCTGCTCGGCTTGTTGTCCAGTTTCACTGGCGGCACAGTCGGTGCGGCGGGGACAACCATTACCTGGGGGCACTTCTTTGCTATGCTGAGTCAGCTTAAGGCGACGAAAGCTCCGCCGCCGTATTTCTGCGTGATGCACATCTATCAGTGGCATCAGTTGGCGAAGGCGTCCAGCGTCGCCGCTTCGACGCAGCCGGTCTCGTCTTGGCTGAGTGACGAGGTGATGCGGCGTTGGTTCGTGGGCAGCGTCGCCGGGGTAGACATCCTGACCACAGCGGACATCAGCGTAAACACCAATGATGACGCCTACTGTGGCATGTTCTCGCCGATTGCTATGGCGATTGACCAGCGGCGTGCGCCACGTTTGGAGGTCGAGCGTGATGCTTCACGGCGTGGTTATGAGCTGAACTACACTGCGGTCTACGCCTACGGCGTCTGGCGACCAGCGATGGGCATTACCGGCCTGTTTGACGCATCTACGCCGAAAAGTTAGGAGGGTAATACAATGGCTCAAGAGGTTAAGTACATTTTGGTCAATCCTGGCGTTATGTCGGATGACAATGACCTGTGCTACGTGTGCAAGGTTTACGACGGCTACGGTGGGATTACCATTAAAGAGGTCAACGCCGTGACGGGGGTTGCTGGCACACTTGACCTGATTCTCATGAAATATGGGACATCGGGGACAGTAGCGGGGGCGACCATCGCCCATACGACCAACGGCACAGCGACCGTCTGGGCGGCAGACACGCCGCAATCGCTGACAATTACGTCATCGCAGGCGTATTGCAGCGAGGGTGAGTGGCTGGTACTCAAGAAGCACGAGGCGGCGGCGGGCAATGACCTGTCCACCAACGCATCGGTGGTTATCGCCTACGTGGACGGCGTGGTCACGGATTACTAGGTGTAGCTCGTGGAGAGGCGAGTTAATACGGGCGGGGGCGTGGTAGAGTCCTCTCCATCTCCACCTCGCCACGTCTGCCGCCCGCTGTAGGAGATGGATTAATGAGGGTTCTGTGGCATTCGACAGTGCCGTGGGGTGGGACAAGCTACAGTGTCCTGACCAAGCGAACTGTGCCAGAATTACTGAAACTGGGGCACGATGTGACGATTAGTACCTGGTGGGGATTGCAGGGCGCGCCGCAAAAAGTGTCTTGGGTCGAAGATGGGCGGACGTATCAGGCGACGGTTCTGCCGTCCATGCACGCCGCCAGCTACGGGCAGGACGTGTTGCCTGCGGCGGTCAAGATGATTCGCCCTGATGTGGTCATTACCTGCATGGATGTTTGGGTGTTGCCGCCATCACTGACTGGTCTGTTTCCATATTTCGCCCCCTGGTTACCGATAGACCATGACCCTGCGCCAGAGCCAGTGGTCAAGGCGTTGGAGACAGCCAAAAAGCCATTGGTTTACTCGAAGTGGGGCAAGCGGGTGTTGGCTGAGTCGGGCGTTGAGGCGATGTATGTGCCGTGTTCCGCGCCGTCGCACATCTACCGTCCGTTGGACAAAGCTGACTGCAAGAGGAAATTGGGCATTGACCCTGGCAGATTTGTAATCGGCATGGTGGCGGCGAACAAAGACCAGAGCGACCGCAAGGGCTTTTCCAGCGGGTTGCAGGGCTTCGCTGAGTTCGCCAGGCGGCACGGTGAGGCTATGATGTACATTCATACGCTGATGGATGGAGCGATTGAGATTGCGTCCATGTGTGACCAGTTGGGGTTACGTGGGCGGGTCATTGCTCCTGACCAGGCGTTGTTGGCGTTCGGTATGTTTACCGACTCCGACATGGCTATCATTATGAATGCGTTCGACGTGTTGCTTAACCCAGCCTTGAGTGAGGGCTTTGGCCTGCCTATCCTGGAGGCGCAGATGTGTGGCGTACCAGTGTGCGCTACGGACTACAGCACGACTGATGAGTTGCTCTGGGCTGGGTGGAAGTTCGGCGGCATCCGCTACTGGAGTTTCGGCGCGCGTTCCTGGCGGGTTATCCCCGACCCCGACGCGATAACTGAGGCGTTGGAGACGGCGTATACTGAACTGGGCAACGCCAAGCGACGCGAGGCGTTGGCGCAGAAGGCGCGGGCTGGGGCGACCAGCCTGGATGACAAAATCGTGGGGAGAGAGTTTTGGCGAAAGGCATTGGCCGAAATCGAGTCAGAGCTACGATAATCGTGCCGTGGTGGAATCACCCAGAACTGATTGGTGATTTTGTTGAAGCGATAGGCAGCGAACGGGCGGATGAGGTGCTCATCATGGACAACGCCAGCGAACCAGAAGTGGCCCACAGCCTGGATGAGTTGTTGGGGCGGCGTTGTGGCATGACTGTTGTGCATCGGGACAGTAACAGCCAATTGCAGGCTCTGACCGAAGGTGTTCGCCTGGCGCGTAATGAGACCGTCGTGTTCCTGAACAATGACGTGGTGAAGCGAACGACTGGTTGGTTGCGCACCTTGACGGCAGCCATTGAACCAGGCGTATTCTGCGGCGCACAATTGCGTGAGGCGGAAGGTATCAAGTACCTGGATGGTTGGTGTTTGGGGTGTAAACGCGCTGACTTTGAGCGTATTGGTGGTTACGACCTGGCGTTCGAGGAACCGGCCTATTGGGCTGATGTCGAACTCTGTGCGCGGGCGCAGGCACATGGCATCATATTGAAGCAGGTCGAACTGCCACTACACCATTTGGAATCGGTCAGCAGCCGCCCTCTCCAGCGTTCGGAGCGGTTCTGGCAGGTATTCGAGCGCAATCGGCAACGGCTAATGGAGCGATTGCATGGCGGTCTGGGTGTTGACGTTGTGGAACAAGCGTGAACTGATTGGTGACGCGGTGAGAAGCCTGTGGGATCAGGCGACCAGGCGGCGCGTGGTGCACGTCTGCGAGCAGGATGTCGGGCAATACGCTGACCAGGGATACCCTCCAGGCGTATTCTACAACGCTATAGTCGCCAACATACCGCCAGAGGACTATATCGCCTGGTTGAGTGACGATGATGTGTTATTGCCTGATTACGTTGAGGCATTAGCGGGTTATCTGGATGAGCACCCAGAAGCCAATGCCTGTTACGGGCAATCGGAGCGGTGGGCGTTGGCTGAGGATGGGCGCACCTGGAAGTTGGGTGACTTGTCTGGCGGCCCCATCTACGGCATTCAGGGGATGCCGTGTTGCAACATTGACGGCGGGCAAGTGATGTATCGCGGCCAGGTATTGGACAGGATTGACCCGCCTTGGCATCCCGTGACGATGCAGGCGTGTCACGTCTCGGACGGCCTGTTGCTCAACAAAATCGCGGCGGTTACGCCGATTTACCCTGTCGGCCAGCTGGTCATGAGAAACAGAATTACCTGGCTCTCATCACATTGGCGGTTGGTTGGGGACAGCCCACAGTTCACGCATTAGGAGATGGAAATGGTGGACTTGCGATTGCGGATGATGACGGATTCAGACCAGGACACCGCTTTGGTGGTTTGGTGGCGCAATCAGCCTGATGCGCGGACGCTGTTTTTCAATACTGATGTCGTCACGCCAGACACGCACCGCAATTTCATAGCGACGCGCAAGCCGCACGACCTGGTTTACATGATTGAAGTGGACGGCCAGCCAGTGGGTATGTGTGCGTTGACGGTTGACGTGAAGGCCCGCGAAGCGGAATTTGGCCGCATCTACATTGACCCTGAGCAACGGGGTCGCGGCTACGCGCGGGTGGCTGTACAGCGTGCGCTGTGGTACAGTTTCGAGATTCTGCGTCTCAACCGCATCTGGATTGAAGCGTTTGAGGACAACCGTCCCATCCTGGCGTTGTACGAGTCGCTGGGGTTGACGCCAATCGAGGGACAAAGCCGTGAGGTCAATGGGCGGCGGACTGTGTTCTACGAAATCAGTTACGAAACCTGGAGGTCACTTAATGGCAATACCCGTGCTTAAACCTGCCCCTTCAGGTCTAGAGGAACATATAGTCGTTGAGACGTTGCGCAGCGGCTGGTGGGGCAACGGGCCGCGTTGTCGAGAATTTGAGGAGGCATTAGCCAAAGCTTATGCGCGCAAACACGCCGTAACGGTCAACTCAGCGACAGCAGCGTTGCATCTCTCCTGTCTGGCAGCGGGTATCGGGCCAGGCGATGAGGTCATCGTACCCGCATTGACATTCATCTCCACAGCGTTGGCGGTGCTGTACTGTGGAGCGACGCCGGTATTCGCCGACGTGCGACCTGACACATTGACCATTGACTGGCCGGCGGCGCAATTGCTGGTGACGGAACGCACCAAAGCGATTATCCCTGTAGATTTCGCGGGGTATCCTGCTTTTGTGGCGCGGCCTGATACGCCATTGACGGTGATTCAGGATGCGGCCCATGCGCCGCTCGGCCCGGCCTACGGCGATTACATCTGCTTGTCGTTTCATCCCGTCAAGCCGATTGCCTCGCCTGATGGCGGGGCAATTGTGCTCAATGACGATGCAACGGCTGACCGTCTGCGTCGGTTGCGGTGGTGTGGCATTGACCGCGACACCTGGCAACGCAATGGCCGCCAATACGCCTGGCGGTACGAGGTGCGTGAGTTGGGCTATAAAAGCCACTGGAACGATATTGCGGCCAGCATCGCTCTGGCACAACTGGAACGCTACGATGCGCTGTTGGCCCGGCGGCGCGCTCTAGCATGTCGCTACCAGTTGGCGTTGTGTACGTGTCCGGTGGGTTTGCCTGTTGAGCATTACCGCCACCAATGGCATCTGTTCATCATCCGCGTCGCAGCGGATGAGCGTGATGCGTTGATTGATTACCTGGCTGAACGGGGCATCTCGTGTGGCGTGCATTACGAGCCGCTGACGCATTATGCACTGTTCAATCAACCGACGCCGCTTGTAGCGGAGCGAGAGTGGCAACGCCTGGTCACATTGCCGTTGTACAGCGATATGTTGGAATCAGAGCAAGATCAGGTCATTCAGGCAGTGAGGGAATTCTATGACTAGAGCGGGCATGTTGAACCTGATAGCGCGGTTGCGCATGTTGACGCAGGCCGGGCAAAGCGATTTTACGCTGAACGGCGAGAACTATTTCTCAAACGACCACCTGCAGGACATCCTCGACCAGAACGTCACCTACCTGGTAAATGAGCCTCTGGTTTGGCAACCGGACATTATCAGTGGCGGTACGGTTGAATATCATACCTGTTACGCTGGTTACCGAGATTTTGAGGAAGCCACCAGCGGCACAGCGTACTGGGCCGTGCGCACGTCGGCGGGCGACCTGGCCGGCACTGCGGACTACACGGCGGATTATGGCGAGGGGCGCATTACCTTCACCACTGACCAGGCAGGTACCGCCTATTACCTCACGGCGCGTAGTTACGACATCTACAGCGCAGCGGCGGACGTGTGGTTGGTGCGGCAATCGTTCTACTCGACAGCGTACAGTTTCAGCAGCGATGGTCAACAGTTTGACCGTCAGGCTCTGTTTGACCACGCGGTGGTCATGGAGAAACAGATGCGCAGTCGGGCTGGGCAGAACCGAGGGCGTGGCGCATTGCGTAAGGCGCGGTTTGTGCGGGCTGATGTAAACCCGTCGGAGTGACAGATGTTGACCGATACCGAACTGGCACAGATGCGTGAGGCGATAGAGGACATCCTGGCTGAGACCTGCACGATTTACGTGCGCAGTATGATTGGCGACGGTCAGGGTGGAAAGTATGAACAGTGGGATGATGGAACAGCGGAATCCTGTCGGGTTATGCCGATGTCTGCAGAGGATGCAACGCGCTACGCTGAGAAGCTAGGGGCGCAATCTGGCTGGGTCATTACTCTGCCATACGACGCCGACGTGAACGTTTATGACAAGATTGTCGCGGATGGTGTCGAGTATCGGGTGGTCGGTACGAACGAAAATGAGTCGTGGATCATGGCGAAACGGGCTTACTGTGCGAGGGTAAAATGACGGTCAAGGTGCGGCTTGATGACAGACGCCTGGTGGCGTTGCCAGCGGCGTTGGAGAAGTTAGCTGACCAGATATGCAACAAAGCAGCGAAAAACATCGAGACGCGGGCGAAGATCAAAATCCAATCGCCACCGAAAACGGGGCGCATTTACCGTCACGGCAAAGTCGAGCATCAGGCCAGCGCACCAGGCGAAGCGCCGGCAACCGATACGGGCAATCTGGTCAACAGCATTGCCAGCGACCGCGTGCGGCCCATGCTGCATGAGGTTACCGTTGGCGCGGAATATAGCTCATGCCTGGAGTATGGTACATCACGCATGGCCCCACGACCGTTTTTCAGGCCAAGCTTTGATGAAGAGCGAGACGGGTTCAAGCGTGAAGTAGATAAGCTGATTGGTTTGGCGAGAGAACGGGTGCGATGAACGAGATTGAGCGAGCGGTAGTCACGGCGTTGCAGAATGATACAGCGGTCATGGCTCTGGCTACTGAGATTTGCTACGGCGCGGGCGACATAGACACGGCCTATCCGTTCGTGGTGCTGTTCAAACAGCCTGTCAGCGACAATGACCGTTACTCGTTCAATGCGCGCACCGCACGGTTGCAACGGTACGTGGTCAAAGCGGTGGACGGCGGCATGAGCAAAAGGCGCGCGCAGCAACTGGCCGATGCAGTTGACGCGGTGCTCACTGACAGCAATTTGTCATTGTCAGGTTGGTCTTGGTTGCACTGTCACCGCGTAGGGGATATTGAATACCAGGAAACGCTGGCCGATGGGACGGTAGCCTGGCATGTAGGAGGCGTTTATGAAATTATCGTGGGGAGAGTGACATGAAGCGATGGGCGATTTTGGCGATGGCAATTTGGCTGTTGGTGATACTGGGTGGGGTGGCCTACGCGGTGACGTTGACGCCACAGACCATCACCACCACAACAGTTGTGCTGAAATCGGCGGCAACGGCAGAGTTACTACCTGGAATGTATTATTATGATATGCAGGTGGTTAACGATACTGGGGCATTTACCTTGACTGAGGGTAGATTAACTGTAAATGATGATGTAACACGGGCAATAGATTGAGACTACAGTTTTGTAATGAGGAAAATAGTAATGAATAAAAAATGTTGGAAATTGATAGAATTTTGGGCCAGTAAGGAAGTATCGGAAGAACACAAGTATTTATTGAGTAATGGAGAAAGGCAGAATGCTGAAGACATTAAAGAGACATGGTTAATGTTGCCTATTCAATTTGGAACATTAACTGATACAAAAATAAAGGAAGATGAATCAAGGAATGCGACTTAATAAATATTTAGGTTATAATACTTCTAGGCTTGGGTTACATTGGACGCCCATTAGTGGTCACGCCCATAGTGATTTAACTTACTTTATTGACCAAACTGCGCAAATGGGTATTAGGTGGGTATTGTTATTAGATGATGGGGGTGGGTCAACATTAGAAGCCAATAAATTCTATGGAGGTAGACAATGACAGCGATTGTAGGTAATGCGTGTAAACTGGAGATTTCGCCAGACAACAGCACCTGGTACGACATCTCAGGCTACGCCACCAGCGTTGACCCCGGCGAGATGGTGCGCAACGATGGCGAGGTGTTTGTCTTTGGTAGCGATAAAGGCGAGGTCACCACGGGCAAGCTGGCGGTTCGAGAAATCAATATCGAGGTTCTGTACAATGAGTCGGGCACTGTGCCGTATGGTACGATACGCTCCGCAATTGACTCGAACTCGACGTACTACATCCGTTGGTCGCCAACGGGGGGCGGTTCTGGTTCGTACCAATACACCAGCGACGCGGGCAAATGGGTCAGCGTGAATGACCCTGGCGCAGAAGCGGATAGTGCCGACCCCATTGTCCTGACCGCTGTGTTCAAGACACCATACGTCACTAAGGGCACGGTGTAATGGCCAGGCAACTGAAGCGGGTTGATTGCCGTGCGGTGCAAGGCGACGGGGCCTATATGGTCATTAAGCCGCTCACGTTCGCCGAACGCAAGGCAGGCGTCAACGTGGACGTTTTGCTTCAGCGTGTCGTGGAGTGGAACTGGACGGACTGGGATGACCAGCCATTGCCGTTGCCGCATGACGAAGAGAGCCGTGAACAGCTTACTGACCAGGAAATTGAGTTTATCCTGACGCAGTTTGGCCTGGTGTTCAAATCTAATGATGCTGGCCCAAACTGAAAACGCGGGTGGCGGCATGGTTGATTGAACCGACCCGTCACCCGCTGCCAGATGAGTATCTGGAGTTGTTTCTGTGCCGTGATGTCTATCACTGCACACCAGCGGGACTGGCAGAACAGGACTGGGCGGTGGTCTCGGCGCATCTTCAATGTATCGCCGCTGAGAATCTGATACGGGAGAAACGACATGGCACGACGGGCAGACGCAAGTCTGGTCGGCGAAGTCTCGCTAGACACACGTAAATTTGACCAGGGCGTCAAACAAGTCCAGGGTGGGATGCGTGGCTTGGCTGGTGGCCTGAAGGCGATTGGCGCAGCCTTCGCCGCCTGGGGCGCAAAAGAACTGGCGCAAACTGGCTACGAGATGGCGAGGCTGGGCGCACAGTCGTTGCGTCTCAAGGAATCGTTCGAGCAATTGGCTGACGCCTATCAGGGTAACAGCCAGGCCATTCTAGACACATTGAAGCAAGCCTCACAGGGGGCTATCTCCGAAACCAACCTCATCCTCGGCGCAAACCGCGCCATGATGCTGGGCTTAGGGGCGAACGCCGAGCAATTGGGCAAACTCATGGAAGTCGCCGCGTTCCGCGCGCGGGCGATGGGCATTTCCACCACGCAGGCGTGGGACAACATCGTCACAGGGATCGGGCGTAAATCGCCGCTCATTCTGGACAACCTGGGCATCGTTGGCCTGAAGATGGATGAGAACACATCTAAGGCCGACCTGATGGCTCAAGTCATCTCCCAAGGTCAGAAGATGATTGCTGAGGCTGGGGGCCTGGTAGCGGACGAGGCGTCGCAGTACGAGCAGCTAGCGGCGAAGTGGACGGACCTGAAAACCAAATTCGCCGAACTCGCCGTACCGGTCGTTTCTACCGTGCTAGACGTTAGCGTAAAGGGGCTGGACGAGCTACAAAAAGCGGCCGATTTGCTGGAAGAAGTGCGCCAGGGGCCGGAACCGACGGTGAGGGAAATCCTTCTCGATGTCACTTATCCCACAGAAGACGCTGAGAAGGCTATCGGCTCTATCGGCGACAAGCTGGCGGAAACTGCACGCGAGCGGCTGAAGGAAACCGAGCCAGTTTTGGCTGCGCAACTTGAATTTGGCGATACCATGCTCAAGATCCAGGAGGACGCTTGGCAGCTAGAGCACGAAGAAGCGCAAAAGACGATTGAGGAATACGAACGCCTTCGGGCCGAGCAGGAAAAGTTGCATGAGCAGGAGGTTCAGAACAACGCTGAACTGCAGGCGATGGCGCAGCATATCGCTGACGTCGAGAAGGAGGTGAAGGCTGCAGGAGATTCGTACGGAGCGTTGGGCGAGGCGGCACATCAGTCGGTTACCGCATCGAGTGAGTTGGTAGATTGCCTCGCTTATGCGAACCAGCTTATCGCGACCGGGGCGATAGATACGCAGAAGTGGGCCGAATCGTGGAGCAACGCGCCGACAACGGTTGAGGAGTTCGCAAGGAACTTTGCTATTCTGAAGGCGAGGCTGGCAGAAGAGTCAATCCCTGTCGAGCAGTTCGTCAAGGACTGGCATTACGTCGAGTCGCAGTGGAATTCGGCAGTTGACACGATGCAGGAGTCAATGCGCGAACTGCAGTTCAACACGCTAAACGCCATGGGGCTGATGGGCCAGGCCGCGCGGAAGGCAGAGGTAGATTATCTGCATCTAGCACAATTGATTAAGGACGTGCCGCTACCGAAATTGCCGGAGCCGTACAAGCTCGATTACAGCGATTACTCTACCGCCGAGCAGTTCGGCCCAAAGGCAACCGCGCAAGCCGCCCTAGCCGCGCTTGAGGTTGACGTTGTGTTGGCCAAGCAGTTTTCTGATGCGAGCAAGACTGCCGCCGACGATTTCGCTGCTAAGATGAAGGGCGCGAACAACATCATCTCCGGCGACATTGCTGAGAAGGTCAATGCCGCATTGGGGATCAACGACCCGACGCGGGGCGGACCGCTGGGAGGCGGTGACGCGCCCGGCGAATGGTGGCGCAGGCTGCCTGACATTGCCAATCTAGGCGAGGGTAGTCCGTCGGCGGAGGCGATGCGGGGCGACATAGCCAAAATCGTTGATTACATCGTCGGGCCGGGCGCAGGTGAGAAGGTGTTGGCTGATGAAGGCGCGATGAAAGCTGGCGCGGAAGCTATCCAGCGGTTCGCGGATCGGTTTGGGGTGGCTGGGGCGGCTGGCGCGATTGAGCTTAACACCGGCGTTGTGACGATTGACTGGTCAGGTGCGAAGGCCGGCATGGCGCAGCAGAACGCGCTGAGTGAAGATGTGCAGTCGGGCACACAATTCGCGGCAGCGCAGATGGGTATCGCCAGCGATCAGCAACTCGCGCCGCTGAACGGCGCATTGGGCGCGTTTGCGGGTAATCTTGGCGGTGGCGCGCCTGGCGAAGCTGGCGGCATCGGCGGCTCGCCGCTGGCAACGATGAACACCGATGCGCAGACGTTGGCGCAGTCGTTGACCGGCATATTGCTCCCGGCGCTGACGTCGGTCAACGACTTCATCATGACGCAGCTGAACGTCCAGCTGGCGACGACAAACCTGACCATGGCGACGACAAACCTGACCATCGGGACGGACCTCCCGACGTCCATCGCGACAGCGGTTGAGAGTTTCCAGACGTTCGTCAGCGACGCGCTCGAACCCACTACGGGAGCGACCAGCGCACTGAACTCCGAGTTGCGAGATACGATCTCGCTCCTAGAGCGTCTCCGGGGCATGGGATTTGACACCGGTGGACTCCTGGGTGACGCCCCGTCGTACCAGCACGGCGGGGTGATTGGCCGGAACGTGGGAGACCCGGTGTGGATTCTCGCCCACGAGAACGAGATGGTCCTGAATCCAGACCAGCAGGCGCAGGTGGCCGAGCTCATCGGGAGTGGGAGCTTTCTATATGCCCCGCCAGCAGGAGACCACTACGAGATTCATCTCCACGTCGGCGCGATGCTGGGGCGTGAGGCGGATGCCTACCGGCTGGCCAACGAGTTGCTGCCTCACCTCAATCGGGCGAGGAGGGTACAGCGGTGGGACTGATCCAGACGCGGGTGTACGTTGATTTCGACGGCGACCTCGATTTCAGCGATGCCAATGAGGACATCACCCAATACGTGACCTCTCTGGTGGTCCAGAGGGGCACAGACCAGACGTTGAACGCTGGTTCGCTGGAATTGCAAGTGTTGGACGCCGACGGGCGATTCCAGCCACAGAATACCGGCGGGCCTTACGGCAGTGGCCTGATGATTGGGCGACGGGTACAGGTCGTGATGGGCGTGGGTGGCAGCGAAGTGTCGCAATTCTACGGTTTCATCACAGAAATCACGCCAGAGTACGTCGCCAGTGATGAACATACGCCAGTGCGCAGCATTCTGGCGTCTGACCTGTTATGTTTGCTTGGCATTCGCAAAGTGACCACTGGTACGCTGCTGAACAAGCTCACGGGCGAATTGATTGACCTTTTGCTGGACAATCTGGGCTGGGAGCCAGGGGTGGCGACGTTCGACCGCATCTACCTGGACACGCCGACGGCTTTGTTAGGTGGCTCAGGGGCGAGTTGGCGATACACCGATACGGGACAGACATTGATTCCTTACTGTCAATGGGAGAAGACGCCCATCGCGTCGGCCATCAGAGATATTGTGGAGGCTGAGCATGGGCTATTCTGGATTGGCAAGGATGGCTGGGTTCACTACGAAGACCGCCATCACCGCACAACTGACCGCACCAGCCTAGCGACATTGACCGATGACCATATCTCTGAGTTGGTATTGCGCTACACCGACCAAGACTTGTTCAATGTCGTTGAGGTTGTCGCGCATCCGCGCAGCGTCGGCACGGCGGCCAGCGTTGTATTTGATGCGATTGGCAATAACAACGGTCATGAGATCGAAGCGGGGGCAAGCCGTGAATATCCTGTGTCATATAGCGACCCTGTTTCGGGGCGTCCATGCGAGGCTACGGACATTGTGACGCCCGTTTCTGGGACGGACTATGCGGCGAACAGCGCGGCGAATGGTTCGGGCAGCAACAGAACCAGCGACATCGCCGTCACCTTTGAGGCTGATGATAATGAGCGGTATATGTTTACCGTCACCAACACCAGCGCCACGACGCTGTACCTGACCAAACTGCAATTGCGAGCCACGCCCCTGGTGGCCTACGATGCGGTATCGCAAACGGCGGAAGATGAGGCGAGCCAGGCGCAGTTCCTGGAGCGTGACCTGCCTGTGGACAGTTACCTGCTCAACAGTCCGACTGAGGCACAGGACTACGCCGATTGGTTGCTGATTCAGCACAAAGACCCGCACGCCAGGATTGAGCGATTGACGCTGTTTGACAGCAACTGGACAAATGCGTTGCAGATTCTCAACCGTGAGATTTCCGACCGCGTGACGATACAGAGCGACAAGTACAACATTAACGGCGACTTCTTCATAGATGGCATCTCGCTGGAAACTGACCTGGTAGCCGGCCAGGTACGGTGTGAATGGATGCTGAACGGTCTGGCGGCGGAGACACTATTCTTCACACTGGACGTAGATACATTAGATTCTGAGGCAGTACTGGGGTACTAGGAGGTCAATATGGCCTGGACAACACCGAGAACATGGGCAGTCAATGAGCAACTCACCGCAGCACTGATGAACCAACATGTGCGGGACAACCTCTCATACTTAAAGAGCACAATTGCTTCAATAAAGGATATTCACGCGAGCGGTTATGCTAATAAGGGCGACGCTTGGTCTGTAACCGGAAGCACATATCAGGCTATCACTGACCTGAGTGTGCAGATAACGACTACGGTGAAGTGCAACCTCTACGTTTTTCATGCCGGCTATGCAGGCGGAACGAATGGAGCGTATGTTAATATTTACATTAACGGAGAAGACCCCGGCGACCACAT
>Ga0208695_1000669_pt1 | contig 34880 bp, 23 predicted proteins | sample AD_UKC111_MetaG_FD_184449 | JGI IMG/M metagenome (GOLD analysis project Ga0208695, IMG submission 184449) | Active sludge microbial communities of municipal wastewater-treating anaerobic digesters from Hong Kong - AD_UKC111_MetaG (SPAdes)... | ecosystem: Engineered > Bioreactor > Anaerobic >...
GCACAGCAGTTGCCTGCGCATGCCACCGGCGAAATTCGCCGCGCTGCATCGGCAGTTAACTGCCGATGCAGCGCAAGTCAACATCACAAGCGAAACGATCAGTTAACCTTGCAAGCGGATTCTCGGAAGAATCGTTGGTATGGCTCGCGGGGGCAGGTCACCTGAGGCAAGCAACCACACCGCTATACATATTCATCGACGACCTTGATCGAGTCACCGCCGAGGAATTTTGTGCCGTCATACGATCAATCAAAGCAGTCGCGGACTTCCCCAATATCACCTATGTGCTTGCGTTTGATGCCGAAGTGGCTGACGAACAGTTAAAGCAGGCCGGGATCAAGCAGGGAGGCTAGTGAATGAAGAGCACGACCGCCCTCAAGAGTACGCTCATCTACACAGTCGGGGAGAGAAAGAGACGCTTGAATGGAATCAGAAACTGATCATGCGCTTCGCCCAGTCTTTGATTGGTTTGAGTGAGTATCAGGTGCGCAAACTACCTGGTGGCGATGCCTTCCTCGCTGTGGCCAACCGCTGCAACCTGAACGCGCTACCGAGTGCTTCATAGTATTCGCTTCACCATCAAGTGTTTGACGATATCGTGCGGATAGACGCAGTGCTCGTGCGCACTGACGTAACCAAGTGCGCGGTAGAAGTCTGGCGCCTGAAAGCTGAATGTTTCCAGGTAGAAATCAGTGCAGCCATGAGTCTGCGCATGGGCCTCAAAGGCGCGAACCAGGGCAGCCCCGACTCCGCGTCGACGGTGCTCTGGGGCAACCCACAGCTGCTGCAGTTCGCAACAGCGCCCCCAGCGTCGGCCTACTGCTCCGCCAACCACGCCACCGGCTGGGTCGCGGGCAAAGCAGGACAGCGGCGCCACTTCATGCAGCGGCGCAGCAGCGTCGTTGAACTCACCGATGCCGTTGTCAACGATGGCCGTTTCCGCGGGCGGACAACTGTCATGCGTCTGTATTGACAGGGTTGGCGACACCGGTGACTTTGCTGGTGCGGAGCGCGACTCAGACATCAGTTCAGGCCATCAATCAAACAGCGATCCCAGCAGGCTGCCGATACCATCGGTGACCAGATCGACGATGCCGTCGCCGGCGCTGGATGCGACCTCCCCAATGCTGTCGGCGACGCCGCTGCTGACTGCGTCGACCGCGCCGCTGCCAATGTCACTGGCGACACTGCCGATACTTTCGCTGAAGCCCGAGCTGCTGGCGCTGCTGAATACGCTGCCAATTTCGTTCAGCAACCCACCACCAGAAGCGGCATTGCCGGACGCGCCGAACAACACGTCGGTCGCCGATGGCAAGGCATCGCCCGCACCACTCAGGCCACTGGCGATCGACGACGAGGTGCCATCAGTAAAGATGTTGCTGCCGATTTGTGCAACACCGCTGCCGGCACCGGACAGGGCATTGCCCAAGCCCGACGCCAGACCTGAGCCGTTGCCGAACAGGGCGTCAGTCGCCGTGGGCAGCGCGCCAATCCCGGTATTGCCCACCGAGGATGCGCCGGAACCGATGGATTCAAGCAAACCGCCGGTCGCTGCCGTGCCCGTATCTGCCAGCACACTGCCCGCTGCACCACCGGCGGCCGCCGGCACCGCGCGGCTGCCGGCGTGGCCCACGCCTCGCGCGGCGGCTCGCCCGAGCGCAAAGAGAATGTCAGCAGCGAGATCGGCGGTGTCCCAATTGCTCCAGCCACCCGATGACGAAGAGCTGTAGCCGTAGCTTGGCGATTGCGCGGGGTACTGCGCCGGCACCTGCTTCTGTCGCTCCTGCAGATAGTGATCGATGGCCTTCTTCGCGGCTTCGCGGTCGAACACCGAGACCGGCGCGCGGCAGTATTCGCAAGCATCCGTCTTGCCGATATTGACCGGCGCCGCGCAGCCGGAACACTTGATCTGTTGCACGCTGGCCGCCAGTTTGGCGCGCTCTTGCTGCGTGAGTTCCCGCACGAACTGCTTCTCGGCGAGGAAGTTGTAGAACGTGGTGAGGCGGCCATGTCCCTTCGGGCAGGACTGATAGGCAAACCGCGTGTTCTTGACGCGATCATTGGTGAGCCGCATGCCGGTGCCGCAGGCAACACAGCGCAGCCCCTCACCGAACTTGCTGCTGGCGTTGCTGGAGGTGCCACCGCGCTCGTTGATAAGCTGGAACAGCGCTACCGTGCCATCGGGCGAGAGCTGTGAGCTTTCCCACTGATCGAACCAGATGGCGTTGCAATCGTGGCAAACGTCCAGTTCGACACTTTGACCGTAGTGGCCGGGCAGTTCGTAGAGCGACATCAGCGTGCTGCAATTGGTACAGCGCTTGTTCGACTGGCGACTTTGCAGTGGTGGAAATTGCGAGGCGGACATGACAGTTCCTGACGAACGCTAAATAGGCACCGTGTCGACGTCACTCAGTGAATGCGCGGCTGGCACCTCACGCGCCAGCAGCGGTAGAGACGCGACGGGCGATAGCTTAACGACAATCGCTTTACGTTGCCGATGTGGTGGTTTGCGTGCGACGAAGTGGATGTAGCAGCGACGAGGCCACTATTCGTCGGACGGATCGGCGTCGTTGCGCGCGCCCCATGGGCGAGCACGGCGGAAGGAGCTTTTGAAACCGTTGCGGGAACCCGATGGCCAGCTGCTGGCAGGCGTAGCTCCATCGGCTTCTATGGATGATGGCTCAGCCTGTTGCCGGCCTCTGTTGCCAGTCTGCTTACGATTGCCAAAGCTGCTGGACTTGCCGGCGGGCGAACGCAACGAGCTGGTGCGCGTGTATTCCTGCGGCGCCTCCGCGTCCCCGAAGAGTTCCGGCTCTGCCTGCGCCGCCGTGGTCGCTACCTTGTTGGCAGAAGCTGCTCGCCAGTTGCTGCGGCCTGACAGCCCGCTACGACGGGTGCCGTCGACCGCGGCCACAGGAACCCGTGGCACGATCTTGAACGCGTCACCAAGGTGGAAACCGCGCGTCAGCAAAAAACGAATCTGCTTCTGCCGGACCTTGTCGTCAGCTGGCGTCTCCCCGCCAAAACGTCGTTGCCACAGTGCCTGTGCGACTTCCGCATCGTCCTGCTCCAGCGCTTCCAGTGCAAGGCTTGCCGCATCCTTCTTGATTCCGGCCTCGGCAAGCTTGTTTTCAATATACCGGCGACTGGCTTGACCAGCGAGTCGCCGCACCATGGCCTCGGCATAACGTTCATCAGACTGCCAGCCGGCGGCGGCCAGATCGTCAAGAAGGCGCTCAATCTCGTCCTTCTTTTCGGCAGCGTTCACTGCATCCTGACTGGTTCGACGCGCTCGCGCCTGTGCCAGCTTGCGCAGCAACTCCTCGCGGGAATGCTCGCGCGTCGTCAGCAGGCGCAACGCCTTGTTGCGCAGCTTTTTTGCGGCTTCGAGCGTTTCAGCGTCGCTACGGTCCTTGCTCGCCATGAGCGGATTATTGATCGCTTGCGTCAGAACGGGAAGAGCGAGCGAGAGTTGCATGCGTATTCTCCGTTTTCGGTATGCGCGAGCGAGAACGTGCCCGCAGCCAACGCAGGCGTGCGCTTGCACGCAAGCAGTCACCGAGTTTCCAGCGCGAACCGGTCCTCATATGGCGCGCCACCTCCCATCGAGAACCTGGCGGACGCGCAACGAGCATGCCGGGGCTATTCGTCGTCCGGCGAGCCTTCGTCCTTGGAGACAGCCCCGCCAATGGTGATGCCGATCTTTTCGCGAATCTTGTTCTCGATTTCTCTGGCGAGGGCCGGGTTCTCGCGCAGGTATTCGCGGGAATTGTCCTTGCCCTGTCCGATGCGGTCACCCTGATAGCTGTACCAGGCACCAGACTTTTCGATGAAACCGTGTTCGACACCCATGTCGATGATTTCGCCTTCGCGCGAGATACCCTGGCCGTACATGATGTCGAACAGCGCTTCCTTGAACGGAGGCGAGACTTTGTTCTTGACGACCTTGACGCGGGTTTCGTTGCCGACGATCTCGTCGCCCTTCTTGATGGCGCCGATACGGCGAATATCCATACGCACCGAGGCGTAGAACTTGAGGGCGTTGCCGCCAGTCGTGGTCTCGGGGCTGCCGAACATGACGCCAATCTTCATGCGGATCTGGTTGATGAAGATGACCAGGGTGTTGGTGCGCTTGATGTTGCCGGTGAGTTTGCGCAGCGCCTGGCTCATCAGGCGTGCCTGCAGACCGGGGAGCTGATCGCCCATTTCGCCTTCGATTTCTGCCTTCGGCACCAGCGCTGCGACCGAGTCGATCACCACGATGTCCACGCCGCCAGAACGCACCAGCATGTCGGCGATTTCAAGCGCCTGTTCGCCGGTATCTGGCTGGCTGATCAGCATGTCAGGCACGTTGACACCGAGCTTGGCGGCATAGATTGGGTCGAGCGCGTTTTCGGCGTCGATATAGGCAGCCACACCGCCCGCCTTTTGAATTTCAGCGACGACGCTCAGGCAAAGCGTAGTTTTGCCGGATGACTCCGGACCATAGATTTCGACCACGCGACCACGCGGCAGGCCACCAATGCCGAGCGCGATATCGAGCCCCAGCGAGCCGGAGGATACGGCCTGAATGTCATGCTCGGCATTGCCTTCGCCCATCTTCATGATGGAGCCCTTGCCGAATTGTTTTTCGATTTGCGAGAGCGCAGCAGCCAGAGCTTTTTTGCGGTCGTCCATGGCGAGTTCTTTGGTCATTTTGGTCATCCTTGCATTGTAGGGAGGGCAATCTGCGCATTCCTCACGTGAGCGACCTCGTCAGGAATGGTGCCTCGCAGGTTGCCGAAATCGCGTCCGGCAAAACGACTTCGGGCTGGTGACTTCTATTTCGTGCTGACTTGCGTTTATTCCACAGCAAGCTTGCGTTTATTCACAGCACTGGATAAAATTCACTGTATGGATGCGCACTGTATAGCTTTACAGTATTCATGTCAAGCGGCGATGCGCAAGATTTCTGATTTCGTGGAGACACCGCATGCGCCCCTTGACCGCCCGCCAGGCTGAGATCCTTGCCCTGATTCAGGACTTCATGGAGCGCTCCGGCTTTCCGCCGACGCGCGCCGAGATCGCCGAGAAACTGGGCTTCAAGTCCGCCAACGCCGCCGAGGAGCACCTGCGAGCACTCGAACGCAAGGGCATCCTCGACATCCTTCCCGGCGCGTCGCGCGGCATCCAGTTGAAGCAATCCGGGTTGCCGGGGCTGCCGCTGATCGGGCGTGTCGCCGCCGGCTCGCCAATCCTCGCCGAGGAGAACGTGAAGTCGCGGCACAAGATCGACCCGGCGCTGTTCTCACCCGCGGCAGACTACCTGCTCAAGGTCAAGGGCGATTCGATGATCAATATCGGCATCATGGACGGTGATCTGCTCGCCGTGCACAAAACGTCCGACGCGCGCTCCGGGCAAGTCGTCGTGGCCCGTATCGACAATGAGGTGACCGTGAAGCGGCTCAAGCGCAAAGGCAATGCGATTGAGCTCCTGCCCGAGAACGACACCATGAGCCCAATCCCTGTCGACCCGACCGCGAGTGATTTTGCGATTGAGGGCCTGGCCGTTGGCGTGATTCGCTCGGGCGGCATTCACTAGGAGGCAGCGTGACGGCCGCGCGCCGTTGTGCCAAAGCGCCTGCATTGACTCAGCAGCTTTTTGTGGAAAGCCCAGTCTAATCTGGGCTAAACCCCAAAATCTACGGCGAATCGACTTTTTGCCTATTCGCCCTCCAAGCCCTATTTGAATGCGGGTTTCCGGGAAAGGTTGTTAACCTGCCAGCACGCCGTGTGCAGCCAGCGCGGCGGCCACACGCTCCGGACAGTCGATCAATTCTGCCTGCCAGCCGCGCGCACGCGCTGCCGCGACGTTCGCAGCTGAGTCATCCAGAAACAGCGTCGCCGACGGATCGAGCGCATAGCGCCGCTCCAGTGCCTCGTAAATGGCTGCATCTGGTTTCGACAGTTGCTCACGCCCGGAGAAGATGCCGCCCTCGAAGCGGGCGATCCAGGGGCAGCGATTCTCCAGCACACCGGCAAACGCTACCGGCATGTTGGAGAGGTACAGCACACGGTGTTGCTGCGCATTTCTGGCCGTGCCTGCGTCACCGGTCGCACCCGTCAGCGCAACCACAGCAGCCACCGAATCGTGCAGCACCGGCAATACGTGCGGAATCCGGTCAATGAACGCCTGCAGCGCTATGCGGTCAAGGTCGAGCCGGGCAGCCGTACGCGCGGCGAGCTCATCACTGTCAAGCAGCCCGCGATCAAAGTCCTGCCAGTCCTGATGCTCGATCATCGCCAACGCCAGCTCAGCGGGGGTCCGTGATAGCTGATCACGACCGGGATAGTGCTCAACGATCAAGCGGACCGGGTTCCACTCGACCAGTACATTGCCAAAGTCAAAAACAACATTCATCGCGAAAGCATAGGGCATGACACGTGGCGGCCCGGCACCAGGATCTGTAACGTTGTGATGAAATGCGTCGGCAACGACAAATTCCGCAAATCATGGTTACGCTGAACGCTGATCTCTTTGAATCACTTCTGGGAAAACGTCTCTCGGTCGACGCTCACGGTGGCGTGGAGATGTGGTCCATTGACAGCGTGACGCGTCGCGCGCAACACGCGGCGCGGACCGATCAGCCGTTCAATGTCTACCTCACTGCACCGGCGACCAACGACCGGCTGCAAGGGATGCGTCGGGGCGTGTTGCCCGACGGCGAAGCGATTGATTTCTTCGCCGTGCCGATTGGCGCAACGGCCGACGGCGTCAATTACGAAATCGTCTTCAACTAGCCGCCGGCTTCGCCGCGGCCAGATCATCCGGCTCGCGGCGCATGTAGAGATAGATACCCCGGGCTTCAACCTCGCGGAAGCCCTGGCGCTCATACAGCCGCCGCGCTGGATTGAACGGTTCAACGTGTAGCGTCGTCGGCAATCCAGCTGCGCCGGCGATTTCAACGAGGGCACCGCTGATGGCGCCGCCGATCCCACGGTTGCGACAGTGCTCAAGCAGGGTAATTTCCATCAGCCGCAGCTCGCCCGACGTGCGGGTGAAATACAGTCGCCCGACCGGTGCCTCATCCAGCCACACGATCAGCAGGTTTGCGGTCGGGTAGTGCTTGACGTAGTGCGCATGCTGCGAATCAAACTGCCAGCGGCAGAACGCCGCCTTCTGCTGTTCGGTCCAGTCGACCGCCTGACGCAGTTCATCGGCACGCGTCAACGCGTAAAGAGACGCGGAAAAGTCGAGATCGGCAGGCGTTTCGGCACGGAGATCAACGCGGACGCCGGGCAACGCGACGCGTAATCGCGCGAGCAGCGCCGCTACATCGGCACCGCTTTGCAAATCCGGGGTCAAATCAGCTCGCCGTGAACCGCGAAACTGATGTACGGGAAGTCCAGGCCATTCAGTCGCGATTGCCGCACGGGAGCGCGAACATCACCGGTGAACGCGTAGTCTGCCAACGCCGGCGGGGAACCGGTCGCCGCACGCGGGCCTGCCAGTACATACACGCCCGGCTTCAACTGCGGTCCGCTGCCGCTGGCCATGAAACTGAAAAACGCTGAGGCCCGCTTGCCGTTTGTTGCCGAGGTATGGGTAACCTCAAAACCGGCGAAGGCGTTGTCATGCGCAGTAAACAGCACTGACTGGCTGGTTCCGCCAAGACGTTTGGGGGCGTGCGACCACAGATCATGCCGCATCACGGTGCTGTCGGATGCGATGTGCACCGCTACGATTTGCAGCAAATCGTCCGCCAGTGCGCCGGCGCCCGCAGCAAAGCCGCGGAAGGAGACGTCACGAATGGGGCTCAGCACGGCTTCGCGCCCCGTCACGGCGATCTTTGGCGCAGCCACCATGTTCGGCATCTCGGCAAATCGCGCGAGCGCAAACGGCAGACTGCCGCCGAGATCGCGCGCCACGACCGACTCCGCGATCAGCGCGCGGCCACCGCCCTTTGGCACGCCAGCCAAGTCCACCGAGCTCGGCGCCGTCCAGATTGAGCTCGCGCCCGCCACAGCGACACCCGCCGTGGTGGCTGCTGATACCGACAAAAATCCCCGTCTGTCCATCTTCTTTTGTTCCAATCACCAAGCTTCGCAGCTTACCCGACTATGTTCGCGGTGGGTAGACGCCTTGCAGTGCAATATTGAAATAGAACGTCAAATACGGCTGCATATTGTTGTGCGGCTGACTGCCGCCCGCAGGCGCAAGCGCCGAGGGCGAGAGTTGAGTCAGCGCGTTGGGTGATGCATAGAGATTGCCTCCCGTTGAGCGCGCCATCGCTTCAGTCGAATTTGGAATGCGGTCTTCACCAATATCGTTGTAGGTATTCAGCGCGTGAACGTGCGAAGGAATCTCGGACTCAATGAGCGAGACGGTATCGGAGCCGCCTGTCTCACCAAGATCATGCAGCGAAAGACCGGGCCCCTGACCCGGATGCATCGGCGCAGACCCCTGCAAATTCGGCAACGCAAAGTTGCTCTTGCCGTCGCCGCCGTAGGTCGTGCCCAACAAGGAAAACAGTGCGGTGTTCTGCGACAAAGGCAGGATTTGCCCGTCGCAAAATGCCCAACCCTTGGGCGCAAAGTTGAAGGGAAAGATTCGAATTTCAGCTACGAATGGATCCATTGTCTGCTCCTAGGTCGGTGACGGGAAAATACCGAACAGCGAAATGACGAAGTTCACGCACAGATACGGCTGAAAATTGTTGTGTGGCTGGCTACCGCCGGTAGCAGTGATTGATTGCGCGCTCAGCGGCAGCGTTGGCGAAGCCGCAAAAAACGGGGTAGCCGTCAGCGGCGTCCCGATCACATTGCCAGACGCATTGGGCACGGTGTTTTGATCGGTCGACGCGAGGAACGGGTGCGAGTGCGACGGGATCTGCTGCGCACTCAGCGTGACCTCCTCAGCGCCGCCCGTTTCGGCAAGGACAAAGCTGTTGCCCTGGTGCAAGGGCAGTCGACCGCGAAGATCGGGCAAGGCGAAGGTCGATTGACCGTCTCCACCATACGTGGTGCCAATGAGGTTGAAGAGCGTTTCGTACTCGGAAATGGGCAACAGCTGCCCCTCGCAGAACATCCAGCCAGCGGGCGCGAAATTGCCCGCAAACATGCGGACCTCGCCAACATACGGTTGTGCCATTGGGTCGTCTCCTTAGGTCGGGCTGGGGAAGATGCCCTGCAGGGCGATGCAGAAGCTCAATGTAAGGAATGGCTGCATGTTCAGGTGTGCCTGACTGCCGCCTACGTTACCGACGGTGGCGGGGGCCAGCGTAGTAGGGTTGGTCAGCGGACGGTAGGCGTCGTAGTTGCCAGAGTTGGCCAAAGTCAAACTGTTGGCCGGCACCGCAGCAGTGCCGGTGATGTTGCTCGCTTGCACCCGGTGGGTGTGAGTAGGAATCTCCGAAATCGACAACGTGTGTGCCTGCTCACCACCACGTTCGCCTAGCGTATGCCCCCCGCCGACATGAATCGGGACCCGCCCACGGTTGTCCGGCAGCGCGAAATTGACGCGGCCATCCCCCCCAAACGTCGTTCCAAGCAGTGAGAACAACGCCTGGTTCTGATTGATGGGCAATAGCTGCCCATTGCATAGCGCCCAGCCCTTCGGCGCGAACCCAAAACTCATGATGCGAATTTCGCTTAGAAACGGTTCAGCCATGTTGTTCCTTGATCAGTTGATGGTCGCGACAAACAGCAAGTGGTTCAGTCTCGGTTACGGCAGCGCAGGTGCGGTCGGCGTGGTACAGGCAATGCCGGTCAAGCCCACCGTACCCAGCACCTCCGTCGTCACGCCTGGCGTCGTGTGATTCGCGGCGAGCACTGCTGAAGCGTTAGCACCGGAGCCAAACAGGTTCGCAATGGCAGTACCTGCCTGACGAACGCGGAGGTCGGCGGACCCTGATGCAGTGATCGCGTTGTTGCCCGCGACATGCATGCAGGCATTCGACGCCTGTCTCGCCTGTACCACCAGTGCATTTAGAGAGAGCGCCGGGTCGGTCCATGACACAGCGTTGTTCAGCACCGTGGCGTGGAAGTTCGGGCTTGTATTGACATCCGGAGTGTCAACCAGAAGCCCCCGCGCCGAGCCGCCGGTGCTGTGTTGAGTGATGGTGTTGTCATGCACATGCACAAAACCCTGCGATGCCGCACCGACCGTGCTCGTGAGGAAGGCGATCACCGAGTGATTGGTTGACGACTGCGGTGTGGTGACGACGTTATTGCGGATGCGCGCATGGAGCCTCGACGTGGCTGTCGCATTGCCCGGCGTTTGACCGACGAAGATAGCCGTACCGCCGAAGCCCGTCGTCGCGGTGCCCGGGACGAGATTGTTGTTGATGTCGACAAAGAGTTGGCCATTGCTACCGTTGGAGAACAGCACCCCCTCATTGCCCTGCGACGTCTTCGACCAACGCGAATTCTGCAGTGTGAAGTGGACGGTTGAAGAGCCGTTGGCGGCAGCCTGAATCGCCTGCGACTTGTTGTCGTCGAACTGGCTGTTGTCAACCAGCACGCGGCCCACGGCTGTGCCTTGCAGCTCCATCTGGATGCCATCGGCCCCTCCGCCAACACTGTTGCTCTTGACGACAGTTCGCGTGACGGTGAGGCCAAAATTGTTGCTCTGGCCATAAATCTCGACGTTGTGTTCAATGCCGCCCTGAATCCAGCTGTCAGTGATCGCATTGCTGCCGATCAGGCCGTTGACGCCTGCTACCGGTGGAGCGGCGGACGGTTGATCCAGCACGCCGAACACCAATGGTGCATCCTGTCCGGCCGTGGTCGCGCCAATAGTGCCGTCGATGACGCTGTTGCTCAGCGAGAAGTTCGTGGTGTTGGTCGCGTAGATGCCAAAGTTGTGCGCCGAGGTGCCGGTAATCCGCATGCGCGTCAACGACACGTTCGCGGCATTGTTCAGACGAATGCCGGTCGCTGCGTTCTGGATGGTGCCGCCGGTGCAATCGGAAGTCACCGGTGCGGTAGCAACAGTGTTCTTGCTGGTCACCGTCCCGCCGCAGCTACCCGAAGAGTTACCCGTCACCGTCAGGCCACCCGCACCGGTGCCATTGAGGTTGATGCCGGTGCTCGCGCCGTTGACGCTAATGCTCCTGAACGTCAATCCCGCCGCCCCAATCGTAGTGTTGACGACGTTCAGTGCCGGCCCGGTCGTCGTGGTGATGGTGTTCCCGGTTCCCTGGACGGTTACCGCCCCGCCACCGCTGGCGCTGAATGCACGCCCCGAGGTCGTGGTGAGGGCCATCCCGCCACCAGTGAAATCAGCGCTGGCATTGGCAAAGTCAACAGCGTTCGCGGTGCCAGTACTCATATTGATGCCAGCGACCGTAATGCCGCTCGCACCGCTCACAGCAGAGAGCGTCCCGGTAAGCACCGGACGATTGGCCGTGGCTGCAATGGTAAGCCCGCCGACCGTGAGACCGGCCGCTTCGCCACGCAACGACTGCGAGGACTTGAGCGTGTAGGCTCCTGCCGTGGAACCGGCGCCGAAGTAGACGTAGATGTAGGCACTGGTGGCCGGGCCTGCGCCGGACAGCGCCGAACCGAGACCGCTGGCCCCCATGTTGTTGAACGGCGACTGCGACCTACCGTCACCGCCACCTGCAGCAGAGCTATTGACGTACCAGACGATATTGCTGATGTTGAAGGTAATCGTCGCAGTGCGCGACACGCCGTTGGATGTGCCGGTGTAGACGTAGGTGTCAGTACCAGTCGATAGACCCACGGGCGGTGTGTACGTGAGCTTTCCTGCAGCGTCGATGGCCACTGACCCGCCCCCCGTGGTGGCGGCGCCTGTTGTTGTGGTCAGCGTGATGGCCACGTCCGACGTGTCATTGGCAAGAATGCCAGTTGCTGCTGCCGTAGACGGCGTGGTGGGTGCTGAGTGGCCAGCGACCACCAGTTGCGTATTACCGACAACGTTGTAGTTGTCCGCCTGCAGATTTGGACCAACCGTCACCGTTTGTTGCGCCTGCGGGGCCGGATACCACGTCGCATCACCCGCCTGATTGGCATTGATGACACAGTTACCGGTTCCGATAAAAGACACAACCGCGCCAGCAATGGTGCAAACCGAACTCGACGTCGCGTCGATACTGAAGGTCACCGGCAGCGCGGAGGTTGCCGTGGCCGTAACCGTATAGGTCGGGCCCTGGTATACCGCGAGCGGTGCAGCGGATGTGAAGGTGATGGTTTGCGCGCGACGCACGGTGAACGACTGCTGTACCTGCGGCGCAGCGTAGTAACTGCCATTACCGGCCTGGTTGGCGTTGATCACGCAAGTGCCGGCACCGATAAACGACACCGTCGATCCCGCAACAGAGCACACGGTCGTGGCGCTGGCATCGATCGAGAACGTCACAGTGAGCCCAGACGTCGCTGTTGCAGTGACAGCGTAGGTTGCTCCGCCGACAGTCGGCGTTGCGGGTGGCGACGATGTGAAGCTGATCGTCTGCGCATTCTTCACGATGAACGACTGCTGCACCTGCGGCGCGGCGTTGTAGTTGGTGTTACCGGCCTGGTTGGCGTTGATCACGCAGGTGCCAGCGCCGATGAACGATACCGTCGACCCCGAAACCGAACAGACCGAGGCCGCGGATGCGTCGATGGTGAACGCAACGGCGAGACCAGACGTGGCAGTGGCAGAAACGCTGTACGAAGCGCCGCCAGCGGTCGGTGTCGCTGGCGCCGACGACGTGAAGCTGATCGTCTGGTTGGCTTTAGCGACCAGGAACGATTGCTGCACCTGCGGTGCGGCGTTGTAGTTGCCGTTACCGGCCTGGTTGGCGTTGATCACACAGGTGCCGGCGCCGATGAACGACACCGTCGCCCCGGACACCGAGCACACCGAAGCTGCCGATGCGTCAATGGTGAACGCAACCGGCAAGCCCGACGGCGACGCGGTGGCCGTCACCGTGTAGGTCGCCCCGCCGAAGACCGCTGCCGGCGCTGCGGACGTGATGGTGATGGTCTGATCACCCTTCGCCACCGCAAACGTCTGCTGCACTTGCGGTGCCGCGTTGAAGTTCGTGTTGCCCGCCTGATTGGCGTTGATCACGCAGGTGCCAGCACCGATGAACGATACCGTGCTGCCCGCGATCGAGCACACCGCAGCTGCCAATGGGTCAATGCTGAAAGCCACCGCGAGCCCTGATGTCGCTGTCGCCGTCACCGTGTAGGTCGCTCCGGCAACCTTCGCGCCCACCGGCGCCGTCGAGGTGAAGCTGATCGTCTGGTCATTCTTGGTCACCGCGAACGATTGCTGCACCTGCGGCGCTGCGTTGTAGTTCGCGTTGCCAGCCTGGTTGGCGTTGATCACGCAAGTGCCGACACCGTTGAAGGTCACCGTCGAGCCAGCGATCGAGCACACCGCAGTTGCCGATGGATCAATGGTGAAGGTCACCGACAGCCCGGAGCTGGCCGTCGCTGTAACGTTGTAGGTGGCACCGGCAACCTTAGCCGCCGTCGGTGCCGTCGAGGTGAAGGTGATCGTCTGTGCCGCTTTCGATACTGTGAACGACTGCTGCACCTGCGGTGCAGCGTTGTAGTTGGCGTTGCCGGCCTGGTTGGCGTTGATCACGCAGGTACCCGCCCCGATGAACGACACTGTAGCGCCGGAGATCGAGCAAACCGACGCTGCGGACGCGTCAATGCTGAACGCGACCGGCAAGCCCGATGGCGATGCAGTGGCCGTGACCGTGTAGGTCGGACCACCCAGCTGGGCGCTGGCGGGCGCGACGGATGTGAAGCTGATGGTCTGGTCGCCTTTGCCGACTGTGAACGACTGCTGCACCTGCGGTGCGGCGTTGTAGTTGCCGTTACCGGCCTGGTTGGCGTTGATCACACAGGTACCGGCGCCGATGAACGACACCGTCGCCCCGGACACCGAGCACACCGAAGCTGCCGATGCGTCAATGGTGAACGCAACCGGCAAGCCCGACGGCGACGCGGTGGCCGTCACCGTGTAGGTCGCCCCGCCGAAGACCGCTGCCGGCGCTGCGGACGTGATGGTGATGGTCTGATCACCCTTCGCCACCGCAAACGTCTGCTGCACTTGCGGTGCCGCGTTGAAGTTCGTGTTGCCCGCCTGATTGGCGTTGATCACGCAGGTGCCAGCACCGATGAACGATACCGTGCTGCCCGCGATCGAGCACACCGCAGCTGCCAATGGGTCAATGCTGAAAGCCACCGCGAGCCCTGATGTCGCTGTCGCCGTCACCGTGTAGGTCGCTCCGGCAACCTTCGCGCCCACCGGCGCCGTCGAGGTGAAGCTGATCGTCTGGTCATTCTTGGTCACCGCGAACGATTGCTGCACCTGCGGCGCTGCGTTGTAGTTCGCGTTGCCAGCCTGGTTGGCGTTGATCACGCAAGTGCCGACACCGTTGAAGGTCACCGTCGAGCCAGCGATCGAGCACACCGCAGTTGCCGATGGATCAATGGTGAAGGTCACCGACAGCCCGGAGCTGGCCGTCGCTGTAACGTTGTAGGTGGCACCGGCAACCTTAGCCGCCGTCGGTGCCGTCGAGGTGAAGGTGATCGTCTGATCACCCTTGGCAACGGCAAATGTCTGTTGCGCTTGCGGGGCGGCGTTGAAATTGGCATTGCCAGCCTGATTGGCATTGACAACGCACGAACCTGCACCAATGAACGACACGGTGCTGCCAGAGATTGAGCAGACCGCTGCCGCTGTTGCATCGATCGTGAATGTGACGGGCAAGGCGGACGGCGCCGCAGTGGCAGTGACGGTGTAAGTGGCGCCAGCGACCTTGGCGTTAGCCGGTGCAGCGGACGTGAAGGTGATTGTCTGGTCACCCTTTGCCACCACGAACGATTGTTGCACCTGTGGGGCAGCGTTGTAGTTGGCGTTGCCGGCCTGATTCGCATTGACAACGCAGGTACCCACGGCGATGAACGAGACAGTGGTGCCCGAAATTGCGCACACTCCGGCAGCCGATGCATCAATGCTGAAGGCAACAGGCAATCCGGACGGTGCAGCGGCAGCGGTAACCGTATAGGTTGTACCAGCGACTTTAGCGTTGACTGGTGCGGTGGAAGTGAAGGTGATTGTCTGGTCACCCTTCGCTACAAGGAAGGTCTGCTGTACTTGCGGCGCTGCGTTGTAATTGGTATTGCCGGCCTGGTTGGCGTTGATCACACAGGTGCCAGCACCGACAAACGACACCGTCGTTCCGGCGATTGAGCACACCGCAGCTGCCGAGGCATCAATAGTGAACGCAACGGGCAGGCCCGATGGCGAGGCCGTGGCAGCCACGGTGTAAGTAGCCCCCGACACCTTGGCACTAGCCGGTGCAGTGGAAGTAAAGCTGATCGTCTGGTTGCCCTTGATCACGGCGAACGACTGCTGTAGCTGCGGCGCCGCGTTGTAATCTGCATTCCCGGACTGGTTGGCATTGATGACACAGGTGCCGACCCCGGTAAATGACACTGTTGCGCCGGTGATCGAACATACGGCGGTCGCCGTTGCATCGATCGTGAACGCCGGCGTCAATCCGGACGATGCAGTGGCCGTAACCGTGTAGGTGGCCCCGCCGACCGACGCATTGGCCGGAGCCGTCGAGGTGTAAGTAATCGACTGATTTGCCTTGACCACATTGAGAGTGAACGGCTGCGCTGCGGGCGCACCCACGCCGTTGCTTGCCGTGAACGTCAGGGCATAGGTATTGACTGCATTGCTAGCCAGCGTCGGGGTGCCGGCAAGCGTGCCAGTCCCGTTGCCGTTATCGACATAGGTCATGCCGGCGGGTAGCGCGGCACCACCACGGGCAATTGCCGGAACCGGGTAACCCGTCGCATTGACCGTGAAGCTGCAGGCGGCGCCGACTACACAAGTCGTGCTGTTGGCGCTGGTAATGGCCGGTGCCTGATTGACTGTAAGAGAGAAGTTCTGGACTGTATTTGGCGCGATGCCGTTGGCGGCGGTCAGCGTGATTGGATAAACGCCACCGGTGCCGGCGGCGGGCGTGCCGGCCAGCGTGCCAGTCAACGGTGTTCCGGGACCGTTGTACACAAAGGTCACGCCGCTGGGCAAGGTACCCGACTGCGTGATTGACGTGGTCGCCGGTGTTGCAGTGGTGGTGACCGCGAAGCTGCCTGCAGTGCCAACTGTAAAGGTTGTATTGGCGGCGCTGGTGAACGTCGGTGGCAAACCGAGGTTCAGCGTGAACGACTGCGTCGCATTCGCGCCAAACCCGTTGCTGGCGGTCAGCGTACAAACGTACGTACCGCCTTCGCCGAGGCTCGGGTTACCGGCAAGAGTCGCCGTATTGTTGCCATTGTTGGTAACACTGATGCTCGGTGGCAAGGCGGGCGAGCATGCGCTTAACGCAAAGGTTGCAGGCGGAACGGCGGTCGCTGTGAAGTTGAAGCTGTTGGCCTGCGCCGGGATGAACGTAGCGGTATTGGCGCTGGTGATTGTCGGTGGCAGCTTGACGTCGAGGGTTACAGTCGCACTGGGGGAATCAAGTGCGCCGTCGTTGACCCTGAAAACCAGAGAGTCAGTGCCGCCGTAGCCAGCATTGGCCGTGTAGGTGAGGTTAGGCGCCGTGCCCGTCAGGTTGCCGTGAGTGGGCGGCGTGATCACCGTATAGGTCAGCGGCGAACCTTCGTAGTCGGTGCCGGACAGTGTGACCGGGGTGACGACACCGGCGACAGCAACAACTGTCTGCGCGTTGGCAACCGGCGGCGAGTTAAGCGCAGCATCGATCCGGAAGTAGAGACTGGGTTCATCATAGGTGGCATAGAGCGCCGACACGTCCGTGCCAGCAGGCGCGTCGCCCAAAGGATCAGTAGCCAGTGCCGTCACACCTGACCAGTCTGTAATCAGACCATCGCGCACGATCGCTGCAATGATCTGCCCCGAAAGCGAAACGGCAAATACTGCGACCACCACAAGCTGCATGCCGTGCCAGCCGCGTCGCCGGGCGTACCAGACCGCGAGCGCAAGCAGTAACGCGGTGAGCCCCAGCGCCACCGTGGACAGCGTCGGCACCACAATCGGCGGCGGTGCATCAAACAGGATCGGTGTCCCGTTGCTGGACAACACTGCGTCGGCACCAGCAATACCGTCAGCCCCAGCAGTCGTCAGACCGATCCGCATCTTGAGACCCGAACGCGGCAGGTAGGCGTTCGGGATGTAGGTCTCTACCGCCGACGTACCGTTTGCACCGAAACCGCGCGCCACCGGGTAAGCCGCACTGTCAAGCGTAACCGGCGCCGACAGGCTGGAGCCGGTGCAGGACTGCAGGGTAATGCCCGTCACCCGGTAGCCTGTCGAGTTGGCGACTACCGTCGTATTGAGCACCAACTCAACGCCGGCAAACGACCCATCAGCCGTACTGATGGTGCAGCCAGAATTGATGTTGTTGTCAGTATCGAGCAGCACACCGAAGGTGGTTGTTGCAGCCCCGGCGACCATTGATCCCGCAAGCGCCGAGGCCGTCACCACCGCGCCTAACATCGCTTGCGCCCACCGCCAGCGGGCGGTCAAAGCCAGCGCGGTGCGCGCGCCGCCAACATGATGGTTGTGATCATCGCTGCCAGACGATTCGGTCAGATTCATATTTCCCCCGCAATTGCGTCGCCCCACCTCCGGCGTGGCGCTGACGATTGCATCGCCCGTTTTGGGCGTAAACAGACAAGAATAGTAATCGGGAAAGTCCTAGGGACCAACACATTTGATGACACCGTCACAATCGTGACCATGCACGCAAGCGCCTTGAATGACGCTGCAGACTCCATTTTGGACGCCGCAATGTCACCAACACATCGGAGCGCGCCGCTATGATCGACGCCAACATCAGAAACCAAGCCTGCAGACCCGGCGCCATGCGACCGACACCAACACCGACGCCCCTCGACCGAATCCCGTTTCTCAGGTTGCTCGGCATGCAACAGCATGAAGCGGCATCAGGCCGCTCCCGTTTGTGCTTGCCGGACCTGCGCGAGGAATTCTGCAACCTGATTCCCGCTGCACATGGTGGCGTACTGATGACTTTGCTCGACGTAGCAATGGCGCGTGCGGCTACATCGCTGCATTCGGCAGCCTCGCACAGTGTCGTGACTGTCGAAATGTCGACTCGCTTTATCAAACCGGGGCGTGGCCCGCTGACTGCCGAAGGCCGTGTCCTCCATGCCGGAAAATCCCTGTGTTCATGCGAAGCGCATGTTCATGACGCTGACGGGGATCTGGTTGCCAGCGCGATGGGCACCTTCAAATTCTGGCGTTCGCCGCCGGGCGACGTCGAGTAGTCACGCCGACCACAACACACTGACGAGCCCTGCCAGCGCGAGCGCGGCGAGTACAGCCAGCACGGCGCGACGAAAACCGGCCTCAGAGACCTGGTGAAAGCCCCGCGAACCGACCGCGATGCCTGCCAGCAGGGGAAGCGCGAGCCATGTTGCCCGCGTAAACGTCTCCGCAGTCACTATCCCGTGCCAGCTGCCCCATGACAGCGAGTACAGGGCGCTGCCGAAGAACAGCACGATCAGCGTCGCCCGCAAATTCCTGGCTGGCAGCGAAACGGCGAACAGCATCACTGATGCCACCATCCCGCCGAGCGACGATGCGCCTGCGAAGAAACCCGCGACAAAGCCGGTCCCGAAACGCATCTTGAACCCGTCGGGCAAGTTCGGCCGACGGTTGGCCAGCAGGCAAAGGCAGGCAATCAGCAACAGTGCGCAGCCCCCTGCGCGAATGGACGCCTCTGGCAAGTAGGCCAGTGCTGCAACGCCGAGGGGAATCGACAGCAGGTACGCGGCAGCCATCGGCGCCAGCCATCGCCAGTCGACGTCTCGCCACACGGTGGGTATCAGCGCGATGCTCGCAATGACCTCCATCGTTTGCGCAGTGGGGATGATCAATCGGGGCGAAATCACGAAAGACGCGCTGGCAACGAGAACCGCAGACAACCCGAACCCGGAGAAGCCACGCACCAGACCAGCTAGAAACGAGCACGCGGCGAGCACCAGCAAATGTTGTGGCGCGGAAGAAAGCAAATCCATCACGGGACATTAGCGCACTGGCCGCGTTTATCCGGCACCGCTGTCCGCTTTCGCATCATAGTGTGGCGATCGGCCGTTGGTGGACAGCATGGACCAGACACGGTCGGCACTTCTGCCGCAAGACTGATGACTCCACTGCTGCGGTTCGGTATCGCATTTCGATACGTGACAGCCCGTCGCACGCAACCTCGCGCTGCGCGGTGGCCTTTCCGGCATCTGCATGAAAAAGTTCGCTCCGTCTTCAACACTGAAAGCGAATCAAAACATGCACACCCCGAACGTAATCATCCACCGTGACACCGGCGCCTGGCGCCTTCAGGTGTGGGTGTCGTTCGCCATCGCAGTATTTCTGTGCACGACCGGGCTGTCGTATCTGCCCGGACAGGACATTGACCGCGCCTTCATGATCATGGGCTATCTGTTCTGTCTGTCAGCCACCTTCGTGCTGTCGAAATTCGTGCGCGACAACCAGAGTCAGAAGGCCGACACACCGATGTGGCGCTGGGTGGTCTACGGCGCGTTCTTCCTGGCCATGGCCCTCACCGGCTGGGGGCTCTGGCGCATGAACATTAACGAGACCTACAAAGCGTTCCTGCTGGTCAGCTGGCTCTACCTCATCACCTCAACCTTCACCCTTGCCAAGACCTTGCGTGATGGCCATGACGCCGATCTTGCCGAAGCTCGTCTGCAGGGCCGCACCGGCGCAGCGCTGCCATCGCAAAGCATGCAGTAAACCCCGTTCGTCCCATTACCGCACCCATCTCAACAAGGAGACGTCATGACTACCCGCACCAATTTCAACGACCGTCGCTCGCCGACCAGCCGTTTGCTTCTACGTTTCAGCTCGTCCACGGCGTGGCTGGTTGCTGCTGCAGCGATTGCCCTGTCACCATTGACCGCTCATGCGCACCGCGACGACGGGCTATCAGCGCTCAGCGCACTCTCAGCACTGCCGGTCGCATCAGTAGTCGTGGCTGGCAGTGCCGCAGCAGGCGCGAGTGCAGCTGCCGTAACCTTGCCTGTGGCACTTTCGGCAGGAGGCGCAGTGCTGGTGGTGAAGTCCATCGAGATCACGGCACGCGGCACGCTCTGCGTGCTCGAACGTGCTTCCGATGGCGCGCGCGTCAGCCTTGAGTTTGCCGGGCGCAGTTTTGAACGCACGGTATTGAGCGTCGGCAAGTCGGTGCAGCTCAGTGTGCTCGCGTCCGGCACGGTGCTCTCAGTGCTGGGCGAAGCGATCGCTTTTGTGCCCAACGAGCTCGGCCGCGCCCTGCTGCACAACGAACAACTCACGTACTGATGAGCTCTCAACCATGAACTCGATTTCTCCCCTCATCGCAGCTGTATTGGCTGCGCTTTGCCTGATGAGTGCGCCAGCACAGGCCGGCCGCTCCTGTGAAACAAAGCCGGCAGATTCCCGCACCGTCGAAAAGGGATTGACGCTTGCTGAGCGCGCCAACGCCGCACTCAACGCCAGTGGCGCCAGGGTCGTGTTGCTGGCGCGGGCCGGGCAGGATCTCAACCGTTACGGTTTGCGCTATTCGCATCTCGGCTGGGCTTATCGCGACGTCGAGGGCCGTTGGCGGGTCGTGCACAAACTCAATGTGTGCGGCACTGCCGATGCGTCGATCTACCGGCAGGGGCTCGGCGAGTTCTTTCTTGACGATCCCTATCGCTATGAGACTGCCTGGGTGGTGCCAACGGCCGAAGTACAGGATCGACTGCATGCGCTGCTCAGCGACGGCAACCGCGTCACCGCGCTTCATGTCAAACCGTACAGTATCGTGAGCTATGTCTGGGCGGAAAAGTACCAGCAGTCAAACCAGTGGGCGCTGGAGACACTGGCGCTGGCGATGGACGGCGAGATACGTAGCCGTGCGCAGGCACAAGCCTGGTTGCGCTACAAGAACTATCAGCCGACCACACTGACGCTCGGACCGTTGACCAGACTGGGCGGACGCATCGGCGCAGCAAATGTTGCGTTTGACGACCATCCCAATGAAAAGCGTTTCTCCGACCGCATCGAGACGGTCACCGTTGATTCGATGTTTGCCTGGATGCAGGCAGCGCGGCTGGGAGGCGTGCCGCAGACGCTAAGGCTTTAGGGGCAAGACTTGCGGCGCGCTACACTGCCAGCCTTCCATCTGCGGGGAATGCACCGTGAAGTCGCAACCAAATCTGATCCGTTACCTGCTGGCCCTGTTGCTGATGTGCTGCGCGACTGTCGCGGCGGCGCAGGACAAGGCGGTCTATCACATTGACAACGCTGCTGCCCAGGGCCTCAAGGGACTGCGCAACATCCGCAATCACCTCGACACTGCGCCAGACACCAAAATCATCGTGGTCACCCACGCCGAAGGCGTCGACATGCTGATGGAAGGCGCGAAGGAGGAACGGAGCAAGACCGAGTACGCGCCGCTGGTATCTGCGCTCAAGGCGCGCGGTGTGAAATTCGAAATCTGCGAGATCACGCTCAAGAACCGCAACCTGAAGAAAGACCAATTCATCCTGGATGCCGACTACACGCCGTCCGGCGTGGTGCGCATCGCCCAGTTGCAAACGCGCGACCACTACGCCTACATCAAGCCCTGAGCGCCTGTACAAGGCCGAGACCAGATGCCCGCTACGTGCGGGCATCGTCTTTTTTGATTTCCGGACTTTGTTGACATGCACGGACTACATCTCACCGCCGACCTATTCGACTGCGCCGCCACCCGCGAACTGATGACCGATCGTGGTGTGCTGCAGGAGGCCTGCATTCGTCTGGTGCGCCGCTCGGGACTCACCGTCGTGGGCGATGATTTTCACCAGTTCGCCGCCGTCGACGGTGAGCCGGGCGGCGTGACCGGGCTGGTGCTGCTGGCCGAGTCCCACCTCGCGGTGCACACCTGGCCCGAGCTGAACGCAGTGACGCTCGATGTCTACGTCTGCAATTTCCGTCAGGACAATTCGGCCAAGGCACAGGCACTCAGCGATTCGCTGGTCGAACTCTTCGTTCCCGGTCACGCCAACCGCAATGACCTGCTGCGAGGTGCACCACACTCGCCAGATTCGCCGGACGGCGCGCATCTCACGCTGGAGTGGTTGACACCCGACGTGGTGCATGGCTTCGCGCGGCGGCGTCCGCCGGTGGCGATCCAGACTCCGGTGCAACGCCTGGAGTGGCACGACACCCGCGCCCTTGGCCGCGTCTTCACGCTCGACGGCGCTTTCATGGCCAGCGAGCGCGACGAGTTCATCTATCACGAGTGCATGGTGCACGTGCCGGCACTGACCCACGGCGATCCGAAATCGGCGTTCATCATGGGTGGCGGCGATGGCTGTTCCGCGCGGGAGCTGCTGCGCTACGCGGGCATTGAGCGCATTGTGGTCGCTGAGCTTGATCCTGACGTCATCGAAAGCTGTCGTCGGCAGTACTTCGCTGTCAACGGTGGCGCACTGGACCACCCGCGGGTCAACGTCCGCATCGGTGACGCGCTTGCCACCTTGCGCGAGAGTGAGGCGGAATACGATGTGATTGTGATGGACCTCACCGACCCTGGCGACGACGGCAGTCTGGCGAGCGAGCTCTACAGCACCGAAACCTATGCGCTTGTCCGGTCAAGGCTCACGGCAAATGGTCTGGTCACGTTGCACATAGGCAGCGCGTTCTATCACCCCGAGCGCTTCCGTAAAACGCTGTCTGACCTGCGCGAAGTATTTACAGAGGTCGCCGCTTACAAGGCTTTCATGCCGGTTTACGGCTGCGAGTGGGGCATGGCCTGCGCCAGCATGCACGGCAACCCGGCGAACATGGTGGCGCGTGAGGTATCCGCCGGGCTGGCGAAGCACGCCATTCAGGGCCTGCGCTTCTACACACCGCGCGTGCACGCCAGCCTGTTCGCGTGGCCCGCGTATGCAGAGGCACTTGGGGCGTAGCCTGGTTTTGTTCGCAACGCAGCAAGCGAACTGATGCGGTGAGGAGGGACGTGTCAGACGCTCCAATCGCGGCGCTACTAAGGCGCGACGGTAAGCGAACAAGTGCTCGCCAGATGTGCCCGAATACTGGCCCATGTGGTGCGCGTTGCGCAGGGTGATACCGCGTTGGCAATCACTGCGTTTCCGCTGATTCCAAGCAAGGCGCGCAACAGCAGCACACCGTCGGTGGCCGCATCGACACTCGAGTCCCCGTCAATGTCGAGCTTTTGTGCAGTCAGGTGATTCGCTATGTCGGCGGCGACAGTTCGTTGCGCCGAGAGTCCGAGTGCGCCAGCCGTCGCCGCATTGCCCGTCATTCCAAGCATCCAGCGCAGCATCAGCAACCCGTCGGTGACGCTCCCGATACTGCCGTTGTTGTCGGCATCAAGCGCACAGGTGACCGGTTGTCGTGCTGTCACCCCGGTTACCGACGCGTTGGCGGTCACTGAGGCAAGTGTGATAGCCGGAGCAAAAATGGTGTCGGTCTTGCGTGGATACAGTCGCCCGGAAAAGCCATAAGGCACGGAGCAACTGTAGTTACCGCTGGCATCGCTGGTGGTACACGCAGCGCCGGCGCCGCCACAGAAGGTGACGCCCCCAATCGCTGCGGCAGGGCCGGAAATGGTGCCCGTCACCGTCAACGGCCCCACCGCTGCCTGGCCCGAGTTGACATTGACCATCAGGGACGAAACGTCGACCGCCTCAAAGTCGCTGCCGCGAATGAAATCAAGCTCGTGCAATTCGTCGTTGTTCCAGCGATCGTCGGTAGCGCCAGAGATGTACCAGTTGCTGCCGTTGTCCGCAAGCATCATGCCGTACTTCTTGAGCGCCCGCAGGATGGTGATAGCCGTCGCCGACAGTGGCGGCATGCGCACTTCGGACACGCTGGCCTTGAGGCGAAAACGGGCGCCCATGGCCGGCACATTCGAGCTGGTGTTGCTCGATGCATAGTGACGCGCTGGCCAGTCGAACGCGCGCCGCGTCACCTGTGCGGTAAAGCGGACTGCATGTGCAATCTCGCCAGCGGCCACCTCGTCGTAGCGGATCAGCCCCGGCAGGATGGGCAAGCCGGCGGCGTCGGCCGAGGTCCACGTGGCAGGACGCAATACGTGCGAGTTCAGATCCCACACCGCGCCGGAGTAACCTGTCCAGCTGGCAGGCGCAGCGGGATAGGCTGGCGACTGGTTCAGGACGCCCACCTCGTAGAGCTTGCAGGTGCCGCGATCAATAACGATCCCGTGGCGGTCACCAGAGGGGAATGCAGCGCCACCTTCGATGGGGATGTTGGGCGGAATTGGATACGGACCTGGATCGCTCTCGTCAGCCACGTCAAATGTGATCGGCACCATTGGCTGGCCGGCCGGCACCGTAGTGAACGGAATGCCCATTGGCCGCCCCTGATAAAGGCCGGAGCCAAAGTCCAGATGCAGACCTGCGTTAATGCCGATACTGGCGACAAAGTTGGCCGAATTACCGTGCACTGGCAGTGTGTCGACCGGTACGTTCCAGATGCTGTTGGCCGGAAAGATCGGGCAGCCACCGATGACAGGCGCCGCGCCGTTGGCGCCCGAAGTCGCAGTCATCAGCACCAGTGATGTCAATAGCGCTCGCACAAACCAGAACGCCCCATGATCGGGAATTGCATCCCCTCTGTTGGCGCTGCACGCGAGTGGGCCGAATTTCGAGTTCATGCCAATAGCATATCGCGATATTTGCCCTGCGAGAATCACCGCAATCATTGATGAGACGAAAGACGTAATTTGCACCGCAATCCATGCAGTACCGGGAAATGTAGTCTTGGGGTCAGCCGCTCACCGCGCGTCCAATAGCGCCGGAAGCACATCGCCCGCAGAGCCTTCAAGCCAGCAGGTGGCTTCGCGATTCGAAGCCGACAGGTTCGGGTCGACAACGATCACGGCAGCGCCCTCACGGCCTGCCAGTCGAACCAGCGAGGCCGCTGGTTCAACAACGCCCGATGTTCCAACCACCACAAACGTATCGGCAGTTTGCGCAAGCCGAGTCGCGCGGTCAAACGCAGCGGAAGGCAACGACTCGCCAAACCAGACAACGCCAGGCCGCATGGGGCCGCCGCACAATGCGCAAGGCGGCGGGCGGAGCCGGCGTCCGCCCTCGGGCTCATCAGGAATGATGTTGATCAGTTCCGGCGGCGCCGGCGTCGCGCACGCGAAGCAGCGCGGGGCGAGAATGCTGCCGTGCAAGTGCACGACATCTTCGCTGCCTGCACGCTCATGCAGGTCGTCGACGTTTTGTGTCACCACGTGGACGGCACGTGGCCTGACATTCGTGGTGAACGCTGCAATCGCGCGATGCCCGGCGTTGGGCGCCGCCTGCATTACCTTCTGTCGCCGCCATTCGTACCAGCCCCAAACCAGTTCTGGATCGGACTCGAAGCCTTCGGCAGAAGCCAACAACGTCGGGTCAAACCGCTCCCACAGGCCTGTCATCGCGTCGCGAAAGGTCGGGATGCCGCTTTCCGCAGACATCCCGGCGCCGGTGAAAAAGACAATTTGATCGGCGCGACGGATCGCGTCACGCGCGGCAGACAGTGCGGCGGCATCCATACGGCGCTCCTTGTGCTGCGCAGTCTAGCGCCGTAGCACGGTCGACTGGTCACTGTGCGATCAGACGCTTTGCTTCTGCGACCACAGCAGCCGCCGTGATGCCAAACTTTTCGTACAGTGCATCCGCCGGGCCGGACGCGCCGAATCCGCTCATGCCAATGAATCCGCCGCGCGCACCAAGGTAAGCATCCCAGCCCATGCGGCACGCGGCCTCGACTGCGACGCGCACGCTGTTGCCGAGCGTGCCAGCACGATAGCCCGCGTCCTGTTCGCCGAACAATTCCCAGCACGGCATCGATACCACCGCGCAGCCGATGCCCTGCGCTTCCAGCATTGTTCTGGCCTGCACCGCGAGCAGCACTTCAGAGCCGGTCGCCAGCAGCGTGACCTGCCGCGCGCCACATTCGGCTTCATGCAGCACGTAGGCACCACGCGACGAGCGGTTCTCTTCGGTATGCACCGTGCGAACAACGGGCAAGTTCTGCCGCGCGAACACCAGCGACACCGGGCCCGTGCGATGCGTCATGGCAACTTCCCAGCATTCTGCGGCTTCCACCGCATCGGCCGGGCGCATCACCAACATGTTCGGCATCGCGCGCAGCGAGGCCAGAATCTCCACCGGCTGATGCGTCGGCCCGTTCTTGCCGATGCCGATGGAATCGTGACTGAACACGAACTTCACGGGCAAGCCCATAAGCGCCGCCATGCGCATGGCGGGCCGCTCGTAATCAGCGAACGCGAGATAGGTGACCGCCAGCGGAACAATGCCGCCGTGCGCCGCCATGCCGTTGGCCATCGCGCCCATCACATGTTCGCGAACGCCGCAATGGACGTAGGCCCCGGACGGATCGTCTGCGGTAAAGGCGGCGAGGCCGCGCTTGTGATTGGTCGGCGCCTCAAGGTCGGCGCAGCCGACGATGCGCTCGGGAATCATCGCACCCAGCCGTTCATTGATTTCGGCCGAGAGCCAGATGCCGCTGGTCGAGCTCACGGTCTCAGGCTCCGCGGTTGCCTGCTGTTTGTAGTCGAGCAGACTGCGCTGCCAGCCTTCGGGGAGTTCGCCACGCATGACGCGCTCAAACTCGGCTCGATCAGCGGCGGACAATGCCGCGACTCTGGCGTGCCAGGCGTCGTATTGGTCAGCGCTGCGCTGCCCGGCTTCGCGCCACGCACCCAGCACGTCACGCGGCACCTCAAACGGCGCATGCGGCCAGTCGAGCAACGCCCGGGCGGCCTGCGCATCGGCATCAAACAGCCGCGCGCTGTGGCCACCTCGCTGCCCCTGCAGGCGTGGTATGCCCTTGGCGATCACGGTACGGCAGGCGAGCAACGAGGGGCGATCAGCCGCACGCGCGGCGTCAAGCGCGGCTGACACCGCCTCGATGTCGTGACCGTCCACCTCGATCACGTGCCAACCCGCTACGCGAAAGCGCTCGGCCACGTTCTCGCTGATCGATAGCGTGGTGCTACCGTCATCGGTGATCTGGTTGTCGTCCCAGAGCAGTGTCAGCTTCTTGAGCCGCAAGTGACCCGCCAGCGCAATCATCTCCTGGCCCACGCCTTCCTGCAGGCAGCCATCGCCAACGAACGCGTAGGTGCGGTGATCCACCAGATCGCTTCCGAAGCGCGCGTTCAGAAACGCCTCTGCGACCGCCATTCCAAGCGCATTGGCGATGCCCTGCCCCAGCGGGCCGGTGGTCACTTCGATGCCTGACGCAACGTCTCGCTCCGGGTGGCCCTCGCAGCGCGCGCCCAGCTCGCGGAAGCGCTTGATCTCGTCGAGCGAAATGTGCGCGTACCCCGTCAGGTACAACAGCGAATACAGCAGCATCGAGCCGTGCCCGTTGGACAGCACCACGCGATCGCGGTCCCACCAGGCGGGGTCGGACGGGTTGTATTTGAGGTGCCGCGTGTACAGCGCCGTGGCAATCTCTGCCATGCCGAGCGGCGCGCCCTGATGCCCCTCGGTTGCGCGGACAATCGCATCAATCGACAAAAAGCGGATGGCGTGGGCCAGCGGCTGCAGTGGGTGCTCGCTCATGATTCCGTAGTGACTTCAAATACAGATTGGCCGCGATTCTTGCGATGCGGCCACATGAGCACAAGCGACGATTATTCAGTCATTGCTGAAAGAAATTCACACGCCCGGACCTTCTCCCATCGTAGCGTCGATCCCCCTGACTCCGGACAAGTCTGGACGTCGGTAGAAGCCGAAAATTCGGCCCCAAGTAGGTCACAACTCCAATCGCAGCAACAAAATTGAATGAGCATGCCCGATCTCTAAAAGGACGTGCCGCATCGCGCATTCACGTTCGCGCGAATGGCAGCCGCGTCTCGATACACAGCGTCACCCGGCAAGTTAATGCCAGTCAGTAACGCGCTATCGGGAACCCCCTGCAGCAAACGCAACAGGATCAGGCCATCCACGTTAGCGCTAGCGGTTGAGCCTACTGCTGAGTAGTCGTTATCGGCCAGGAAACTCTCAATTGCAGACGAGGTGTTGCGCGGCGGAACAATGTTCAGGCCATCGGTCAACGCGCTTCCACGAAAGCCCAACAAGTAACGAAGCATCAAAAGGCCGTCTGGCAACACGGCAGCGGAACCGTTGCCTTTAACGTCAACCACGCAGGAAGCTTGCACTGGCGGAGAAGCGCATGAGCCGCCACTATGCAGAACCACCAATTTGGGGCGACGTGACGCAATCGCGGACTCAGAACTCGAAAAATGAAGCGCGGCATTGGTCGTAAAAGTGGGCGAAAGCATCACGCCGTAATTTGGATAGACACCGTTCTTCCAATCCTTGTACATCGAAGTGATGTCGATCTTGTACCAGCTACCCTGCAGAACACCAGTCGGTCCTGCAGCGTAAGGTGTTGTCGTCGGCACAGTGGTCGATGTAACCCCCGCCGCGGTCCATGGCGACGTAATCCGCAATATCTGCAAGGCCGGGTCGTTCACACCTTTCGCGGCGACATACAGCCATAGCCAAGCTGATTGCGTCGTCGCAGCCGGCGGCAGCGCCGATACATCGATCTCAACAAGCGAAGAATAAGAATCACCCCACCCGCCCGTAAACATCACATCCCAAGTCGGCTGACCCTGCGTTTGATAAATCGTTCCGAAGAATGTGTCTTTACCGGGCGCCGGTTGGACGGCGCATGCGCCGCCGCTTCCGTTCTGCGTGATTGTCATCACTTGGCTGCCAACCGTAATGGTTCCACTGCGGGCTGTTGTGGTGGCATTCGTAGTAATCGCGAAGTTGACCGTGGAGCCACTAAGCGACGCGCTCAACCATCCGCCTGACGCAACAACCACCGGTGCAGCAATTGCGCAGCCCGATTGCGTAACCACCGCAAATGACCCGGTCGCGGCTGCCGGGCCGAAAGTCGCCACCGACGTGGGGTTAAAGCTGTAGGTGCAGGTCGGCACGGCAGTGAAGTTCGCTGTCAATGCAACCGCAGCTGAAGGCATTGCGAATGTGCATAGCGCAGACGCGCCACAGCCAGCATACCCAGTCCAATTCGTGAACGTAAACCCGCTATTCGGCGTCGCGTTGACCGTGATTGACTCACCTGAGCTGCGCTGCGACGCGCCGTTTGGCGCTGTGGTGCCGCCTGTTCCCGCGCTTACGGATAACGTGTAAGTGCTGCCCACGGGCGAAACACCGACACCGCTCAATGGAACAGTTGTAACTGCCCCCGCGATATTCGAATTGATCGTCAAGGAACCATTCGCCGAACTGCTTGCGCTGGGGGCGAATGTGACCGTGATAGTGCAATTTCCACTCGGTACAACCGTCCCGCAAGTATTCGCCGATACCGCGAACGGTGCAGCAGTTGTGGCACTACTAACCGTTAAGTTTGCGTTGCCCGTGTTCTGCACGGTGACGACCTGGCCTGCGCTGGTTTGTCCAACCGTGACGCTTCCAAAGTTCAGCGCGCCTGGATTAATAGAGATGCTGGGACCAGTTGATGCTGGAGGCGCTTGATTGATCGTGAACACCTGCGAGCCAACTGTGATTGTTGCGTTGCGTGTGACACTGGTCCCGTTCGCGCTCACCGAGTAATTGACCGTGTTACCACTGACGCTCGTCATCACCCACGGCTGACTAACTATGGGTGCCCATGCGCAACCTGCTTGTGTGGTCACGGTGAATGAGCCACTGGTCGCAGTCGATGCCAAGTTTGCCGACGCCGTACTCAGGGCGTAGCTACATGCACCAAAATTCGCAGTGACGGCGCGTGCCGCCGACATGGTCACGCTGCATCCGGCGCTGCCTGTGCAATCACCGCTCCAGTTTGTGAAGTAATACCCATCCGAAGCAGACGCGGAGAGCACAATGGTTGTGCCAGATGCATAACTTCCCGACGTTGGAGCAACATTTCCTGCTCCGGAGGGATTCACCGTTGTCGTCAGTGGATAGCTTTGCGCTGAAGCCGCTGCCTGGCTGACTACGTGCGAGGCGGTCAGGCTACCCAGCGCAACCACAATATTGCCCGATTGACCGGTAGCGGATGTGTTGGGTGCCACCGAATAGTTGATAGTGCTTGGCCCTACGCCAGATAAAGTGGAAACCGACACGAAAGTGGATGGCCAGCTCATCACACCCCACTGGCAACCAGACCCAGTTTGTGTCTGCACGGCAATTGACTGGCCGGTTGCACTGGAAGCCGCAAGCAAAGGACTACTGGTGGGTGATACAGATAGCGTGCACGCCGCAAAAGTCGCGCTGACGGTATGGTTCTGGTTCATCGTCAACTGACACGCACCAGTGCCTGTGCAATCACCTGTCCAGCTTACAAAATAGTATCCCAAGCTAGGCGATGGCGTCAGCGTGACCACCTGACCGGACGAATACGCCTGTTGCGACGGATTGGCCGATATAGTGCCGTTGACGGCGCTCTTGGCAAGCGAATAACTGGCAGGGGTTGTCGCGTAATTCGCTGTAATTCCACGATGACCATTCAATACCAAAGTGCAAGTTCCGTCGGCTAAGTTAGTAGTGTCACATCCCGACCAGCTACCGAGGGATGCGCCACTTGAAGGATGTATAAGCGGAGCAGCAAGCACGATAGACGTGTTCGCGTTGTAGAGAGCGTATGCTGATTGCGCCGCGTTATTTGTGCTGGTGACCAACGTCGACACAGGCGGACTGCCGGAACCGGGGGGGCTTGACTGAATATGAACCCCAGATGTGCGCGCTCCATCAACGGTTGAATACGCTGTTAGCGACAGTGAGCCAGAACAAACCGTCGGCGAAATTTGAATGTTGTCTATCAGAATTTTCTCTGCCGACGAATTGTGAAGCCGGATGACACGGGCGCGTCCCGCCATAGTGGGAGGAATGGTTAGACACACGCCATTCGGAATCCATGCAGTATCCAATCCAACTAGACTTGTGCTGGGCAATGCAGTGTCATCGAGATACACATCTATCCCACCGGTACCCACAGAGCTTTTTGCGCGAGCGTCAAACCGTATGGACTTCGCTGTGTATGGCAACAAGGTGAGGTGTGTAAGCATGTCGTATCCGGCGAGGATGCCTGAGGCGAATGTTGACGTGCCCGTCCGGCCAGTCACCTGTACGGGCTTCGTATCCCAAGACGGAACATAGGCGCCATAAACGAGTGCGAGTTGAGGATTCTGAAAGCCTGGGTGCTGATCCGATTCGCCGATGTTCGCCTCAAACGATCCGTCGAAAACTGAGTTGGCTTCGTAGCCGCTCTGGGGAGCATCCTGCACCTGTTTGTCGGCACTATCTACGCCATCTTCGTCGCCGTTATAGGAGCAGACCAACGGTGAGGCAGACAAAAAGTCTGATGCCGACGCGCCGCCAAGCCTAGACTTCGCAAATCCGTGATTGAACGCTGTGCGGCTTCCCGAATACCACAAAACGCTTCCTGTATTTGTGTAGTTACTGATTCCCGCGAGCATAAGCGGATCGATGGTACCAATGTAATATCCCCATGGCACGGAATGTTGCTTAGTCACTTCGCTCGGATACTGCCCTCTCAGGTTACTTGCCAAAGTTGACAAATCCAAATTCCATGCGTCTTGTATGCAGCGCCCCCTTGGGATGGGAAAACTTGATGCAGTCTGGTAAAAACTTTCAACACCACGCGCCGCAACAAACCCTCCTGCGCCGACAACGATTTGAGGGATGCCGTTGGCCCCGTCAATACCACCTAGTCCTTGGTTGAAGTCGTGGCTATCGAGCAGCGTCACATGGCTATTGGTGTGTCCCGTAAAGTTGAGACGCCGCACAAGTTGGTTTGCAACGCCCGTGCCGAAGCTGTGAGCAATGACGTGTACGGGTACAACGTTTGAGGTGACTAGCGCCGGCAGAGCTTGGCTAGAAGCGGTACCGACGGTCCGTGCATCGGTGCCTCCGACGAGAAGGGCGTGTACTGCGTGGGCCACAGCCTCACCAAATCCTTGCGATGTATTGTTGCTCGCCTCGGACCAATTTACGATCAACACGATTTCACCGCTGGGATCGCTGGCTCCCGGCGGCGTCTCGTCAAACAAAATATTGTTGCGATAGTTGAGACAGTAAATCTTCCCAAACTGCGCACGGTAGATTATTGACTTGGCCATCTCGCCCAGCCAAGTGTCGGAACAATAATTAAGTTGCGAAGTTTCGTAGCCATGAATGATCACAGTAACCCCGTAATTGGGTTGCGTGATAAGTATGCTTTTGCTTACAGTGGCAGCTTGCGAACTAAGCGTCGCACTGAACGTTATCGTCTGGGCAAGATTTGTAGATCCCCTTGCATAAAAACGATAAAGCAGGTCACCATTGCCATCTGTGCTCGTAGTTTCATTGCCAGTTGAGGGCGAATATGTTTTACCTAATCCGTTGGCGTTGCTAACAGTCACATTCGCACCAACAACAGGTACGCCATCACTGGTTGCTCGCACCTTAATTTCGACTAGCCGACCGCGCGGCACGGATGGGCTCACGTCTGCGACGACTACACCTGCTACCGTTGTTTCAACAATAGCCAGCGAGACGGCTGCAGCAGCCGAGACGTTCAGCACGTCGGTAGTCGAAAATGGTTTTGAATCTGTGGTTGTAGTGGGATTACCACCTGTAACGTCACTTAACAGTTTTACTTGCCGCTGCCAAGTACCTGCTGAATCTGGCGTAAACGAACACTCCAAATTGACGGTGGTCCCAGGCGACACATTTCCCGTCGGTGTGGTGCACGTTTTTTGTATCGTTGACGACGTAGACAAGCGAAAATCGACCTGTGCCTGCACGCCACGTTGCGTGGACGACAACGGGTTGCTCACCGGAACCCGCACGGTTAGCGGCGCGTTGACAGGCGTCGTGCCGCCACCGATGATCTGGTTGGCGGCGTTGATGAATTGCACTGCGGTGGCCGTTGGTTCAGTGCGTTCGATGGTGATGTTGCCCGTCGCTCCGGTTGTCAGCGTTATCGAATTCTTGCCCCAATACTCCACAATCGAGGACGGCAAAAAACTCGGATTCACCGTTCGGGCCTCAACGCAGTACGTGCCCGGAGACAGCGCAGTAAACGAGCCAGTGGCGCCAGTGATGGGTGATCGTGCGCTTGCGACCGTGCATCCTGCGTCCGTGTAAAGCGTAGCGTTGCTCAGCGAAGCACTGCCACCAGTAATCGTAAAGTTCAAAGCGGAGGTTGCAGGCGACGTGTAGAGAGCTATGAGACCATTTCCGCCAGCCGCCATTCGAATCGTGCAATTGAGAGTTGAGTTGCTCCCTTCCAGGCACGCCGGTCCGCTCCAGCTCGTAAACGTACTGCTACCGTAGGTTGCCGCTGCGGTAAGTTTTACGTACTGACCTACGTCGTACGTTTCGATGATCGCATTGGTCGCGGGGGCCGTCGTTGCAATGGTCGCCGTCGGCGTTGTAGTGGTCGGGGCTGGCGCGTTTACCGGGGGCGGTGCGGTGCGGGAAAAGCCTGAAATTGCAGTTCCAACACCGTCGACGCGTGCGAACAAACTGAGTTCGCTGCTAGTGGCGTAGGTTGCCGTGACGAGGCGGCTTGTTGACATTGTCACACCGCAGGTCGTGTTGGCGTTTCCGTTCGCAAGGGAGCAGGTCGGTCCGGTGCCGGTGTTCCAACCCGTAAAGCGGCGCGGGCTCCACGCGTTTGCGGTCACATTGACGACAGTCGTCGACACCGCGTAGTTTGCCGCCGATATCGGTGTCGTTGAGCTACCGCCAGAAATGGGGGTTGGCGACAAGGTCACTGGTGCACCAGATGAGACTCCCCCATCAACCGTTGAATAAACCTCCAAGCTTTGGATGGTCACGGGTGTGACGTATTCAGCACAGTAGCCGCGTTCCTGATCCATCACGACTGGGGAGTAACTTGTGCTTGTCGTATACGTGGTCGCGCCGCAATCAGACCAGCGCTGAAAATTTTTCCCGCCCACTGAACTGGCTGCGGTGATGGTGACCGACGTGCCAGTGTTGTAAGTCGCAAAAGTCGTACTGTCCCCACCGACTGAGTTCTGCGTGAACGAGGACTGAAAGTTGATGTCGGTTGGATTGACCGTTACGGCTGCGTTGTTCTGACTTCGCGCGCCGTCGACGTTTCGAAAAAAGGAGAGTGTGTGCGTCGCCGCAGCCGTCTGAAGATAACTGGCAACCTGACCGGGCGGCAGCGCAACATATCCCGTTATGCCCTGACATGAGCCGTTTGCGGGAAAGGCGGCTTGCCACTGAACTTGGTACCACCGATAGACGCCAGGTGTCGCACCAGTATCCACGAGCGTGCTCGGTGATCCGATTACTGTTCCGCGCCCGCCGTTGGAAATAGTGCAAGACGCAGTCGAACTAGTCGTCGCCGAAGTCCTCACGTTTCTGCCTGTTGAATTGATGTAACTTACCGTGCCTGCCAACGTGGTGTCGCTGAGCACCGTGAAGTCAGCAGGCGCGGTGCTGTATGCCGACCAGCCCCGATTTGTCGTTCCGGGACAACTAGGCGACGTCGGGTGTGTATAGGACGAATCGGGCCCCCATTCAATGTCATACCACGTGCCGCTGGTGCCGGCACCAATTAGGCCGGTTGTAGGGCCGCCGCGAACAATCCCGACGGCTCCATTTGTCGCCTGACCATAGCACGTCGCGGTGTAAACGGCGTTCGCTCTGACGTTGAAGGAGGAGCTGACGCGGACGACTTGCCCCAAGCTCAATTGCGCTGATGATGGCGAACAAACTAACGATGTGACGATCACCATCGCCACCGTTGACCATAGTCGTCTGGCTAAGCAAGAAGTGGCGGCACGCGTCACGATGTCAGAGGGATGAATAAGCGAAAGCCTCATGTC
>Ga0208695_1000674_pt1 | contig 34814 bp, 33 predicted proteins | sample AD_UKC111_MetaG_FD_184449 | JGI IMG/M metagenome (GOLD analysis project Ga0208695, IMG submission 184449) | Active sludge microbial communities of municipal wastewater-treating anaerobic digesters from Hong Kong - AD_UKC111_MetaG (SPAdes)... | ecosystem: Engineered > Bioreactor > Anaerobic >...
CACAGTTTTTTTGAAATTAAACACTCTAAATCACTAATTTGTCAGTTTTTGATGCAAAGTTTTACCTACTAAATGCTATCCCCCATCTTTTTTACTAAAAAAGTTGCACTTACTTTGTCAATTCACCGTAAAAGTCGAAAAAGATATGGTATTTTATACCAATTTATATACTTAAAGATTCAAAATTTATGAAAAGAGAGAGGCTCATATGCTGGTATATTTGGATAACAGTGCAACAACTAGGGTAAGAAATGAAGTACTGAAAGAAATAATAGACGTAAACGAAAACTATTACGGTAATCCTTCTTCCCTGCACAGGATGGGGCTCATGGCAGAAAAAAAGATTGAAGAAGCCAGGAAGTCCGCAGCAAAATTAATCGGTGCAAAAGCTGAGGAAATTTATTTTACCGGTGGAGGGACTGAAAGCAATAATATAGCAATTTTCGGGCACTTGTCAAATCTTAACAGGGATGACAGCATAATTACCACTAAAATCGAGCATCCGTCAGTATACAATGTTTTTAAACAACTGGAAGGCAAATGCAGGGTTAAGTACCTTGATACGGATGAAAATGGCAAAATAAATATCGAGGAACTAAGTACCATGGTCGATGAAAGGACCCGTTTGGTATCCATAATGCATGTCAATAATGAAATAGGCACGGTGCAGGATATTAATGAAATAGGGGCTGTCATCAAGGATAAAAATAAGAATACCAGGTTTCATGTAGATGGGGTCCAGTCTTACGGGAAAATAAAGATTGATGTTCAAAAAACCCCCCTTGATACCCTGGCTTTCAGCAGCCATAAAATTCACGGGCCCAAGGGAGTGGGAGGCTTGTACATCCGCCATTCAATAAAGCTCGCCCCCCTGGTTTACGGGGGAGGCCAGGAGAGGGGAATACGGTCGGGTACCGAAAACACTTCCGGGATTATAGGATTCGGCAAGGCCTGCGATCTCCTGTACGAGAACTTTGACCGGGAAGTTAAAAAGCTGTATGACTTAAAAGATTTGTACATGAAGCGATTAAAAGAAGAGATTGATGACATAAAATTCAATAACCCCAGGGACGGGGCTCCCCATATCATAAACATATCCTTTAAAAATGTGCCGGGAGAAGTACTGGTCCACTATTTGGAGGGAAAAGACATTTATGTATCCACCGGGTCTGCATGCTCTTCCAAGGCAAGGGATAACAGGATACTGGAAGCCATAAAGCTGGGACATGAGTACCGGGAAGGGGCAGTCCGCATAAGTTTGGGTTATTTTAACACCTTTGACGAGGTGGAATATGTAATAGACAATATTAAACAAGCCGTAAAAGATATCAGAAGCATAACAAAGAGAGGATAATATGTACAATATAGCTGCAGTAAGTTTTGGAGAACTGTTTTTAAAAGGAAAGAACAGGGGGTCTTTTGAGCAAAGGCTGACAGATCAAATTAAATATGCTCTTAAAGACTTTAATGGTGTAACCGTATACAAGGATTCGGGCAAGGTTTATGTGGAAACGAAAAATCATGAGGATATGGATCAAATAATCGAAAGGGTAAGAAAGATTTTCGGCATATCAAATATAAGCCCTTCCGTAAAATCCGGCAAGGATGTTGATGCAATCATAGACAAAACTCTTGAATTGTTTGCATATCTTCTGGAAAAGAAGGATATAAAAACATTTAAGGTAAAGACCAACAGGACAGACAAGACTTTTCCCATAAAGTCCATGGACTTTAATGCCTTGGTGGGCGGCAAAATTTTAGAGAAGTTCAGGTCCGTAAAAGTCGATGTTCATAACCCGGATGTGGAAATCTATATAGATATTAAGAAATCCTGTTACATATCATCGGAAAGGATTAAAAGCCTGGGAGGCCTTCCCGTCGGCTCAAACGGCAGGGCCCTGCTTTTGCTGTCCGGAGGAATCGACAGCCCGGTAGCAGGCTATATGATAGCTAAAAGAGGGGTAGAAATTGATGCCCTTTATTTTCACACCTATCCTTTTACATCTGAAAGGGCTAATGAAAAAGTTTTAAAATTGAAGGAAAAGCTGGAAGAATACTGCGGAAAAATGAAGCTGCATTCCGTTAATATGCTTGAAGTCCACAAAGCCATAAGGGAATTTTGCAGGGAAGAAGAAACTACCATATTGGCAAGACGGTTTATGATGAGGATTGCCGAAAAAATTGCAGTGGAAAACAAGATGGATATGCTTATAACCGGCGAAAGCTTAGGCCAGGTTGCCAGCCAAACCATGAAGTCAATGGTTGTTATTGAAGAAGCCATAGCTATGCCTGTTCTTAAACCTCTTGTAGGATTGGATAAAACCGAAATAATAAAAATTGCAAAAGAAATAGGAACCTATGAAACTTCAATCCTGCCCTATGATGATTGCTGCTCTGTTTTTGCACCGGCCCATCCCCTGATCAATCCAAGGCTTGAGAATATCAAGAGATCCGAAAGCAAGTTAAATATTCCGGACCTGATTGAAAAGGTACTGGCGACAAGAGAAATCATGTAGAGCCGGGAAAAATAAAAAGAAATTTACGGCATATAAAATCACAATTTTTTTAATCTGACATATATTAAACTATAAATTAAGAGAGGTGAGTTATATGTCAGATGAAGTAAAAGCAACAAATTTTACCTGCTGCGATGACAGGTCAAATGATTGGGGCGAATGGTTGATTATATTGTTGATAGTATTCTTCCTGCTGGGAGGAAATAATTTTTTCGGTAGAAGGTGATGGTGGAGCTGATACATAAAAATATGAAAAATACCCTTGAGTTCTGTTAAACCTATGTTAATAATCATGTAACCGTTGACCAATCAACGGTTAGTTTTTTATATATATGAACTTGAGACTTGATTTTACATGACATCGGCAGTATACTAAACATTAAAACAGTGGGAGGACGTGGACAAAAATGCATAAAATAGCATTATTTTGCGATATTCCTCAGGAGGTCCTGGATTTGCTTCCCGAGGAAAAGTATGAAATAATAAGAAAAGAAACGTCAGATGTTGACGGTATAATTATAAGAAGTATGGATATTCATGATATGGTTTTTTCAAAAAGGCTGAAGGCTATAGCCAGATCAGGGGCCGGGGTTAACAACATACCCATCGAAAGATGCTCTGAAGAAGGAATCATTGTTTTCAATACTCCGGGGGCCAATGCCAATGCTGTTTGCGAGCTGACTTTATTAGGCCTCTTAATGAGTTCAAGAAGGGTTATTGACAGTATAGACTGGACAAAAAAACTGGAAAGCAACGTGGTTGAAACCGTAGAGAGAGGCAAATCACAGTTTGTGGGGCCGGAACTCAGGGGAAAGACACTTGGGGTTATCGGGCTTGGCAATGTAGGCCATCTTGTTGCTAACTTAGGAGTAAAATTAGGTATGGAAGTTATCGGCTATGACCCATATATTTCCATTAAAAATGCCTTAGCCTTGTCCTGGGATGTAAAATACACAAATGACATTAATGAATTGTACAGAAAAAGCGATTATATCACCCTTCATGTTCCATATAACAATGAAACCAAGGATTATATAAATAAAGACAATATCAAGCTTATGAAGGACGGGGTAAAAATACTTAATTTTGCTCGCTCCGGGGTTATTAACGAGGATGATTTGATTGAAGCTCTGGAAAGCGGCAAAGTTGGGTACCATGTTTCAGACCTGCCCAACGAAAAACTTTTAAGGGCAAAGAATACCTTGTGCATCCCCCATTTGGGAGGATCTACCATCGAGGCAGAGGAAAACTGCGCCGAAATGGCGATAAAAGAGCTTACTGATTATTTGGAAAAGGGCAATATAACAAATTCCGTTAATTTTCCCGATTGCTCCATGGACAGGTATCCTGGGACTGACAGGATTGTTGTGTTGAATAAGAATATTCCCAATATGATTGGTAAAATTTCCACCGCCCTTGCATCTCATAATGTCAATATTATCGGTATGGTCAATAAATCAAAAGGAGACTATGCCTGCTCCATAATCGATGTAATCGGTGAGTTCAATGTAGATAAGCTTAACGAATTGCAGGAGCATTATGGAATATTAAGAATAATGTTTATTAAAAACAAGGGAGCCGAAAGATGAAAAAAGTTAATATATATTCAGACGGGGCCTGCAGCAAAAATCCGGGCCCCGGAGGATATGGGGTAATATTGGAGTATAAGGGTCAGGAACTTGAGCTTTCCGGCGGGGAAGCAAATACCACCAACAACCAGATGGAGCTCATGGGTGTGATCACCGGGCTTGAAGCGCTGAAAGAGCCCTGTGATGTCACCATTGTTACGGATTCAAGGTACGTTACCGACGCCTTTAATAAGGGATGGATTGATGAGTGGCAGAAAAGGAACTGGAAAAAATCAGACGGCAAAGCAGTCATGAACAAGGAATTGTGGCAAAGGCTTTTGAAGGCCGCAGCCCCTCACAAGGTAAAATTCGTCCATGTTCCGGGTCACAAGGGACATGACTACAATGAAAGATGCGACAAGTTAGCAGTTGAAGAAAGAAAAAAGTTTGAATAAAGTAAAGAGGCATATGTGGAAACATTCACTATATCATGAATATTATAAACTAACAAATTATAATATGAGGTGATTATAGTGATTTATGGACAAAATCAGCAGCTATGCCCTAATATATATTCAATGCCTTATGAGGTGCAGCCGGGAGACACGTTAAATTCCATTGCGGCAAGGTTTGGAACGAACCTGGTGGGTTTGATTGAACTGAACCCAACCTTGAGATTGAGATCCTTAACCGAAGGAATGACCATTTGTGTGCCAAGGGTTCCCACAAGACCCCCCTGCATAAACGGAGCTTATTATATCATAAGGGAAGGAGATAGTTTTTATAATATTGCTCAAAGATACGGCATACCATTGAATTTGCTCTTAGAAGCCAACCCTGAGGCAAATCCATATGATTTAAAGGTAGGCCAGGAAATATGCATACCAAATGTTCCTCCGGGTTGTCCTTTCGGTACGGTAGTTACTATACAAGAAGGGACCAGGTTAAGCGACATATTGATATCTTACAATTTAAGTTTAAATGAATTAAGGGAAGCAAACAGGAATTTCAATCCCGAGATAATAGTTCCCGGAACTGAATTGTGCATACCGGCAGAAACCTATATAGAGTGCCCCCAGGGAACCACCCGGGAATATGTAATCCAGCCGGGAGACAGCCTTTCCTCGGTTGCTATGGCCAACAACATCACACCGTCAAGATTACTTATTGCTAATCCCCATTTGAGGCCGGCAAATTTCTTGATAGCAGGAACAAGGGTGTGCATCCCAAGTGCATAAGTCTTAATATTAATTCTGATTTTAGCGAAGAATCTCATTAAGGCCCGACCATGCATGAGGTTCTTCAAATTATTTTTTATACCCGTTACGAATGGATAGGAATTTTGTATGATAACAGCTTAAGGCTGTTATTTTATTATAACGATAAATCACTAAAAATAATCACTTCCTTTGGTTTGAATCATAAACTATATGGAGGTGATTGGAATGCATGACGAGAAAATAATTGCGACCGGCACAAGTCAGGGGAAATTATTTATTTTTCTGATTGAACTTTTTGATGATGATTATATAGTCAATAAGGCCTTATATATGGGTGCAAGCAGCTCTTTTGCCATTCACAGCCTTGAATTTTATGATAATTCCGTGTATATGGCTGATTCCTACAACAATAAAATCTATAAGTTTGACGAGAGAAATAGTTTTTATGAAACCAATGTGGGAAGAGATCCCCGCCACATGTGCCTGGACAAGGAAAATATATATGTAGCAAATTTTGAATCAGACAACATATCAATCATTGATTTTAAAACTTTTACCTTAACAGGGTCGATTCCAGCAGGCATAAAAACCCATGACGTTAAATACTCGGAAAGATACAAGACCTTGTATGCATCTTGCTATGAAGAAAATGAAGTGGCTGAATACAATTTATCCGGTGGATTAAGCAGGACATTTAAAACTGATGGTAAGCCAATGCACTTATACCTTTTGGAAGACACTTTGGTAGTTATGACCTATTTTGTAAACGGGATTATTCAGACTAAGATAAATTTTATAAATATACCTGACGGCAGGATTGAAGATACAATGACAATAGACGGCCTTGCTTCCGATTTTCTGCTGGATCATGATAACAACAGGGTCTATGTACTTAATATGGTTGATAAGAGCCTTTATATTGCAGATGCAGGATCAAGAAAGATAATAAAAAAAATATACCTGGGCGGATATCCGGAAGCCCTTTCTTGCGGAAGCAAAAATATTTATGTAACAAATTCCAAAAAAGAGCAAATTGATATAATAGAAAAAAAAGACCGCAAGGTCAGGTCTTTAAAACTTCAATTTATACCTAATTTAATCAAGGTTATACCTTAATCCGTCAAAGCCTTCATTATATGGCCGAATATTTCTTCAGGCGCCATCTTCCATTTGCTGATTATTTTTCTTGCAGTTCTTTCATCAGGAACATTTATGCTCAGATTAAAGATAGCAGTGGAATTTTCAGTTACCTGGAGAGCTACAATATATTCATCCTCATTTTTCTTGTAATAATGGCCGAATAATTCTCTTTCCTTTTTTATTTGTTTTCTTATCCGGGAAAAATTACTTTCTACTTCATCAATGAAGTATTGGGGCAGCTTATCCCTGAACATTTCCAAAGCAGCCTTGCCTGTCTTTGAAACCGAATAGTATTCACTTCCGTTATTTGGCTTAAGAAGAGTCAGTTCCGAGTCACAAAGGTCCCCAAGCAAAAGCTGGAGGGTGAAATAATCCATTATGCCGTATTCCAATATATAATTTGTAATTTCAATATTTGTAAGGGGCAAACCGATATAATCCAATATATACAAGAGTTTAAGCTTGTCCTGTGCATTCTTGTTATCGCTTTTCAAATTAACCTCCTCTTAGTTTACCGGCCGTGGTATTACGTATCTGACTTGACTTACCAAGCATATGTACTAAAACCATTATACCAAAGCTGGAACCAATAATAAACAAAAATTTGAAAATACCGGGTATGGACATATACTTTTGAATAGTATAGAATGAAGCTAAGAGTATTAGGAGGATGTAATGAAAAAAGCACTTGTAATAATTGTCTTATTAATTTTGGTGGGATGCGAAGCAGCCACCCCTTCAGCTCAAACTCCGCCGGATATGCCTGCAGATCCTGTTCCCGGAGAAGAGCAAGAGTTAGAAGAAGAAACACAATTTGAAGAAGAAAAAGAGCCGACAGAAGAAGATATTATCGGGGCTGTTGATTTATCCCTGCAGCCTAATGAACTTGGAGAAATAATGATATTGATGTATCACGGAATTGGGCAGGAAGAATCTACATGGCAAAGAAGCGTCGATAATTTCCGCAAGGATTTGGAATACATGTATCAAAACGGTTATAGGATGATAAGCCTAAATGATTATGCCAGGGGAGAAATAAATACGGAAGCAGGATTTACACCCATAATACTGACCTTTGACGACGGAAGGCAGAATAATTTCAATCTGATTGAAAAGAACGGGGAAATGGTTCTGGACCCCGATTGTGCCGTCGGAATTTTGGAAGAGTTCAAGGAAAGGTATCCGGATTTTAATGTGACGGCAAGCTTTTTCTTAGGATCCAACCCCTTTGGCCAGGAAAAGTATGTAGAGGACAAGCTTAAGTGGCTTGTGGAAAATGGATATGATATAGGAAACCATACCTACAGCCACGAAAAAATGGAAGACTTAGGTCCCGAACAAATACAAATTGAAATAGGTTTGATAAATAAAATAATTCATGAGTATTTGCCTGAATATACGGTTGAGACCCTGGCCTTACCCCACGGCAGCAACCCAAAGGAGGATTATATCGAATACATGCTCGAAGGAGAATATGAAGGCAATAAATACAGGATTATAGCAAGCCTGGACGTAGGCTGGAGACCAGCTTATTCTCCCTTTGACATATTGACGAATTTCAACAGCCTCTACAGGGTGACGGCAAGTGAAATAAATGTGGATGGCTGCGGCATGTGGGATTATTTTAAACAATTTGAACAAAACAAGAGAGAGAGATTTATAAGTGACGGCAATCCTGATCTTGTTACCATTCCAAAAAGACACGAAGACTATCTGAACATGGACATGGTGGGTGACAGGTTAGTATACATTTACGAATAATTTTTTTGGGAAAGTTCTTTTCGTTCTCATGATACGAAGCTTACCTTATTCAAATAATAAAAATAAAATATCTAGGAGGCTCTTATGAATCCTGAATTAAAAGAAATCATTTCAAAAAGTGACAATATTGTATTTTTTGGAGGAGCAGGGGTATCAACCGAGAGCGGGATACCGGATTTCAGAAGTGTTGACGGCTTATACAGCCAGAAATACAAGTATCCGCCGGAAATGATGATTTCTCACAGCTTCTTCAGGTCCAACCCGGAAGAGTTCTTTGACTTTTACATAAACAAAATGATTTTTTTGGATGCAAAGCCTAACAGTGCCCACAAGAAACTGGCTGAATTAGAAAAGGAAGGTAAGCTTAAGGCAGTAATAACCCAAAATATTGACGGCCTTCACCAGGCGGCCGGGTCCAGGAACGTACTGGAGCTTCATGGGTCGGTACACAGGAATTACTGCATGAAATGCGGAAAGTTCTATGATGTAAATTTTATTATTAATTCAAAAGGAATACCCAGGTGCAGCTGCGGGGGAATAGTAAAACCTGATGTAGTTTTGTACGAAGAACCCCTTAACAGCCATGTCATTGGAAAAGCCGTTGATTACATAGAGCAGGCAGATGTTTTAATAGTGGGAGGAACATCCCTTGTGGTATATCCTGCCGCAGGCCTTATAAATTACTTCAGGGGAAGTAAATTAGTCCTTATAAACAAAACACCCACTCCCATGGACAGGAGGGCTGACCTGGTTATAAATGACAGTATAGGCAAGGTCTTTGAGGATTAATATAAACAGATTACCAAACGTTAGGGTATTTACACTTTATTTACTTTGTGTTATAATTAACATAAATTAATAGCTCCGAGCAAACGACCTAAGGATTTTAAATTTATGGTTTTTTGCCGATAGGGTTTGGCTGGAAACGGTCAAGCCTCCTGATGGGAAGGAGATGCCGGATAATATGTGAACAGCAGTTCCATCAGAAATGCTGTTTTTTATTTGTTTACTCTTGTGATTTAATTTAGTGCAACTAAATAAAAATAAATATTATTTTGGAGGAATAGTATGAAAAAAATCAAAGTAATTTCAATGGTATTAGCATTAGTAATGATTCTTTCCCAAGCCTTGGTTTTTGCAGAAGATCATTACGCTCTTGAAATCGGAGGAAGCTTAGTTGCAACAGAACTTAAGCTTACCCTGGAAGAATTAAAGGGTATGCCTGAAGAAGCACAGATTAACCAGGTCTATGTTTATAATTCAAAGGGCGGAGAAAAAACAGTCCAGGTTAAGGGTGTAAGCTTAGCTTATTTATTGAAAGAAAAGGCAGGAGTAACAGCTGAAGAAGGAAGCGTAGAATTTTTTGCAGCTGACGGATACCAAATTGACCCTCAAACTCTCAGTGATGTTTTAAATGAGGAACTGAAATTCGTCTTGGCCTATGAGGTAGACGGGGAACCAATAAACAATGACGAAGCAGTAATAGATGAAATAACCGTATACAGGAATTTAAAATATGAAGGTGAATTTAACACCGTATATAAATTAGTAAACAAGATTGTTGTGGGACAAGCTGAAGCAGTGGAAGAAACACCGGAAGTGCCTGCCGAACCTGTTGAAGAAGAAACAAATGAAATAACATTCACAGATATAACCGAAGAATACAAGTTTGCGGAAGCAGCTATTTATGACCTTGCAAAAAGAGGAATCATAGATGGAATTGGTGGCGGCCTCTATGCTCCGGGCAATGTATTTACCAGGGAACAATTCTGCAAAATAATAGTTGTAGCCTTGGGATACGATTTGAAAGAATATGAAGGAGAATTCAGCGATATAGCTCTTGACAGGTGGTCAGCACCATATGTACAAGCCGCTGTTGATTCAGGATTATTCGTCGGATATCCAGACGGTACATTTTTACCTGAAAAGGTAATAACCAGGCAGGAAATGGCACTTGTAGCAGCCAGGGCAGCTGTTGCCAAAGGACTGGTTGACCAGGCAAAGGTTGAAAAGTTTGTAATGGAAAAATCCAATTACCAGGATAAGGAAGATGTGGCTGACTGGGCAGGACATGCTGTTGCCTGGCTTGAAGCACAAAATGTTTTTGTTGGGATTGCAGGAGAAAAATTTGAGCCCGCAAAGAATGTAAACCGCGCCGAAGCAGCATTGGTAGTATTTAACACCTTGTTTTCCGAATAATTAATTAAAAAAACAAATGAGCGATATTCGCTCATTTGTTTTCAAAGGAGGTAAGTTAATTATGGCAAGAAAGGTTGCCGTTTGGCTCTTGATTGCAGCCATGTTAATCATGAATGCCATGCCTGTATATGCAGCAGAGCCTGAGCTTATAATTACAGGTACGGGACTGGAAGAAGAAATAGTAATTACTTCCGGCGACTGGTCAAAATATAACATGGTAGAGAGAATATACTCTACCAACAACAGCCTCGGATTTCATAAAATCATAAAAGCAAAAGGATATGATTTATTCGAACTCATTGGAAAGGGTTTAAAGACCGATAAAGATTACAATGTAAAATTTACATGTTCTGACGGGTTTGAATTTACAAAGACTATAAGTGAGCTGAAAAATGCTTATTCTTTCACTGATTTTACCTTGAACAGCAAACAGACAGTCATGCCCATGATTGCAAAATATACAAGGGTGTTGGCTGATTTTCCGAAAAACGTATTTGCTCCCCCGGTGACCTGGACAGACAGTCCCATAACGGAAACAGATTTAGATAAGGATTTTCCTAAATTAGTATTTGGACAGACTGACATTGACGATATGAATATGTCAAAATGGGGCAAGGAAGTTGTCAAAATCACAGTAGGAGATGAAATAGTTAAAGTAACTCCTTCATCACCATATAAGCACATCAGTTATGAAGGTGAACCATACAATATAGATGCCATAACTGGAGCAACTTTTACGATTGAAGGACCCGGAGTTGAAGGTTACAGGGCCATATCACTGAGGCAAATCGAAGAAGATACGAAAGGACAAGCTCAAGATACATATTATGAAAAAGTAAAGGGCAAAGTATATGAATTTTCCTATGAAGGAATTAATGTAAAGTATCTGATCGATAATTATGTAAAAGCAAAAGCAAACGCAGGAAACCTTATATTTAAAGACAAATCAAGGAAAACTATTTTAACCGCGGATATATCAGAGGCAGATAAATATATGGTCGCCTACGGTATAAATGAAATTCCCCTGGTTTTCCTGGATACTGATGAAGGTTATATCAAGGAAAAATATAATGACAACGGATGTTTTAAATTAGTTTATAAACAAAACAAAAATACGGCCAAAGAATTTTCAAATGTAGCATATATTTACATTGAAGAAAAAGATGCCAAAAATATTTATGAGCATTCCTATGCTCCTTACAACGATGCAAAATATACTGATTATGAACTGATAATTCACGGTTCTGCCCTGGGCAAAGAAGTAAGATACAAGGTAAAGGACCTGGAGGCCATGACAGACCTGCATGAAATTCATGAATACAGCCTGTCAAACAGCGAATATTTCTGGTATTATAACACTTACAAGGGAGTTCCCTTGTGGGATTTATTGTTAAAGGCAGGATTAGATCCCAAAACAGATGAGAATACCAGCATTCGTTTTATTGCTGCAGACAATTATAATTTTGCTCCCATGACTATAAAGCAGATTAAGGACAGGTCCTTGTACGGATATTATGAAAAAAGTGCATTGGATAAGGGTGACGGCACATTCCCGGGAGAATATGTGGATCCCCTTTATACAGGTTTACCTGTCATGGTTGCCTATGGATTCAACAAGTATCCCTATGTAATAAGACCCAGTGACGAAGGTTACAATGCCGGTCTTGGCAACGACGGGGGACCTCTCAGAATAATATTCGGGAAAACAAGTTATAACGATACAAACGGATCTAACCAGGTACAATTTGCTAAAGAAATAATCATTGGCGAAGGGGAGTCTGTTGCAACAGATACCAAGGGATCCGGCGAAGGGGTCAGCACGGAACTGGAAATTGATGAAACATGGAATCACAATCAAGGCCCATATAAAGAATATTTGGACATGCCGGTCCTTAGGGTAACAGGCTCACAGGTAAAAGAACCCATGACATTTACCCTTAGGCAGATTGAAGCCATGACCCGGTATACGGTCAGAGATATCTACACAGGCGATGGCACCAGGGAAATGCAGGGAATTGTTTTATGGGATTTAATCAAAAACGTGGTCGGACTTAAAGAAGACGTAGATGTTCCAAGCATTAGAGTATTTAGCGGACAAAATTACAATCAGATTTTAAGAAGCACCGAGCAGGTGATAAACGGAGTACTGAATTCCCGCGGTGAGAATAAGAAGATTATTTTAGCTTATGCAGCTGACGGTTATCCCTTAGTACCCAATGAGTCAAGTATAGGATATGCAAATAATAATGCTTACGGACCCTTGAGGCTTATTGTTGAAGAAAGTAAATCCATGTGGGTAAAATGGGCTGACTGTATAGTAGTCGGCACCGGTGACTATGAAGCACCTGAATCGAAAGATGTAAAGACAGATGCTTTCAGTGATATCGGAAGCCACTGGGCAAAAGACAGCATAACAAGAATGGCAGCCCTGGGCTATGCCAAAGGAAGCGACGGGTTGTTCAGACCTGACGATAAAATCAGCAGGGCAGAATTTGTATCCTTGCTTATAAGAGTATTAGGAATCGGTAATCAAGATGCCGTATTAAAGTTTACCGACGTGAAGAATAGTGATTGGTTTGCCAAAGATGTTGCTATTGCAGCAGAAAAAGGATATGTAAAAGGCTATGAAGACGGCAGCTTCGAACCCAATTCTCCCATCACAAGACAAGAAATAGGGACTATTATAGGTTCCCTGCTGGAAGGCGATGTAACAAATGCCGATGAAATTTTGTCTGTCTTCAGTGATGATATTCCCCAATGGGCAAAGCTACCCGTTGCAAAGGCAGTAAAGGCAGAAATCATCAAGGGACTTCCCGGCAACATTTTCGGTGGAGCACAGAATACTACGAGAGCTGAAGCAACGGTAATGCTATTGAGATATATAGACAAATAAGCAAGGGGGAGGTCACTCCCCCTTAAAAGGGGTGTTCCATATGAAAAAATTATTAATTATATTATTAGCAATATTTTTAATATTGGCAGGATGCTCTCAAAATGCAGCTGATGCACCCTCAACAAATGAAATCACCGATACAAATGAAGAAATCAAGGACGAAACAAGTGAAAACAATGAAGATGCAAATAAACCTGAAGCAGAAGAAGATGAAAAGGCAGAAGTTGATGTAAGTGAAAATGTTTCTGAGGAAGCAGCAGAACCGGAGGCAGAAGAAGCAACAGAAGAAATACCCGGCCGGGAAGAACCTATAAGGGAAGAAGTTTCGGAAGAAGGCCAAGCCGGGGAAGAGCAAGGGGAAAATATTGAGAATGCTCTTAAAATTAAAGGACTTGTAGAAAAGGAACTTAGCCTTACCCTAGACGAATTAAAGGCAATGGATGACATAATTTTTGAAGCTGATTTTTATTCGCTGAATAATTTCGGTACTACAGGATACACCCGTTTTAAAGGGGTTAAGCTGTGGGATTTATTGAAAAATGAAGCAATAATAAAGGCTGAAGCTTCAAAGATATCTATTATAGCCCAGGACGGCTACTCCGTGGAATTTACCCCGGAACAGGTGCAAATGGAATACATGGATGAAACAAATCCCGATAATAAATATCCCATGATCATCGCATGGGAAGAAAATGGCCAGGAATACAGCCCTGATGAAGGTAATACTTATAAGTTGGTGGTAGGACAAAAAGAGCCCGGAGATATAAATAAACCTCAATGGGTTTCAAATATAGATCTGATCCTTGTTGAATAGGTGAAAAAATGAAAAGAAAATATATAATCATTTTTCTGTTAATGTTGCTTGTAACAGGCTCCTTGTTTTATATATTAAACGATGCTTCCGAGGAAGAAGAAGCCGTGAGGTTCTTTTATCCTGATGCAAAACGAGTCATTTTAATTAAGGATATCAATGATGATTTATACAGCTCCTTGTATTTTCCCGGGGTGAAAAGAGCTTATGAGGTGGATGGTAAAGTTTGTGCATTTGTTGTAAGCTGTGTGGGCTATAACGGGCCTGTTGAAGTTTTGGCTGCTCTTGATGATGACAAATTAATAGGGATAAAGATTTTAAGTCACGAAGAATCACCCGATTATGCAGAGCATATAGAATACGATTATTTTTTGAACAGGTTTAAAGATTTGCCAATAAACAAATACTTGAATTTAGTTGTCCTTGATAAGGAAAACCATGAAGATATCATTCAGATTACAGGAGCCACCATAAGCTCCCAGGCTGTGGTTAATGCCGTTAATGGGGCGATTGGTTTATATATGTACATGAATTACAACGTAAAAATGTCAAAAGTTCCTGATGTCGTTCCCCAGGAAACCTGGCAGAAGGATATAAACAGCTTTGCAATTAATTGGGAAGGGGGGTCTGTCCGGATTGACACGGAAGAAATCAAAGAATATGAACAGGTGGAAATGGATGTTGTCTTAATTAATACAACCGGAACAGAAACCAAGATGCACGTAAAAGGCCCCACTCTTCGTCATGTGCTGGAGAAAGAAGGTATTGACTTAAGCGAGTATGCCGGAATAGGCGTAACAGGCAGGGACGGCTACTACACTTTAATTGACAGGGACAAGCTGGAGGTCAACGATATAATACTTACCTGGCAGGTGAACAGGAAGAATATCAAGGATGAAGATAAACCCGTAAGGCTTTCTGTCCCCTTGGAGCTGGGGCCCTACTGGGTAAAGATGGTTGCAAATATAGATTTATATAAGGACATATCCCCGAAAGATATTGATAAAGTCCATATGTTCAATCCTCTGACCCGGGATATAGAGCCATATTATTATGAATACTACGGCTCTAAGGATAAAGCATTTGAAGTTGGAAAAATATTAAGAAAATTTGACGAGGTTGATGAGAAGGGCTTTTTCACCATGGCTGCCACAGACGGCCTGGAAAAAAATGAAACTATATCCTTGGTAAGGCAAAGATATTTTATAAAAGTGGAAGGAGATAATGCTCCTATGAATATCTCGCCCAATTTTAAGCTTGGAATGAATGTAAAGAACATGACTCATTTTTCAACTACAAAGGATGCCGTAATTTTCCCCGAAAAGATGGTTGAAGTCGTAAGGACTAAATCAATTGAGGGCAAAGAATGGATGCTTTTGGAAGACGTACTGTTGACAGCCGGTATGAGATGGAATGAAGGAAACAAATTCACTGCCGTGGGCATGGATAAAGAAATAAATTTATCATTGGAAGAAATGTTGAATTGTTACTTAATCTATAAAGATGGACAAGCAAGCTTGTATAATAAGGACAAGGAAATAATGACTGATCTTATAAGGATTGAAAAAAATGAAACTTAACATAAGAAGCAAGATTCAATTAACAGCAACACTTATAGTGATAATTTCATGCTTGTTTTACGGCTTGTATATATATGGAATAATCGACTTTAGAATTGTTTCAATAGGAGATTTGAATCCATACGGGGGATGGTCCGCTCTAAAGTGTTTCTTTACGGATTTATCCTACAGGTGGAAGGGATTTTCAAGGAGTATTGCCTTAACTGCAGGAATAGGCCTTGCTTCATTTTTATTGGGGAGATTTTTTTGCGGATATTTTTGCCCCATCGGGGCTATGCAGGATTTTTTTAAATATGTGGGAAACAAACTAAGGTTGAAAGAAATTAAATTTCCTTATAAACCTGAGCTGCTTAAATACCTTGTTTTAATCATTATAATGGTTTTAAGCATACTTGGGATGGGTAATCTTATTTCTCCACTCTCACCCTGGCTTGCCTACTTAAATATATTTGTCGGATTAAGACTTCAACCTGGAGTCTTAATTTTGCTACTAATTATCCTGGTATCATTAATGGGAAGGAGAATATTCTGCAGGTATTTTTGCCCCCTGGGAGCCTTCCAAAGCCTGCTTTATGCAATAGGACCCATGAAAATAAAAAAGGGGGCCTGTGATTGCTCCTACTGTCTTAAAAACTGCCCTGTATCAATTGACTACAATAGGGTCGAGAAAGATATCCCTCCGGAATGCATTAACTGTTTACAGTGTGTAAATGGATGCATAAAGGGCAAAGAAGGCTTTTCCATAAACTTTAACAATAAAAAGATCAACAAATCAGCTTACATAAGCATATGTATTTTAATAATTGCAGGTTCATATATTTTGCTTCCTTTGACGGCATCAAGTTCTTCAATACAGGCAATAACATCAATAACCGATATAAATGACGGTACCTATGAAGGATATGGCTTGGGCTTTGGCGGAAGAATCAATACGGAAGTTACCATAAAGGATAATAGAATAACAAGCATTAAAATTCTCAGCCACAGTGAGACAGAAGGTTATTACGAGGAAGTGTTCAGAGACTTATCCTATGAAATCACTGAAAGCCAAAACTTAAACCTTGATGCCATAAGCGGTGCTACATCCACCAGCAGGGGTTTCTTAAACTCCGTAAGGGATGCCGTAAACAAATCCTTAAATGATTAGAGGTTAACATGCAAAAAAAAATTGTTATTTTGTTAATACTGATTATGGTTTTGACAGGATGTACAAAGGAAAAACCTTCCTTAAATATTGTTGTTGACGGAAAAGTTGAACCGGTTGACACTGAAATTATATATAACCATAAGGACGCCCTCGTTTTTCCTGCAGTTGTGAGAAGCAGCGGTGCAAAACCGGTTGAAACGGAATATAAGGGTATTGAACTTACAAAGCTTTTTGAAACTTTAAACATAGATATAACAAATTATAGCAAAGTGACTTTTAATGCAAGTGATGGTTACAGGATTATACTAAATGTAGAAGAAATTACTGAACCTTCAAATGTGTATTTGACTTTTGAAAGGGATGGAGAAATTTTAAAATCAAAGAAGGAGGGGGGAAACGGACCCTTCCAGCTAATTATCAGAAGAGACCCCTTCAGTCAGCGGTGGGTTAAGCATGTAAATGAAATAATATTACAATAGGTAATCATGATGGCAAATAAATTTTTTGAGAGATTTTCTGTATTTAACCTTATTATGATAGCAGTCGTATCTGCACTTGGAATTGCAACAAAACCAATTGTGGTACCCTTGGTTCACGTTATCACGGGGCCCTTGTTCATTCCGGGAGGGGCAATTGCCGGGGGCTTTTATATGTTCTGGCTGGTCCTGGGCACAGGTCTTGTCAGGAAACCAGGCACAGGCACTTTAATAGGCCTTGTCCAGGGAATATTGGTGATTGCAACGGGAACCATGGGAACCCACGGTATCATGAGCCTGGTTTCTTACACCCTGCCGGGAATTGTTGCTGATGTCGTATTTTTGTTTTCTAAGAATAAACAATATAACATTCTTCACTATGTCTTTGGATGTATGGGGGCAAATGTTACAGGGACACTTATTTCCAACATATTATTTTTCAGGCTCCCACTTGTAACGGTTATTTTAATACTGTCTGCAGCGGCCTTGTCCGGAATAACAGGCGGACTTATAGCATACCTCATAAACAGAAACTTAGAAAAGATGAATATATTAGAAGAATAAGAAAAAAAACAACTATAGACATATTCATTGAAAGGAACAGGAGCATGAAAAAAACATGGTCAGCAGCCGGTGATAAAGCATATATACTTGGCATTAAATTACTTGTGTTAATATTATTCTTGCTGCTTATGGCCGGATGCAAGGATACCGGAAAGGACACAGAATCAGCAGGCATAAACATATTCAATGAAAATGAAAATATCTTGCTTAATTTTAAGGCAGAAAAAAGAATTTCAACAGAAGAAATAACAAGGGATAAGTTTTCCGTAGCTGTAGTAATTTTAGAGAATGGAGAAATTATTAAAATACCTGTTGACTTTTACATAGAAAATAGTGCAGTAATAGCCGGGGGACAATCAATTGAAAAGGTAGAAGGAATTTATTTAACCGATAATTATCGCAGCATAACTGATGCATATTACCACATGAAAGAATTTCTGGATAAAGGCCAAAAGATTATGACTGTACTCTTAGACGGATTTTCCTATAACCAGTTTAAAAGAGCCTGTGAAGAAAATAAGCTTACTTTTTTAAATAAATATTTCAAATATCCTGCCTTAAGCGTATACACTCCCGTCACAAACGCAGGTTTTGCAGCAATCATTACGGGACAAACCCCTGATGTAAACGGGGTCCATGACAGGAGCAAGCGACAGACGGATGTGAACACCATATTCAAATATGCCCTTGACAACAATAAAAGCTGTATTTTGCTTGAAGGAGACATAAAAATATTAAATACCGAAGTTGAGCCGGAACTTCATACAGATATCAATAAAAACAATGAAATTGACGATGAAATATATGAAAGGGCTTTAAAAGCCGCTAAGGAAGGATATGATTTAATTTTCATTCATTTTCACGGCATTGATGACAGGGGCCACAGCTACGGACCATATTCGTCAGAAACCATGGAATACATACAGACTATAGATAAGTATCTGAAAAACTTAAGCCAAGAGTGGAAGGGAGCTATAATACTTGTACCGGACCACGGTATGCATGAAAAATCTGAAGGAGGAGAACATGGAACCTGTTGTCAGTCAGACATGATTGTTCCTTATTTCGTTAAAGAGCCATGAAAAAAAGAGTTGCTATTCTTCTTATATTAATAGTCATATTGTCAATTACATTGCTGGTATCTTTAAAACTAAACAAGGCATCCATTGAAAAGCAAGAACAAATCTTGTCCAGTGCTCAAATTGTTTTGAAATATAATGAAATGGAAAAAGTATTGTCCAGGGAAGAAATCATACTTTATGGTGAAGATTTCGAAGCTGTTCTTGACACATCAACCACCGAGCCTTCAAGGCATATGTACAGGGGGGTTCAGCTGAAGGATTTGCTTAAGAGCCACAATGTTGACTTTATGGACAAAACTATAGTAATAAAGGCGGCTGACGGCTATTCTGTCGCTTATTCTTCCGAAGAGGTTTCAAGGGATAAAAATGTGTACATAGCTTTCATGGAAGACGGAAAATATCTTGGCAGCAGGGATTCGGGAGGAAGAGGACCTTATGAATCCATAGTGGTTTCGGATATTTTCAGCAACAGGAGATGCAAGTGGATTACTGAAATCGAGGTTAAATGATGAATGCAGTTGAAGTTAAAAATCTAAGCTTTAAATATAAAGACACGAAGGAATATGTTTTTAAGGATGTTAATTTTAGCGTGAGACCGGGTGAGACTCTTGCAATAACAGGACGAAGCGGAAGCGGCAAAACAACCTTGTGCAATTGTATCTGCGGTCTTGTGCCGAGATTGTACAAGGGGGAGTTAAGGGGAGAGGTTTTAATCTTCGGTGAAAATATCAAAAATCTAAGCATTGCAGACACGGTGACCAAAATAGGGGTCATATTCCAAAATCCTTCCACCCAGCTCTTTTCTCCCACAATAGAAGATGAACTTGCCTTTGGTCCCGAAAATCTTTGCGTCGACAGGGAAGAAATAGGCCTCAGAATGAATGAAATATTAAGGATTATCAACATGGAAGATTACAGGCATGATAATCCCAACAATTTATCGGGAGGTCAGCAGCAGCTCATTGCGATTGCGTCAACTTTAATGCTCAAGCCTTCAATACTCATATGTGATGAAATTATGTCCTGGATTGATGATGAGGGAAGAGCAATCATTAAGGATATTCTTTTAAAGCTGAAAAAAGACGGAAAGACAATAATTGTGGTTGACCATGAAAATGAAAATCTGGATATAGCGGACAGGATTATATGCATAGGAGATTAATGAATACTATAATAGATATCAATAACGTTTCATATGAATATCCGGGAGGCAGAAGGGTATTTGAAAATCTTACCCTTGAATTAAATAAGGAGGAAACAACTTTTTTAACAGGGAAAAACGGCTGCGGGAAAACAACCTTAGCTAAATTGATCATGGGTATATTAAAGCCGACCTTTGGTGAAATAAAACTGTTTGGCCATAGTACAAGAGAGATGTCCCTTGGCTCCATAGGAGAAAGAGTCGGTTATGTTTTCCAGCATCCTGAAAGGCAGCTTTTTGCCGCAAGTGTTATGGAAGAGTTGACATTCCCCTTATTGTTTAGAGGATACGATAAGGATGAAGTAATAAACAAGGCTGAAAAAATGCTGGATATTTTTGATTTGCAAAAAGTGAAAAATTCATATCCGTATTTCTTAAGTTATGGTGAAAAAAGATGTTTAGCCATTGCTTCAGTATTAATGCTTAACCCTGAATATCTCATTTTGGATGAACCTACTGCTTCCCTTGATATAGAAAGAATAGGGGTATTGTCACAAGTTTTGGAAGATCTTAAGAATAAGAATATCGGAATGCTAATAATCAGCCATAACAAGGATTTTATCGAAAGGCACAAAGACAGAATCATTAATCTTGAGGGGGGATATTATGATTAACATTGACCCTCGGACAAAGCTTATACAGGTATTGATACTATCGACCCTTGCATTAATTTATAATGAAATATCCATATTATTGATAATACTTTTTACGGCAATAATTATTGGCTTTATCAATAATGTTAATTTTATATCAATAATATCAAGGCTTAAAAAATTATTAAAAATAATATTCATGATTGCCTTAATTCAGAGCTTACTGACAAATATGGGGAATCCCCTTTTGAAGATAGGCAAACTTATGGTTTTTACCGATTACGGAATTATTAAAGCTCTTGAATTTATTTTACGTATGGGGATAATAATTGTTTCAGCCGCCATAATAACAACATCATCAAGCAGGGAAATAATACAAGGGCTGATTCAATGGAAGTGCCCTTATGAAATAGCCTTTATGGTTTCTGTCGCTATAAGGTTTTTACCTATATTCAAAGAAGAAATGACAGATATGATAACAGCAATACAACTAAGAGGAATTGATTTGAAGAAAGTTAAGTTCGATAAGAAATTGCAGGTTTACAAGTACATACTTACTCCAATAACCGTAAATTCTGTAATGAAGGCAAAGGAATTGGCTGCAGCAATGGAAATGAGAGGTTTTAGAGCTTACCCCAAAAGAACCAGCTATATGGTTTTAAAAATGCAGACATTTGATTATATCCTGCTGGGGCTGAACATTGGGGCAGCTATATTATTTATTATATTGAGAGGTGTTTTATGAAGGTTTTTTCAGTAATAGGATTAAGTAAATCCGGTAAAACTACTACCATAGAAAATATAATAAAGGAACTTAGAAGGCGGAATTATACCGTAGGAAGCGTAAAGGAAATTCATTTTGAAAAATTTAAAATGGATGTTGAAGGAACAAACACCTACAGGCATAAAGCTGCAGGCTCTCAATTGGTTACGGCAAGAGGCATTTATGAAACAGACCTTTTGTTTCAGCGAAAACTAAGCATGAATGAAATCCTTTCCTTTTACAATCATGATTTTGTTGTTTTGGAGGGAGTAAGGGATACATGTGCTCCTAAAATAGTGACAGCCCATGATATAGAAGGGATTTTGGAAAAACTTGATGGAACAACCTTTGCCATATCAGGACAAATATCCAACAGCTTGACAGAGTATAATGGTTTACCCGTAATAAACTCATTAAGAGAAATTGAAAAATTGGTAGATTTAATTGAAGAAAAAGTATTTGACAGGCTTCCCGACATGAAGGATGATTGCTGTAAAAAATGCGGATACACATGCAGGGAATTAAGCTCTATGATATTGAAAGGCCAGGCGGAAAGGAGGGATTGCGTCTTGACTGAAAACAGTGTAACTCTTAAGATTAACGGGCAGGAAATTGTCATGAACCAGTTTGTTCAGAATATTTTGAAAAATGCGGTGGAAGCAATTGCAAAGGAGCTGGACGGATATAGGGAAAACGGAGATATTGAAGTATGCATAAAGAGATAAAATTGCCAAGCAAAAGGAATAATGTATTTCGAATAGTGGAAGATGAAGGAACATATATTCTGAAAAAATTTGAAAGCCAAGAGAATTACACAAGGGAAAAAGAAGTGCTGGGTATTTTGAAAAAGGCAGGTCTTAATGTTCCTTCAATAATAAAAGCTGAAGATAATCACCTGTACCTTGAAGATTTGGGACAAGTTACTTTTCTTGACTGGTATGAGAAAGAAGAGAAAAACAATTCTTTGGACTACAGCATGATTTATAAGCTTTGTGCCTGGCTTAAAGATTTTTATTCTGCAGTTTTCGAGTTTTATGAAAAACAATTTATATTATATGATGTGAATTTTAGAAATTTTATACTTAAGGATAATAAAGTATACGGGATTGATTTTGAACAGGTAAGGTCCGGTCATATAAATGAAGATGCAGGGAAACTGGCTGCCTTTGCCTTGACTTATGACCCCCCCATGACAGGATGGAAGAATAATTTCAGAAATATATTCATTGAAATATTTGCTGAAAAATTAAATATTGAGAGAGAAAGAATCATTGAAGAAGAAGTAAAAGAATTAAAAGCCATGGAAAAAAGAAGAAGTTTTAAATACAAGGGAGGAGGAGAATAATGAAAAAGTTAATTGTACTGCTGCTTTTGGTCCTGTTAATCCTTATGCAGACTATAACGGGATTTTCCTTTGAAACATTGACGGGACAAGCCCAGGAAACCGCAACAAACCAGGTTGACGATTTTTTGAAAAGGATTGATTGGCATGGTGAATATGATGTAATTGTTGTAGGATACGGAGGGGCAGGAGCAACTGCCAGCATAGCAGCAGCCGATGAAGGAGCCAAAGTTCTTCTCATTGAAAAGGCTCCAAAAGGTGAAGAGGGAGGCAACACCAGGTTTGCAATGCAGGCTGTCATAAGCATTGACAAGGAAAACATAGATAAGGGTGTCGAGTATTTTAAAAATCTTCGAGGAAAATTCAATACCCCCAGCGATGAAATGATAAAAACCTATTTAAATTATGCAAGCCAAAATTATGAATGGCTTAAATACTTGGGTGCAGAAAATATTTCTGTTTTCCCCTTCAGGGAATATGATTTGCCCGGAGGGGAAGTAATGGAGGCCCTCCTTATAGACGGAGAAATTTGGACAAGCGCATTTTACAGAACCCTTCAAAAAGCAGTTGAAGAAAGAAAAGACAATATTGAAGTGTGGTACGAATCACCCGGAGTAGGACTTATACAAGACCCTGAAACAAAAATAATACACGGGGTTCTAGTGGAAAACAATGGGTCCCTGTTAAATATACGGGCAAAAAATGGTGTGGTTTTGTGTACCGGCGGATTTGAAAACAATATGCAAATGATACAGGACTATTTGCAGCTTCCTTACGCTTATTCAAAGGCAGCAAGGTACAACACGGGTGACGGAATTAAGATGGCTATGGAGGTGGGGGCTAATTTGTGGCATATGAGCAATATTGCAGGTCCTGATTTGAATGTTTTAAATCCTGAAACAAATACTGCCTTTGCCTATGCCATCCAGGGAAGGAAAGCAGCTGATTTATGTACGGGCTTTGCATGCCAGAACGTAATATTTGTTGGGGCAGACGGAACCCGTTTTACAGATGAATCAGTTTTGCCTAATCACGGTCATGTGAATTTCCACGGATCCTGGGTGCAGATGCCTGTTTCACTTCCTGCCTTTGCAATATTTGATGAAACAGCCCGCCTGTCTCAGCCTGTTTATCCCACATGGAGCGAAGGAAATGTGGAAGAAATAGAAAAGGGACTGATAATTAAGGCAGACACAATTAAGGAGCTTGCTGAAAAGATAGGTATTAACCCCGATAACTTGCAAAAACAAATCAGGGAATACAACAAATACTGTTCTGACAAAAAAGACCCCATATTTGGCAGAGCCAAGGATACCTTAAAACCTATTAAAAAGGCTCCCTTTTATGCCATGGAATTGGTTCCTTCCTTCACCAATACCCAGGGGGGACCCGAAAGAAATGAAAATGGAGAAGTATTGGATGTTAAAGGAAACCCCATACCCCATCTTTACAGTGCAGGCGAATTGGGATCAATGTTTTCCGGAATATATCAGGGTTCGGGAAATTTGGGGGAATGTGCTGTCTTTGGAAGAATTTCAGGTAAAAATGCAGCAAAGGTAAAAAGCGACGTATCCCAGGAATCGGTTATGGAAGGAAGAACACCGGCAAAACCTGTATGGAAGGAGCCTGAAGTAATAATTCCGAAATCAGGAGAATTCATAGGTGAAGACAGGGGCATAGGCGGACCCATTAAAGTCCTGGTTACAATGAAAGACGATAAAATTACCGGAATTGAAGTTGTTTATCATAATGAAACTAAAGGTGTAGGTACTAATGCCATTGATAAAATAATCACTTCCATAATAGAAAATCAAACAACTGATGTGGATGCAGTATCAGGAGCTACAGTAACGAGCAGGGCGCTTATGAATGCGGTAAAAAAAGCTCTTGATAAGAAAGAATAGTGTTTAAGAATTTCCTCAAATGGTATAATAGTAATAATATAAAGGAGGAAAATTTGATGTATAAAGAAGAATTAGCAATTATTTCACAGGCTGTTTTAAATGAAATGGAAGGCTATGAGTTCTATAAAATGGCAGGAGACCAGGCCAAAACCCAGGGTAACAAGGAAGCCTTCATGCGCCTTGCCAATGAAGAACTGAAGCATGCGGAATATTTAAAGAAGTTGTGGACCAGCCTCAGCAACGGGGGTGAACTGAAGATAGAGGAAATATTATCTTCGGGCATTGACATACCTTCACCTGAAATTTACCGCTGGGATAAGGTTGATAAGGCCTATGCAACCTTGGCCATGTCCATATACGGCATAGGTATGCAGATGGAAAAGAACTCCATTGATTTTTACGAGGATGCCAAGAAGAAGGTTAGTTCGGAATCAAGTTTGGGCCTTTTCGATTTACTGATTAAATGGGAAAAGATTCATTTGGAACAATTTACAAATCAGTACCAGCTTTTGAAGGAAGAATGGTGGGCTGAACAGCAATTTGCTCCCTTTTAAAGAATTTAAAAAACTCCTCCGGCACATGAAAATGCCGGGGGAGATTTTTTATTATCCATTGTATTAACAGGAAAATTATGGTATAATTATAAAACCTTTTTATAGCGGAGGCAATATGCTTTCAAGGATTAAAACCTGTGTCCTGTACGGGCTGGATGGGTATGAAGTTGACGTGGAAACCGATTTGTCGGGAGGCCTTCCCAATTTCAACATTGTGGGTCTTCCTGATGCTTCAATTAAGGAATCAAAGGAAAGGGTAAGGGCTGCAATTAAAAACAGCGGATTTGATTTTCCAGTAAGCCGGATTACGGTTAATCTTGCACCGGCCAATTTAAAAAAGGAAGGAAGCCAAATTGACCTTCCCATAGCCGTTGGCATACTGGCAGCTTCCAGGATTATCAAAAACGTGGATGATAAAACCTTCGTTATTGGGGAATTGTCCCTGGACGGGAGGATTACCGCAATAGAGGGTGCCCTGCCCATGGTTATTTCCATGCGGAACAAGGAATTTAAAAGAGCCGTTGTCCCGGAAGAAAACAAGGAAGAGTGCGGTGTCATAGAAGGAATTGAAATAATTCCCGTTGGAAGCTTAGACCGGCTGGTTGAGTATTTTAACGGGAATATGAGTATTGAACCCTATAAAAGCCACTACGATCTTAGCTATGAACAGGATGAATATCTTGAAGATTTTTCCGAAATAAAGGGACAGGCTGCAATGAAAAGGGCAGTCGAGGTAGCTGCTGCAGGAATGCACAACATCCTGCTGATGGGAAGTCCCGGTTCGGGGAAAACCATGATTGCAAAGCGAATTCCAACAATTTTGCCTGATTTGACCTATGAAGAATCCTTAGAGGTAACAAAGCTATACAGCATATCAGGACTCCTGAACAAGAAGGGCTTGATCAGTAAAAGACCTTTCCGGTCTCCCCACCATACTTCATCACGAACATCCATGGCAGGAGGGGGTAGTAACCCCCGGCCCGGGGAAGTGTCCCTGTCTCACTACGGAGTTTTATTTTTGGACGAAATACTGGAATTCCCCAAGAATGTCATAGAAGTCCTGCGCCAGCCCATGGAAGACGGTAAAATTACCATTTCAAGAGCCAGCGGATCCTTTACCTTCCCGGCTAAATTCATGCTGGTTGCTGCAATGAATCCATGTCCTTGCGGCTATTTGGGAGATCCAAATCATGAATGTTCCTGCAGCCAAAGCCAGATTGACAAATATTTAGGCAAGATTTCCGGTCCCCTCTTGAACAGGATCGATATACAAATAGAAGTGCTACCTGTTAAATATGATGATTTAAAGGATGAGGGTGAAGAAGAAACTTCTTCTCAAATAAAAAAACGGATAATCATGGCAAGAAAGATTCAGCTTGAGAGATACAAGGATATGGGCATATATACCAACTCGGAGCTGTCTGCAAAAGGTATAGGAAAGTTTTGCAAGATAAACAAGGAATCGGAACTCTTGCTTAAAAACGCCTTTGAGGTCTTAGGCTTAAGTGTGAGGGCCTACAACAAGATATTAAAAGTTTCAAGGACCATAGCTGATTTGGAAAATTCAGAAAATATAGAAACTAAGCACCTGGCGGAAGCAATCCGGTACAGGAGCCTGGACCGCAAGTATTGGAGGTAAAATGAATAGCTTGAACATAAACCAAAAAACCTTGTTATGGCTTTCGTCCGGCGGAGTTTCAAACAGGATGACGGCAAAGCTTCTTGATTATTTCGGGTCGCCTGGGGAGATATGGGATAATTTTGAATTTGAAAAAAATAATTTATCCTTCCTGAATGACCGGATAATATCCGGGCTTACTGAAAGCAAAATAAATTTTGAAGAAAAATTATCAGAAAAATTAAAGAGGGAAAAGGTTAAAACGGTAACTATTTTTGATGAAGATTATCCGGTTAAGCTTAAACATATTCAGGGCCCTCCATATGTATTGTTTTACAAGGGCAGCCTGGATGATATAAACAAGACAACTATAGCAGTAATAGGTTCAAGAAAGGCTACAAACTACGGCAAATGGGCGGCTGAAAAGCTTACAGGGGAATTGGCCGAACTGGGTGTTAACATTGTAAGCGGTTTAGCTGTAGGAATTGATGCTGTTGCTCATAAAACAGCCCTTAAATACAAGGCAAAAACCTTCGGAATTATCGGCTCCGGCATAAATATTGTGTATCCAAAGAAAAACCTTGAGCTTTTTAAGGAGATATGGGAAGGTGACAAGGGAGCGGTAATTACCGAATATCCTTTTGATGTGCAGCCCATCGCCTTTAACTTTCACGACAGGAACAGGATTATCAGCGGCTTATCAGACGGGATCCTAGTGATTGAAGCCCAGGAAAAAAGCGGTACCCTGATAACTGCCGGTCATGCTGCCGACCAGGGAAGGGAAATTTTTGCCGTACCCGGGAATATTGACAGTTTGTACAGCAAGGGGACAAATGCCCTCATAAAAGACGGGGCTAAGATAACCAGGTCTGTTGATGATATAATTGAAGAGATTCTTGAATTGAAGGAAAGAGTTAATAAGCAAAATGCCTGTGCCGATATGAGCACCTTAACGGATGATGAAATCAAAATAATATACTTCCTTAAAAGCGGAATAAACAACCTTGATGACTTAAGCCGGGAAACAAAAATAGATACCGGGGAATTGTTAAGCATTTTAACCTTCCTGGAAATGAAAGGGGCAATAAAAGTATCTTCATATAAGGTTTCCCTGCTGATTTAAGATCTTACAATCTAAACAAGTAAATATTTTATCAAATATGCGGAGACAAAGGCCACAACAAATGTTACAGGGGCAAACAGCCTGTATTCCTTATACAGGTCAATGGTTTCAACCTTCATGTGTTGAAGGGTGAAAGCCTGACATAAGTGAATGGGTGAGAAGAAATAACCCGCAAAAGAACATGCAAAAGTAAAATATGTATATACGTAAACCATTTCAGGAGATATTTTAAGCTGTGAAATCATGGGAAGAATTATGCCCAGGGGAGCCGTTTGATTCCCTGTTATAATTCCGAAAAGCACTGAGGATATTAAGAATACCAGTAAAGTCGACAACATTCCGATTTCCCCGTTAATCAAATTTGTGAACAATAATATAAGCTCATCCAGATTTAATATGAGGTCCTTCATAATTAATATGGCTGCAATCATTAAAACTGTATGATGGTTTAAGGATTTAACCAAAGCATGGAAGAATTGTTTTTTATCACATAAGAGATATACGGCTAAAATGCTGAAAATTAAAGCAATAAAAAATGGAAGACCTGTCAGGGCATTGATGATTAAACAAATATATATGGGGGAAGCGTACAGCAAAAGAGTAAATAAATCTCTGTAAGAAAACTTTGCTTTTAATCCCGGGTCATATTCTATATCTTTAATAAAGAGAAAATATCCTGCAAGAGTTATCGGAACGACAAAAAACAGGTTTAATAAAATTAATTTTGATATGCTTATTGCCGGCAGAGCAGCCGAAACAACCAAAAGGCCGGTTGAGTAGGGGAGTATAAACATTGCAATATGTCTGAACACCAAATTGATGGCAGCCCGCCGGGGAGGTGGAATTTTCATTTCTTCTCCCATTTCATTAATGAAAGGGGCAGATAAAAGGGCACCTCCGGGAACTATTAGGGTACCCATTAAGGCAGGGAGAACCATCAATATGATTTTTTTGTTTGGCAGAATCTTATAAGTAGTTTCAACCAGCTTATCAAGTATTTTATAATGCTTCATAAAGCCGCCTAAAAGGCCTACCATCATAACAGAAAGTATCGTGTTCAAAGATGAGAAGGAGGTAAAAGTGTTGCTTATGGCCTTCAATGAAGCCTCGCTGCCTATTCCGGACAGCAAAGCCAATATTGTGCATGCTGTTAAAAGAATATAGCTTAAATTTATCTTAAATCGACTTAATAAAGGTATCATCAAAAATACGATTAAAACTACTAATAGCTGACCCATACGTCCCCTCCTTTAAAATTATCATAATTATAGTAAAGAATTAAGAATAAATCAATATATAATTAGCCATATGAACTGCTGATCGGAATTCTCCCATATTTTTCCCCGTGTCCTTGCTAATCTTGAGGCAAGATATTATAATATATGCAGAAGGAGGGGTAAGATGCCGTTTGAAATAATCAGAGCCGATATAACAAGGGTTAAGGCAGATGCAATAGTAAATGCCGCCAATCCGGCCCTTAAAATGGGAGGAGGAGTGTGCGGGGCAATTTTCAAGGCTGCAGGTCCGGAAGACCTCCAGGCTGAGTGCGATAAAATAGGGGGCTGTAAGACAGGCCAAGCCGTTATTACAAAGGGATACAAGTTACCGGCCAAATACATAATACATACCGTAGGCCCCGTTTATAGGGGAGGAAATTACAATGAAGAAGACCTTTTAAGGAGTGCTTATTTAAATTCATTAAACTTAGCCAAGGAACACGGGTTGAAATCAATTGCGTTTCCGTTGATTTCTTCCGGTATTTACGGATATCCCAAAAATGAAGCACTGAAGGTGGCAATCTCTGCAATCAGTGATTTCCTGACTGATAATGATATGCACGTTTACCTTGTCATGTTTGATAAGGAGGCCTTTGCCTTCAGTGAAAAACTCTTCGGTAAAATAAAAAAATACATAGATGACAGATACGTGGATGAGAAGGAATTTTTGGACAAGGGCAGGCGGTTGCAGGAAGAGTATATTCAATACCAAGCTTCCCTTATGGAAACGGATTTAATCAAGGAAAAAAAGACCAGGTCTTTAGAGGACGTTGTGAATGAACTTGATGAAACCTTTTCTGAAATGCTCCTCCGCCTGATTGACGAAAAGGGTATGACGGATGTGGAAACCTACAAGAAGGCCAATATTGACAGAAAGCTTTTTTCAAAAATTCGGACTGATAAGAATTATAAGCCTAAAAAAAATACGGCCTTAGCTTTTGCGGTAGCCTTGGAATTAAACGTGGACGAAACAAAAGATTTGCTTCAAAAGGCAGGCTATGCCCTGTCCAGGAGCAACAAGTTTGATATAATAGTGGAATACTTTCTGGAAGAAAAGAACTATAATATTTTCGAAATAAATGAAGCCTTATTTGCTTTTGACCAGCCCCTTCTGGGCTTATAAAAATTGTCGCTTTGCAAGCGACCATTTTTTTTGTTCATATGGTATCCTTTATTCAAAAATGAATGGAGGATTCTTATGAAATCAAATTTAACGGAATTGGTTTTTATACTTGACAGGAGCGGGTCCATGGCAGGACTTGAAACAGACACCATAGGGGGATTCAACTCAGTGCTTGACAAGCAGAAAAAAGAAGAAGGAGATGCCCTTGTTACTACAGTACTTTTTGATCATGATTATGAGCTGCTGCACGACAGAATCAATATTAAAAATCTTGAAGGAATCAGTGCAAAGGAATACTATGTGCGGGGGACAACCGCCCTTCTGGATGCAATGGGCAGAACTATAAATTATATAGGAAACGCAATATCAGACACAGCAAAAGAAGACCGGCCTGACAAGGTAGTATTCGTGATTATCACGGATGGCATGGAAAATTCAAGTCAGGAATTTTCCAAAGATAAGGTTAAGGCCATGATAGAGAAGCAAAAAAAAGAGTATTCCTGGGAATTTGTATTTCTCGGCGCAAATATGGATGCCATTAAAACAGCTGCTGATTTCGGCATCGACGAGGACAGGGCTTCTAACTTCTGTGCCGATAGCCAGGGTATAAATTTAAATTACACTGCCATATGCAATTTTGTCAGTGAAATGAGAATGGGCAAAAAGGTGGGTTCAGGCTGGAAATCGGAAATCGAAAAGGATTATGGCAAAAGGGGGAAGAAACATCAAAAATAACGGGATAAAAAATTTGAAGATTTTTGTTGACTGAGCTAATAATTTCTGTTATAATGAGCGAAAATAATCTTTAATACGGTACCGTGATGCCGTCAAGATTTATATTCATGTGACTTATTGTGGATAATAATCCTTGACCATCCGGTCGAGGATTTTTTTATGATTATATGGAGGTATTTATGACAACAAAAAATGAAGTTTTAGGCTATTTGCCGGATGAACGCCCACCGATTATCGGACTTATCTTTTTTGCCCTGCAGCAAATAGTGGTAATGTTTCCCGCAACGGTTTTGGTTGCACTAATCACAGGTTTTCATGTTTCAACTACAATCTTTGCCAGCGGTCTGGCAACCTTGGGATTTATACTTATAACAGGGAGACAGATTCCTCTCTATTACGGTTCAAGCTTTTCATATATAGCGGCAATAGCCTCTATAATGAGTGCGGAACAATTCGCTGCATATTCTCTGAACGATAAAATTTCAGTAGCACAATTTGGTATAGTGATGTCCGGTTTTGTATCAATCTTAGCAGGTATTATAATAAACAAATCCGGGAAAGATAAAATAGACAGGGTTCTTCCACCGACTGTAACCGGAAGCATAGCTATAATCATAGGCTTGTCTTTGGCAGCAACAGCCATGACTGATGCCTCTACTTTTCCGGCAGCGGCGCAGGCAAACCCCTCTGCGGGCAGCTGGGCCTGGACTATTGCAATTATTACTTTGCTGTCCACAATTTTGTATTCGGTATATTTAAAGGGAAAATTAAGCCAGCTTCCGATTCTGTTCGGTTTGATAACGGGATATGTGGCAGCCTTGATTATTGGCAGCATAACTGGTATTCCTTTCATATCATTTGTTACTATTCAGGCAACAGGGATATTCAACCTTCCCATCTTCACCTTGCCTAAACCTACTCTTGCAGCCGTTGTTGCAATTATGCCCATTGCAATAGCAACGATTCCGGAATCCACTGCCCACGTTTACCAATTGGACATATATGTTAATGACTTGGCCAAGAAGAAGGCTGCCAGCAAAAAATATGACATTGAAAATAAATTGGGACTTAATCTTATAGGTGACGGCCTGGGAGATATCATATCCGGATTCATAGGTGGTCCTGCAGGAACCAATTATGGTGAAAACATCAGTACCATGGCAATAACCAAAAACTTTTCCATACATGTTTTAATCTTAGCAGCCATAATGACAATGGTGATTTCCTGCTTTACTCCCCTGATTAACATAATATATTCAATTCCGAAATGCGTGATCGGAGGTTTGTCCATTTACCTCTTTGGAGTTATAGCAGCCCAGGGCATAACCATCATGATAGACAGAAAGGTTGATATGTTCAGTTCAAAGAACTTGGCTGTCATAGCGGTAATTTTAATAGTAGGTCTTGGTGGAAGCTTTGGTTTTGATGGGGGCATGATACCTATGTTCGGTATTGAATTACCTGCCATTGCAAGCGCTGCTGTGACCGGAATACTTCTGAATTTACTCTTGTCAGTAAACCAAAAGTAGGAAGATTAATAAGAGAGACTCTTCCTGCCAGGGAAGAGTCTTTTTTATATAATACGCAAAAGGCTATAATATTTATCATACTATATCTGAGCATTACATAATTATATTACTCGAGTTGTTATTAATATAACACACTTTTTGCTGGACAAGATGCTTATTATGCTGTATAATACCGGGAAAATACCTTCAAATATTTAACACTTTACAAAAAGAAATCCCCATTGTATAATCAAACCCATAACGTTTTCAAAAAATAAGTAATTGAAAACGATGGCATAATTAATTTAATTAGGAGGTGGCGGCTAAAACTTAAAAAAATAGCATTTATTAAATTTGAACAGCAAATAATTAATTTATTTGTGTAATCATTATTATTTCAAAATATTTATATGAAAGAAGGGAAAAAGTATGGATCAAGAAAAAAGAGGACAATGGGCCAGTAATTTTGGATTCTTAATGGCTGCTATAGGCTCGGCAGTAGGTTTAGGTAATATTTGGGGATTCCCGTACAAGATGGGAGCAAACGGCGGATTTGCATTCCTAATTATATATTTAATACTGGTTACATTTGTAGGTGTTGCTACTATGTTAGGCGAGCTTGCATTAGGCCGTAAATATGGTATGGGAGTTGTCGGAACTTATAGATTAATTAGTAAGAAGTATACCTGGATAGGCTGGTTAGGATTTCTTTCAGGCTTTTTCATTTTAGCTTTTTACAGTGTATTGGGCGGATATACTCTTCGTTACACAATTGGATTCTTATTGGAGTTATTTAGTAAAGGCTCAGGCTTTGGAGGAATGGGCGGGGGCCAATTCTTCGGCTCATTCATTGTTAATTCAGGGGCAAATGTTTTGTATCACTTCTTATTTATGGGATTAACCATCTTAATAGTTATGGGCGGAGTTTCAGGCGGTATTGAAAAATTTACCAAGGTTGCAATGCCTGCCTTGTTTGTAATGCTCCTGATAGTAATAGTTAGAAGCCTTACCCTGGAAGGTTCTTTTTCAGGTGTTGAATTTATGTTTGCGCCAAATTTCGCAGCCTTTTCTGAAATAGGGTTTATGAAAGTTCTTAAGACTGCAGCCGGTCAGATGTTCTTCTCCTTGTCTTTAGGTATGGGTTGCATGATTACTTACGGGTCCTATCTCAGCAAGGAAGAAAACCTGGAAAAGAATGCAGTTATTATTCCAGTAGCAGATACAATTTTTGCTTTGCTTGCAGGATTGGCTGTAATGCCTGCAGTTGGTGCATTTATGTCTCAAGGAGTAGAAGGAATTAACTTCACGGCAGGACCGGGACTCTTGTTTATAACCCTGCACCAGGTTTTCAGCGTTGGCATGGGTGGAGTAATTGGTAACTTGTTTGGTGCCTTATTCTATTTCTTGGTGTTTATAGCGGCCATTACTTCAGCAATATCCCTATTGGAAGTATGTACTGCCTACTTTATTGACAAACGAATTGAGAAGGGATTAGATCCAAGCCGTAAAAAAGTTACTCTTGTAACCGGATTGGCAATCTTCGCCCTGGGTCTCCTTGTATGCCTTGACGGACTCGGATCCGGGGTAGGAGGAGGCGCAGTTATAGATCCTCCGGGTGTAATGCTTGGAATGGAAAATATTCGTGCTGCCTTTGCTTCATGGCTTGATTTCTATGACATGATTTCCGAAGGTGTATTCATGCCTCTTGGTGCACTAATAATGGCATTAATAATCGGATGGTCGTTAAAAACAACTGTTATCAAGGATGAAGTGGAAGCTTCTCCCAACGTCCTGATGAAGAGTTACCAGTTCTGGGATATTTGCTATAAATTCATTGTTCCTATCGGTATGTTTTTCGTATTGCTGGGTCAGCTGGACGACTTCTTCGGATTGGGAATATTCTGATAAATTATAATAAATGAAGGAGCGGATTTCCGCTCCTCAGGTTGCTGACAAAGTCAGCACAAAAATTAAGAAAACTTAACATTGAAACCGTTGAAAAATCAACGGTTTTTCTGTATTTTTGAGCACTTTTATGGTATACTGAATATATAAAAACAGAAAACAGGAGAAAAGAAAGATGTTAACTAAGAACAATGAAAATCAGCCGAAAATG
>Ga0208695_1000675_pt1 | contig 34794 bp, 26 predicted proteins | sample AD_UKC111_MetaG_FD_184449 | JGI IMG/M metagenome (GOLD analysis project Ga0208695, IMG submission 184449) | Active sludge microbial communities of municipal wastewater-treating anaerobic digesters from Hong Kong - AD_UKC111_MetaG (SPAdes)... | ecosystem: Engineered > Bioreactor > Anaerobic >...
GTGTGACCCCAAGGTTCTTGTGTGACCCCAAGGTTCTTGTGTGACCCCAAGGTTCTTGTGTGACCCCAAGGTTCTTGTGTGACCCCAAGGTTCTTGTGACCCCAAGGTTCTTGTGACCCCAAGGTTCTTGTGACCCCAAGGTTCTTGTGACCCCAAGGTTCTGCATGACCCCAAGGTTCTGCATGACCCCAAGGTTTCTCATTTTACTGGTGGCCACCGCCTCGCAGCATGCAGTACGCGGAGCACGCGCACAACATTACCGGCAATATCGTAAACCACCATATAGTTTCTATGTACAACAAACTCTCGTGTACCTTGCAACCGGCCTGGTCGGCCAAGACCAGGATAATCTGCCAAACGGACGGCTTTCTCCGATAAAAGCTCATCAAAATTTAGCGCGGCACTAGGATTATCCGCTGCGATGTACTCCCGAATGGCTTTTCGATCTTCTCGGGCCAGTAACGTCCAAACCAATCTCACGAAGCAATGCCAGCCATCCTGCGCCGTGTTGCTGCGCGCCAAGCAACTGCTTGAGCCTCCACCTCTTCTGCTGAAACGATATCACCCGCATTTGCAGCCTCAAGACCCCTTTGCACCTCCCCACAAAACCAGGCCTCATGCTCTGCCGCTTCCTGCTCTTGCTGCACAAAGTCACGCATGAAATCGCGCAACAGTTGCGCCCCGGAACGATCGCGCAACTTCGCAGCCGTGGAAAACTGCTGTTTCAACCCTTCATCCACCCGAAAGGTAAAAGTTGCTTCCTTCATAATGCCCTCCTACCGTACTGTGTTAATTGAAAAGTACAATGTAACACATTACTCCCGCATTCCTTCACTTTTGTTTATGCCATTAATGAAGACCTATGACCCTAAGACCCCCGAGTCCCAGCATTTATGCGCTTTTTAAAGAGAAAATAGCTGAAAAAATCCATAAACCTTACGGTAAAGCTGTTTTAGACGATTTAAATATTTGCTTAACTTGCAGCCAACCCTGCTAATATCCACATACACCACATACACAAGGAGAGTCGCATGGCTCAATTACATTGTTATGTCCCTAAAGAAATTGCCCAGCAAGCTCAGCGCCGCGCTAGCCAATCAGGCCTCTCACTTTCGCGTTACCTCGCGGAGCTAGTCAAACGTGATGCTCAGACCAGTACCACTTGGCCAGAAGGATATTTTGATATTTTCGGGAAGTGGGAGGGCACACCTTTAGAGCGCCCAAGCCAATTACCTTTGGAAGTGCGACAAGCCCTCAAATGATTTATCTGCTGGATACCAACGTTTGCATTCATCTACTCAATGGCACACAAACCCACCTCTTACACCATATTCGCCAGCGTAGCCCTGCCGACATTGCCCTTTGCAGCATAGTTAAGGCTGAGTTGTTGTCCGGGGCGCGGCGTAGTCAACGAGTAGAAAGCAATTTACAACGGCTCAAGGCCTTTTTCGCACCCCTGCAAAGCCTCTCTTTTGATGATGCCTGTGCCGAACATTACGGGCAAATCCAGGCAGATTTACTCACACAAGGCAAACCTATCGGCCCCAACGATATGCTAATCGCTGCCACCGCCCGCGCTCACAATGCCACGCTCGTTACCCATAACACGGCTGAGTTTGGCCTTGTGGCGGGCTTGCGGGTGGAAGATTGGGAGAAGGTTTAATAAAAAAAAATGGTCAGGTGATACAGCTCACCCGCCAGCTTTAGTCTTCTCAGGAGTTGCTCTACTCCATCGTCTGAAAATCATAGCTAAGCAAATGTAATAATGCAAGACCTGACCCCAGGGTTTCTGACCCCAGGGTTTCAGGGGGAGTTGCTCCACTCCATCGTCTGAAAATCATAGCTAGCAAAATATGATAATGCAAGACCTGACCCCAAGGTCTCTTCAATGCCACGCTCGTTACCCATAACACGGCTGAGTTTGGCCGTGTGGCGGGCTTGCGGGTGGAAGATTGGGAGAAGGTTTAATAAAAAAAATGGTCACGTGATACAGCCCACCCGTCAGCTTTAGTCTTCTCAGGAGTTGCTCCACTCCATCGTCTGAAAATCATAGTAGCAAAATGTGATAATGCAAGACCTGACCCCGAGGTCTGCGTTTTCGGGAAATGGGAGGGCACACCTTTAGAGCGCCCAAGCCAATTACCTTTGGAAGTGCGACAAGCCCTCAAATGATTTATCTGCTGGATACCAACGTTTGCATTCATCTACTCAATGGCACACAAACCCACCTCTTACACCATATTCGCCAGCGTAGCCCTGCCGACATTGCCCTTTGCAGCATAGTTAAGGCTGAGTTGTTGTCCGGGGCGCGGCGTAGTCAACGAGTAGAAAGCAATTTACAACGGCTCAAGGCCTTTTTCGCACCCCTGCAAAGCCTCTCTTTTGATGATGCCTGTGCCGAACATTACGGGCAAATCCAGGCAGATTTACTCACACAAGGCAAACCTATCGGCCCCAACGATATGCTAATCGCTGCCACCGCCCGCGCTCACAATGCCACGCTCGTTACCCATAACACGGCTGAGTTTGGCCTTGTGGCGGGCTTGCGGGTGGAAGATTGGGAGAAGGTTTAATAAAAAAAAATGGTCAGGTGATACAGCTCACCCGCCAGCTTTAGTCTTCTCAGGAGTTGCTCTACTCCATCGTCTGAAAATCATAGCTAAGCAAATGTAATAATGCAAGACCTGACCCTCAAGTCCCGTTTTGACCCTCAAGTCCCGTTTGGAGGTTTCGAGGCCCTGCTGACCCCGAGGCCCTGTTCGCTAAGGTTTTGCTCCTCTTAACAAAAAAGCCACCTCTTTTAAAGAGGTGGCTTTAAAAACAAACCCTTTTAAGAATAAATAGGGTTGGTTAACCAAAGATTAGAAATTAGACAAATGGCTGTAAATCTGGATTGCCATCAATTTCCGTATTATCTATACCAGTGAGAATCACGACTTGATCGACCTTACCATCATTATCGTAATCTTGGAATAGATAGCCTTTATCATGAACTACATCCCACTGGAAGCTAAAGAGAGTACCTCCAGAGATATTGGGGTCATTAGCAAGACGGTCAAGTAACTGAGCATTGGCTGCATCCAAGGCCTGTTGGAAACTTGTTACTGGACCTGCACCCTCGTAATAATTAGTACCTGGTCCTGCATCAATTCCTGTAACAGCAGTCGTACCATTCGTTTCATAGAAACGGAGGGTATCACTTCCGCTAACAAAGCCATTAATCACATCTGCCGTGTTTTCTTTCAAGGTCGAATCACCATGGCGGAACACAAAGTGATCGTTGCCACCACTACCACCTTGCTCCAAAGTCACAGCAGGAGTAACGTTATGGGGGCCTGGATCACCATTTAATGCAACCATGATCGTGACATCTGAATAATTTACACCCGGCTTATATTTGATAGTTAGATTGTCTGTAGCACTATCATATACAGCTGAGTCAAACACACTCGCAACGTTTCCAATGCCAGCTGCATAAGCATTAATCCTTTCTGCTAGTTTTAAACCGATGGTATCGGTGAAAGCACCAAATGGAATATCTTGAGCACCAGGCCCTTCATTCACCACAAGTGCTGGCACCGGATTATCGTTTGCGTCTCTAAGTACGATTGTATAACTAGCATTTTTACCGTCATTGTTCAAAATACCGAACACCCCAAATGACTGGGTTTCTGTAGCCGTTCCCCCATCCAGCACATCCTTACCCTTACCGCCTTCAATGGTATCCTTGCCACCACCGCCGGTCAGCGTATCGTCCTGAGCACTACCAACCAGCTTGGAAGGCAGTGTACCCAAGGTTTTCAGGGTTACACCGCCGGTCGTCACCATGCTGGCATCCAAACCGCGGGCAAGATTACCAAAACCACCCGCATCGGTTGTAAACAGGGAATTACCGTTACCATTGCGCAGATCAGCCGTTACTGTATCCAGCTGGTAAGAACTACCGCTGCTCTTGATAGACGCATCGGTCAGATAAAGATCCTGGAATCCACCAATCGTAGAGACCTTGCTCAAGTCACCTAAGACTAGATCATCGGCTTCAGTATCTGGCAAGTTCGGAGAAAGCGTTGTATCCCGGTTACCAAAGAATCCATCAAAGTCTCCCAGCACTGTCAGGTTACCTTTAGTGACTTTAGTGATGTCTAGTACGTCAAAGTCAAAAGCACTGGTATTAGCCTTATTGAGGAAAGTCATGTTTATGTTTTCAAGACTAATCAAGTTTCCAACAACAGCTTTATCCGTGACTTGAATGGTATCGCGGTCCCCTAAAGCGTCTACTAACTCCAAGGTATTCTTAACACTGAGCAGGTTATCGATGAAATAAACATCGTTTGAAGGACCGTCTTGCAGAATTTCAAACCCTGTCAAGGTCATGGCATTGTTTACGCCATTCTCATCAATACCCACAATAATAGTGTCATTAACGGTGCCCAGTGTATAGTCTACGCCATCCGCAGAGTCCACCTTAAAGGAGTCAAAGGCTGCCTGAGAGGCTTCTATCCGCAAAGAGCCGGCCGCAATCAAATTACCTGCTGTATGAGAAGTGATGGTGTCTTCTCCCAGGTTAGGATCGATTACGCCCAAGGCATCCTTAAAGTCAACGTCCGCCTTTATGATGCCTGTTGCCAGAGGATCAGGATTTTTGGAATCAAACGCAGTTAACTTAATATCTGCATGAATGGACTTAAACAGTTCATTGTAATTAGCCTCGTTATTTCCCCCACGCAGCCTTGCGGTATGGTCTAGTTTGGACTCGGCATCGGTGAACTCAACATATTCATTCTTGTCACTGCCCTCTATCACGTTCCATTGGGCTTCGACTTGGTCGATAGCTTTTGGATCTGGATCGAGCGGGGTTAGATCGCGATAATCGATCAGATTGATGTTACCGAGCAGATTCTCATTCAATTGCTGGGTAATGCGGACCAGATGGATTTCACGATCCAGTGCGGTAATTTTGTCTTTACCTTCGACTGGAACAGCCGGGAAACCGAAGCTAAAGCGGACGTTTACATCCACATTGGACTGGGTGAGGTCAATGACGTTGTTCATCACGCCACCCGTACCACGACCGGCCACAATGTTTTCTACCCCTTTAAGGGCGTCAATACGATCGTCATTGTCCTGGACATCTACATTGATCAGATCGTTGTGATCAACCATCACATACTGGGTAGGATTATCATTAAAGTTGATAACGGCAACCACAGAACCGGTTTCAGCGCTGTAGTCCACGGTATCATTGATACCCGCCCCTAAATCAAAGGTGAACTGGTTCTGATTAACCACTTTAGGGATATTAATCTGCCACCAGGGGTTGGCCTGCCCAGCAGTGGTCACACGCAATTCTTCGATAGATTGACGATCCCAGACCTCACCATCGCTGTTCTTGTCATCGGCTTTACCATCGTTGTTTGCATCTGCAAAGTCGTTGATAAAGTCAAAGTTCAAGAAGCTGTTAAAGCGGATCTCCGCTGCAGGCGTAGGAGGAAGATCACTGACATCTTCGCGACTATTGAACATAGTATCGCTAACGATAACTATATCGCTGCCCGCTGAGCCCTTTACATTTTCGTATTCAGACATACCGAAGAGCTGAACTTGCTCTACGCCAGCCGCTGTGAACACTTTGCTTTGTACAAAGTCTACAGCCGCGCCATTGGCCAAGTCGGTAACATCCAGCACGTCGTTTTCACGGGAGCTGACGGGAACTGCTCGCTGATCCACGCTTTCTACGCTGCTCAAAGTATCAGTAGCCAGCACCTGGCCATTACGACCATCGGTCTGTTCTACGTGGTCTACATCTGCAGCGCCAACCTTGAAGGTAACGGTGGGCACTGCTTGTTTGGTGGGGTAATTGTCTTCATATACCACAGCATCCAGACCCAAGCCTCCGATAAAGGCATTGTCTTTGGCAGCTTCGGTTTCATCAATCACCAGGGTGTCATTGCCCAGGCCACCGACGACGGTTTCTACGCCGTCAACCGTGTTATACAGAGCATCGTCAGCTTTATCATCACTAAGATTAACGGGTTGTCCAGGCTCGGTCACACCAAAGCTACCTACTGGATCAGCATCTCCGTTTACAGGCGCATGCTGGAAGTTTTCACCAGTATTGATGTAGACCTGACCTGCCGCTCCTATCCCTGAACCATTGGTCAGGATGTAGGTAATACCGCCCGTCAAGGTGGAAAGCGCAGCCACATCTAAAGTGTCTTGTCCTTGGCCGCCGTTGACTCCCGCAACCGCTTTACCAGTACCGGAAACGGTACGGATATGTTCAAAGTTGGTAAATTTGGTCAACTGACCGGCATCCAGGGTACCGTCACCGTTAGCGTCAATCGCTACGGTACCTGCGCCACCGTTTTTACGTGTCAGATCTGCATCTAGGGTGATGGTAAAGCGGGCATTTGATCCAAAATCAGTTTGCTGGAATTGCAAGGTGTCTTCAAAACCATTAACCAAGGGGCTATTGGCCTTTTCCAACTGACGAATCTTTTGCAGGCTGATAACACCCGGTTGTTTAGCGGCTTGGGCAGCATCAAAGTCGTTGTAAACCTTGATTTCACCGTCTTGCAGCCAGAGGTCTTTCCCACCGTCTGCTGTGTCATTACCACCAGAACCGACAATACGGTCATCACCAGTGCCGCCTAAAATAGTATCGGCACCGCTACCGCCGATTAAGAAATCATCGCCATGCACAGCAAAGTTTTCTGTTTGGCCGGTGGCTTTGTTAACGGTTTTGTTAAATTCAATTTCGCCACCATTCAGAGCCTGACCTTTAGCAGCGCTATTGATGTTGTCAACATTGTTGTTGTTCTGAACATAAACCACCATGGCGTCGCTACCAGCAACGGTACCACCGGCATTTTTAGCGGTTTGTAGCACAGCACGGTTGTAGAACTCTTCACCCACGAACAGAACATTGTCTTTGTTCAAGGCGCCATCACGGCCATCAAAGTCCAGCAACTGCACTTCATGCTCAGAAGTATTGGTCACTGCCGATACAGGAGCCAGACCACCAGAGAGGTTGTTGATGCTCACCACCGGTTTGCTCATGAATACGGTTTCTTCACCGTTATAAGCGCGCTGAGTTAGGCGTAAGGTGTCAGCTACACTTTGTGCATCCACAGCACCCGCTGCAGTGTCATCATCGTTGAAGCTATTGATAAATTGTGCCAGGCGGGTAACGAAAGCATTGTTGCTTTCGTTGGGAATTAAGCTACCGTCCAGGTTTACACCCACTTGCAGGGTATATTCCACAGCATTCACCGTGACCTTGACGATATCTTCCACAGCCAGATCGGTGAATTTGATATCATATTGCTGGCTTTCTGCCAAACGGGTGCTGACAATACCATTGGCTTCTTTGGTAAAGCTGATCACCAGATCTTCTGCGTAGCTATCTAGCCCTAAAGAAATACCGCTGCCTACCGTTGCATCATCGTCCACGCCTTCGTTTTTGAAGCGGTCTTCATAGGCTTTATAGACGATACGATCCTGGCTCTTAACCACCGCAGCTTCGTTGAAGGTGGCCTCAAGCTCAGCTTTTCCATTATCTGACACAATGAAGACTACACCAAAACCTTCGTTAATTTCGTCAGAAATATCACGGCCTAATGCGTCAATCACATGTACTGTGTTGCCTACAGCAAATGCGCTCACATTTTTGTCTTGGGCATTGAACGCTGCACTGACCAAGGCAGCCACTTCCTGTGCATTTACAGCTTGGTTTAAAGCATCAGAGTTGGGTACATTAAATACTACGCCACCAATTTTGACTGCAAAACCACCTACGGCCACATTGGGTTCTGAAAGTTTTGTAGTAAGAAAGTCTACTACCAACTCGGAAGCCCCTACCTGTGAAGTAGAGTCCTTACCGAAATCTTGACCAAAAGTACCATCCCATAAATTGCTTCCTGGAGCGGTTTCGTTTTGACGATGAATAACGTCTACGTTATCGCCACGGAACGTATCCCCATCTGCCCGTAAACTAAAGATAAAGGTATCGTTTCCTCCTCCGCCGGACAAAGAGTCATTGCCCGAACGGCCTTCAAGAAAATCGTTACCACTACTTGCATACAGAACGTTATTGCCGCCAACGGGATCCACTAGCGCATCAGTACCGCGCAGTTCCAGGTTAACACCGGCTCCAAAGAAGTTTTGCTGATTAGCAAACTTTAATTCAGGCTTGTTGGTGCCTGCCGCTAAATAGTCCAGCCCACCCATACCAGAGGCAATAATATTTTCAATGCCAACTATTTTTGTTGCCGAGTGTTTATCATAAACCGTTTGATCGGCGGTGCCAGGAACGTAGTCGCTGTCGGTTTCAGCATTGGGCTGCTGCTTGGGGTCTTTAGGCTGCTCACCTAGGGTATCAAAGCGATAGCCCTGATAGGTTTCATAGCCCAGATCTATACGGATTTTTCTTTCCTGGAAAATATCTTCTTTCAGGATTTTGGCTGCCGATTCTGCTTCGGTAGCGCCTTCACGGCCTACGGTATAGTTGGTCAAATAAAGGGTGTCGTTACCTGCACCGCCATATACACCACCTCCACCATTATCTGCAAAACCACCGCCGTCCAACTCCAGCACGAGACCATCATTACCATCGCCGCCGTCTAAGCGGTCAATGCCGTCATAGGCAATCTTATCTAGATTGGGATTGGTGACGCCGTCTTTAACGGTTTCTTTAAAGAACTGCAGATTGCCGCCAAACAACAGATCGTTGCCAGCGTTACCTTGCAGATTGTCGTTGTCATAGCCACCAATAATGCGGTTGTTGGCAATAGAACCAATAACGTTTAACTGTGCAGAAGAACCCAAGCCGTAATTGGCAGTACCGGCTTTGTCACGATCATCCAGACGACGACCACCGAGCTCAACATCATAGTCGTTCAAAAAGCCGTACAGATTACCGGAAGCATCTACGTTTTCCACATCACGGAAAGCACCTAAAGACTTACCAGAAGCGGTGGTGACAGAACCGTCATCATTCAAGTTACCGTTGCCATTCTCATCAGCCAAGGCATCTTCCAGACGCACTGTTACGGGCTCTTCATCGTCTTGAGCTTCTAAGAGCAACCAGTCGGTGTCTTGAGCGCTCTGCACATTACCGGCCTGGTTATCGTCTGCAGTAAAACCACCATCTACAAGCGCATCATTCCCGTCAGTATTCTGTAAACGGGAGAGTTCTACATAAATAAAGTCGGCATTACGGCCACCCTGGATGTCGTCATGGCCAGAATTTTGACCAGCCACACCGCCACCTGCAATAAAGTCGTTACCCACACCAGGCTGGACTACATCTGCACCTAAACCACCTAAAAAGATATTGCCGTTGGTTTTTACGCCGTCGCCTTGATAGCTGGCACCATCAAACTTAATATCACCCAAGAAGTTTTTGTTGCGATCAAACTCATTTAAAGGGTTGCGTGCATAAGCGTCTAAGATATTGAAACCAGAGGTTTTCAGGATGTTGGCACCGCTCACATTGTTTTCAATGCCATTGGCTTTGATTTCACCATTGCCATCTAAGTCGATACCGAACACTTGTTTGTTGGGTTGGGTCAGGTCAATCCGTACATCAGCATCACCAGACAAACGCAAAGCACCGTTAGCAGGAGCCACTACAGGCGCTGCAGCAGCGGTGAGAGTGGTGTTGCCTTCGTTAGTGTCAAGGTCCAACACGCCATTGTTAAACGTAATAGCTTGTGTCAGTGGGAAACCACTTTTGGTGAATGCCACACCATTGGTGTCAAATGCCAAGAAGCCTTGAGCTTGACCAAATTTCATGAAATGGGCTAAAGCACCATTCGCAGCGCTTCCATTAAAATCGCTCAAGTGTTCATTTACATACGCGGCGATTTCTGGATAATCTTTCAGATAACGCGCTGCATCAAAATTATTGGTGTAGGCACTGGCTTGCCGCCCTTCAGCAACACCAAATTTTAAAAAGTGTCCAAACAAATCACCCGCGTCAGTAACACCGCTTTGCGCTAACGCAGGATATTTAGCTGCATAAAACTCTGCATCAAAAAATAAGGGGCCGCTATTACCCAGTGGGTTGTAACCACGGGCAGCTCCCAGTTTCAAGTAATGCTCTAACGGCGTTGGGAAAGCATTTTGTTCTTCCGAATTTCCTTGTAGATATTTTGCTGCATATGCGGCTGCATTAAAAGGCTCATAGCCTTCAGCCTTGTATTTGCTTAACAGGGCCTGGATATCTGCTGTGGTAAACAGTGACATTTGTTCCTCATTTCTTAGTGAATTAATCTGTGTAATACCCGTTGTGCAAGTAGTCTGTTATAGGACATCACCGCGTTTTTTCACCCTTACCTCACGCTAACGGTTCTGCCTTACAACAAAAAATGCTCCGGCTATCATAGCCGAAACGCTTTTTTACTTGTTGCATGGGGAGCATAAAGGAATGTCTGAGCGCTTGTCTAGTCAGAACAGCGGTGCATTGGGTGTAATACCGCGCAGGTTTTTTGCCCTTGAATTGGCCTAAATTCCGCAGTTTTCGGCCCTGCGTGTAATAAAACCAATAAAATCAAAGGCTTGCGTTTTTGCTTTGGGATTAATCCTTAAGGATTAAGCGAAGAATTCACACGAAGAAAAGCTTCTAACTTATTGATTTAGAAAAACATAGTACGTTTTACACAACATTGGATTGTGGTGTTTTGTCGAATTTTTAACAAAAAATGAATTTTATTGTTGATTTGGGGCTTTCCAACCCATGCGGCTGGCGGCGACGACTACTTCGGTGCGAGAGTCGGCTTTAAAAGCCCGTAAGATGGCCCGTACATGCACCTTGACGGTGGCTTCCGCTAAATCGAGTACCCGGCAAATTTGTTTATTGGACATCCCTTGCAGCAATAGATCCAGCACATCGAGTTGCCGCTCGGTTAAACCCAGGGCCTGTACATTGTGATTGCCAAGGCAGGCGGCTATAGAAGAGGTATGGGGAGAAGCAGCAGAAGACGCAGGAGCGGATAAAGCTGCGGGAGAAAAAGGCGTTGCAGCCGTTAAAGGCGACACTGAGGTATTTGCGACTTCAGAGCCTGGGAGGCGCACAGCTGCACTACCTACACCCTTAATTGCTTCAGGAGGAATGTAAATGCCGCCAGCCATGACCAGGCGTATCGCGGACACTAAGACTTCGTTGAGCGAGATTTTCGGTAAGAATCCAGACGCCCCCCGGTCAATAGCCAAGGTAACGGTTTCACGATCATAGTCTCCCGAGACGATCACTACCGGCAAGCGGGGATACAGTTGTGTGATTTCACTAAGCAAGGTAAGGCCGTTGCAATCGGGCAATTGCACATCCAGAAGTAGCAAATCTGCATCGGGATGCTGCACAAGTTGCGCATGCAGACTTTTGCCATCATAGGCCTCAACAAACTCAAGTTGCTCGTCCATCCGGTTGAGCATGGCGCGCAGACCTTCGCGAATCAGGCCATGGTCATCGGCGGTAATTATTTTCATGCTTGATCCATTAGTTAAAAAATGCGCGGTATGTTCTTTGTGATTCTGCCCTCTATCTTGGAGCCTAGAGAAGCACTTGTCGAGATGTGTACTCCTAATGAGGTAGTGCCTAAGTCTGTGTTCTTCACACAACCGCTCCTTTTGGAGAATAGACGGTAGCGCTTGTTAGGAACACACTGTCATCACACCGTCATTTTCTGCCCACAGGATAATTACCATGAACATGCTAAACGATTCAATTGATACGCTGGAAGCCGAGTGCAACGCACAGGGCTTGTTTGGACGTGTTGACTTGTTGGGCACACATTTGTCTTTAAACACAGAATACACCAGCAAAGCAAAATCTCTATTGCCCTGGAGTATTCAACGTTTATGGGGCGGTGTCACAAGAGGCTGATTTACTCAAGCTTTAGGCAACAACGGGTAATTGAGTAGAACCTTAACAGTCCGCTAAAGGGTCTCATGAAAAACATGAGGCCCTTTTTTTGATCCCCTAAAATTTTCACAGGCTTAGCGTTTTATCGCGCTTCGTTTTTCCACAATCGACTCATGGTTTTAAGGCGTCGCTTGTCTTCACTAGTGGCGTAAATGGTGGTGGTGTTGATAGAGGCATGACCCAGATTCAGTTGCAACACTTCAATAGGCACCCCACGCGCCACAGCATGTGCACCATGGGTATGACGCAACCAGTGGGTACTGGCCTGGCGTAAGCGGGCAGCAGCACTGGGTTCTTTAGCAGCCTCTAGTTTTTTTGCGCAGCTTGCAAAAAAAGTTTTGATTTGTTCGTATAAGGTAGCGGGGCTGATGCCTTCCAGGGCACTGACTTGCTGACCCTGGGCGCGACTGAGTTTGTCGCGAACATCATCGGCTTTTCCCAATAAAAATGCGAGTTTTGTTTCAGGATGATTAAAGTCTGGATTGAGATCTCTGTGTGCAAGATAGTCATGCAAAAGAACAATCAAGGCAGGGTCTACCGGGACTTCGCGGGGTTTGTTACCTTTACCCAGAACCGTTAAAAGCCAGCCTTGTGCTTCTTCATTGTCTTCAGCATCGGCAGGATATTGCACCCAATCCAAATCCAGAACGCGGGCAGCGACTATTTCAGAAGCTCGCAAACCGGTGGCATATAAAAACTGCAGCGCAAAACGTAAACGACGATTGGCTCCAGTCTCGGGCAAGACTGTTAATTGCTCTTGAATCAGCCCCCACTGCACACGTGAAAAACTGCGCCCAGCATCGACTTTTGGAGCTTGTCGCTGATGGGGCGCAACTCCGTTCCAAGGGTTTCCTAGCAAATAGCACTGATCTACCAAAAATGCGTAAAGCGAGCGCAGTACGGTTAATGCCTGACGTTGACTACGCTCGGTTAAAGGTCCTTCAAACGGCCTCCACAGCGGACTCCAACGGCCATGGCTGCGCAGCCCGCACCAGCGATCCGCGGGAGTAGGATTCAGTAAAAAATCCCGATATTCCAGACAGTCTTCCAAGGTCATGGAAGATAAGGGCTTATTTTTTTGCACAATGGCCCAGAGTAAAAAGCGTTCAGCTTCTTTGCGATAAGCGCGCCGGGTATGTGCACTGGTTTTGCTGCGTAGCCAGACCATCAAGGCATCGTAGTCATTGCGGGCACCCATCAGGCATAAGTGAGGGGGGGCGCGATAAAGGCCTTGCTCTCCGTTAAGCGCAGCAGGCACGACAAACTTTTCTAGCGGAACAATGGCGGTAGCAGGGCTTACAAGCTGTTGCAAAGCTTCTTCGGATAAGTGGCTGCGGGGCAGATCCACATGAGAGCCAATGCTTAAACCAATACTGGTTTCATGATCTCGCAGCCATTGCACAATACGCAGACCTTTAGTTGCCCCAATCCCGGGAATGCCTCTCCACCAACGCAAACCCCTACCGTTAATATGAGTGATGAGTTGGGCCAGGGTCTGCAAACCGGCTGCCTGCAAGCGGCTTGATAAGGCTGGATGCAGCCAGGCTTGTATGCCGTCTTCTGCCTGGGGAGCTTGAGCCAGCAAGGACTCCAACCAGCGCAAAGCAGCCAGCTGCTTGGAAATTAACCGGGCACGGCGGTGTAAACGCGGCAATGCAGTGCCGTATCGCTCGGCATAAAGAGTGGTGAGCTCTTTCTCAGAAAAATCACCGGCTCCAATCTCTTGAGAAAAGAGGTGTAAGTCGGGCAGGCGCGCTTCCGGCTCAGGGAGGGTAGCCACATCCATCAGCACCAGCCGGCTGGTACCCGGCTTATGCTCTCGACGGGCGGCTGCGGCAAATTCATCACGGATCCAGGCAATGGTATGGCGCACCCGACGGATATCTTGGTATTCGCCCTCTACCCTTAGGTAGCGATCCCAACTAGTACGTGCGTCCAAACCCTGGACGACGGCACGCATAAAAGCAAAATGCCCTAAATGCAGACGGCGGCGTGGGCTAGTAGGAGAAGAGGTTTGCTGTGGCGAAGACATGGGGAAGTGGTTTCTGCAAGAGATTGAAAAGGCTTGGGCTTCAAATCAGCGTTTTACGGAAGAAATTTACGGTTTTTCCAGTTAAGGAATTTAGCGGTAAGGGTTTGATTTATCAGGGAAATTTTTTCTAAGAGTATTTTAGGCTTTATATTTTACTAATTTTAGTAATTAATGATAGTGTTAGTTATCATTGGGTAAATTACTGTTTTACTGCAAATAGAGAATGTTTTTACCTTTTCTTTGGGGTTTGAAGAAGGAATTTACTCTTCTGTTTTTTCAGCAAGAATTTCCTGCTTGCGCTGCGCTATTTTGCTTCCCAAAGCTGTCATATCCAGTTGAGTCGCTTTGGCTTTGGGGAAAATTTCGTTTTGTTCTTCCTTGACATGGTGTTTAACGTATTCTGATAAGACTTTGACTTTTGCATCAAACATTTCACCATCTGGTTTAACACCCTCTAGCTGTGCAATAAGCTCTTTCATGGTGGAATGCTCTACTGTTGCCTCTGGCACCAAACTATGGTCTTTCAAAGCTTGTTTGACGGCTGGGTAAAAAATCTCTTCCTCAACCTGGGCATGAACACTTAGCTCTGTGCATATTTGAGAGACGATCTTTTTTTTCTGGGTGGTAGTCCTTGCCTTTTCATATTCGGCAAATAATTCATTGACCAACTTGTGATCCGCCCGCAGTAAAGTGGTGGCATCCTGACTTTTAGCCTCACTTTTCGGGGTTTTTATGGGTTTTGAGGAGGTTAATAGCATGGACATTCCTTTCATTAGTAGAAAAAGATCAAATCAAGATTGAAACGTTATGATCCATGTTCTAAGCGGTCTGTCACGATGTTTAGCCAAAAATAGGGAGCAAGAAAAACGCTGAATCCTGCTCTACCTTAGGCGTCTCGCTGACGGCCGGCCATAGTAGCTGTGATTCCAGCAAAAAGCGCACCTAACAGCATGGAAATGAATGTCCAAATTGATGTAGAGGCAGAGCTCCTGCGGGCTTTGTCGGCTGTATCGCGTGCGGCATTCTCCATAGTCTGAAGATTCTCCCGCATGCGGGCATAACTTTCACTAGCCCGTTTTTCTGCTTCCTGCTGACTCAAACCCGTCTGCTGAGAGATTAATCGGCCTACATATTGCAGATCTTGAGGTGGTAGAGTTTCAGTGGCGCGGTTGTGCAGAAAAATGCGGCTCACTTCTAATTTCAATTCAGTAGTAGGAAAAGTGCTAGCAGCCGCTGGCGCACTAGCTGTACCAGGAGCAGCAGTGTCTGTAGAGGTGGGGTTTCTACGGAACAAGGAATCTATAAGATAATTCATCACCTCCTGACCCGTAGAGGCTGACGTGCTCTCTGAAGAGGGGTGGCTGCTGTCTGAGCTCATCATTGTTTTCGTAGTAGCCGCTACGGCAGAGCCTCCAGCCATTGCCGCCGCCTGAACACCGCCACTAATAATCGAACCGGCTGCCAAGGTAGTGAGCAGGACCATTCCTAGTGAAGCAACAGCCCAGCTTAGAAAACCATGTGCAGCATCTTGAAATCGCGCCTCATTAACCGGCAAGGCTACTTTTTTCATCCCCATTCTGCCTGCAACATATCCTCCTGCTCCAGAGGCAATTAACTGGGTTAAAGCCATCCAAAGGATGGTTAATATTCCAAACGTGCGTGCACTTACTCCAGTTTGACCCCAAGGAGAAATAGAAGATAAGCCTAACCCCAGCCCTAGTATTAACAAGATGAGGGAGACGGCCCCAGCAGCAGCAGACCCGGCAAAAACCGTTGCCCAAGAAAGCGAGCTTGCCCATTCGGAGATATTGATCGGAGGTTTTGAAAGAGCAGAAGTGTTTCGACCTTGCTCAGAGGTAGAAGAATTGCGCGTTTCCATAACAAGCCTTTAGAGTTAGAGTTTTAGGCTAGGATACGTACTCTACATCCCGATATTTGTCGGCTAAGGTAGGAAAACGCTGTAAGAGCAAGGAGATAAAACCGAAATATTCCCTCGCACCGTACAGAAAAAATAAGCCCAACTGCTTTACAAGCCGGTGCTAAACGCTAAAAACTTAAAGATTTTTTCCGTACTGCGGGCACGCCTGCATAAAGGGTGTTAGGTTCGGTATTGCTGGTCACACAAGCCCCTGCAGCAATCACAGTATTGGCTCCAATAATCAGGGGCTTGGTACTGCTACCGTTGATAATCGTGGCACCCGTACCGATGCTGGCCCCTTGCTCAATATGGACATGGCCAGAAACATGGACCCCTGGCGCAAGGGTGACAAAATCTTCTATGAGCACATCATGCCCCAGCGTGCAATCTAGGTTGATATGGACATGCTCACCTATCTTTATATCCACAGTTAAAATGCTGCCGCAACAAATAATGCTGCCTGTACCTACTTTCACTGATTCGGACATTTGGACAGAAGGATGCCGCAACGTAGCAAATTTCAGCCCCTGCTGCCTACACTGTTCTGCCAACTTTTTTCGCGCAACAGGATTAGCAATGGCCACAGTTATTTCGAGCTGTGCAGCAGCAGTAGGTGGAAGCGTTTTGCCAACCTGAGCATGGACTTGCTCAAGCGTTAAAACAGGTTTTCCCTTGAGCCAACGTTCTGCAGGGGTATCATCTTCTATATAACAAAATACTTCATAGTTAGGTAATGCAGACACAAGCCAGGCAACCTCTCTGGCAAAACCGCCAGCCCCGTAAATGGCTAGTAATTGAGGCTCTGTCACCATCATGCGTTCATACTTTTATTCTCTTGAACAATAAAAACCGGGAAAAGAAAAATGGCCAGACATAGTCTGACCATTTTAAAAAACTTCGTCTAAGAGCAAAGCGAAGTGCAACTACCAAAGGCCCAACGGGTATTTGAGCAAGATCAGTTTAAGCTTCTGCGCTTGAGTTTGCAAGCCCATCCTTCATTTGTTGATGTTTTAATAAAATTGTGACTCAAGCATTGCTTTGTATATAACTTAGCAGGTTTTAGAGCAAAAGCCTTAAAAGCGTTTAGCCATTTATGTGTGGTTCTCTTTCTGTCTCCTACTATCCTTCCTAGCTTACCCTTCCAGCGCATGAATGAGAGCTTCACGCCTAAACAGGGATAATTTAGAAATTCACTCAAAAAATCCAGGGCAATTAAGAACAATACGCTCGCAATAAAGCCAGACGGGGCCCTAATTGAGCAGAAGGAGCATTAAAAATACGGGTTAAACGCTGTCCTTGCAGGGCACAATCCTTCAGCCGCTCGGGAGTGGCCAATAATTGAATAACCCCCTGAACAATGGCTTGTACGATGTGTTCTTGCCTATCTGGTAAAAATAGCATGGCCTGGCCCGGAGGATAGCCGGGATTCTGATGCAATATATCTGTGGCCATAACGGCCACCCCGCATAAGGCTGCTTCTGCACAACAACCTGTAGGAAAACCATCAAAATTACCGGGGTGCAAGAGATAAGGCTGGTTAGGGGACACCATGAGGTCCATACCCAGAAAGAAAGTTTTGAGTTCTGCAGTATTTAAGCGACCATAAAAGCGCAGCCTATCTCCCAGCGCTTGAACATTGATATCGTTAGCATCGAAACTGCCCACTACATGAAAGCGCAGCCGCTCATCCACAGCCGCGAGTTGATGCGCAGCAGCAATAAATTCCGGATAACCTTTATTGGCACCAGCGGGCATATATTTTTCTGCTACAAAACAAATATCCATCTGCGGTTTACCTGCGCCAAACCAGCTTCGATCAGGGATCTCAAAATAGATGGGATTTAAGCTTAAACCGGGCAGTACTTGCAGGCTAATGGGCGGCAACTGATGTCGTTCTGCAAAATCCAACAGATAATCTCGCGTAATCAGTTGATTCACAATCACAGCGCGCAATAAAGGGCTAGTAAGGACTCGCAATAGCTTTGCATCACTTTCTGGCTCATGTAAACCAAATCCCCCGCCTGGAAACAGGGTGAGCAAAAAGGGCAAGTTTGCTTCCGTTAAAGGGGGCAAAAACTGGATTGCATTATTTAAAAAATTTAAATAGGCCAGACGAGAACCGGCCAGCGCTAAAGGGGAAAACTGCCGTACACGGGATGCAAACTGAGGATATTGCAAGGCATATTGCAGATGATGTTCTTCAAAATGGCCATAACTGGACAAGATTTGCAGATTTTTGAATTCCGTCAGATAGGTGTTGTACTCTGCTACCCGAAAGCCGGTGAGCAAGTTTGGAAAAAAATCATCCAGAACACAAATATCAGTCTGCATGGGATTCCTACTGGTTTTCAGTAAAAGAGGGCAGAGATTTTACCTGGACCATGTTCTCAACTTCGACCATATCGCTTAGCGGATAAAGCGGCCGTGGCGCTACGGTCAAAATGGCTACATCATCTACCCAGTCGTGAAATACCGCATCGGTATAACGCACCATATCGCTAATGGAAGTCACTAACATGGTCAAGGCATATTGCCCTTCATGCACCACTACAGGAGCCGTAAAACGCACCTGGAAAGAGTCCCCAGTCTGCCATTGCCGATCATAAACTTGGGGATGGGAGTAAGTATGGCTTCCTATTACATGCTGGTTTTGCCGATTTTTCAGGTGATACGAAACAATTAAATGATCGCAGGGCTTCTGAATATTGACCCGGGCATTTATGTGCAAAGTCTCACCCCATTGCACTAATTGCTCGCTTAGTATTTGTTCCCCCACGGTTTCCAAGCCATCTGAAACCACCCATCCCATATCGCTGAGCCGAACAGCACCCGTACCAACGGTTTGCAAGCGAGCTGCCGTTTCCAATTCGACTTCGCTTAGATTGGGGGTAGCCACATGCTCCAAACTGCCAGGCCCGGTCTCAAGAACCGTCTCTGCTACTACTCCTTGCGCTGCATTAGCCTGCAGCACCCATTCCTGGGCATATTGACGGGTAATGGCAGAGGTCTGTCCAAACGCTCGCATTTTTCCCTGCTCCAGCCATAATACTTGCTGGCAAATCGCTTTAATGGCGCCTACATCATGGCTGGTAAACAGCAAAGTAGTGCCTGCATCTAGCATTTTTTTCATCTGGGTCATGCATTTGGCTTGAAAAAAAGCATCTCCCACGGCTAGCGCTTCATCTACGACCAGAATATCTGGCTCCACATGAATGGCTACCGCAAAGGCCAAGCGCACATACATCCCGCTGGAGTAGGTTTTAACGGGTTGCTCAATAAATTCTCCAATATCTGCAAAGGCCAAAATCGCGTCCATACGCTGATCAATCTGCGCCTCAGAAAGCCCCAAGATCGCGGCATTAATGGCAACATTTTCCCGCCCGCTAAACTCTGGGTTAAAACCGGTTCCTAGCTCCAGCAAAGCCGCTATGCGACCCTGCACTTCAATATTGCCGGCAGTGGGTGCCAAGGTGCCACAAATCAATTGCAGCAAAGTGGATTTTCCTGCCCCGTTACGCCCAATAACCCCCAGAGTTTGGCCCTGCATCAATTCAAAATTAATGTTTTCCAGTGCATGAAAATCGCGGTAGAACTGCCGCTTTCCACGCCACAGTGTCTGCAGGAGACGATGATGCGGTTTAACGTAAATATGATAATGTTTGCCCAAGCCTTGGGCTCGGATGGCAAGTTGGCTATTGGCGGACACAGCTAAAACAACCTAACGTTTAAAGAACATCGGCAAACCCGCGCCGCGTCGCTTGAAAAAACGCCCAGCCCAGCCACAGTACCACCACCGCTATAAGACTATAACTGCCCCAGGCAAACAGGGGCGGCAATGGCCCGCCCAGCAGTAAGGAGCGTATCGTTTCAATCGGTAGGGTTAAGGGGTTTAAAAACATCCAGGGACGCAAAAACTCTGGAAGGGCAGAAACGGGATAAAACACGGGAGAAAGAAACATTAAGACCGTAGACAATAAGCCGCTTAGCTGCGCTACATCCCGTACATAAACGGCTAGTGCCGCCAATCCAAATGCCACGCCAGCGCAAAGAACGATCAAGGGCAACAATGCCAGCGGTATCGCCCAAGCCAGTAAAGGCGCTGACTGCAGCACCGTAATCGCTATTAGTAAAATCGTAAATCCAATCCCATATTGCACCAAGGCTCCTCCCACTACTGTCAAGGGCAAGAGCTCTAGGGGAAACACTACTTTTTTAACGTAATTGGGCTGGGCCACAATCGCAGCAGGCGATCGGTTCAAACATTCAGCCAGCAGGCCATGCACCAAAATGCCGCTAAACAGTGCCAGACCAAATTCGCTCAGATTAGCCTGTTGATCGCCACGCCTGGCATTAAAAACATAGCCAAACACAAACAAATAGACGCCTAGCATCAACATTGGCATAAAAAAAGACCAAAGCACACCAAAAGAAGAACCCTGATATTTACTGCGCAACTCACGCACAATCAGCCTAAGCAGCAAATGTCGCTGTGCAATGAGCACTCTAAAAAGAATAAGAATCGATAAAGAAGGTCTAGCGGTGGAAATATACATGGAACGCTATTGGACCACAGTTCAAGCAGAAAATAGCGATGGAGAGAAAATTATGAAATTTTTGATGAGGAAGAGTCCGGTTTTGGGCACAGGGGTTCATATAAAACTAGGGTTTCTTCCTCAGAATTCAGCCGAATTTATTTCATTGAATGCACACCAAACATATTGCCTTCCGTATCTACAACAAGGGCAATAAATCCATATTCGCCAATAGACATTTTCGGATTTTGAATTTTGCCTCCTGCCTGAGTGACACGCGCTGCTTCTACCGCACAGTCTTCACAACTGAAATACACTAAAGTGCTATTGCCGCCGGAGGGTACTCCTTTCATATGAACCAGTGCTCCTGAGGCCCCGCTTTTATCCATCTGCATCGGGAAACTCCACATTTCTATATCAGGAGCTTTTAGTTCCTCTAGTTTGACTTGAAAAACCTTCTCATAAAACGCTTTGGCACGAGGCATATCTTGTACATAAATCTCAAACCAACCTACGGGATTATTCACCATCCGTTTTCTCCTTGGGTTTATTTACTTCTTAGGCAATACCATTGGGACGAACATTCCTGCGTGAGAATATCGCTATCAACGATGAGCTAGTTTCCCATGCTGGGCCTATTGTTCACAAGCCCTCATCGCTGCTTTCCAATATCTTACCTCTTTTTCAAGCTTCGGACCCAAACATTTCCTGCAAAGCCTTCACCGCTTTGCGACGAGCAGCTGCGTCTTTAAATTGAATCTCCAGAGTGACCTTTCCACTCTCCCATTCGCGGATCACTCCGATCTGCGATTTATCCGGAGCATTGATGCGGTAAGGACGGCTAGCGGCACGGCGCGCCACCGGCATCTCTTCCTCCCCAGTGGGCTGTTTGCTGCGCTGGTTTTGGCGCAAGCGCTCCACCTCGCGCTTGCCCAAGCCTTCGCTAATAATCCGTTCTAGCAAAGCCAAGGTCGCTGCTTCACCCTGTTGGGCGTAATGCAGACTTAACTCGTAACCTACCGCAATTCCAACCGCCTGAGGCGTATCGGCCATACGGTCTCGCACGGACTGTGGCAGCTTCATTAAAGCTAGCGTCTTGCTAACATTGGCCGTTGATTGCCCTGTCATATCGGCAATATCTTCAATTTTCTCAACCAATTTGTCATCTAATAAACGCCGCCAGGCCAAGGCATTATCCAGCGCTGTTTGCGGACTGCGTTCCTCATTTAGCAGATAACTGATGCGATATTGTTCTTTAGGCGAAACCGGTTTTTCCAGTAGGAGTTTTATGGTGGTAATGCCTGCAGCCTTCAATGCCCGTTTACGACGATGACCCTCAATCAGCACATAGCGACCAGGCACAGTAGGGCTGATAAAAGCCGGGGCAGGTACGCGCTGACCCTCCGCCTTTAAGGCTGCTGCAAAATGGGCAATCTCGGCTGAGGGGAAGACTCGACGGGCGTTATAGGGGTTATCATCTACTAACTCCAAGGGGACGACTAGTACTGCACCTTCACTGAGCGGGGAATTTTCACCGGTGAAAATAGGAGAAGGAATGCTCAAACCGAAAGCACTGGAAGTACTCTGAGCTGTTAACGCCGCAGCGGCTTCTAATCTTGCCTTTACTTCATTGACATCTAAGCGATTTCGCAGGAGACCCTGTGCTAACAAATCTTTTTTGGTTACTTTCATAAGCTGCCTGACCTAATTATTTTCTTACGCGACACAGAATACCTGTATTTACTGTTTTTACTAAAACTAAAATTATTGGTATAGGATGCCTTCGCATTGAAGTACTGAGGCTCATATTCTCTCTAACACTGCAAACAAATGATCGCTTGCGGAGTGATGCCTTCCATCGATGAATATTTTTCTTTTTGAGTGCGTAGACTATCTTCGCCTAACTCACTCATACCCCTTTTCATCACTTACCGCTAGACACAGAGCGCAAGATAAAACTTTTCGTACGGCAAGCCAAAGCAAAAACGACAAAAATAATTTAGAAATACAAGCAAAGGTTTGGCAACTGAAATTGCAATCAATACCCTACTTTCAGGGAAATCGGGGAGAGTTTCACCGGTGAAACTCTCAGTTTCTGGTTGAGTTTGGCAGAGGATTAGTTCTTCAGATGAATAAAAACAAAACTCAGGGAAGGTTATTATTCAAGTTTTGTTATTCCTTTTATCTAATTTATTTTTTTATGAGACCCTTACTATGACCCGCATACGTTCTTACACCACGCCATTTTTAACGCTATCTTTTAGTGTTTTCGCCATGTTGGGACTAGCCAGTTGTGGAGGTAGTGACAGCAACACACCTCCTCCAGAAACCCAAGAAATCAAGGTCACAGAAATTGTGCTGCCTACCCCTCGTTTTAGCCAAACACTTAAACTGACGGTGAATGGACAGGGGCTCGATCAGCAAATCAGTGTACTGGCCCCTTTTTGCGCAAGCCTCACCGAAAATACAGGCGGCAGCGCAACACAACGCAGCTATAACTGCCTAGTCAATACAACAGGCAGCAGTACCGTTGAAGTCCTTAGCGGCAGCAACAGCCTGTTTAAACAAGCGCTCACTATCCTCCAGCCGCAAGTAAAAATTGCCACCTCAATGGGAGATATCGTAGTCGAGCTTAACCCCGCCAAAGCCCCTATTACCGTCAACAACTTCATGAAATACACCAATGATGGTTTTTATAGCAATTTAATTTTCCATCGGGTAGTCAAAAATTTTGTAGTGCAAGGCGGGGGATTCTCCGGAGCTCCCAGCTATGCCCAAAAAACGCCTACCTATCCCCCGATCGCGCTGGAAGTAGGCAAAGGTCTTTCCAACACCCGGGGCAGCATCGCTATGGCCCGCACTAATGTTCTGGATTCCGCCACTTCCCAGTTTTTCATTAATGCTGTAGACAACCTGGCTTTGGATAACACCTCTGGCGGTTATGCAGTATTTGGACAAGTGGTGCAAGGCTTGCCGGTCGTAGATGCGATTAATGCAGTACCCACCACTACCCGAGGAGCCTTGGCGGATAATCCGGTGACCGATGTAGTCATTTTGTCAGCGACACAGATACAGTAAAGTTTTAGCAGCATAAAGAGAGAACTTTTACCAAAGCTCAGGATGCGCTTTTTGAGATAACTTTCTTCAAAAAGCGCATCCATAGCCAGAGATGCGGTCTATCTTTATCTATTCATTCCTCTCCTCTTGAAAGACTCTCTTGCAGATTGTTAGCATCCAGTGGATGCGCGGCATTGCGGCGCTGCTGGTGGTTTTTCATCATTTAAGTAATACCGGCCGGGAACATGGCTATAACTGGCCACCCTTCTTGATAGGCGCCTTTGGCGTAGATTTGTTTTTTGTAATCAGCGGGTTTTTGATGGTCTGCGTGACTCAAAAACAGGGGCAATCCTGGTCTGCTACGGCCGGCTTTTTGGCCCGCCGCGCCTTAAGAATCGTGCCTTTGTATTGGGTAGTCACCCTCATTTGCGTGCTTAACGCCCCCCTATTGATTTCAGTACCGGTAAATGCCTGGCAAATTGTTTGCTCGTTTCTCTTTTTACCTACTCCCATCAAGGATGATTTGCTATTTCCAGTCGTATTGCAGGGCTGGACACTGCTGTATGAGATGTATTTTTATCTGCTATTTGGCCTAGCACTACGCTGGCTAAGCCCTGCGCGGGCATTAGCCTGTCTAGCCGGGTTTTTTGCTATCAGTGTGCTATTCGGCTTGCTGAAAATCAGCACATTACCCGCGTTTGTGTTTTACAGTGATCCGATCATTCTGGAGTTTATTATCGGCGGCGTAATCGGGGTGGTGTATTGCCGTTCACAGCCCGTGCGAGCAAATCTTGCACTGTTATTGATTGGTTTGGGGCTTATTTTGTTATGGCCGCTGACGGAATGGGGTTTTAAGGCAAATCCTCATCATCTGGTACGGCTGGCCGCTTGGGGAATTCCAGCTGGGATGTTGGTAGCAGGTTGTGTTTTTTATGAAAAGGCTTTACGAAGCCAGAGGCGCGCTCTTCCAACGATTAACTGGCTAATACTATTGGGTTCCTGGTCTTACCCCTTGTATTTAAGCCATATCATGGCGTTTGTTTTAGTAAAAACTGCCATTCTTGGCTTTCATCCTCCCAGCTTACTCTATGCAACTACGCTACTGGGAGGAGCACTGCTTACCGCCTGGTTATTGCATATAAGCATTGAGCGACCCAGTCACAAAATGGGGCGGCAAGCTTTGAACGCTTACTTGAATTCTCCATAAAAAAAGCTGCCGAAAAGGGCAGCTTTTCTTTTTAAGCTAAAAATAATTAGCAATTCATCGCAGTTGCCTGGGCAGCGAAGGCATCACTTGCAGCCTTGCAGGAAGCCCCCAAAGCTGCTTTATCAGCACCCATGGCAGCCCATGCAGATTTGGTTTGTTCCAAGCTGGCTTTCATAGCATCAGCCGCTGCACCGCTTTGCTTGGATACACAGGCACTCACTTTGTCCAGATAGTCCTGGCACTCTTTAGGCAAGTCAGCCGAAGCAGCAGGGGCAGGAGCAGGGGTAGCTGCCGGTGCTGGAGCCGGAGCAGGGGTTGCAGCCGGTGCAGGCGTCGCTGCAGGAGCAGGAGTAGGTGCGGGGGTATCGGCAGGTTTGGAACAGGCAGTTAAAGCAGCCAAAAGGGCAACTAACGCAACGGTATTTTTCATTACTAAGTCCTTATCATCAATGATGGTCTAAAAAAGGGATGGCAACCGAATTGTTGCACTCCAGCGGCAACGTGACCGCCGTTACCTAAACTGTCAAAACCGTGCAAGAGTCGCAAATGGCTTACTTACCTCCTGGATTCTTGCACTCTATATTTTTTCTAATACTGCTTTACTACGAACACTGCAAAAGATGAACTGTTTTTTTATCCGTGCAGTTTTCCGATGGCCTGTGCCTCCACAAGGGAACAGCTTTTGCATTTTTTAACCCAGTGTTTGCGATTAAAAACACAAAATTTTAGCTAATACAGCAGGTAGCTGTGCAGAGCAAGCCCTCAGATAGTCGTATAGCTGCAACAAGTAGTTAAAATTTGCCCCGTTTAGATGAGTTGTTTAGTGCACCCAGTCGACCTCTAAAGCCATCTGCAATAGCTTTGACAAGCAGCCTAATACGTTTACCCAGTTGACCAGAGAACAAGAGGTTAAAAAACACCAGCTTAGCTATAGAAAAGAGCTGGAATATACGATGGGATAAGGGCAAGTAAGAACAGCGTAACAGTACGATAACATTACGCATCTGGTAATAGTTGCGAGTAGGCGAATACACCAGTAGATTGCGCCAACGCAGGCACCAAATTCTTAACCTGCTTTCTCCCAAAGCATGTTGCATAAGCCATTGCGGTGCATCACTAGCCAAGCCAAATAAATACACCCCTTTGGCCTGAGCCCGATAGCACCATTCGGTATCTACCAGATCTATGAAAAGTTCATCACGCATAGGTCCGGCCAGATCAAACACTGGTAAAGGAATCAACATGCCGGCCGCTATCATGCAATCGCATTGAACCAAACTGTTTTGAAACTTAGAGAACGCCAAAGGCAGTGTTCGCTCACCTACGAAGCCTCGCATGACTTCCAGGTTTTGAAGTTGATAACGGGGTGCAATTACACTGTGCACATGGATCTGCTGCAACTGTATCAATAATCTGGCCAATTCATTTACTAGCGATGGCGCAAGAATACTGTCTTGATCCAACAGCAATACATGACTGGCCCCTTGTTGACGCGCCCAGGCAATACCCTGATTTTGAGCGGTCGCAATACCCAGGTTTTGTCCCAAAGATAAGTAACTTGCATCAAATTGCTGCGCCAGACCGGCCAGTTGAGCATTGGGAGGGGCATTATCCACCCATAGCCTCCAACGAACACTCTTCAACAAGGCGGTTTGCTGATGCAAAAACTGTTCTAGATCTGGCTGATACAAGACACTGATAGCACAAATCTGCATATTAGCCAGCAACTTGTGCCATCAGACGCTGCGCCAAGGCAGGGGCAAATGCAAAGGGCTCATTTTGCTGCAGCCAAGGATGAGTGAGATCAATCGTACGCTGTACAGGCCCACGATGGGCTTGAACCTCAAACGCCTGTGTACAGGCCGTTAACTGCCGGGCTAGCAGCTCGGGCAGGGGTTCTCTGACCGCAAACCAGCGGGGATGTTCTGTCATTTGTTTATTGGCAAAAGGCAGGGTAATGACATCTATTTCGAAGGCAGCCATTTCCAGAGGCGGATAGCTAGGATGGGGCGATACCATGAGAGAGATTCCGACAGCAGCACGATGCAGCCATTGCGCATACTCTTCAAGCGAAAGCTTACCCAAAGAGCGTAACTGCAGACCTTCCCCCAGGGCTATATCCGGATGCGCTTCTCCCAGAGAGATAATCTGCCAGTTTTTAGCCTGCGGTAGCTCCTGAACCCATAAGCGCAGTGACTGCACCAAAAGAGCAAAGGCGTTACGCTCTACAGCGGGTCTGCCATAAACTAGCAATACCTTTTCTTTGCTAAGCTGAGGCTGTTTAAATGCGGCTTTGCACAAAGCCGCATTTAAACCCATTTCAAATACTTGTGCAGAACTAAACGAATAGCCTCGGGCTTGCAAATAAGCTGCCAAAGTCTGGCTATTGATTACAGCATGCAGTGCTCCGGCGTAATGGTAAGTGCTTTGCGCTAAAAGATAGCGGCTGCCCCAGGGATAAAAACCAGGCTCATAATCTTGTATCAAACTGAGCAAGGGTCCAAGAGGCCGATCAAAATGCTCTGCCTGCCAGGCTAACACTGCTTTGGCTTTATAAGCACTCCACCAGATAGTACTTACAAAAATATCATTACGACGCACAGCTAATGCTAAAGAAGCCTTTTTGGAACCAGTACCCATCATTTGAAGCCAGCGGCCCGGTTGGTCTTTATCCAGCTGAGTAGTAGCCGGCCAACGGCTCAACACTTCCTGAGCAATACCCCCAACAGAAGCGGTATCCATTAACACGATGCGGGCATCTGCATGTCCTGCAGTCAATGCTTCAAAAAACTGTAAAGCAGTGCTAGCCCCTCCAAATAAATGTTTTTGCTCTAGAGAAGGTAATAAGAGGTTAAACCGGACGGTGTTACTGGCTGAAGCAATCGGTAATAAAGCTTGAATTTCAGGAATTTCGGTGTTGGGCATCTGCACTGCAGATAACAAGGCGCGACCCAGGGGCCGTACTCCGGGCACAGAGCGCACCGCCCAACGGGCCAGGCTGCCCAAAACGCTATTCATCGAGAACTTTCCTTATTCTTGAGTAAATAACTGCCTCTAAAAGAAAGAAAGGGCCGCTCAATCAAGAAGTAACTAGCCATGGATAGCAACAAGACTGCCGGGATCACTGCCAATACACCAGTAAGAGCTGCATCCCTAATAGGATTACCGGTAAACGCAATAACGCCTATCAGTTTGTTAAAGGCAGCAATAAGAAAATTATGCATGACATACATTGAAAAACTCAGTACTCCCAAAGAGGCAATTGCCCGTTCCAGCCAGCCTGGAATATTCCAAGAACAATGGACATAGGCTAAAAGAAACCAGGCCCACATCAGCCCTTCAACCGTGGGCCAAATGATCCAGATGGGATGATTCAGTTCAGTAAAGCCAGCAATTTTGCTAAAACCATGCAGTAAAAAGATGACTGCTGCCCCAGCTATTAATAAATGCAAGGGTGAGCGCAAACCCTTGTCTGGAGCGGATTTCCACCAAGGTGAATGTACCAAGCGTGCCAGCAACATGCCACATAAAAAGGCGTCCATGCGCCCAAAGATAGTCTCATAGGCTAAAAAACGAACACTGCCCGCATTTATAAACAATATCAAACGCAACAGGACAAAAAAAGCGAGGAGCGCCCATAAATATCGATTCCCATAACGCTGGGCAAAGCGATGCAAAAACGGAAAAACCAGATAAAACTGAAACTCTACCCATATGGTCCACAGTTGTACAAAATACTGTGAAAATGGCACTGTGCTAGACCGAAATGGAATCAACCAGCTCAAAAACTCACCCGCTCCATAATTTCGGCCGTCGTTATAGGTACTGATGTACAGGGAAAGCAGTACAGCAAACACGAAAAGAGGATAAATCCGGATAAGCCGATTACGCAGAAAAGGCCAATACAGTACCTTATCTTCACCGGCAATCACAGTAAAGATATACCCACTGATTACCATAAACAAACCAATGCCGGTATGACCTTCATCCACAAGAGATAAGAGGGGATTATTAGCCTTCATATCCCCTTGATGGGTATGGAAAAAATGAAATACCACCACCAGCGCTGCTGCGTAAAAACGCAAATGATCCAGGCGAGGCAAATATTGAGTCTGGGTGGTCTGCATAATTCAGCGCAAAAGCTCCGCAATATGATACAGATCAGTGTTACCGGTCAGCTGATGAAAAGCGCGGTAACGCGTATCGGAATCTTCCCAAGCACAGGGGTACGGCGCTAGGCTGCCATATAGCGCTTCCAAAGCAAAATCCTGAAAAAAACTTAAACCAGTATCCCGCCCAATTTTCAGAGCCCTCTCCCCCAAAAATTGAGCAAGGCTAGGCTTATCCCGGCCGGAAAACTCGGGAAAAACTTCAGCACATTGTTCAGGAGATAATTGCAAAAAATGCCGCAAAATCTGCCGGCGTTCCCAGGCATCGCGAACTAAAACAGGAAGCTTTCGTGCACTGGCATTTTGCAAATTATCCCGTATCCGGAAATAGGTAAATATTTCAGGTAATACATGAATCTGAAATTGCATGCTTAGGCGTACCCACATATCCAGGTCAGGAACCTGAGCTAAGCGTGCATCATACAGGCCAACTGCTTCATAGCAGGATTTGCGGACCATGACTGTGGGATGACATAAACAGTTTCCATGATCAAAAAACTGCCGTAACCATTGGCTTTGGGGACGATTGTTTACACGGAAGACTTCAAAATCTTTGTGATGGCTTTGCTCAAGCGACTTTCCTTGTTCATTGATGAGAGCAGGCCAACCAAAAACAGCTCCAATCTCCGGATGCTGCTGTAGAAATTGAATTTGTGTTGCCAGCTTTTTGGGAGCAAAACAGTCATCTGAATTCAAAATCGCAATATATTTTCCCTTTGCACGAGAAATACCATAATTGGTCGCTATAGCTGCCCCAAGATTTTCTTTAAAGGTGCTGAGCTGGATTCTAGGCTCTTTAAAAGATTGGATTTCTTCTACGGTGCTATCACTAGAACCATCATCCGTAATGATGATTTCAAAGTCCTGCCAACTTTGTTCCAAAACACTATTGATACATTCCCGAATATAGGCTCCGTGTTCATAACTGGAAATAACAACGCTGATAGTTGGAATTGCTTGCATAGGTGTTTTGTTTTTTTGAGTGATAACGATACTTTAGGCCACTTTTCTCTGATTAACTTTTTTTGGGGTACCTATCCGCTAAAGCGGATAGGGGATTTCCTTGGGGGGGTCGTGTTCGCGTCGCAGGCGTAGCCGGAGACGGTCAGGGGGGCGGGTACCGCCCCCGCGAACTGTTTGAGTCTGTTTTTACAGACTCTAGAGTTGTTTTTGTTTTGTTTCTCAGTTTTGGTTTTTTATAGGTTTTAAAGGATATATAGGGTATATAGGTATTTTTCGAAAAATCTGTTTTTTCTTTTATTTCATGCGGGTATTGAGAGCTTTTATCTTTTTCTATCGGGAGTGATTATGCGTAAAAACAGGAGCGTTTATGCGTAGATATGGGAGTGATTATGCGTAAAAACAGGAGCGTTTATGCGTGAATAAATTGATTTATTCACAGGCTTATCCACTTTTTTTAATATGGGAGAGACTACTCATCAGCACGACTCCTTCTGGCAAGGCTGTTAAACGGGCTTGAGGGTAAACAACATGAACTTTTTTTAATTGAGCAATGAACTGCTTTTTAAAATCCCTCACCCCCTGATTTGTGTTGGGATAATCTGATCCGAACTGCATCTGTAAGGCCGCCCAAGGAATAGTACGGCTGGTGGTACGCAAATAGCTTAAGCGATGGGTCAGCCAGAAATAGATATCCAGCGCCATGGGAGATTGCTTGATGGCCCGGATTGCTCTTAGATCAATGGGCACGGGATGTTGGGTGACTTCGTTAAAAAAATCCTCCCCCAGACGCACGACAGACTGCCATAAAGCCGCTTGTTCAGGACGTTTAGGGTCCCACCAAAGCTGGGCTTTTGAGACAATAGGCATATTGGCAATCGCTGTGCTGTCCTTGCTTTCCCATACGCAAGAGACAGTAGCGCTAAACAAACGCGTCATTTGCTGTTTTAAAGAAGTGATAGAACCCCAGCGCCCTCCCGTAGGCATCAGACCTAGCTCTCTCATGAAATCCGACAGAGAGTCCCCCAGCACAATATCTCTACTTTTAGATCTAACCGCCTCGGTTGTTAAAAACGCTACCAACAAGCGGGGTTTACTTCCATAAGGCAGACCCACATGGGAAGGCGCATGCATGGATAGGACAAAAGCCCCGTTGCGTCTTTGAAATTCGCTAATTTCCGGCTTCGAGTGAGGCATGGTGGCTAAAGTGAGTGCACGGGCCATAAAACCCAAGGCTCCTGCTTTAGCGGCTTCTTCTGCTTCAATAGCTAAATGGGTTTCAATAAGCTTGTTGAGACGCTCATCAGAAAGCTGGCCAGGCTTGCGCGAAGGTCGAGTGCGAGCTTGTTCCAGCGCGCGTTTGCGCAACTGCAAATCCTGCTCCAGCCTGGAAAGATCTTCTAAATTCAGTCCGGATAAATCCGGTTGCTGCCGATAGGGACTCATCTTTTAGCCTGTGCTGTTTTTTGCAGCATTTCTGATTTTTCTAATCGGTCCAGTAATTCAAAATAAGTGGCCCGCGCTACGTTGCGCGTCATAGTGGAAGCATTTTCCAATGAAGTAGAGAGCAGCTCAGCACTGGAATTTACAAACGGAACGGGTGTGCTGATGACCCGGCCCTTAAAGGCTTGCTGCAAGGCTTCTACATAAGGTTGGGCCGCTTTGCGAGCAAATACATTGGTAGTCCATGCCATAGGCCAAGCGATCGCGCTGGGCATGGCCACCAAGTCCGAAGCTACCGTATCTAGGTCCTCTTCACTGGCTCGATAAGGCAATAAGGTGAGATGTGCAATGCGGGCCAATTCCTGATCAAAGGCCGGGCGATTGCCTCCTCCATCAATTACAAGAACGCCCTCACCGGCTTCTCGGGCATTCTGCACAATAGGCGCTAATGCCTGGGGGTTGCGACCATCGAGTACGGGATAAGGACGCCCCGACTCCCGGACATGTCGTGCTGGATCGGTCAACACATAGGCAGACTCATGGCCTGCTAATGCAGCGCCTAAGGCTACAAAATGTGACAAGGTCGTTTTTCCGGTTCCCCCTTTTGTACCGCCGATAAAAACAATCTTCATTGGCCATACCTTTGCTGAACGGCTTCAAGAATCAACTTCTGGGTGGTGATCAGGCGGCCTTCCTGGGTACTACGGCGAGCCGATTCTTCAATCAAGCGCTTCATTAATTCCCTTGAAGGGCGCAACGTCACCGCAATAGTGTCTTCTTTAGGGCGCCCAGGAAGCTTGGCTTTATGGGAATCTGCCCCGTCCATAAAATCACGGCTTTCCTGCGTGGGCAGTGCAGCAATGGGGGGTACAGGCAGTGGCTTGGAAGCAGCGGCTCCCAAACGTGCCGCTAGGCTAGCGGTATCAATTTTTTGTTTCATGAAAAAGTTTGAGCAGAAAAGGCAACATTTACAGATTTATAAGTTTACAGCACTTTAGCATTAAAAAACTGAAATTTTATAGTTTTTTAACGTTAAAAACTAACACTTATCTGCCATTCTCTGTACAAAAAACTACTGTTATCTATTGAGTCCGCTGAATTTCAGTGATAACGAATGTGCCACCCGTCTTCTCTACGAGAAATTTCACTTTATCTCCTGCTTTTATCTGATCCAGTACAGCGGGATCTTTTATCTGAAATACCATCGTCATTGCAGGCATCTCAAGATGCTTGATTTCCCCATGTTTAATCGTGATTTTCTTAGATTCTTTATGGGGTCGTCTCAGAAAACGGAAAATAAAGCACGCTAAGCCGATTGCAGCGGTCGCAGCGGCCTGAACTTGCCCGCGCCGATCTTGGTGCTGCTGCGCCACAGGTAATCGCCGGTCAGGTTGATGTGTTCCCAGCCGAGCGGCGACAGGTACTGCAACAGGCCGTCATCGACGGTCTGGCCGTGGCCACGCAAGGCGTTCGCGGCCCGTTCCAGATAGACCGTGTTCCACAGCACGATAGCCGCCGTCACCAGATTGAGGCCGGAAGCGCGGTAGCGTTGCTGCTCGAAACTGCGGTCGCGGATTTCACCCAGCCGGTTGAAGAACACGGCGCGGGCTAGGGCGTTGCGGGCTTCGCCCTTGTTCAGTCCGGCATGCACGCGGCGGCGCAGCTCGACGCTTTGCAGCCAGTCCAGGATGAACAGCGTGCGCTCGATGCGGCCCAGTTCGCGCAGGGCGACGGCCAGGCCGTTCTGGCGTGGGTAGCTGCCGAGCTTCCTGAGCATCAGCGAAGCCGTCACCGTGCCCTGCTTGATCGACGTGGCCAGCCGCAGGATTTCATCCCAATGGGCACGGATGTGCTTAATGTTGAGCGCGCCGCCGATCATCGGTTTCAGTGCTTCATAAGCGGCATCGCCTTTCGGGATGTAAAGCTTGGTGTCGCCGAGGTCGCGGATTCGCGGCGCGAAGCGGAAGCCCAGTAGGTGCATCAACGCGAAGACGTGATCGGTGAAGCCCGCCGTGTCGGTGTAGTGTTCCTCGATGCGCAGGTCGGATTCGTGGTAAAGCAAGCCGTCGAGCACATAGGTCGAGTCGCGCACGCCGACATTGACGACCTTGGTGTGGAAAGGCGCGTACTGGTCAGAGATGTGGGTGTAGAACGTCCTTCCTGGGCTGCTGCCGTATTTCGGGTTGATGTGGCCGGTGCTCTCGGCCTTGCTGCCAGTGCGGAAGTTCTGGCCATCCGACGATGATGTGGTGCCGTCGCCCCAATGCTCGGCGAAGGGATGTCGGAACTGCGCGTTGACCAGCTCGGCCAGTGCCGCCCCGTAGGTTTCGTCGCGGATGTGCCAGGCTTGCAGCCAGGCCAGCTTGGCGTAGGTCGTGCCGGGGCACGATTCCGCCATCTTGGTCAGGCCCAGGTTGATCGCGTCGGCGAGGATCGTGGTCAGCAACAGGTTTTTGTCCTTGGCCAGGTCGCCTGACTTCAGGTGGGCGAAGTGCCGGGTGAAGCCCGTCCATTCGTCTACCTCCAGCAGCAATTCGGTGATCTTGACGTGCGGTAGGATCATCGCCGTCTGGTCGATCAGGGCCTGTGCGGTATCGGGCACCGCCGCATCGAGCGGCGTGATCTTCAGGCCCGACTCCGTGATGATGGCGTCCGGCAGCTCGTTGGCCAGCGCCATGCGGTTGACGGTGGCGAGCTGCGTTTCCAGCAGCGTCAGCCGGTCATGCAGGTACTGGTCGCAATCGGTGGCCACGGCCAGCGGCAATTCGCTGGCCTGCTTGAGGCTGGCGAATTTCGCGGGCGGCACCAGGTAGTCCTCGAAGTCCTTGAACTGGCGCGAGCCTTGCACCCAGATGTCGCCGGAGCGCAGCGCGTTCTTCAGCTCCGACAGCGCGCACAGTTCGTAGTAGCGCCGGTCGATGCCGGTGTCGGTCATCACCAGCTTCTGCCAGCGCGGCTTGATGAACTCGGTCGGCGCGTCGGTGGGCACCTTGCGGGCGTTGTCGCTGTTCATGCTGCGCAGCACCTCGATGGCGTCGAGTACGTCCTTGGCGGCGGGCGCGGCCCGCAACTTGAGCACGTCGAGAAATTCCGGCGCGTAGCGGCGCAGCGTGGCGTAGCTCTCGCCGATGCGGTGCAGGAAATCGAAGTCCTCGGGTTGCGCGAGCCGCTGCGCTTCGGTGACGCTCTCAGCGAAAGCATCCCAGGACATGACGGCCTCGATGGCGGCGAACGGATCGCGGCCCGCTTGCTTGGCCTCGATCAGCGCCTGGCCGATGCGCCCGAACAGCCGCACCTTGGCATTGATCGCCTTGCCGGATGCCTGGAACTGCTGCTGATGCTTGTTCTTGGCGGCATTGAACAGCTTGCCCAGGATGCGGTCATGCAGGTCGATGATTTCGTCGGTGACGGTGGCCATGCCCTCGATGGCGAGCGCCACCAGGGTCGCGTAACGCCGCTGCGGCTCGAACTTCGCCAGGTCGGCGGGCGTCATCTGGCCGCCCTCGCGGGCGATCTTGAGCAGCCGGTTCTGGTGAACCAGCCGCTCGATGCC